>Ga0182024_10017984_pt1 | contig 13207 bp, 16 predicted proteins | sample P32metaG_FD_120480 | JGI IMG/M metagenome (GOLD analysis project Ga0182024, IMG submission 120480) | Permafrost microbial communities from Stordalen Mire, Sweden - P3-2 metaG (Illumina Assembly) | ecosystem: Environmental > Terrestrial > Soil > Wetlands > Permafrost | place: Sweden: Stordalen...
ACGAGATCGAGAAACGTGCTAGCCGGTCCGTTTTGGCTGACGCAACCGCTACCACCTCTGAAATGTCCGCTAAATAGTGGTGCCGGTTGAGAGGATTGAACTCCCGACCTTCGGTTTACAAAATCGCGGTCACATCATAACGCCGCGTCACACCGCCTCACAAAAAACCCCTGCTTCTGCTGGAAACTACTGGATTTATGCAGGTTGTTACCCCATGTTATGGCTACGGGGTAACAAACCATAACGGCCATGAGCTGTTACCCCAGCGTTACCCCAAGGTCGATCTGCGGGTCTTCCGGTGGGGAAAAGGGGAGCACGACAGCAATGGCGAAAACATTGACCGCCGCATGGGTGAAGAAGGCGAAGCCCGACCGGGCGCGGCGTGAGATTCCCGATGCCGGGGCTACTGGCCTTCATTTGGTGATCCAGCCCTCCGGGTCGAAGTCATGGGCGTTGAGGTTCAGGAGGCCGGATGGCCGTCCCGCCAAGTTGACGTTAGGACCGGTGGACTTTGGCGAGCGCGAGATCACTGGCGAGCCGGTGCTCGGCCAGCCGCTGACGGTGGTTGCCGCTCGGGCATTGGCCGCAACCTTGAACCGGGAGCGGGCGCGTGGCAGCGATCTGGTCGCCGACCGTCAGGCCGAGAAGCGGCGGCAGGAGGTTGAGAGCGCCGAACGTGGCGAGCGCACCTTTCAGGCGCTGGCCCGCGAGTTCGTCACGACCTACAAAACCAAAAAGTACCAGCAGAAGCCAAGGCGCTGGCGCGAGAACGCGGGACTGCTCGGCTTCAAGTTTGCCAAGGATGGCGATCCGCAGTCGATCACCATCGTTGACGGCGGCCTCGCCCAGCGATGGGCTGATCGCGATGTTCGTGAGATCAACGAGGATGCGATCTTTAGTGTGGTCCGCGAGGCCCGTGACATTGGCGTGCCCGGTCGTCCCCGCCGTAACAAAGAGAGGTCCGAGGCGAGGGCCCGGGCGATGCTGGCGGCGCTGTCGACGTTTTTTCATTGGCTGCACCGGGAGCGCTTGGTCAGCGTTGATCCGTGTGCCGGTCTTGAGCGCCCATCGCCGCCACCTGCCCGCAACCGCGTGCTGAGCATGGACGAGGTGAGGGCGTTCTGGTTGGCCTGCGAAGCCGCCGATGCGCCGCGCCTGCCGAACCAGCCGAAGCCGTTTTTAACGCTGTTGCGGTTACTGTTGCTCACCGGCTGCCGCCTCAACGAAGTCGCCGGAATGGAACGTGCCGAACTCGGCGGCGGCAATCTGGCTGGTTGGAGCATTCCCGGCAGCCGGACGAAGAATCATTTGGAGTTTGTGGTGCCGCTATCGTCACTGGCCCGCGAACAGATCGAAAGTGCACCGACCGTGGCTGGCAGATTCGTATTCACTACCACCGGCACCTCGCCGGTATCAGGCTTCAGCCGGATCAAGAAACGCGTCGACGCTGCGATGCTGGCAATCGCCCGCACCGAGAGCGGCAATCCCGAACTCACGATCCCAAAGTTTCGGTTGCATGATCTGCGCAGAACGTTCTCGACCGAACTGCACGCGCTCGGTGTCGCGCCGCACGTGGTGGAAGCCTGCCTCAATCACGTCAGCGGTCATAAGGCCGGTGTCGCCGGGACCTACAACAAATACGAATATTACGACGAGAAACACGCGGCGGTGGAACGCTGGGCGAGGTGGATCGAACTCGTCATCGACCGCGGTCTCTATGCCAAGCATGAGCGATGGTTGGCAAGCCGTGACGATGAGACGAAGAAAAAGAATCGCCGGACCTTCCTCGATGCGATCAGCGATGGCGGCCAGCGGTGGAAACGCTATGTCAGTTCGCTGGCGAGCGGCGAGGGTGCAAATATCGTCAGCCTGCCGGGTAGAAGGCCATCATGACCGAAGCGCCTAAGAAGAAGCGCAAGTTCAAATATCGCCCGCGCACGTTAGCCGAGGTGGAGGAACAGCAGCAAATCGACGGGCTGCGCGATGCGGTCTATGAGGCCCACAAAAGCAATCCGGTAAGACTGCTTGCATATCTGCGCTCGCATTTCCCGTTGGGGCATTTGGAGCCGTACCGACACGAACTGGCCTACCTCATCGAGCGGTTCATCCAACCGAAACGCCATGGCCAACGCGGCAAGGCGGTGCCTACTGCAAGGAGCGACATGCAGGCTCGTTTTATCGGACGCTGCCGCAGTCGATTGAAGTCAATGAGGGCGAGGAATGGCGGCAGAGCGCCGCGAGGCGCTATCGAACAAGTCATCAATAAGGTCGCTGCCCAGATGGACAACAACGATGAGTTCGAAGGCCAAGAGATTGACTTCGAGGCCGCACGAGAAGCGTTATTGAAGAACCGCTAATCGTTCCGAAAAGAGAGCATCTGTTGGGGATGACCACTGCTGCCGGTCTGTTAGCCTTCGTGAAGACTTGATGATCACGAGGTCACAGATGCCAGAGCCAGACACAAAACTATACATCACTATGCCTGGGCTATGTGATCGGTGGTCTTGCAGCCACATGCTCATCGAGCGCAGGCTGCGTGACGATCCGAACTTCCCGAAGCCGATCCGCCTCAGCCAATCGCCCCACGCGCATCGGCGCTTTATCATTCCTGAAATCGAGCAGTACGAGCGCGAGTGCGCGGTGCGGCCAGCGCCTCAAAACGCCAAGCAGAACAAACCATCAAACCCGTCGAGTCGGTCGCCTTCAACGCCTAAGCGGCACAGGCGGGCACGATCATGACGCGTGGCAGTAAAAGCCGAGAGGAACAGGTTGAGACATCAGCCTGCTCTGCTGAAGCGATCATGCGCCACGAACATTTTGCACGTGGTCTTGATGATATCCGCGCCGGGCGACCGTTCGCTGATGACATCGATGACCCCTTTTGGGCTTACGAAAGAGGCCGCCTTCTCGGCGCTATCGCGCCGCTATCGATGCCGCTTTTCATACACAAAAGGCTCAACCCCAAGGCCGTACTCTTGTTCAATGCTGCGACAGATCGGGGGCTGATCCCGTGAGCGCGCCGCGTGGCATTGAACGGATCACCCGCGAATTGCACGCCGCACTGAAGCGTGAAACCGCCGACATCATCGCCATTGGCAACCTGCTGATCGAGGCGCGGGAAAAACTGAACCACGGCGAATTTCTACCGTGGGTCACGCGAAATTTTACCATGTCCAGCAAATCCGCCGAAAACTATATGGCGGCGGCGCGCTTCGCCGACAAATTCGAAACGGTTTCGAATTTGAAACTGCTTCCAACGGCACTCTATATGCTTGGTCATGATCTTGCCTCGCCGTCCGGCCTGTTCGACCGCAGGGCAATCAGGGCAATCTTCACCGAAGCCAAAACGCAATATGTGAGCGCGACGCGAGCAACGAGGATTGCGAAACTGCTGAGGGACCCGTTCGCAGAGGTGGAGGAGGTTGACGAAATTCTTGACGGTCCGCCCCCCGAATTGCCCGCTGCGCCAGAAACGAGCGTGCACGATGTGGTCCTGCCTCCCTTTGACCAGGCCATCACGACCCTCACCGCTCTACGAACGAAGCCGATGGCCAAGTTTACCAACACCACGCATCCGGCTTCCGTCATTCGTGCCATCGGCGATTTTCTCCACGACGTCGCCAATACCGTCGAATCGGAAACCGCACCGGACATCGCGGCTGAATAATTGGCGCGAGAACGCGAAAAATAGAGGTAATGACATGAGTGAGATCGAGATCAATCACGCCTTGGACAGACCAAAGCAGCGTGGCACAGAAGCAATCGATTTCCTCGGTGATTTGTGGCCCGAGGGGAGGCACGTCACTCTCACCGCGATCACACCGGACGGCCCAACAACGACAAAGACTTTCACCGACCTGGAGCGAGCGCGGCGCTTCATTGTTCGAGAAAACGATGCGGGACGAAATGTCTACTATACCTTAAACGTCACCGCGCCGATGGATAAGAAGCCAAAGAAGATCGACGTCAACGCCGTTGCCTATCTTCACGTCGATGCCGACCCGGACGACGACGAGAAGCCGGAAGATTTCAAGCGGCGCATGAATAAACAAATCGCGTCGTTCGAGTATGAACCCACGTTCACAATTGATTCCGGCAATGGACTACAGTTCTTGTGGGAGTTGGAAAAACTAGTTCAGATTTCGAACGACGACGACATTGCCGATATCGAGGCCCGCAATCATGCGCTTGCGCTCGCACTCGGTGCCGACCCAGTGACGCGCAACGTCGACCGGATTCTGCGAGTGCCGGGCAGCATCAATTATCCCAACGAGAGGAAGCGCGAAATCGGTCGCAGAAAGTGCCGAGCGCAGTACCTTGAACGCAATGGCAACGCCGTCTACCGGCTCTCAGACTTCCCGAAGCATGTCGAAGCCCCCAAGGAGAAACGGAAAGCAACTGAGCAAGGCGGCAACACAGAACTTCCGGCCAACCTGCGCACCCTGCTGCTCACCAAGAATAGAGGCGGCTATCCCTCGCGGCATGAACTGGTGTTCGCATTTGTGACCAGTGCGATCCGTGCTGGTCTTGCCGACGAGGTCATTGTCGATGCCTGCATCAATCAGGATTTCAGCGACGGTGGCATTTTTGCCCATATCGAAGCGAACGGTGGACGCAAGTATGCTGAGCGCCAAGTCAAACAAGCCCACGCGAAGGTGACAAGCGGAAAATCGGTGCCAACGCACACATGGGACGAGCCGGATATCAGTCTGCTTGACGACCGCCGTGGCAAGTTGCCGAAGTTTCCGCTCGATGTAATTCGTCCCAAATGGCTTCGGGATTGGCTAGAGCGTGCCGCGCACGGCACCGGCACCACCGTCTGTCACGTCGCTGTGCCGCTACTCGGCATTTCGTCCAGTCTAATTGGCGCAAGTCGAAAAATCCAAGCATCAGCATCGTATAGTCAGCCATTCACCTTGTGGACAATGGTGGTCGCCCCCTCGGGCGGAGGCAAGACTCCGGGCATCGATGCAACACGAAACCCGCTCTCGCAACTTGAGCGCGACCGCGAGACAGACAATGCCGATCTCAAGCGCCAGCATGATGAGCAAGTCCAGCGCGCCGAAGCGTCGCATAAACGCTGGCAGAAGGAGATCAAGGAAGCGGAGGAGCGTGGTGATCCAACCCCGCCAAAACCGCACGATGCCGACAGACCCGGCGAGTATATCGCCCCGCGCCTCTATACCTCTGACGTGACCATCGAGCGGATGGCGCAACTGCTACAGGCACGCCCGCAGGGCATGCTGCTGCTGAGCGATGAACTGGCGGGCTGGTTCAAAAACATGAGCCGCTATTCTGGCGGCAGCGACGCGCAATTCTGGCTGATGGCGTGGGACGGCAAGCCCTACAGCAACGAGCGCAAGGGATCACCACCCATCAACCTTGATCACCTGTTGATCGGGGTTATGGGCGGGATGCAGCCCGACCGGCTGGCCGAGGTGCTTGACGGCCCTGCCGATGGCATGTCGGCGCGTTTCCTGTTCGTCTGGCCAGGTAAAATTTCCTATCGACCATTGAGCGATACGATTGAAGAGGTTGACGACGATATTGTTGGGCTGCTCGATAAGTTGTCCCGTCTGCCAGTGCGCAAACGACCGCGCGTGCCGCTGACGGAATATGCTCGACTCGAATTTGAGGAAGTCCGCAAGCAGGTGCTGAGTGATGCACGGATGCTCGACGGGCGCGAGCGCGATTCGTGGGCCAAGATTCCCGCCCAGGTGCTGCGGTTAGCGGGCACACTGGCCTATCTCGACTGGGCCGTCGGTGACAACAAGCCCGAGCCGCAGGAAATCAAGGATTACTATGTCATTGCTGCGGCGGACTTGGTGTTCGATTATTTCTGGCCGCATGCACGGGCGGCGCTGCGTCAGATCGGCTTAAGCCAGCGCCATGCCGACGCACGCCGCGTGCTGCACTGGATCGCTGGGCAAAAGAATCTGAAAGAAGTGTCACGCGAAGAGATTCGCCGCGACGCGCTCAGCCAGAGCCGCGATGCCGACGAAACTTCCGAAATACTCCATCAACTGGTCAAGGCTGGCTGGCTGCGCAACATCGAACAGTCCTCAAATCCGAAAGGTGGCCGCCCGAAACTGCGCTGGCAGGTCAATTCGCGAATCTTCAACAAGAGTGGATAAAAAAACGCGTGATCGGGAAGTTTCCGCCGTTTCCGCAGTTTCCGCAAGCCCAAGTGCCCAGAGATAATACGCACAACGATTCAGTGTTTTATTTACTAAAGATAACTTTTTCACCCCTACTTCTTGGGCGAATCCGAGGGCTTGCGGAAACTGCGGAAACTGCGGAAACCCTCACACCAATGGTTGGGCCAACACGAGGTGATCAAATTCATGAGTGACTACGGGGACAGTTTCCGGCAACGGCTGCGCGACGATCTCAGCGATCTGAAACTGCGAGGAAGCAGAGCACGAAATCGACGTCTGCCTTGTGCTAACCGAACTGTTTGGTAGTGTCTCTTTAAATGCAGCGTTTAATAGGGGCGAGCAATGGCCGAAAGCTATAAGAGCGCATTGATCGGCGGGGTGATTGGAGCACTTGCAACCGCTGTCGTCGGCGGTGCGGTTGCATTAGTTCCGGCTGCGGGAAACGCAATCACAATGACATTTGTGGATTCAATGCTAACCCATCTAGAAGTTAGATTACGCCAAGGCGGCTCCACCAATAATTCCGACTTCAGTGCTCGCTGCGAAGCGGATGAAAAAGTCGTCGGCGGTTCCTGCGCCATAACTTCAGGCGATGGCGTTATCCAAAATCAAGGGACGACGCCGGACAACGGATTCAGTTGCACTTACAGCAGACGCGCTGATCCGCATGTTACCGCCGCTATTTTCGCGGCCTGCCTCAAACGTAAATAGCATCCAAATTTCAAACTGAGACACTACCAACTGTTGCCGATCTGGGCCGGGAAGTAGCCGTGCTCGCCACGGGAGCAGATGCGGCGCGAAGGTTTGCTGATCGAGCAATGGCCGAAAGCCTGCCCGCAGGTTGGCGTCAGCGTGATGCCGATGCCTGACGATATCATTCCGCACCTCAACCGCTTTGCAGGCCGTGCGAGTTGATAAAAAAAACTCAGTCAACACGGGACGATGCACGCGCTGGAGGACATCAGGCGGCTAACTATGTTAAGGTTGGAAAAAGAGCGGAGTGAAGAGCCATGAAGCGATATCGCCCGAAGCGCCGCATGAACCGGGAAGCCGAACAGGCATTCGACGGACCGCCCCGTGTTATTCGCGTTAGAGACCGTGAGCGCGGAAGTTTCAGCAAGGATTTGTGGCCCGCCGATACCGAGTTCGAAGACGCCATCGCCGATCTGCAACGTGCGTGGCGGCAACATCCGAGTCTGGGCGGCAGACGCAGCCGCACCGAACGGCGTGCGTGGCAATACCTGATCGAAGTGGCACGCAGCCTGCCGCTGCACGAACGCGAACGACAGTGATCGCTACATCGCTCGCTGGCTGAAAAAAGCCAAACCATCGCATCGTCACTGGGCGGATACAAAACAGCCATGCTCGCACCCGTAGCAGCGGGGCAGGACTTCACGCACCGCGAAGGCGATTGACAGGCGAGGGCACTCGTAGCCCATCCAAGGTGTGACCACCCCAGAGACCCCGCCCACACCACCCCCAGCCTTGCACCTCGCCAAGTGCGAAAACCAACACCCTCAACAGGTGTTTCTGGACCGATTTACCGCGAATTACCGAACCCAGAACACAGCCCAAAAAGGTGCAAAAAAACCTCAAAACACTACCAACCAGCGAATACGCAAACCGTAGGTCTATTCATAAATAATCTCATGCAAACAATGGTTGGACTGCATTCATCGCAGGCCTATTGCTAATCGGGGTAACACCGGGGTAACGTTTGAGGCACTTTAAGCGGCCAAGGGACCGGTTGGGGCCAGAGCCTCGAACGCAGGGTTTCCAGAGGTCAAAATCATTATGGATGCACTTGCAAACAAGAAAGTCCGCAGAGCCCCCGTACCGCCGACCGCACGCGCCAAAGATCGCAAGGTTCACGGACGCAGCAAGTTGACCAACCACCGCGACATGCTGCCGAACGAGGATGGCAGGTCGAAAGCCGCGCGGCGATATCGCGATCTGGTGAATGCATTCCTGCAATCCTGCGGCGGTGTCGAACTGTGCTCTGAAATAAAAATAAATCTTTGTCGCCGATTGGCTGCCGTCACCACGCAGTCGGAGTTGATCGAAGCCCGCATGGTCGACGGCAAGCAGATCGATATCGGTTTGTTGTGTACCCTTGCGAACACCTGCATGCGGCTCAGCACACGCATCGGATTGGATCGTGTGATGAAACCGATCCCCGGCCTGCATGATGCAGGCGGATTGCTCGACCAGATCGCAACACGCCAACAGGACGATGTTGTCACCGTCGAACAACCTGTGTTTGAGCACGAGGACAGCGGCGATGGTTGAGCACCCGTTCACACCGCGCATCACGTTGACGCAGGCGATGACCGATCCGAGTTTGTTCGGCAGAACTTTGTCCGCGCCATCGTTCTGGACCTGGCGCACGCTTAGCAAGGTTATCGACGGCATTGCGTTGACCGAACAGCGCGAGATCGACTTGTTCAAGCAATGCACCGGCAGGACACAACTGCTCGACACCGCTGCCAGCAATGTGCTGCGCCGATTCATCGTTCTGGTTGGACGACGCGGCGGCAAGGATCGATTCCTGAGCGGCGTAGGCGTGTGGCGTGCCGCACTGTGCGCGGACTGGCGGCAATACCTGTCACCCGGCGAACAAGCAGTGGTGATCCTGCTCGGTCGAGACAAGAAGCAGGCCGGTATATTGCGAAGGTATTGCCGTGGCCTGTTGCAGACCGAAACACTGCAACGCGAGATCACCCGCGAGACCAACGATATCGTCGAGTTCAGGAACGGTGCTGTTTTGGAAATCAGCAGCAACGATGCCAGCCTTGTGCGCGGGCGTTCCGCCATCGCCGTGCTGGGCAGCGAAGCGTGTCATTGGAAATCCGACGAATCTTCTGCCTCAAGCGACGAAGAAGTGGTCGGTGCAAGCGAACCAAGCATGGCGATGTGTCCCGATGGCGGCCTGCTGCTGCTCGGCAGTTCGGTGCATCGGCAACGTGGCTACATGTACAGAAAGTTTCGCGAACTGCACGGCAACGACGGCTCTGACGACATCTGCTGGTTTGCACCAAGCAAGATCATGAACCCAAAACTGCCGCAGGCGGTGATCGACGCAGCACTCGCCGAAGACCCGCATCGCGGTGGTGCCGAGTTCGACAACAGATGGCGCGAAGACCTCACCGATATTTTCCCGATTGATGCTGTCGAAGCCGTCACCGATTGGGATGTGTACGAACGACCGCCGCAGCCCTCCACCTTTTATCGTAGCTTTTTTGACGCGGCGACCGGCACCGGCTCTGACAGTTTCACCCTCGCCATCGGCAATCGCCTGCACGACGGTGTTGGCACGGTGGAGGTCGATGTCATCAGGGAGCGCAAGCCGCGTTTCGTGCCGTCCGAGGTAATCGCCGAGTTTTGCTTGTTGTTGAAAGCCTACGGCATCAGCGAGATTTCCGGCGACAACTTTGCAGGCGGCTACTCGGACGAATGGTCGCGCAACGGCGTGCTGTTCAAAGCTGCCGAGTACAGCACCTCGGAAAACTATATCCGTGCGCTGCCGATCATTTTGTCGAAGCGGACACGGCTGGTCAACTCGGCAACGCTGCGCACGCAACTCGCCTCGCTCGAACGCAGTGTCACGGCAGGACGCGAGAAGGTCGATCACCCGAAGCACGCCAATGCCCATGATGACGTGGCAGCAAGCGTGGCTGGCCTCTTGGTGCTGGCGGGCAACCGGCTGTTGTTCGACGCAGGCTACTCATGGGTCGACGGCACCCCGATCATGGCCGAAGCCGCACTCGCTGCCGAAAGCGTGCAGCAGAAGCGCGAGCGCGAGAGCGCGGACTGGCATGCTGCCCGGATGCACTCCTATTTTCGCTCTCTTGGGATTTGGATTTAAGATAATGACGCCGCTCGCACTGACCGACGACCAGTTAAATCTCTGCACCTGCGCAGCCGCAATGATTCCTGTTCAGGACAGATGCAGGTTCTTGCAATCGATTGCCAACAGGCTTGGCGATCTCGCGCATCCGTCCGATGACGCGGTACGCGAGGCCCTCGATTTCGTCCTCAATGCGCGGGGCATTGTCGGCGGCGTCAAGGCGTTTTCGACCCGATCCAGCAACCAAACCCGAAAGGATAAAGCCAATGCGCTATTCAGATGACGACGCTTTCGATGAGAATGGAGTCCTCAAGGACGGCAGGTCGGTCAGGGTTTCGCTACACGATGCCGCCATGTCGCGCTCAGGCACACAGCGGCAGCAGACCAGCACCAACCGTATCACTGACGGTCGATCCCCTAACGACCCGACCGCTCTTCACCGGCCAGGTTTCCGGGTAAACACTGGTGACTCGGACTCGTCGTCGAGACAGAAGATTCGTGACGAATACGAAAAGGCGGACATCCAAGCGCGGAATCGCTGGAAAGTCGGCGATCTCCAAACACAATGCAGCGAATGCTTCGGCGAAGGTGTCGACGAGGACGGTGACGAATGCCCAACCTGCAATGGCGAAGGCGTGATGCCGGATGTCGAGGACAAGCGCGAGCGCAGCGGCAAGTCAAACTTCGGATCGGGCAACGGCACAGGCCGCAGTGATGACGATCCCGATCCTGCCTCGGATCGCCGCACCGTCGACCAACGAATGAAAGATCACAGAGAGCGCACCGCAAGGCTCATCGCCCTTCGGGACGCCGAGGACGCTGCCGCTTGGTGCAAACAATAACGGCTGATCTGCATGCTCGCACTCAAATCCGTAAACTTTACGGATTTGGGTGCCCCATCATCCTCATGGAGGAGGACAATCCGATGAAACACAATGCACTCTCGCTCGAACAGAAGATCATAGCCACGCTGGGCAACACTAACGCCGGGTCACAGGAACTCGCCGAACTGATCGAGGAAGTCGAACAGGCCGCTGCAGCCGCCGATCAGGCTGTCGCTACCGGACGTCGCGAAGCACTCGATCTAGTCGCATGCCCCGATCCCGAGGCTGCACACCAACGCACGGTCATATACCAACTGGGCGGGGATCGGTTGCGGACCGCCATTCCGAAGTTGCGCGACAAACTCTCAATCGCGCTCGCCGCCGAAGCCCGAGATCGGTGGTCGGCGGATTATCGGAAGGTGAAAGCCAAAGTCGAAGAAGCCGCGCTGCTGTTCAAGGATTTTCAGTACCATGCCGAGACCATCACCGCGATGTTCGGGCTCGCCTCCGCCGTGGACAAGGAGGTCAGCCGGATCAACGGTTCTGCGCCGGACAACGAACACCGCAGGCTGCTTCCGGTCGAACTCACCGCACGCGGCATGACCGGATTTACCAGAGACAATCCTTCGCTGGCCTCGACCACTTCGTTGCCTGAGTGGAGTTACTCCGCTCGCACAATGTGGCCGCCGCATCCGTCGACCACCCTAGCCGTTATGGCAGCAGGCATCGCGCCCTATCACCCCGGTGGCGCATGGGCTGATCCGGAAGTGCGGGCGCAAAGACGCACCGAGGTCGAGAAATCGCAACGCGAACTTGGCGCGTATCATGAGCAAGCGGCCAAGGACGAAGAATCGAGGTTGAATCGCGAGGAAAGGGAACGCTCCGCTGCGCTTCCGCGCCGTTGATTTTACGTCAGCCGGGAGCCTCCACGCTGCGTTGAAAAGCAGGCGCAGTGTAGTAGGTGTCCGGTTCCTTGAACGTCACCCGAATGCCCGGCCCCTCCATGAGCCGGGAACCGCCATAGGCGGGTTCCGGGTTCCCGCTTCCCGCTTGCGGGCCGCCGACGGTCGAATGATACCGTTGGAAAGGCCGATTGCCGGGCCTTGCGTGGCCTGGCATGCGTCTTGGGGGGGGGTGGCCGGTACCCAGACCGGGCCGCGTGCCTAACGAACCCTAGCCCCGTCCCCGGCTCGCCCTCCACCCCGCGAAATATTATTTCAAAGGGCGGGGATTGCCGGGTAAACCAGTCGCCGTCCGGCCCACTTGCAGGCTAAACTTGGCCCGTCGGTTCGGCACCGGCTCCTACTGCGGTGCCGCTTCGGGGGTTCGTTTCATAGTTTTCACCCCCCGCGTGCGTCAGTGTTGTCAGTGGCACGCAAACTTGAAGCGCTATCTCTCGCGGAATTCGATTTCCGTTATAATGAGCGTTCTGCCCTTGGCGTGAACGATGCGATGCGCGCAGAAGCCGCGCTCAAAGGCATCGTTGGCAAGCGCCTAATGTATCGCAGACCTGACGAAGCCGGTGTCGCGTAAGCAATGGGCGCTTAAGTTTCTTCGCTGGCGTAAACTCTAGCGACGATGAGGCAAAAATCAAATGGCTAAGAAGCAAATCTCTGCCGGTTACGCGCTTTCGATTTGCATCGCCCGGGCCTTGCATGAACGCGATCCCAAATTTCTTGCAACCTTACAGTCCAAAGTGCTGGAGATGCAGAAGTCACAGCCTCGGGGCGAGGCGACTTGGGAAACACTGGAGGCATTTTATCAGGCGATGAAGGACCCCGATGTTTTCCCACGGTCCTAACTCCGATCCTAAGAGGACTAAATGAGGCGACCCTCACCCCCAGCAACGCTTGAGACAGCCGCTCGGCTGCTTGAGAGTTTGCAGCGCCATATCGAATCTTTGGACGCCTCCATGCAGCGTTTGCAGGCTCGCATTGCCCCTTCCACCTTGAACGATTGGGGCCAGGGTGGCATTCACAGAGAATGGGAAGGACCATACGCGCTAGACGAATTCAAAAAGCAGCCGCTAACTATTGAAACGTTAATCAATATGATCCGTGAGGCGGATGCTCATATTGCGGGTATCGAGCGAGATTTTGCGACAGTGAAAGCGCGGATTGATAGTGTTGAGCATGGCGAACTCTTGCGGGAGAATATAAAACCTTATTTGAAGAAGGAATGATTTCAGTTTCTCCTCAAGGGGCGTGAACCCATAGAACCTGCGACGTTGGCGAACGTCTGCTTTGCTGCGCATTACTGACTCAAGTCAGATATCGCGGCATGTCTCAAACGTGCCAACTACGGAAGTCGGCGCAGCTATTCACAGTTCGATGTCAGGCCTTGCAACGGCGCGCAGGTGCCATTTCATCTGCGGCTGA
>Ga0182024_10017985_pt1 | contig 13207 bp, 9 predicted proteins | sample P32metaG_FD_120480 | JGI IMG/M metagenome (GOLD analysis project Ga0182024, IMG submission 120480) | Permafrost microbial communities from Stordalen Mire, Sweden - P3-2 metaG (Illumina Assembly) | ecosystem: Environmental > Terrestrial > Soil > Wetlands > Permafrost | place: Sweden: Stordalen...
CTATTTCTAACAAACGCACGGATTCTTATGGCGGCCCGCTCGACAACCGAATTCGTTTTCTGCGTGAAGTGGTTGTTGCAGTGCGTGAGGTTTGGCCTGCGTCGTTGCCGCTGTTTGTGCGTGTTTCGGCCACGGATTGGATAGAGGGCGGCTGGGATGTGGAGCAGTCAATCTATGCTGTGAAACAAATTGCTCCTCTGGGCGTGGACTTGATCGATTGCTCGTCAGGCGGCTTGGATCCGGCGCAGAAGATTCCCATCAAGCAGGGATACCAGGTGCCGTTTGCGCAGCAGATTCGCCATGGCGCCCAGATTTTAACGGGCGCGGTGGGATTGATTGACGTGCCGGCGATGGCCAGCGAAATTGTGCGAAGCGAAAAAGCGGATGTTGTGATTTTCGCGCGCGAATTTTTGCGGCGTCCCTACTGGCCCCTGGAAGAAGCGTCTCGACTCGGAATTGCCGTCCCTTGGCCGGCGCAATATCAGCGCGCAGCGCCGAACAACACTCCCGCGCGCTGAATGCGTCGGTTGTTATTGGGCGAGCGTGGATTTAACGGGAATGGAGCCTGCGCATGAAGGATTCGGCTTCGGAAACTCCCAGCAGCACCGTCATTCCCAGATAAACGATTCCGTAGGGCAATAAGACCAGGCAGGCGAGCAGAATCGGCGAGTGATGGCCCCAGAAATGCCGGATCGTCCATCCCACCGCGGCTGCTGGAATGGCCGCTGCCCATAGTTTCGCAAGATACTTTTGCGAGAGGCCGGTAGTGCCTATCCTGCGATTGAGCGTCCGTCTCAGCAGTGTGAATTCCACCCAAGAGGCAATTCCAGCTGACACTGCGAGCCCCGCTGCTCCCCATCGGGGGTTGATGCCGAGCATGCGTGGAAGGGGAAGTGCGAACAGGTATCCCAGAATTGTGGTCAGGATGACGCGCACAATCGCGAACCGCAACGGCGTACGCGTGTCGCGCAGGGCGTAGTATGCCGAGGAGTAGAGGCGGCCAAGAGTGGATGCCAGAAGGCCTACGGTCGCTCCGGCCAAGATGCCCCACACGTAGAGTGTGTCGCTGCGGGTGAATATCCCGCTTTGGTAGACTGCCGCCACAATCACGTCGCCGAGAACAAGAAATGCCACCACCGACGGCAGCACAAAGAACGCGATCTGCCGAAGTCCCGGATTAAGGCGCGACCGCAGCGCCTCGGCCACTTCGTCCTCGCTTCCGATCGCACCGGACATGTGCGGGAGTTCGGCCGCTGAAACGGACATTCCGAACAGGCTCACCGGGAGAGTGAAAAGAATCTGCGCGTAGGAAAATGCGGAAAGAGCGCCCGTGCCGAGCCCGCTTGCCAGCCATGCGTCCACATAGCCGCTGATTTGCACCACGCCGCGGCCGATGAAGACGGGTCCGAAGTTCCGCACCACTGTCTTCACATTCCCGGAGGCATAATTCATGGAAAGATGCAATCCGTGCAGCAGTCGCAGCACGGCCGGAAGCTGCACCGCTACCTGCAGCCCGCAGCCTACCACTGACGCCCAAGCAAGAATAATTGCGAGTGGATATTGCGCGAACCGTCCCCCGAAGCCCCAAAGTGTCGCAATCATGGCCACATTCCAGATCACGGGAGCGGTGTAGGAAAGAAAGAAGCGCCGGTGGCTATTGAGAATGCCAAGGCACCAGGCGGAAAGCACCAAAAGTCCCGCGCCAGGGAACAGAATCTGCACCAGGCGGATGGTCAACTGGCGTTTTTCGCCGTGAAATCCCCACACGATAACGTCGATCAGATACGGCGTCGCGAGCACGCCAATCAGCACGATGACAGACGTCGTCAGCGCGAGCAGAGAAGCAACTGCTCCGGCGGTGCGGCGAGCTTCTTCCTCATCTTCGCGCGCGAGAAGGCCGGCATACACGGGAATGAAGGAAGCTGAAAGCACTCCCTCGCCGAAGAGATTCTGCAGAAAATTCGGTATGCGAAAAGCGGCCTTGAAGGCGTCGGCGGCGTCGGAATTGCCGAAATAATGCGCGAAAACGCGTTCGCGAATGAGTCCCGCGATGCGGCTCAGGAATATTCCGGCGGCCACCAGAAACGCGTGGCGCTTGGACGCGCCCGGGAGAGGCTTGCTCTTCGCGGGAGGTGTCACGAGCAAAGTGGAGCCTTCATTCTGCGTATTCACGAAGTAATTCATTACAAGAGTTACTCGCCGGTATGTCAACCCGGATTACAGTGGCTGTGCGGTGGTGAACAGCTTAAACGCGGCCTTGCTTGCCATGACGTTTTCAGGGGAGACGGCTATGCAGGGAGTTTCTCTATCGACTGGCGCGCGGACGGGCGATAGATCTGCGGCTGCTCTTCAAGGCTGCGCCGGGAAGGCAGCGTGCAGCGTGAGTTGGCTATCTTTTAGCATTTCGAGGTCACGTTCCCAGCCCTGCTGATTGAGCTTCATCTCCATGTGGTGCGCGCCGGGAGCGAGGTGCACCGTGGAAGGCGTTTGGCCGATGAATTTTCCATCGAGGTAGATATCGGCGCCTGGCGGATCGGAGGTGATCACGACGGTGCCGGAATTCTTCTCCTCTTCTGAATTTTTTGCGGATGCCGCGGCGGGATCGATAGGCCCTTCTCTTCCGGAGCTTTCAAATGAGTGTTCCGCGCCGAGGGAAACCAGCTCAAGTTTGATTTCGAAGCGCTCCGATTTGAGCAAGAAATAGTTCCCGCGATGTTTCCCGGTAATGGCGTCCCATTCAAAGGGCCCGCTGGTTAGCGTGATCTGCTGGGCCCGGTAACCGTCTTTCGAGACGCGCGCCATCATCGAATGTTCCAAGCGCGTGCCAAAGGCCGTGTGAGTTTTATGGAAGAAGCCGCCGGGATAATCGGTCTTATAGGGTGTGACGCCAACCACCATTCCGTCGATTTCGACGGTGGCGCCGGGAGGGGAGCTCGTAATCGTCAAATTTTCAGCAAGCGTTCGCGGCGAAGCAACGAAACACAGAATTGCCGCGAGCGATGCACATATACAGTGTCGCCTCGATGGCTGCATCGGAGCCTCCCGAGGAATTAGGAAGACAACATCCCACTGGCGCCTGAAATGTCAATTTTCTTGACAGCATTGCGACAGAATTTCTAGGTATAGAATATCGTCCAGCTGGAGCGGCCCTATAAAATGGTCGGCCTCTAGCCCAAGAGTAGGCCTTGTCGAAAGATGGGGCCTCTCCCTCCAGAACGAATCACTACCGACGAGAGCAAACGGCTGCGCGGGAACGCCATGAGTGTTCGGGAAAACGCGCGGCGGCCGAGAGGAATTCTCGTTGATGGCGGCGTTCAGCTCAAATATTTCGCGAGCCAATCGAGAAATGTTTTGTACCAAAGCTGGCTATTCTGCGGCTTCAGCACCCAGTGGCCTTCGTCCGGGAAAATCAGGAGCTTTGATGGCACGCCCTGGCGCTGCAGAGCCGTGAAGAATTCGAGGTCCTGCGTATACGGCACGCGATAATCGAGCTCGCCGCCGATGACAAGCGTGGGCGTCTTGAATTTGCCCAGCGCTCCGGCATATTCGCTGGGCGACCATCGGGTATAAAGTTCCGGATTGCCCCATGGCGGCCCGCCAAATTCCCAGTCCATAAACCAAAGTTCCTCGGTGGCTCCATACATGGCGGTTTCGTCGTAAGGGCCCGCGTGGCTGATCAAACACTTGAATCGCCCCGTGTGTGTAGCGATCCAATCGACCATATATCCGCCGTAGGAGCCGCCTGCCGCCGCGAGGCGCGTGCCATCAATGAATGGATATTTCGCAATCGCCGCGTCCACGCCGCGCATCAGGTCGTCGTAGACTTTGCCGCCCCAATCGCGGCTGATTTCTTCGGTGAATTTGTGTCCGTATCCGAAAGAGCCCCGCGGGTTGATCGCAACCACCACATAACCTGGCGCGGCCACGGATTCCTCGTTCCACCGGTAGCCCCACGAATCGTCCCATTCTCCCTGCGGCCCTCCGTGGACCAAAAGGAGCATCGGATATTTTTTTGCGGCGTCAAAGTGCGGAGGCCGCAGCATCATGCCTTCCACTTTTGTTCCTGCCGCGCCTTCGAACCAGAAAGGCTCTGGCGCGGGCAGATCGAGTTGCGCCAGCAGGTTTGCATTCTGGTGGGTGATCTGGCGCGCTTCCGTTCCGTCGGCGTTGGCGACAAAAATTTCGGCTGGCATAGCCATCGTCGTCCGCGAAAAGACGAGCATCTTTCCGTCGTGGCTCACTTCCAGCTCGTCGTTGAATGTGTCAGGGATGAGAGGCTTTGGTGTTGATCCGGGCCGCGCGGCGATGGAGTAAATCGGCAGCTCGGCCTTTTCTTCGGTCTCGAAATAAATTGTTTTGCTGTCCGCCGACCATGTCACCGTTTCAACATTCAGATCGAAATCCTCGGTGAGATTTATCGGCGCCGCGCCTTCGCGGGTGCGGTCGAGCAGCATCAGCCTCCACCGGTCGCTTTCATAACCTGGCTGCAACTGCGCCCGATAGGCGATCCATTTTCCATCCGGCGAATAGACGCCGCCCCAATCGTTCGCGGGATTCGATGTGATCCTTTTGGGGCTGGTCAAGCTGGGACTGCTCAGGCCGCTCACCGGCACGGTGAAGAGATCGCCATTCGTGCTGAGCGCCTCGTCTTTGTCAGTGTTGGCGGTGAAGCACAGCTCCTGGCTGTCCGGAGAGAAAGAGATCGCCTCCGGCTCACCCAGGCTGAACGGAGGCACGTCGTAATCGGCGCCCTGCGTAAGGTCGCGCGGCATTCCTCCAGTCGCCGGCGCGATAAAAAGATGGCTGCGCTTGCCGTCCGACCAGGCGGTCCAATGACGATAAAGCAGCTTTTCATAGATATGCGCTTTTACTTTGCTCATTTCTGCCTGGGCGCCGCGTTGAGCGTTGCATGCGTCATCTTTGCAGTCGGGATAAACGTCGGAAATAAAGGCAATCCACTTTCCGTCGGGCGACCATAGCTCGTTTTCCGCGCCGGATGAAAGGGAAGTGACCTGCGTGGCCTCGCCGCCCTCGAGCGGAATCTCGTAAATTTGGGGCATGCCGTCGCGTGAGGAAACGAACGCGAGCTTCTTACCATCGGGCGACCAACGCGGCCGCTGGTCTTTCCCACTCCGCGTCAGTTGACGCGGGTCTCCCCCTGCAACTGCGACGATCCAGATGTTGCTCGCGTTGCGATTCGCGTCGAGATCGGGCGTTGATACCGTGTAGGCGATCCATTGCCCGTCGGGTGAAAAGTGCGGATCGCCCAATCGATGCATCGAAATCAGATCCTTGAAAGTGATCGCGCGCTTTTGGACGGCCTGCGCGTTTGCAGCCGGCGACAACAGGAGCAGCACCATGAGCAGCATGAGTGTCAATAGGCCCGGCCAACATGCGGCAGTGCTACGGATTCGGGGGATCATCTTTTTCATGCGCCCGTCCTTTTCATGCACCCTCCCATTCGGTTGCGCGTGGCGCGCTCTCACCGGTGGCTCATTTTTCGCTCAATCTCATTTATGCTATCGCGGATAAACAGAAATTCACACAAAAGCTCGAAAGCGATGCCCATAATATGCTTGGGTCTGGTTTGACACCTTGTTACTCAAACCGCTGCGGCGTACATTTGAGGACCCATGCAAGACGCACTGACGGTCCACCGGCTGCACTTCGCTTTTACCGTCACCTTCCACTATATCTTTCCGCAACTCACGATGGGCCTCGCGCTGCTGATACTCATCTTGAAAACAGCAGCACTGCGAACCCGGAACCCAAAATGGGATTTTGCGGCGCGCTTCTGGGCCAAAATTTTTGGCATTAGCTTCGCGATCGGAGTTGTCACCGGCATCCCTATGGAGTTTCAGTTCGGAACGAACTGGTCGGAATTCTCGCGCATGGCCGGTGGCGTAATCGGGCAAACGCTGGCGATGGAAGGCGTCTTTTCGTTTTTCCTCGAATCGACATTTCTCGGCGCGTTTTTGTTTGGAGAAAAAAGGCTCGGACGGATCGGCCACTGGTTCGCCTCGCTGATGATGTTTCTTGGCTCGTGGCTTTCTGGCTACTTTATTGTTACCACCGATGCATGGATGCAGCATCCCGTGGGATACGCGCTTGGAACGGATGGCTCGTTTCAATTGCAAAGCTTTTGGGGCCTGCTCTTCAATCCGTGGGGACTCTGGCAATACGCGCACACGATGATCGGCGCGGTGCAAACGGGCTGCTTCGTGATGGCCTCCGTCGGAGCATTTTATCTGCTCTCCCGCGTGCACGAAGACTATGGCCGATTATTTGTCCGCACTGGAGTGATCGTTGGCTTGGCTGCCGCGCTCCTGCAGCTATTCCCCACTGGCGATGGCCAGGGCGTGATGATCGCGAAGAACCAACCGGTGACACTCGCGGCGATGGAAGGACTTTTTCACAGCGAGAGCGGCGCGCCACTCGCTATTTTGGGCCAGCCGGACGTTCCCAACGAGCGCCTCGATAATCCGTTGACGATCCCGCGCGGCCTCAGCTTCCTTACCTACCGCATCTGGACGGCGCAAGTGTTTGGTCTCGATCATTTTCCGCGGTCCGACTGGCCGGACCAACTCGAGCTGCTTTATTTCAGCTATCACATCATGGTGGGCCTGGGAACAATCTTCATCGGTATCCTGCTGATTGCCGGCTGGCTGCTAGTCCGCGGCTCACTGTTTGTCTCCAAGCCGATGTTGTGGGTACTGCTGCTCGCTCTCCCTTTTCCGTTCATTGCCAACACGGCCGGGTGGATCACCGCCGAAGTGGGGCGCCAGCCTTGGCTCATCTACGGACTTATGCGCACCTCAGCGGGGTTTTCTCCACTGGTTTCAGCGGGCAGCGTCTGGTTCACGCTGCTCGGTTTTTTGGGGATGTACGTGATCCTCGCGATACTTTTTCTGTTCCTCGTTTACCGCGAGATTGAGCACGGGCCCGAGCCGCTGGTTGCTATTCCTGCTGGCCAGAGTACAGCCTCTCTGGCGGGATGAACGAAAATATGCTCATGGGAACGATTTGGTTCTGCCTGGTTGCAGTGATGCTTGCCGGATACGTGGTGCTCGACGGCTTTGACCTCGGCGTCGGCATCTTGCATCTATGGATCGCCCGCAACGACGCGGAGCGCCGCCTGCTGTTGCGGTCGATCGGACCGGTGTGGGACGGCAACGAAGTGTGGATAGTGGCCGCGGGCGGCACTTTATACTTTGCTTTCCCGCAACTCTACGCAAGCGGCTTCAGTGGCTTCTATCTTCCATTGATGATGGTGTTGTGGCTGTTGATCATTCGGGGCGCGTCTGTGGAGTTCCGCAGTCATGTGGGCGGCTACATATGGCCCGTGTTCTGGGACGGCGGCTTCTGTTTCGGCAGCCTGCTGCTTGCGGTTTTTTACGGCGCGGCGTTGGGGAATGTGGTTCGCGGAGTTCCGCTCGATCGCCAGGGCCGATTTTTCGAGCCGCTATGGACTAATTTCATGCCAATAGGGAACACGGGCATTCTCGATTGGTTTACGGTGCTTATCGGCGTGGCGGCCCTGCTGGCCCTCGCGCTCCACGGCGCGGCATGGCTCGTCTACAAATTAGAGGGTGAGTTGAATGAGAGGGCATCGCTGGCGGCGGCAAGATTGTGGTGGCTTGTGGCGCTATTTACTGCTGCGATCACGATTTTCAGCTTCCGGCTGCTTCCGCAACTGTTTTTTAACTTCCGCCTGCACTTGTGGGGTTTCCTCTTTCCTGTCCTGGCTATTGCGGGGCTTCTCGGAATCAAATGGTTCCTGCATGCCAGGGAAGATGCGATGGTTTTTGCCGCTTCGTGCCTCTATCTTCTGGGAATGCTCACGAGCGTCGCCTTCAGCTTGTATCCGATCGTTTTGCCGGCGAGCACAAATCCATCCTTCGGCCTCACAATTTCAAGCGCCAAGGCCGCAGATTACGGACTGAAGATCGGATTGATCTGGTGGGTAATAGGGATGGCACTTGCGACCGGCTACACAATCTTCAGCTACCGCAGTTTCGCCGGGAAAATCCGCCTGGAGGAATCCGGAGAAAGACCGGACTACTGATTCACCGCTGAAACTTCACGGTTTCTGAAACGTGAGCAGAATCAGCGCGACGCCGCTCAATATCACCATTCCGCTCAGCGGGCGCGGCATGGCGACAATCCGCCGCGTCTCCATTTGCACTTCCTGTCCCGCGATTTGCAGTTTCTCGCGCTTTGCCGGCATCAATATGTTGGGACGAATCAAACCGTAAATTCCCGCCAAAATCAGCACGACCCCGCCCAGCACCTGAAGCTTCGTTTTCATGTCCGGTCCGCTCTCCCGATCTGCTCGTGCACGCGCTCGAAAAGTCAGCTAAAGCTGAAATCTAGAATATTTTGTACGAATTCGCTTCAATCCGCATTTCAATGCGTCAGCGGCTGGTCAATTTCTGTCAGAAAATCCGGGGCGTCGTTGTTGCGTTCCAGGTGCGGATAGCGGGCTCCTCCGTGATAGTCCACGGAGTAAGTACGAACTTCCGTGCCATTGGCAATAATCAGCTCGATCGGCGTCGTGCTGGACTTGGCTGAGTTGATCGCGTCCTTCAGGCCTTCTCCCGTGAATTTCTGCCCGTTCACCGCGGTTATTTTCATTCCAGGTCCGATTCCGGCTTTATACGATGGACCGTCGTGAATTACGTCGCCAATCGCTCCGTCGTTTCCAACGACCATGCCGATGGAAAAATCCAGGTCCATTCGTTTTCGAGTGCTCTCGATATTCTCTTCAAAATCATTGGGGCGTTCGTTATACACAAGTTTCCATCCGGCGTTCTGCACCGCCTCCAGCGGCGTATCCGGCGCCACGGAATCAAGCCGCTTGCGAAGGAATCCCGCCCAATCGAAGGGCGCAACGCTATTGAGCCCCGCCACGATATCCTCGAACGTGTACGGTTTCAATGCTGGCTCGCCGCCGGGACCGCCGTGGAAAGCGCGGCAGAAATCGTTGATGGATTTCTGGTCGTTCGTCAGCCGCCGGATGGTGGTATCCACATCGAGCCAAAGCAACTGACCTTCATCATAGAAATCGACGCCGCGCCGCCAGTTCGACCAGTCTCCGCCGGCGTCATAGAGAAACACTGCGGCAGTTGATGTGTCTTGCAACGGCCGCCAGTCGCGCCCCGGGCGATTTTCGTAGGTACCGGCGACGGAAGCAAGTTGCTCGCGTGCCATTTCCGGTGTGCGCAGCCCGCTTCGCGCCGTGAGCACTTCTCCTAGATATTCCGTAAGCCCCTCATAGACCCACAAAAGGTCGTCTTTCATCGGCTGCTGATAATCGGGCGATAAAAGACCTTCTGGCCGGCGGTATTTTCCATTCCAGGAATGGACGAACTCGTGCGGGAGCAAATCGGCGAACCGTATTCGTCCATTGTCGGTGATCAAGCTGTCAGCGTCCACGCGATCGTCGCTCGATTCGTGGTGCTCGAGACCAAAATGCGCCACATCATCGCTCAGGGTGAGCAGAAAATGATAATCGCGATAGTGGCGGAAGCCAAAAAGCGCGCCTGTTTCAGCAACCAGCCGATGCAGCTGCATCTCTGTATCCGGCGTCATCGCCAGCGCCGCCTCGCTATCGGCCGCAATATCCACTTCATGGGAAGGTTTTTCACCGGGCGTCAGCTGGATGGCGCGGAAGTAGCGGCCTGTGATCACCGGAGAATCGACCAGCGTATCGAGAGAAACAGGATCGAAAGCGATCGAATCGCCGCTCTGCTTGGCTCCTGGCAGCGCTGTGCCGAATTTCCAGCCCGAGGGCAGCGTCACGCTCGGAATCACAGTGATGTTGCGCGCGGGATACCCCTGCGGATAGAGAATCACCTGGTTCCAGCTCAGCACGTCCAAAAAAGCGGTGGCCGAAGCCCCTGCGGAGTAACCGGAGGCCGGCGCCGAAAGCAGAAAATCGAGGTCCACGTCGAGCGAACTCAGTCCCTGCGGCACATCGAGATGCAATGCGAACATCTCCGTTAAGTCTCTGCGCCAGGCAATCGTTTTTCCCGCTCCCGAGATTTTCAATCCGGCAACGTTGATGATCGGGCCGTCCGGCATATGTTCGCCGGGAATCCACTTCGCGTAGAGCAGCGTGAGAGGCCCCTGCTGAACGGGAAGTTGCATGTGGGCATGCAAAATTTTCTGCGGCGCTTGCGTCGCGTCCACCGAAAGCCGGATCGGCCCGAATGTGCCCTGGGCTTGTAAAGAAAAGCTCGCGGCGAATACAGCGAGCGCTCCGAGGAATGCGGATTTCCGGAGAATCTCAAGCATGGCGCCTTCTTTCGTTTATGACCTTAGGCGGAAGTGACGTCGAACAAATGAGCCTGGTATGCGTCCAAACGCACAAATAGTCCGAGTTTTTTGAGCTCGTCGCTCGTACGCGGGTAGCGCACATCATGCATTTCATCATAGAAGATGTAGCCCTCGCCCGACAACGCGCTCTCTTCAAATTGCACGTAAGCCTGTGAGGGTGTGTCCGCAAGGTTGACGGCGACGATCTTCCATGCTTTTTCAAGGTGCCACTCATAGATCACGAGATTCACGGAGGTATTGTCTCTCTCCGCCCGCGTCGCAAGAGCCTTCCAGCGGCCCCGGTGAAAAACATCGTCGTTGGTGATGTTCAGAATATTGGGGAAAAATGTGAGGCACATGGGATTGGGCGGTGACTTAGGGGGCACTCCCAGGGTAATCGGAAGATGTGGCTCGCAGCCCTGCACCTCTGCCTGGTAATAGAAGCGCAGCCCGGGCAGCGTGCCCATTAAGGTGGCAACCGAGGCAAGCCGCCGCTCGCCAAACACATCGAGGCAGGGTGCTTCGTCGTGGTTTTCAAGAAATTTCGCATAGCGGCTTAGAGTGGAGATATTGGCTCCGAGCAGCGTGTGTACCTCCTCTACGCGGATGTCTCGAATCGCGTCGTACAATTCTTTGTCGTAGACGAACGAAAAGCCCAGTTCCAGCAGACGAGGCTCCGTGCCCCAATACGCTTCGGCGAGCAGGATCAATGACGGCGCGGCCGCGTGAGCGTCGGTCCAAAATTCCGTTTCCGGCGGCTCGGTTCCGTGCAGGAAGCGTCCCCAAATCCCGGCGAAGATGTCTTTCAGATGGAGCATGGCCATGTCACAGCGCACGCCGTCGCAATGCGCCGCTATCGTGCGCAAATCGGCGAGCTGTGCAGCGCGCATTTGCGGCTGAAAATGGTTTAACTGCGCTGCATCTTTCCATGATGGAAAGTAGGGATCCCTGCCCAAGGCCAGAAAGACTGTTCCTTTTTCCGTGTGCACCGCATGAAAGCTGCCGGGGTCGTTCTCAAAATCCTTTTCGGTTCCTTGCACGTAGAATTCCGGGTGCTCCCGCGTCCACGGGTGGTCGAGCGCCGTGTGGTTTCCGACGAAGTCGAGAAAGAGCGCGATTCCGCGGGCGCGCAATTTTTCCCTGGCGAGATCCAGGTCGTCCCATGTGCCCATTCGAGGGTCCGGCTCGTATCCCGCAACGGAGTAGGGAGAACCGACCACGTCGCTCGGTTTCCATCCAGGCAGCACACGGTCGTAAAGCTGCCTGCTCGCTGGATCGGTCAGCGCGATTTCCCGCGATTTGTCGCTCCGTTTCCACACGCCCATCAACCAGACGATGTCGAATCCCATCTGCGCCAGCGAATCCCACTCTGCATCCGGAACGTCGCCCAACTTTACGACCCGGCCGAGTTGCGTCGAAAGCCTTTCCAGCCACGGCCAGGTGTTGATTTCATATAAATGCGGATGCGGCCGCAGGGGAAAGGGTTTCGCCGCAGTTGCGTGGAGGTTCATCGCTCTCAGGTCCTTAAGGCCGGCCAAAGCGTCGACTTGCTTTGCGGGAAGGATTGCTGAAAGGAGGAAGCGCGCCGGGTATCGGTCGAGAGCATGCTGCCGGAGAAGAGAGTCTGAATCATCGGAGAGTCTGAATCAGAGCATAGCGATCAGAGAATTTGGACAACCGGAGGGCCACCAGCCGCATTGACTGTATCCACGCGGGCAATCACATTTCGCGCCATCGCGTAAATGCTCTTGCCGCCAGGGGCGTCCTCGCCAAAGGAAGCGACCGGTTTGCCCGTGTCGCCGCCGATGCGGATCTGCGGATCGATCTCGATTTCGCCGAGGAATGGAATCTGGAAGTTTTGCGCAAGCCGCTCGCCCTCGCCGTGCCCGAACACGTCGATGTGCCCGCTGCAATGCGGACAGGAGAAGTAGCTCATGTTTTCCACCACTCCCAGGATCTCCACATTCACCTGGCGGAACATTTCGATGGCGCGGCGCACGTCGGCCAGTGCAACCACCGAGGGAGTCGTGACTATTACCGCTCCAGTCACGGAAACGGTTTGAATCAGCGAAAGCTGCACGTCGCCCGTGCCGGGAGGCAAATCGACAACGAGATAGTCGAGTTGTCCCCACCGCACGCTCCGCAGGAATTGCTGCATCACGCTATGCAGCATCGGGCCGCGCCATACGAGCGGCTTATCGCCCGGATTCAGCAGGCCCATCGAAATCATTTTCAGTCCGTACGCCTGCACCGGAATTATGGTGCGTTCATCGAGCGCTCGCGGCTGCTCATTCGTGCCGAGCATCACGGGAACATTGGGCCCGTAGACGTCCGCATCCATCAATCCCACCGCTGCGCCAAGATTCTTCAGCGCGATCGCCAGATTGACGGCCACGGTGGTCTTTCCCACGCCGCCTTTGCCGCTCGCGACGGCAATGAGATTCTTGACGCCTTCAATGGGTGCTCGCGGGGGAGGCGGCTGGCCCTGTCCTGGCATTCCTGGTGGCATGAACGTCCTTTCGAGCTGGTTGGTAAGGTAGGGTAATCCGCGAATCAGCGTCTAATACCCGTCCAATGATAGAACGGCGCGGGGTGCGGAACAAGGAGTGCGGGATGGGAGTGCCCGCGAGTGGACACTTTTGCAGAACGCGGCGCGAGCGGATACAATAAAGCTGTTAGACGTAGCCTTAACAGGGATGTCTGCGGAATATACCATCCCGCGCCCGAGCATGCTGCGCAGAACCAGGTTCTGAGGGGCCTCGAAGCCTAACAATATGGATGTAGAAAAGATTATAGATAGCGTCGTCGCACGTTTCATCGGGACGAAGCATGAGCGCGACGTAAAGCGGATCCAACCGACCGTTGTGGCCATCAACGCGCTCGAGCCGGA
>Ga0182024_10017986_pt1 | contig 13206 bp, 12 predicted proteins | sample P32metaG_FD_120480 | JGI IMG/M metagenome (GOLD analysis project Ga0182024, IMG submission 120480) | Permafrost microbial communities from Stordalen Mire, Sweden - P3-2 metaG (Illumina Assembly) | ecosystem: Environmental > Terrestrial > Soil > Wetlands > Permafrost | place: Sweden: Stordalen...
ATCGTGCTGAGCCCGCTGCTACTCGTCATCGCGGTCGCGGTCAAGCTGGGTTCGCGTGGGCCGGTGCTCTATCGCTCGATGCGGCCCGGGATCGGCGGCGTTCCGTTCGCCTGTCTGAAGTTCCGCACGATGGTCGTCGGTGCCGACCGCAGCCAGGGCGATCTCGAGGGGCGAAACGAGGCCTCCGGCGCGCTGTTCAAGGTGCGCAGCGACCCGCGCAGAACCCGCGTCGGGCGTGCCCTGCGGCGCTTCTCGCTCGATGAGCTGCCGCAGCTCGCCAACGTCCTGCGCGGCCAGATGTCTCTGGTCGGCCCGCGTCCGCTGCCGCAACGCGACTACGACCAGCTGGACGACTGGCACAAGAAGCGCTACCTCGTGATGCCGGGAATGACCGGCCTGTGGCAGGTGTCGGGGCGGGCCGAACTCGGCTTCGACGACCTGGTCCGGCTCGACTTCCTCTACCTCGAGCGCTGGTCGGTCTTCCTCGACCTGACGATCCTGGTCAAAACGCTCCCCGCGGTAATCTGGGGACGCGGCGCGTACTGATCGCCTGCGACTGCGCAACGGCCGCGGCGTAGACGGCCCACGTTTCGCGGGCCGCGTCCATCCAGCTCCACGCCGGCGGCGCCGGCGCCGGGCGCACGGCGTTCACACCGGCTTCCAGCAACCCCTCCATGTCGCCGAGCTCGACGAAGGTTGCGCGCTCGCCGAGGACCTCCCGCAGTGCCGGCGCTCCGCAGGCCACCACGGGTGTGCCGCAGGCAAGCGCTTCGATTGCCGGCAGGCCGAACCCCTCGTCGTCGGATGGGAACACGAGCGCGTGCGCGCCGCTGTACAGCGCTGCGAGCTCATCGTCCGAGACCTGTCCGGTGAGCGTGACGTCGGGCAGCTCGTGCGCCCACGGCCGCGCCGGCCCGGCGAGCACGAGCGGCATCCGCCGCGGCGCCTGGGCGAGGTCGGCGACGCGTTTGCGTCGCTCGGGATGGAGCATGCCGCCCACCCACAGCAGGTACTCCGCGGGTAGCGCGTAGCGCGCTCGAACCCTGGCGATCTCCTCGGCTCCGCGCTGGTACATCGACGCCGCGACAGCCTCCGGGATCACGCTGATCCGCTCCTTGTCGATGTCGAGGCGTTCGCGCGCGTCGTTCGCAACGACCTGCGTTGGCACGATCACGCGGTCGGCCCGCTGGACCGCGAGGTAGCGCAGCTTGAAGCGCACGCCGGTGCGCAGATACTCCGCGCGGCCCTTGAGATTGACGAGATCATGCAGGGTCACGACCGTCGGGCAGGGGCAGCGCAGGTGCGCTCCGTCCAGCCACGGCGAATGGAACACGTCGCTGCGCCGCGGATGCTGCGTTTCGGTGATCACGCTTTCGGGAGCGGCGGTTTCGTGCAGGGCGTCGAGGATGCAGCGGACGTAGCGGCCGATTCCGCGGGGGTCTCCCTTCGCACGGCTGTCGAACGCCACCCTCATGCGTCTACCCCGCCTCCTGTCCGCGTGCTCCCCGCGGCGCCCACCCGAACGGGCAACCAGGTTCACTGTACCGCGGATCCTGGCGCCGCAGGGATAGATTTGCAGGCGCGTGAGCTACTTCGAACGCCTCTGGAGCGATGTCGGCGATGGCGCGCCGGAGCACTTCGCACTCAGGCGCGACTTCGCGCTCGGGGCGCTGCAACCGGGCTCACGGGTGATCGATGTGGGCTGCGGGGCGGGCTGGTTCGCCGCGGAGCTTGCGCGGGCCGGCTTCGCGGTGGTGGGGGTGGAGGTGGCGCAGGAGCCGGTCCGCCGCGCTCGCGAGCGCGCTCCCGAGCTGGAGTTCCTAGTCGTCGGCGAGGGGGAGTTGCCGTTCCCGCCGGGCGCGTTCGACGGCGCCTGGATGGGGGAGGTGCTCGAGCACGTCCAGGACGGGATCGCCCTGCTGGCCGAGGTGGCCAGGGTGATCGTGCCCGGTGGGCGACTGGCGCTGTCCACGCCCGACCACGGCTGGGCATTGCGGCTGCGTCTGGGGGTGAGCCGTCGAGCGTTCGAGCGCCATTTCGAGCCGCGATCCGACCATCTGCGCTTCTTCACCGCCGCGACGCTGCGGGGGCTGCTCGAGGCCGGGGGTTTCGAGGCGGTCGCGGTCCGTCGCGCGGGCGGCGTTCTGCTGGCTACTGCGCGGGCGCCTGGATGAGCTGCACGGCGAGCCCGGCGGTGCTCTCGGGCAGCGTCCAGAGGTGACGGCGGCCGCCCAGCTCGAGCGGCCCGGGCACCTCGCCGCGGCGGTCGGGTCCGCTGAAGCGCGCACCACCGGCGCGCAGCGTCGCGGCCATCGCGTCGAGGTCCGCGACGCGGAAGGCGAGGTGGTCGATTCGCTGATCGTCGCCGCCGAGGCGCGGCTCGCGCAGGCCGGCGTCGTCGATCGTGAAGATCTCCAGCGCTGCGGGACCCTCGCCGAGGAAGGCCGCCACGATCCCGTACTGCGGCAGCTCGAGCGTCCGCACGAGCGGCAGGGCAAAGGCCCGCTGGGCCGCCGCCACCGCCGCGTCGAGGTCGCGCACGAGGTATCCGACGTGGTCAAACTCTCCCAGCAACGCCGGCGAGCCTAACGCAACCGCACGGTGCGCAAGACTTTGCGGCGTGCCGTTCGCAGTCGACCTGGGAGACGGCCGCGCGCTGCGTCCGTTGGACGACGGCGACGCGGAGGAACTGTTCGCGCTGATCGAGGCCAATCGCGCCCATCTCGCCGCGTGGATGCCGTTCGTCGGACAGACCCGCGGGGTGGCCGACTCGCTCGCGTTCATCCGCGCCGCGCGCCGGCAGGCCGACGAGAACCGCGGCATGCAGCTCGCGCTCGTGCTGGACGAGCGGATCATCGGGGTCGCAGGCTTTCACGCGGTCGACTGGACGCGCAAGTCGACGAGCATCGGCTACTGGCTCGCCGCCGACCGCCAGGGAGCGGGCACGATGACGGCCGCTGTGTGCGCGCTGCTCGATCACGCCTTTGAGCGCTGGCAGCTGAGCCGCGTGGAGATCCGCGCCGGTGTGCTCAACACGCGCAGTCGCGCGATCCCGCAACGGCTCGGCTTTCGCGAGGAGGGCGTGCTGCGCTCCGCCGAGCGGATCGGCACGCGGGTGATCGACCACGTCGTCTATGTCATGACGGCGCGCGAGTGGAGACGCAGGACGCGCGAGCTACGGCGCGCCGCGCGCGCGTCCGAGCATGCCGACCACCGCCGGGTCAGCTAGCGGCCGCGTTCTCGAGCGCCGAGCGGGGAAGGTCGGGGTCGTAGGGATAGAGGTGGTGGGCGGCCGCGAGCGCCTGGCGGCCGATATCGGCGTAGCCGGGGGTGACGCTGTCGAGCTGCCAGAGTGCGAACCAGCTCGCCGCGTTCGATGGCTGCAGCGCGATCGCTCGCTCGAGCGTCTGCTGCGCCAGCCGGGTCTCGCCCGGCGTGTTGTTGTAGACGCCGGCAAGGCCGATCAGCGGCGTGATGTCGACCGGGTCGTGCGAGTTCGCCGCCATGTAGTCGGCACGGGCGACGGCCAACTCGCGGTTCGCCTGGGTGTTGTGGTTGAGCACGAGCGCCGTGTCGAAGGCGGCGAGCGCGAGGCTCCCGGCCGTCGCGGCCTGCTCGGAGCGAAGCGGCTGCCACTGCGACCAGGCGAGGACGAGCGCGAGCGCGATCGCGGTCGCGACGCCGGCGGCTGCGACCGGCGAGCGCAGGACGACGGCCGCAGAAAGCCGGCCGGCGTCCAGGCGCTGCCGCGTGGGTCCGCGGCCCGCCACCCATCCGGCGCACAGCAGCGCGATCACGGCATCGCCTGGGACGAAGTAGGTCCAGTCGATCGACGAGTGCACCGCGAAGGTGACCACGACGGCGATCAGTGTCAGCATGCCGATCCGCTCGGCGGCCTCTGCTCCGGGCGCGCGGGCGCGGAACGGCCGCGCGGCGCGAACCGCGGCGATGCCCCAGCCGATCGCCACGGCGAGGCTGAGCGCGAGCCCGAGCAGGCCGAGGTCGGCGAGCGTCTGGAAGATGTAGCTGTGCGCGTTGAGCGCCTTGGCGGGGCCCGTCATGTAGCGCTGATGGGCGACGGCGTAGCCTCCGGCTCCCGCGCCGGCGAGGGGATGCGCGTCGAACACGTCGAGGGCGTAGGACCAGTACAGCGCCTGCATGCTGCCCGCCGAGGTCAGCCGGCCCGCGCTGTTGGACGGCTGCTGCGCGTTCGGCGTCGTCAGCTCGTACCAACCATGCGAGATCGTGCCGAACAGGCCGCGCGAGCTGTGTGCCGCCGCGCCGACGCCGGCGACCGGCACGAGCGCGAGCGCGACGAGGGCGGCGATCCCGAGCGTGCGCCGACGCGCCGCGGAGAGCGGGTTGCGGTCGCGCGCGAAACGCACGAGCAGCGCCGCGACGAAGGCGACGAGAAGCGCTCCCAGGAGCACCAGGCCGAGGCGATGCCCGGCGGCACTGCGGGCGGCGAGCGCGACGTTGTCGTCGGCGAGCGCCGGCTGGCGGAAGGCCCATGCGACCACCGCCGCGGCGGCGACGCCGCCGATCGCCAGCACCGACAGCGCGCGCAGGCGCAGCGGCGTGAACGCGAACCAGAACGCCACGCCGATCGCCGCGGCGAGCACGGCACCGCGCGAATAGGACAGCACGAGCGCGACGAGCAGCACACACAGCGCCGGCGCCGCGAGCGCGTTCAGCACGGCGTGGCCGTCGCGCCTGGCGCCGAGCCAGAGCGCCGGCGCGAGACCCAGCGCGCCCGTCAGGCCGACCGCGTTCCAGTAGCCGAATGGGACCGACAGGCGGGCGTTGGGGTCGGAGGCGTCCAGCGTCGCCGGCACGATCTTGCTCGCCACGGCATAGGCGGACAGCACCAGCGTCGCCAGCAGCACCCCGGTGATCACGCTTCGCCAGCGTCCCGCGCTCAGCCGCACCAGCGCGATCGCGCCGGCGAGGGCGGCGGCGTAGGCGAGCGTGCGGTTCGCCTCGAGCCAGGAGTTGGCGGGCGCGGCCGACCAGTTGACCGAGAGCGCGCTGAACGCGGCGAGCGCGAACAGAGCGCTCGCCGCGCCGATGCCGAATACGCGCACGCGCCCGGCGTGCTGACGTGCGAAGGCGAGCGCGACGAGCAGTCCTCCGACCAGCGTCAGTGCCATCTCCACGACCGTGTTCGGGCCCAACCCGGCGCCGGAGGGGCTGCTGCCGTCGACGCTGAGCGCGCCACCGGTGGCGACGAAGCAGGCCGCCGCGATCGCCGCCGCGATCGCGATCGCCAGCCACGAGTCGGCGGCTAGGCGCGTGAGCGTCGCGGCAAGCGACGCGCCGTCGCCGCGGCTAATGCGGGCGGCGTGCGCGGACAAGGTTGTTGATCGCGCGCGCGCTGACCGCGAGCACGGTCGCGAGCAGCGCGGCGAGGACGACCAGCAGCGGCGTCGGCAGGTTCGAGAACAGCGACGCGCCGCGGTCCGTCACGGTCCCCGGCGTCACCGTCTGCCCGATCCCCGGCAGCACCACGGGCAGCCCCCCGCCGGAGGTCAGCTTCTGCAACCGCCTCTTGGCGATGTTGGACGAGTGCGCGCCGTTGCCCGTTCCGCGCGTGACCTTCGAGCGCGGATGGCTGCTGCCGCCGCCGCTGGACCCGCGATGCGCCGCCAGCTCCAGTTTGCTGATCGTGGCCTTGATCACGTCGGCGCAGTTGGTGTACTGGTCACCACTGGCGTTGAGCCGGTCGAGCGCCTCCTGCAGCACCTTGATCGTGTAGTGGCCCTTGAGCGGGTAATGGCCGGCGCTGCAGTCCTTGATCACCGCGCGCGGGGTGTCCTTGTATTGCGTCGCCTGAGCGGCCGCCACGCTCACCGGGGCGGCCAGCAGGGCGCAGGCGAGCACGGCCGGTAGAGCTCGCAATCGCGGGCGGATCATGGCTCCACGCTACCAGCACGCCGGGGTTGCGGCGCAGCCATTTCGAGCGCGTCAGCGAAGCCCTCCGCCCACGCGTCGAAGGTGTATGCGCAGACGTCGTCGCGCCCCGCGGCGCCGAGTGCGGCGCAGCGGCGGCGATCGGCGGCGAGGGTCGTCAGCGCGGCCGCCAGCGCAGCCGGGTCGCGCTCGCGCACGATCAGCCCGTTGCGCGCATCGCGCACGAGGCCGCCGGCCGCGGCGCCCACGGCGTCGCTGGCGATGATCGCTGCTCCCTGGTTCATGGCTTCGTTGACCACCAGCCCCCACGGCTCGATGAACCCGCGCGTGCTGATGGAAGGTACAACCAGAACGTCGGATGATGCATAGAAGTTGCGCAGCTCCGTTGGGCGCAGCGACCCGGTGGCGACGACGCCGTCCGCGACCGTGGCGTGCAGATCGCCGACGAGCGTCAGCGTTCCGTGCAGCGCGGCGCGCCGCCACGCCTCCAGAGCCACGGCGAGTCCCTTCTCGGGCGCGGCGCGCCCAACGAACAGCGCCGCGAAGCGCTCGTCCGCGCGCGGCGCGGCGGGAGCGGACCAGAACGCGTTGTCGACCGCCTGCGGGGCGACGAATACGCGCGTGGCGCCGTGCCGGCGGACGTAGGCGCTGACGTGTTCGCCGTAGGTGACGACCGCGCCGGCGCCACGGTAGATGCTGCGCATCAGCGGCAGCGCGGCGAGGTGCGCCGCCGTGCGCGGTGTGCGCCACAGCGCCGCCCAGAAGACGAACGGCACGGCGGCGCGCCGCGACGCCCACCAGGCGGCCGGCAGCGCCACACGGCCCCCGGTGCCGGCGACCACGGCGCGGTAGGCGCCGGAGCGCACGAGCGCGCCGATCTCGCGCTGATCGACGAAGCGGTGCGGGATCGTCGCCGGCGGCGTGCCCGGCGGCGAGCCGTGGCGGTGGCGTCCGCCGTAGAGCGCGAGCTCGATCCCGACGCGCTCGTGAAGGCGCTCGAAGGCGCCGGCGCGATCTGCGGGAACGTGCCCGGTGACGAACAGCACCGGTTTCAACGCAGCGCCTCCGCGTAGGCGCGGAGCGTCTGCTCTCCGCAGTGCCGCCAGCTGAACTCGCGCTCGACGGTCGCCCGCGCTGCGGCGCCGAGCTCGACACGCCGGCCACGATCTGCGAGCAGGGCGCGCAGGCATTCGGCGAGCGCCGACGGGGAGCGGGGCGCGACGAGCACGATCCCGTCGCCGGCGGCCGCTATCTCCTCCGGCCCGGGCTCGCCGGCGCAGCCGACCGCGGGGATCCCCGCGGCCATCGCCTCGATGTAGGCCACGCCAAAGGCCTCCTCGGTCGACGGCATCACGAAGCACGACGCAGCGCGGGCGCGTGCCATCGCCGCGTGGTGTGCGAGCTGGCCTGCGAACTCGACGCGGTCGCTGACGCGCAACGCGACCGCAATCCGCTCCAGCGGCCGCCGCTGCGGACCGTCCCCGATGACGAGGTAGCGCACGCCCGGCAGCTCGGCGAGCGCCTCGAGCACGTCGGCGTGGCGCTTGCGTGCCACGAGGTGGCCGACGGTGACGATCAGCGGGGGGGCGTCGGCGGCGCTGCTCGCCGGCGGCACGTCGGTGCCGAGATGCACGACGCGTGTGTCGCGCGCCCCGTGCTCGCGGGCGAGACGTTCGATGCCGGCACTGTTGGCCAGCACGAGCGCCGAGCGGCCGAAGACGCGCTCGACGGCCTCACGCCCTGCGGCCACGCGTGAACTGGTCCAGAGCACGTCGCCGCCGTGCACGGAAACCACGAGCGGTAGGCCCGAGCCCGTGCGCAGCGCCGCGTCCCCGGCGGGTACGGCGTTGTGCGCGTGCACGAGATCGAATGGCGCCGCCTGCCCGAACGCGCGCCGCAGCGCCGGAGCCGCCCACGCCCCCCAGTGGGCATAGCTGCGAGCGCGCGGCGGCGAGACGTAGCGCACGTAGCGCACGTCCAGGCCGTCGAGTTGCGTGTGGCGCGGCTGGCGGGCCAGTGCGAGCGCCGCAGCGAGGTCGCGCTTCGGCGGCACGAGCCGGTGCAGCACGAACACCGACACCTCGGCTCCGGCGTCGCGCGCGGCGAGCGCCTGGCGGTGCGCCCAGATCCCGAGCACCGGGTCGTGGCGGCGCGGGTAGAACTCGGCGACGACCGCTACGCGCATCGGCGATGCACCGCCAGTGTTCGTTGTGACTCGCGAACCGGAAGATGGGGGTGGTCCGCGAGGAACTCCCGCGCCTGTGCGACCGCCGTCGCGCGCGCGTAGCCGGTGGCCGCCGGTGCGACGAGGTGGGCGATCGGGAAGAGGTCGACGATGCCGATCGGCCACCCCCGCTCGCGCGCCAGCCATGCCCAGTGCGCGTCCAGGCCCCAGCCCATGCCGACCGCCGGGAACGGCAGCAGCGTCTCGAATGTGTCGCGGTGAAGCGCCGTCAGCGGCCCGATCTCGACGAAGGCCGTCTCGCGAGCGACGCTTCCCCACTGCCGCCGCGTCAGGCGCCACGCCGCATGCGAGCGCAGCCGGTGCGCGGGCGCCGCGAGCCGCAGCCCGAAGCGCTGCGCAAGGTAGAGGAACCCGTCGAGAAAGTCGGCCGGCAGCTCGACGTCGTCATCCAACACCACCACCCAGTCGAAGGCCGCGAGGTCGACCCCGTCGAGCAGCCGGTTGAGGTTTTCGAACTTCGCGCCGTCCCCGGGGGCGCGTTCGAGCACGACCAGCTCGCAGCTCGATGCCCGCAGGATCGCGACGGCGCGCCGGTGCAGCGCGTCGTTCTCCGGTCGCACGACCGACAGCACCAGCACGCGCGCGAGCGCGCGTCCTTTGGCTGCGCGGCGGACGCGTACGAGCTGCGGCAGGCCGCGAGCCGCCATCGCCACGTCGACGACCGTGCGCAGCAGATCCCGCCGCCCACCGACGGTTCCGCTCTCCCCGGACAGAAAGTCGGCGGCGCTGTCGCCGCGCACCCGATCGCGCTGCGCCTGGCGCGCACGCGAGATCCGTCCCCAGCTGTGCGCCGCCATCACCGGGCCGTTGGCGCAGCGGCGCCGCGCGGTGTGCCACACGCACCCCGCGAACACGCGCAGCTCGGCCGCCAGTGACGGCGCGCGGCCCTCGTCGTCATCGAACGCGCGTGCCTGGCGGCCGCGAGCCACGGCGGCGCGCATCAGCGCCGCAAGCGTCGCGTCGGCCCCCGCGCGGCGATGGTCGAGCGCCGCGGCGGCGACGTAGCGGATCCGCCCGCCGGCGCGAAGGTGGCGCTGTTCCCACTCCTCCTCGTCGCCGCTCCAGCACTGCCGGTGGGGGTCGAAGGGGCCGACGGCGTCGAAGGCGGCGGCGCGGATCGCCATGTTCGCGCCCCAGGCGCGCGTGACGTCGCGGTCCTCGCCGCCCAGGTCGGTGTGCGTGATCGGCGGCCCCTCGCGCCCGCAGACGTGGCGGCGCGCGCCGGAGTCCTCGAGCCGGGCGAGGATCGGGCCGGTGAAGACGGCCACGTCGGGTTGCGCGCGTGCCGCCGCGGTCAGCGCCTCGAGCCAGCCGTCGTGCACCTCGACGTCGTCGTCTACGAAGGCGAGCAGCTCACCCCCCGCCGCCGCGAGACCCGCGTTGCGTGCGGCGTTCAGGCCGCGCGGCTCGCCGAGCGAGAGGTAGCGTGCGCCGAAGCGCTCGGCGAGCTCCGCATTGCGGGCGAGGCCCTCCGAGTCGTCGACGACGATCACCTCGGCACCGCCACGGCGCGCCTGCGGCGCGATCGACGCCAGCGCCACGGCGAGGTACCCGGGACGTCCCCTGGTGGGGATGATGATCGACGCGGATGGAGTCATCGCTCCGAAGAGTCTAGGTTTAGCGGCGAGCGTGATCCTCTTTCTGCACAACCGCTACCGTCGCAGCGGCGGCGAGGAGCGCGCCGTCGAGGATCTGCTCTGGCTCGTGCGGGAGCACCTCGGCGAGGATGCGGAGCTGCTGGAGCGCGACTCGGCGCTGCTCGGTCGCGGTCGCGCCGCAGCGGGAATGCTGGGCGGCGGGCTGCGTCCCGATGAGGTGGCCGCCGCGGTCAGGCGCACCGGCGCGCGGATCGTGCACGCGCACAACCTGACGCCGTCCTTCGGCTGGCGCTCGCTCGCGGCGGCGCGCGAGGCCGGCGCGCTGGTCGTCGCCCACCTGCACCAGTACCGGCTCGTCTGCGCCGTCGGCATCTGCTTCACCGACGGACGCGAGTGCACCCGCTGCCATGGGCGCAACACGCTTCCCGGCGTGCGCCATCGTTGCCGCGGCGACGCCGCCGAGTCGCTCGTCTATGCCGCGGCCCTCGCGCTCTGGCAGCGCCGCGTCGCGGCGCTGATCGACGTCGCGATCGTTCCCAGCGAGTTCGCCCGCCGGCGTCTGCTGGCGCTCGGCGCGCCGCTGCCCACGACCCACGTGCTGCCGCACCCGGTCCGGCGGTTCGCGCCGCGCTCGCAGGCGCAGGCCGGGAGCTACGCGCTGTTCAGTGCGCGCCTGGAGCCCGAGAAGGGTCTCGAGGTGGCGGTCGCGGCCTGCCGCGTCGCCGGTGTGCCGCTCCTGGTCGCCGGCGCCGGCTCGCAGCGCGCGCGCTTCGAGGGGGCGCCTGACGTGCGTTTCGCCGGGTTCGTCGGCGACGGCGAGCTGGCGGCGCTTCGCGCGGGCGCGAAGCTCGCGCTGATGCCGTCACTGACCGCCGAGACCTTCGGGCTCGCCGCCGCCGAGGCGATGGCCGCCGGCGTCCCGGTCGCGGGCTCCGACATCGGCGCGCTGCCGGAGCTGATCCCGGCACGCTGGCTGTCGCCCCCGGGTGACGCGCCCGCCCTGGCGGCCACGATCGCAGCGCTCGCCGCCGACCCGGATGCCGGCGAGGATGCGCTGAGCACCGCCCACGGGCTGCTCGACCCGGACGCACTGGCCGCAAAACTCGCGTCGATCTACGCCTCCGAGCCCCGCCGATAGGATCAAGGCCAGATGCGCGCGATCGTCACCGGCGGCGCCGGCTTCATCGGCTCCAACATCGTGGACGCGTTGCTCGAGCGTGGCGACGAGGTCACCGTGATCGACGACCTCTCGACCGGCAAGCGCGAGAACCTGGATCACGCGCTCGCCCGCGGCGCGCGACTTTGCGTCGCCGACATCCGTGACGCCGCCGAGCTGGGCGGCGTGATCGAGGAGGAGAAGCCACAGACGATCTTCCACCTCGCGGCACAGATCGATGTGCGCCGCTCGCTCGCCGATCCCGCCTGGGACGCGATGATCAACGTGGCTGGCACGATCAACGTGGTCGAGGCGGCCCGCGAGCACGGCGTGGCGAGGATCGTCAACAGCTCGACCGGCGGCGCGATCTACGGCGACGCGGAGGAGATTCCGTCCAGCGAGCGCACGCCGCCGCTGCCCGAGGCCGCCTACGGCCAGAGCAAACTCTCGGCCGAGGGTTACCTCGGCCTCTACGAGCGCCTCTACGGCCAGAGCTCGGTGACGCTGCGCTACGGCAACGTTTACGGGCCGCGACAGGACCCGCTCGGCGAGGCCGGCGTGATCGCGATCTTCTGCGGCCTGCTCGAGCGCGGCGGTCAGCCGACGGTCTTCGGTGACGGGCGCCAGACGCGCGACTACGTGTACGTCGGCGATGTCGTCGCCGCGAACCTCGCCGCCGCGCAGGCCAATGTGCATGGGGCGATCAACATCGGCACCGGCGTCGAGACCGACGTGCTCGAGCTGATCGCGATCATGCGCGAGCTGGCCGGCGTCGAGGGCTTCGAGCCGCGGTTCGCGCCCGCGCGGCTCGGCGAGCTGGCCCGCAGCGCTCTCGACGTCACGCTCGCGCGCGATGCGCTGGGCTGGGCGCCGAGCGTGACGATCCGCGAGGGTCTGCGCCTGACGTTAGAGGCGAGCCGCGCGGCGCCCGCGCCGTGAGCGCGCCGGCGCCGCGACGCGCGCTGATCACCGGCGTCAGCGGACAGGACGGGTCCTACCTGGCGGAGCTGCTGTGCGCCGAGGGACTCGAGCTGCACGGGATCGTCCGCGAGCACGCTGACGGCGACTCGCCCAACCTCGATGCGGTGCGCGACTCGCTGACGCTCCACGACGGCGATCTGCTGACGCGCGGCACGTTGGCGGCGGTGATCGCCGCCGTCTCGCCCGACGAGATCTACCATCTGGCGGCGCCCGCGTTCGTGCCCGACTCGTGGCACGCGGCCGCCGACACGCTGCACGGGATCGTGACCGTCACGGGGGAGCTGATCGACGCGGTGCGCGACCACGCGCCGGGTGCGCGCGTCGTGGTCGCGACCTCGCGCGAGATCTTCGGCGCCGACGCGCCGAGCCCGCAGCGCGAGGACACGCCGTGCACCCCGAGCTCTCCCTACGGCGTCGCGAAGCTCGCAGCCCACCAGCTGATCGGCCTGCTGCGCGTCCACAACGGGCTGCACCTGTCCTCCGCGATCCTGTACAACCACGAGTCGCCGCGGCGCCACCCACAGTTCCTCTCGCGCAAGGTGACCGCGGCCGCCGCGGCGATCAGTCTGGGACGCCAGGACGAGCTGTGGCTCGGCGACCTCGACGCCGTGCGCGACTGGTCGGCGGCGCGCGACGTGGTCGCGGGCCTGCGGTTGATGGCGGCCGCGCCGCAACCGGCCGACTATGTGCTCGCGGGCGGTGTCGGGCGCACGGTCCGCGAGCTGGTCGAGGTCGCCTTCGCCTGCGTGGCGCTCGATGTCTCGCGCCATCTGCGCGTCGACCCGGAGCTGGTGCGGCCCCCCGAAGCCTCGCCGGCGATCGGCGACAGCCGCCGCGCGCGTGAGCTGCTCGGCTGGAGCCCGCAGATCAGCTTCGAGGCGCTGATCGCCGAGATGGTCGCCGCCGATCTCGCCGCGCTGCAGGCAGCCTGACGGCGGGCCGCCACGTCGCGCTCAGGCGATCGTGATCTCCGAGGCGAGATAGACGTCCTGGATCGCGTTCAGCAGCTCGACGCCGTCCGCCATCGGCCGCTGGAAGGCCTTGCGACCGCTGATCAGCCCGGTTCCCCCCGCGCGCTTGTTGATCACCGCGGTGCGAACGGCCTCGGCGAGGTCGGTCGCACCGGATGACGCTCCGCCGCTGTTGATCAGGCCCGCGCGGCCCATGTAGCAGTTCGCCACCTGGTAGCGGCACAGGTCGATCGGATGTTCGCTGGTCAGCTGCGAGTAGACCAGCGGGCTGGTCTTGCCGTAGTCCTTGCCGAGCGCCGTGTAGCCGCCGTTGTTCTCGGCCATCTTCTGCTTGATGATGTCGGC
>Ga0182024_10017987_pt1 | contig 13206 bp, 4 predicted proteins | sample P32metaG_FD_120480 | JGI IMG/M metagenome (GOLD analysis project Ga0182024, IMG submission 120480) | Permafrost microbial communities from Stordalen Mire, Sweden - P3-2 metaG (Illumina Assembly) | ecosystem: Environmental > Terrestrial > Soil > Wetlands > Permafrost | place: Sweden: Stordalen...
GCGTTTGCCACTCCGAGCCAGAACATGAGCAACCGCTTGTCATCCGGTTCGAAAGTGATCGTCGGAGCGGAGTGCCCGCACACGACGTGAGTCGGTATTAGCGTCGCAACAAGGCTTCGCGTATTTGTAGGACTTGTAACAAGGCAAAACGCAAGTCGGCATTGATTCAACCGTCCTAGTATCTTGTCTGGAATATCTTCTGCAGAAACTCGCCACTGCGGCAAGATTGCCTTATCAGCTTGACCAAATAGTAGTCCGCGCCAGACAGCTGCACGTAGTCTACCCGAGACGTAAGCCTTCGCGCGATGATCGAAGGCTTCAACCATTCTCCCTTCGTACAACGGAATACCGAGAGGATCATTACTAAAGACCTCGCGGTCACTGCCCATAGACAACTCGTTCATGTAGCAGCGACGAGCTAGATTTACACCGGCTGATCCGAACTTCGCAAAGCGGGCATAAAGCTTCTGGATTATTATGATGTCATTCGGGTGTACGATCTCAACAATTGCTAAGGCGTCGGGACTAAATTCAACGACCTGTGACACCGGGTACGTGATCAGATTGCCGCCCCGAACCGCCTCTAGTTTGGCCAGAGTATTAATGCCAAAGGCAGCTGAAAACGACGTGGTGCTTCCACTGCGTTCCGCAACATAGAGACAAAACTTCTCAGAAGCGTGAACGCCAGGGAACCACAATTTCCGCAAGTTTTCGAACCCGATGATCGTGCGCAACAGGAAGCTGTTGAAGAGCTCGGCGCGGATTGCCGCCGCATTAGCGCCGTTGTACAGGTTTTCCGGCACAATCTGCGCCACGACACAGCGCGGACGCACCGCTGTAAGCGCCGTTTCGACGAACATGCGGTAAACATTAAAGTCCCCCTTGCCGAGGTTCCCCTGGGCGAAAAGACGGAAGCGTCCACTCTCTTTCATGAACGCCGCCCCGTCGTATAGTGCTCGGCAATACTGGTTCCAAGCCTCCTGCATCCCGGGCGCTGATAGTAGCTCCGCGATCCGTTGTTCGCGTTCCTCAAGCGCCATCTCGCGAACTCTCGCATCGTAAGGCGCAAAGAATTCCTTTTCATCGGGACTCATGGGCTTCCAAGGCGGGTTACCCAATACAAGATCAAAGCCGCCTTCGCTGAAGACATCCGGGAACATCAGCGGCCAGTGGAAAAAACCATGCTTGACCGTAAGATCCCGAGCTATCGCCACGGCTTCCGGGCGTGGCGATTGCCCGACTGCGATCTTATCAGTATCTGACGTCAAGGGAACGGCGGCTTCTGTCAACGTTGTCTTGCGAACGAAGAAGGCAGCGCAGAAGAGATCGGCGCGCAAGCGCGTCGCGGCCACTGATGGTTGAGCCTCAGCGGCGATCAAAGCCGCGCGTTTCGCCCTGACTTGCTCGACCGTGTTTTCGGGGAGAAGCTCCACAGCATGGACCGAGGCAGCCGCCGCGGAAAATAGCGGAAGCTCGCTGACAGATTTGACGCGCTGCTTGTTTTTCCGACGAAGCGCAGCTGCGATAGCTTTGTCGTCCCCGTCTCTGGCGTCATACGCTTCAGCTGGAATGCCACTGTCCAAGACCGCAAGATCAAAGACTCCAAGTAAGGCGTCACCGCATCGGACGTGCGAATCAAGAAACGAGAGCGGGCGATCTGGAACAACAGTCTCTATCCAAAGTGCTGTTTTACAGAGCTCGACTGCCATCCGATTACGATCGACGCCGTAGACGCAATTCGATACAACCTGCCGCAGTGCGTCACGATACGCCGAAAGCGATGGTGTACCGTTCGCCCGGAGCTGCGCGACTTGTGCGGCGAGACGGCGCGCGGCGCCAAGGAGAAAGTGCCCGCTGCCGCATGCGGGGTCGACAATCGTGAGATTAAGTAAGGCCTTCGGTGCATCTTCCGGGTGCTCGGCTATGGTTCGTTCGATGAGCGGCTCAATTGCCGCGTCAAGCAGAGTTTGCACTAACATGTCATGGGTATAGAAACTGCTTGTTAGCTTGCGAGCATTGCTCTTTGAGTCGCCGCCGGAGGCGAAGCGAAACCTGCGTTCCGCAGTTGAGATCTCTGGCAGCAACTCGAGCAGACTTTCGTAGATGCTGCCGAATTCTTCAGGGCCCATGTCGCGCCAGTTGACCCGAGCGAGGCCAGATTCTTCGCGAAGCCACGCTAATCGAAACACCGCATCGAGCAGAGCTCGATTCTCAATCTTCGACGCGTCCAGCGCGGGGCACTGATCTTCCGAGAAGAGACCCCCTAGCGCTGGCAGAGCGAGACGCGGCTCACCGCTAGCAACGCCACGAAAGGCGATCTTCAGCGCTTCCCAGAGATCGCCGAAGCCGTCTCGTGCGGAGCGCCGACTTGCCCGTTCGCGAAGGGCACGTAGACTATAGCCTTCGGCGTACAATGCTTTGGTGGAATCGCTCGAATCAGGAGGATGGAGTAAATTGCGCTCTTCGATGGTCAGGAGGAAGATGAGCCGGTAAACAAGCCGTAGCAACTCCTGGAAGTACGTCTGCGTCGGTATGGTACCGTCAGCGAGCGATTGACGTAGGTCACGGTTGTCTTGGTGTGAGAGAAAACCTTGGCCTAGTGCGATCAGAGCAGCCTCGACGCCGTCCCTAAGAGTTTCGCGGGCGCGAATACCAGTTTCACGACCAGCAACGCGCCAGGCCTCGAGCCAGCAGTCGTCCGGAAGGGCGTCAGCCATGCCAAACCGGCTGTCGTGGAGCAATAGCCAAAGCACGACAAAGTCGGCATAGCGCTCTTCGTTGAACAGCCGTTCAAGATCGGCTTCGATCCATGTCGGCCGAGTGAGGCTCGCATTCTCACGAAGCAGCCGCAGTCGCAGAGCATCGGTGGCGATACCCCACAAGCCAGGGCGAGGAGCATTCAGGTACTCCTGGACGAGGCCAAAGGCGCTGCGTCGGCGCCCGCCGTCGCCGAAGCGATTTGAAGGCGTATCCAGCCCGTTCGCCGCGGGAGCTACGGCGATCGGGACGCGGCCGTGAGCACCGTAATAAGTGAGCTGTGACGTAGGAGCATCGAGCTCGCTAGGCGCAACACGCGTGATCGTGTCAAAGCCGAAGACGTCCCGAAGCAACGAGAGCGCGAAGCGCTCGGCCAACGCTGTCCGATCCGCGGCAGCGGAAAAGCCGGCTTGAAACTCTGTCCAAAGCGCTTGAGCGATGCGCCAATAGCGTCCGATCTCGTCCCGTAGGTTTAGCCCTTTGGGGATCCGATAATCGGTATCGGCTTGCCCGGGAGCCTGCAGCTGTGCGATTTTAGACAGCCATTCTGGCAACAGGAGCCCGCCTTCGATCGAGAGTGAGTCGAAGGCAAGTTGCGTCTCGGTCCGGCGGGCCCGTCGACCAGTCGTCATTGCAGTGCAGGCAGGAGGACGAAGACGCCAATGATGTCGGGCGGCAACAGCGGCCTAACGGCATATGTACCGCGCCCCTGGGCGGCCTCACGGACTCGCCGGTGGTCGGCCAAAAGCTCCTGTCCACGACGTTCGGCAAAGGTAGTTATTTGTTCAACACGCTCACTCAGTAAGCGGAGTGCCTGGTTGAGCTCGCGGTCTTGAACAGTCACTGGGGCGTCGCCGATAGCGGGGAGTACGAGCGATGAGAGAGCTTCGCTAGGATCGAGAAGCATATTTGTGCCGGTTCCACGCCATGCGATCGCAGTTGCTTCTTCAACGAGAATGGTACTTGAGCGCAGCCCCGTCGTTGTGGTGAGCTGATGTCGGAGGCGCAGCAAGGCTACGGTCGTGCGGTTATCCACCGGTGCGATCCAGCAGCCAACTCGTCCGAGAACCGCCGCGTCCTCGTCGCCGTCGGCAACCGAGGCGAGGGTGCGCTCAAGCAACGTGTCTGCGAGAACGGCGATGAGCGGATGACTCCGGAGAACCGACGTGCAGCCTCGCGCCGGGTACACGAAGTCCACCCGAAGTGTGCCGACAAGTCCTTCGGCCTCGAGGCGTTCCTGCACGTCCCAGGGGAGCGCGCTCAACGGGGCCTTGTAACCCCGACGCATCGGCTCGAGGCCGGCGCCTAGGCGCGCCAGTGCACGGTCCGCGAATCGTTTGACGTCATCGGGTCCACCGATCGCGGCGAGCGTCCTGCGCCATTCCGGCAGCACGTCGTCCGGCCGAAGGCGGCGCTGCGCGAAGACGGTGCGGTTCCTCTTCACGGCTTCGGCGGCGTCGCGCCAGACCGTGTCGACTTCACGAGCTTCTTCGATTTGATCGTAATCGAGATTCAACCGCTGCTGGCGACGATCGTCGCGCAGCAACACAGCGCGCATGAGGGCTTGAGTCAATCGGTGCCCATCGTCAGGCAGGGGCACCGAGACGCCGAGCTCGCGGCGGATGCTCTCCGCCTTGCGGAGGATCACTTTCAGGACGGCCCCGTCGACGGGGTTGTCTTCGCCGTAAAGCAGGCTCGCCCGAACGACCGGACTCTCCTGGCCAAAGCGATCGACGCGGCCTTCGCGCTGTTCGTGGCGCGTCGGGTTCCAGGACAGATCGTAATGTACGACGGCGTCAAAATGCTCCTGTAGATTGACGCCTTCCGAGAGGCAGTCCGTCGCAACGAGCAGCCGGCGGCCGGCCTTTCCGATCTCGCTCACGTGCAGCTCTCGCTCGTCCGACGTGAATTCGCCGGTCACGACATCGACTGCGACGCCCGCAAAACGCCCATCGAGCTGCTTCTTCAGGTAGTGTGCAGTCGGGATATAGCGGCAGAATACGACCGGATTGAAACCGTCGGCAATAAGCACGTTGAGATGATTCGTCAGGAGCTCAAGCTTCGGATCTCCCGCGTGGCCTTCGAGATGTTCCGCCTGTCGAATGAGCTCGTCGAGCGCTAAGTCTGGCGGAACGATCGGTGGCTGCACGTCGTCATCAATGAGGGCATCGGCAGTGCCGTCGAACACCTCGTCTTCGAGCGTCGCTTCGTTGATGGCGTTCCCATCGTCCTGTCGGTTTCGCAGTGTTTGGGCAGCGGCTGCTGGACTCGAGGACACGCATCGCATCAACGCGAGCGTTCCCCAAAAGTTCAGCCGGCGGCGATGTTCATCAGGACCGGCACGCTCGACAATTGAAGCGCAATAGTCAAGGACGTCATTGAAGAAGTTCTGCCAGGGCCCCGATAGCTTATAGGTGAGCTCCGTTGTCTGGCGCCGGGGGAAGAGCCGCCCTTCCTTCCACTCGTCGATATCTGGTCGTCGTCGCTGGACGAAGTGCCGAGCAAGTTTCTCGCGAAGCTTTTCGCGTCGCTCTCCCTCAGCTGTGGGTAACTGCTCGAAGTCCGGATCGAGTAGTCCCAAGAGCCGATAGAAGGCTTGCTCGTCGCCGCTGTGCGGAACCGCCGTCAGCATTACGAGATGTCGCTCCGCGGAGTGCGAGAGCTCGCGCAGCAGCTCATATCGCTGGTGCCGTCCCTGGCCGGTGGAAGCGCACGTGTGGGCCTCATCGACGATAACGAAATCCGGACAGGCGCGCAGAAATTCGCTGCGTCGCTTTTCGCTCTTGATATAGTCCAAACTTACGACGGTAAAAGGATGGGCCTCGAATATCCCTTCGGTAGGCGGAAGGTCTCGTTCCAGCCGGGCTGCGCTCGCCGCGGTGACCGGGAGCGCGTGGATATGGAACGCTCGCTCCAACTCTTGGACCCATTGCTCGACGAGGTGAGGGGGACAAAGAACTGCGATGCGGGCGATCTCTCCCCGATCGAGCAGTTCACGCGCAATGAGGCCTGCTTCGATCGTCTTACCGACGCCAACATCGTCGGCGATCAATAATCTGATGGGTTCGAGCTTTAGGGCCATGAGCAGCGGCACTAGCTGATATGCGCGCGGTTCGATCGAGATGTGACCGAGACTGCGGAACGGGCCGGCTCCCCGCCGCAGTGAAAGCAGTAGTGCGTCGCGCAGCAGGATAGCCGCTTCGTGGCTTGCTTTCTGCGTCGGGGCGGGTGCCGGGAACGTCGCCGGTGACACCGGTTCCGCCTCAAGTGGTAGATAGATTATCGTTTGATCCGTTTCCGAGCCCGACAAGGGGCGGAGGCGAAGCGTGTCGGCATCTTGATTGGCGAGGACGATCCACTCGCGACCGCGGGCGCGAACAAGCGTCCCAGGGGAAAACTTCGTTGGATCGCTCGCGATCATCGCCCGAGTGCCGCTTCAAGCTTGCCGAAAGCCGTGGGCCATCGTGTTTCGTCGTCGCCAAACCGCACGATGACGAAGCCGCGGTTCTCGAGTACGCCCATCAGATCGGGAGAGATATCCACCAACGCGGCAGTGACGTAGTGTGACCGCCAGACGAGATCGAGACTTTGTCCGTCGAGGTCGAGCGGGTCCGGATCGGGCGATGGCAGGGCGCGTTGCGTCGCGAGCTCGAGCCAGCGCTGTTTGCGGGGATCTTCCGACGCCGGCGGCTCAGCTTCGCCGTTGGATGGGAATCCAACGTTTATCGTGGTGGCGGTTAGAAGCGATGTGGTAGATGCTGCCAATCGCAGCAACATCTCTTTGGCGTCAGTATCGCGTCGATCAATTACCTCGTGGTCTGGCTGGTTATAATAGGAAAGGAGGCACTTGTAGCAACCCGCCACGCATTGCGTGTCCTCGACGGTTTCGAGCAAATCGACCGTCGGCAGCGGCTCAGCACGATCCGGTATTCGGTAATGCATGATGCGTAACGCCGCGCGGGCGACGACGCCCAAGGCTTCCTCGTCCGTCACTAGCCGTGTTAGGACGCCAGCGCCGCCTTCGCTGGCCTCGTAGAGTAGAAAGCCCTTGCGTGCTTCACGAGCTGGAACGGGTTCCGCGAAGACTTCGCTTTCCTCCAATTGGAAAACTGATTCGATGCCGCGCAGGAGCGCATGCTGGACCGTCGCCAGCGTGGTTTGCGACAACTCGTCTGCGACCGGGAGAAGCAGAAGAGCGTTTTTTCTATCCTGGACACTCGGTACGATCCACTGGCGCGGCGACGCGGTCGGATCTTCGGGCTCAGCATCACCGTCGCTGTTGCGGGCCCAGTATCCTGAAACGGGGTCGATTCGGAAACCCAGCTGCGTTCGATTGGCCCGCCGCCGCAATCCCTTGTTCAGCCGCGTGATGGTTGCGCCGGGGCCATACGACAACCGCGCAACTGCGCCATAAGCGTCGCAGGATTCTCCGCGACGCACGTCGAGCCGTTGGTCCCGTTGGGCCCATTCGAACGTCGTCTGTAAGTCGAAGCCTTGCCGCTGCCGTTCTTCGTCGTTTGCGGTAATTCTTTCGGCAGGCTGCGTCGCAACATTCTCAATGCGGTAAGTGTCGCGAATAATCTCCGCGTCGTCGAGCGACCGTTCACAGCCACGGCAGACGGAAGCGTGCTCGTTGAAGTGCCCCGCACCGCACATGCGGCAAACGCGTATTGAGACGGTCGGCAATCGAAACTCGGCCGTAGGGGTATCGCGTGTTCCCAGCGACAGCATCGCGCGGACGACCCGATATGCCCTACCCTCGTGATAGACGAGGCTGTACGGTCCAAATTCGGAAAGCGCAAGAAAGCGTGGCCGCTGGAGATACCGCCCATGTCCCTGGGTCGCCGCAGGAATGTACGCCATAAGCGGGAGCCGTGGGAAGTTGTAACCCGGGAGGAAACCCTCCGTCGCGAGATAGCGATACGTGTAAAAGTCGCTCGAAAATCGGTCATTTCCTTTTTGCAACAGGTTGAGTTGGTCGAGCGCTTGATCGTGGCGACTCTTTGCCGACCGTTTCTCGCGTGGCGGCGTCGCGTAATCGTCCATCGTGCGTCGAGCCGCATCGCGCTGTTCTTCGGCTGCGGTGAATAGGTCGCGCCAGCGATTGAATGCCGCCTTCAACCGGCCCAGGGCCTTGTCCGTCGTTTCACGGGCATATGCGTCGCGTCCCGGATACCAATCCGCCGCCGCCGGGACCAAGTCCTCAGTGAGCAGATCCAAGACGCCGGACATCCTCGCAAAGGCCTCGTCAACGACGCGCTCTGCGGCCATCGGCTGCAGCAACTCCTCGCGGACGGGCCGGGCGGGATCGCTCAGATTTAGAAGTTCGGAAATTGACGGACTCAACGGAATCTCGGTGCTTGCAAGCCAAACCGCCTGGAGATGGCTGTCCACAAGCTCTCGGTTCGCGAGGTCGAGGAGTGGTGGGCGCACTTCCCCGTGCACCATCGCCCTCGGGGTGCGGAAAAAGTATTGGTCGTGTGGGCTTTGTGCAGAGCAGTAGGTCACGACGAGTGCCGGTTGCCCGCTTCGGCCCGCGCGGCCGCTTCTCTGGGCATAGTTCGCTGGCGTCGGCGGCACGTTCCGTAGGTAGACCGCGTTCAACGCCGAGATGTCGACGCCGAGTTCCATTGTCGGAGAACAGAATAAGACTGGCAGGAATCGCGTTGTCTCCCCGAGGGCGCGCGTAGATTGCTCATCCCGAGTCAGTTCTTGGCGTTCTTTGCTGCCGAATCGGAACCGCTTTTCCCGAATCTCTCGCTTGTCCTGATCGACCTGCGCGGTATGCTCGCGCGCTTCAAAACTAAACAAGGCGTGGTCTGGTCGCCGCAACATGTGCGCGACCGCGGTATAGAAATCTTTGAAAAAAGCGTTCTCGCGAGTAATGGGAGCCTTAGACCCATCCGACAGATAAAAGCGAACGCACGCATCGTTCAACTTCCACCCAGTTCGATCGGCGAACGGAGTCGGCTCTTCGGTAACCAATCCGTGCCTGGTGGCCGCCTGAAGCAACACGTTCAGTATCTGATCGTACTGTTGGGTATCGATGTCCCGTGAGGCTCGTGCATTGTTCCAGGTGCTTGGCCGTTTCAATTCGCGCCCGAGCGCGCTCCGCGCCCCGCCGCGCACGATCATGTCCTCGTCACGAAGGCTGTTTTCGCGCCGAGTCGGCGCCATGGCAAAGAGCCAGCGCGACGGGCGCGGCCTCTCGTCCAAACTGAAACCCCAGGGCAACCGCAGGCGGCTATGCGAACGGGAGAGCAATTGCTCTGTCATTGTCGACTCGAGTACCGAACTCCGAATCGCCATTCCCTTGCGCAAGTAGTCCAGGAGCATTCGATAGACGGCTGTGCGGACGGCAGAGGGGGCGTCGCGGAGCAGAGGCGGAGCCTCTCGAAAGAGGTCGTCGTCCGCGGCTAAGTCTTCGATTCCCTTGTACGTAACGCGAACAAGGTTCAACTGCTCGAGATTTGGGTTTGTATAGCGCCATCCACGCCGCTGGTCGAACCATGTCCGATATGAAAGGACGTCGCGAAGCGTTCTTTCGGCTTCTTGCAAATTGAAGCCGCGCAGGTCGGGTTCCAGGAGCCATTCTGCTCGCATGTTCGGGTCTGCCTGGTCGAAACCGAGTGCATGCTGTTGAGCGACACCGAGCTGCTCGCTGCCCACTCCATCTTCCCCTGCATCTTCGAGGGCGGCGAGAAACCCCGCCCTTACGAGACTCACAAAGAGGAAGTCGTTGAAGTGGCCCGCCTGCAGCGCGGCGTCTTGACGATTGTCGGTGAAGCCGAGAATTTTTCGTTTTACGGATTCCAGGTCGGAATGCGGCCCATGCATCCAGCGTAAGACGGAGCCCACAAGCACCGTCGTGGCGGAACTTCTACCCTCGGCGGTCAACGATGCCAGACGCGTTCGGTCGCGCGATGAGCCTTGATGGGTGGTCTTGCAGCGCAAGCAGAGTCGAAATTTTCCGGGCAGGAACCATGCTTCGTGCCCGGTCCCGAGCTGTCCAGTCGGTTCGACAAGTAGTGAAACTGGCCGCGCTTTCCTGTAGTTCGACTTTAGACGTGGGCTCCCGGCGGTGTCGAAGTCGAGCCACAACTCGGGATAGTCGTCCCCTTCGATGCGATCGTCGAACGTAAAATCCGCATCGGCGGGGTGCAGCATGAGGAACCCAAATTGCTCGTGGAGGTCTTCCAAGGCGCCGTTGTCGCCGTTCTGGGCATCATCGTCGTCCGCAATAGCGCCATCGTCGATATCACGGGCTAGGATGGTCCGCCCTTCGCTTGTAGTTACGAGGCGCACGGGGTGGTACTCCTGACCGCAATCACGACAGAAATGCGTCGCGTAAAGCCGCTTACTTTCGTCGCCCGGGAAGTATTGTTGACCGTCGACGGTGATGGATCGTTGGCTAGGCGACTCGAGAGTGGCGAAGCAATACCCCGCCCCAGAAATGAACTGATGGAGCTTGAACGCGAAGAAGCCACGCTCGTTTGCATGGGGATCGCCGCAGCGGTCAATCTCAGGGACGCTCGAAAGCAAGAGTAGGTCGCGTAAAGCGATGCGGCATGCCTCTTCCGGCCGCCCCGACGTTTGGCTCAATCGCCTGACGGCGTCGCTAACCGTTATGGGTTCCGCGCGTGCCCAACGTTGGTCCACATTGGACCATTTGACCCCCAGGGTTGTTTCAATCCAGATCGCGAGCGGATCCGAGCGAAGCGAAGCGTCGGAAAGCGTTCTCGAAACTCCAGCGTCGATCAGCGCACCAAGGGCTGACCTGACAGTTTCTGCAGTCTGCGCTGGATCCGTCACCCGTTCGAGTGTTTCTGCGATGACGTTTGCTTCCCCGATGGGCGTCGCGAAAAGCTTCGAGGCGACCGCCGCAACGAGTTTGCTCTTATCCTCGAGGGAGCCCTCACTAGCCATCGTTGCGGAGGTACCGATACACTGGAGGTGACTTGGTTTTAGACGGTCTCGAACGCGGCGGACGAGTAGTGCAACATCGGCACCTTGTCGGCCTCGGTAGGTGTGCAATTCGTCGAGCACGAGAAAATTGAGTCCGGCGCAGTTTCCTATGACGCGACGGTCAAGGTCCTCCTGGCGCGTCATGAGCAATTCTAGCATCATGAAGTTTGTTAGAATGATGTCCGGCGGATTGTTCGCGATGTGTTGTCGCTCTTCGGGTGACTCTTGACCAGTATATCGAGCGTAGGTGACCGGCGGGGGGCCGTCGATGTTACTGAGATACTTGTCGAGCTCTTCCATTTGGCTGTTCGCCAATGCGTTCATTGGGTAGATGATGATCGCGCGCGTGCGGGGAGCCGCATCATGAGTTTTCTTCTTAAGAATTGCGTCGATAATAGGAATAAAAAAGCACAGCGACTTCCCCGAACCCGTTCCTGTAGTGACGACGAAGCTGTCACCTTTTATTGCGATTGCTTGTTCTTGGTGTAGATAAAGTGGGAGAGGTTCGCCTTTGGGATGATCGGCGGAAGGTGAGGTCCGGAAAATCGCCGCGCATTGTGGATGTAGCGCGCCAGCCTTGACAAGATCTGCGACCGTGTGGCCGCGCCGATAATTTGGATTGATTTGAATGAGCGGTTCGGGCCAGAAGCGACCGCTGTCGTAGATCGAGTGAATTTGCGATCTAATATCGGCCGCGTAGATGTAGGTGAAGGAGGTCGCGAATTGCCTGTATTCATCTACGAGCGTGCCGCGTAGGTCAAAGACGTCCATTCGTTGTCACACACCGTCTGAGAGTGAGATACGGCGAGGTAGGCACTATAAGGCCAATCCCGATGATCGGCTTGTCGCCCCACTTCGCCGCCTCCTCGATTTAACGCTCCCGAAGCGGCGCCTTCCCAGGCTGCTGGCGTTTAGCGCTGGCGTACTTGAGGGCGACGCGGCGCCGTCGCACAGACGGAGCCGCCGGTCCCACTGCGTCGCTCGTGTGCCGGGATGTCGCGCCCCGCCGCACCGGCGAGGTTGTTGTAATGGACCCGCTTCTCGGGCTACTTCCTCGACTTTGTTAAGGGAAGATCGTCCAAACACTCGTCACGACTGCGGCAAACGTTCACGATAGCACTGTCCTGAGCGACCTGTTGCACGGAGACGAAACCCGCGTATGGGTGATTCTGCGTGTACCGCAAAGGGTTCAGTGATGCGCGAGAAAGCGCCGTGCGCTCGCGATTTCACGAATAAACGCGCGTATCGCAATCGTCCGCTCAGCGACGCTGACCGCGAGACGAACCGCCGCAAGTCGAGTATCCGTTCGCGAGTCGAGCACGTGTTCGGCAACATCAAGGGCATCTTCGGCTTCTGCAAAGTCCAGTATCGCGGCCTGGCGAAAAACACCAATCGTCTTCATGTATTATGCGCATTGTCGAATCTTCTCACGCAAAAGAAACGCCTACTATGGCTGAAGTCGGCGTAATTTCGGAAAATGTGGTCAAGTCTGCCCTTCATCCAGACGGAAGCGGCCGGCAAATCGGCCGAACCAAGGCCCAGCAGTCGCTCAGGTCCGGCGCGACGGCCATGCGAATTAGCCAGCCTCAAATCTTCAGAGTCGCCTTAAGGCGTCCTCGCCATATCAGAAAAGACGCAGATCGCCGCCCTAAGAGCGGAGCAATCGCACGTGAACGCCGAGCTGAGGACGATCCGCGCGGAATTTCACGCGAGATAACTGCGCCTCATAGAGCGGCAAGGGCTGCGCGCTCGCCCGCGGCGAATCCGTCTGCCATGAGGGGTGTCGCATGGGTCGTGACGGACTCTGTCGATCGACGATGAAGGCGGCGATGCTCGGAGTTATCACGCTTCTGGCGATCGATCTGAGCGGCGGGGTAGCCAGTGCGCGTCAGAATCCCGACTGGGTTCCAGTGTCGTTCGCGGTGCCGCCGGTCACCCTCGTCGAACCGCAGGTCGCGCCCATCTTCGATCCGCGCGGCATCTGGATCGAGTTCTCCGCCATGCCATTCGACTACGACATCCGCGGTGTGTTCGTCTTGGACGCGACGGCGACGCCACTGCGCGGAGGCGTGGCGCAGCGAACTGAGCGCTGATGGCCCGTACCGGCTTTCAGGCGATACGCCCGAGCGTCCGAGCACCCCCACCGGCCTCTGGATCGCTCACCTATCGAATCCCGACAAACCTTCTCGTGTCGCTGTCAGCTACAGCGTCTCCGTGCTACGAACGCCGTCGGGAGCGCCGTGCGACGGACCGGCGATGGTTCTGCGCATCGGTGAGTTTACATGGGTTCCGACGAACGGCGTCGGACCGTTCGGCCTAAGCCGACCGCGCCCCAAAACCTTAAGGCCGCCCTGGGGCTCGCCACGTCCGCCCGCCCTCGCGCCACGATAGGCGGCGACCATCGTCACCGAATCGAGGCCTTAGCTTAATACATTCACGGTCCTTATCGACGCTTCGGATTTCCCATGCGGCCCGACCAAGAAA
>Ga0182024_10017988_pt1 | contig 13206 bp, 10 predicted proteins | sample P32metaG_FD_120480 | JGI IMG/M metagenome (GOLD analysis project Ga0182024, IMG submission 120480) | Permafrost microbial communities from Stordalen Mire, Sweden - P3-2 metaG (Illumina Assembly) | ecosystem: Environmental > Terrestrial > Soil > Wetlands > Permafrost | place: Sweden: Stordalen...
GCCGGGGGACAACATCACGATGGAGGTTGAGCTCTTGGTGCCGATCGCGATGGACGAGGGCCTCAGGTTCGCGATCCGCGAGGGCGGCCGCACCGTCGGCGCCGGCGTCGTCGCCAAAATCATCAAGTAGGAGTGTAGCTCAACTGGTAGAGCACCGGTCTCCAAAACCGGGGGTTGGGGGTTCGAGCCCCTCCACTCCTGCCATGCGCCGCCGCGAGGCGGCTTCGAGGTTCGCGTTGTCGGGATGTAAGCACTGATGGCCAGACTGAGTATCGGCGAGTTCGTCCAACAGGTCCGCCAGGAGGCCTCGCGCGTCACCTGGCCGAGCCGCAGGGAAACCATGGTCACCACCGCCATGGTGTTTCTGATGGTGTTCGTCGCCGCCGCTTTTTTCTTCGTGGTCGATCAGGCGATGTCCTACGGGGTGCGGCTGGTCTTTGGCCTCGGGCACGTTTAGGAGCCTTGGGATGGCCAGCCGCTGGTATGTGATCCACGTCTATTCGGGCTTCGAGAAGAAGGTCGCGTCGGCGATCCGCGAGCAGGCCGAGCAGAAGGGGCTGGGCGAGCGCTTCGAGGAGATCCTGGTGCCGACCGAGGAGGTCGTCGAGGTGCGCCGCGGCGCCAAGGTCAGCTCCGAGCGCAAGTTCTTTCCGGGCTATGTCCTCGTCAAGATGGACATGGACGACGAGACCTGGCACCTCGTGCGCAACACCGCCAAGGTCACCGGGTTCCTGGGCGGTCGCGGCCGGCCCTCGCCGATCACCGAGGCCGAGGCGGCGCGGATCATGCACCAGGTCCAGGAGGGGATCGAGCGGCCGAAGCCGTCGATCACCTTCGAGATCGGCGAGCAGGTGCGGGTCTCCGACGGCCCGTTCACCTCGTTCAATGGCACGGTCGAAGGGGTCGACGAGGAAAAGTCGCGAGTGACGGTGGCGGTTTCGATCTTCGGCCGGGCAACGCCGGTCGAGCTCGAGTATTCGCAGGTTGAGAAGGTCTAGGATACGTCATGGCCAAGAAAATCGTCGGATTGATCAAGCTGCAAGTGCCGGCCGGCAAGGCGAACCCATCGCCGCCGATCGGCCCGGCTTTGGGGCAGCGCGGTCTCAACATCATGGAGTTCTGCAAGTCGTTCAACGCGGCGACCCAGAATATCGAGCCGGGCATCCCGATCCCGGTGGTCATTACCGCCTATGGCGACCGTTCGTTTAGCTTCGTCACCAAGACGCCGCCGGCGAGCTTCTTCCTGAAGCGCGCGGCGCGGATCGACAAGGGCGCGCAAGCCACCGGCAAGGGCAATATCGTCGGCCGCGTGACGATGGCCCAGGTGCGCGAGATCGCGCAGAAAAAGATGGAAGATTTGAACGCCAACGATGTCGACGCGGCGTGCAAGATGGTGATCGGATCGGCCCGCTCGATGGGCATCGAAGTGGTCGGCGAGTAGGAGCGGCAACGATGACGAAGCCAGGCAAGCGGATGACGAAGGCCTATGAGGGCATCGACCCGGACGCCGCGCCGCTCGAGGTCGATGCGGCGGTCAAGATCGTCAAGTCGCGGGCGACCGCGAAATTCGACGAGACGATCGAGGTCGCGATGAACCTCAATATCGATCCCAGGAAGCAGGACCAGAACGTGCGCGGCACGGTGATGCTGCCGCACGGCACCGGCAAGTCGGTGCGGGTCGGTGTCTTCGCCCGTGGTGACAAAGCCAAGGAGGCCGAGGCCGCCGGCGCCGATGTCATCGGCGCCGAGGATCTCGCCGAGAAGGTCCAGGCCGGACAGATCGATTTCGACCGCGCGATCGCCACCCCCGACATGATGGCGCTGGTCGGCCGTCTCGGTAAGGTGCTGGGGCCGCGCGGGCTGATGCCGAACCCGCGTCTGGGCACGGTGACGCAGAACATCGCCGAGGCGGTTCAGGCCGCGAAGGGCGGTCAGGTCGAGTACCGCGCCGACAAGGCCGGCATTGTCCATGCTGGGGTCGGCAAAGCGAGCTTTACCGAGGCGGCGCTCGTCGATAATGTGCGCGCCTTTGTTGGCGCCATCACGCGGGCGAAACCCACCGGGGTCAAGGGCACCTACATTTCGCGGGTGAATTTGAGCTCGACGATGGGGCCGGGCGTGAAGGTCGATCTCGCCGGTCTGGCTGACGAGGCGAGGTCGTAAACCGGCGACACTGCGTGGCGCTGCCCTCGCTCGTGTGGGCGGCGGCGCTGGCGTCGTCTAAGATGTGGCGCCGCGCGCGAGGCTGAGGAGAGTAACGGGTGGACCGTACACAAAAGCAGGCCCTGGTGGAGACGTTGCAGCAGGACCTCGCCGGCTGCGCCTGCATCGTCGTGACGCATCAGACCGGGCTTTCGGTGGCCGAGGCGACCGAGTTGCGCCGCCAGATGCGCAGCGCCGGGGCGGGCTACCGGGTAACCAAGAACCGGCTCGTCAAGCGCGCGATCGAAGGCACCGAGCTCGCCTCGCTGGCGCCGCTGTTCACCGGGCCGACCGCGGTCGCGTTCTCGCACGATCCGGTGGCTGCGGCGAAGGCGGCGGTGGCGTACGCCAACCGCAACGACAAGCTGACGATCGTCGGCGGCGGGCTCAATGGCCAGGCGCTCGACGCTGCGGCGGTACGGGCGCTCGCGACCTTGCCCTCGCTCGACGAGCTGCGCGGCAAGATTATCGGCCTGATCCAGGCGCCGGCGACGAAGCTGGCGGGGCTGCTGCAGGCGCCGGCGGGCCAAATCGCCCGCGTCATCGGCGCACATGCGAATCAGGGCGAGGGCTGAGGACTGTCGAGAGATCAATCCCCCAATCGGTAAGCGGGAGTAGCGAGAAATGGCTGAGTTGACGAAGTTGGTGGCGGATTTGTCGGCGCTGACCGTGCTTGAGGCGGCGGAGCTGGCGAAGATGCTGGAAGAGAAATGGGGCGTTTCCGCCGCGGCGCCGATCGCGGTTGCCGCCGCCGGTGGCGGCGGGGCCCCGGCGGCCGAGGTGGCCGAGGTAAAGACCGAGTTCGACGTGATCCTGACCGGGTTCGGCGAGAAGAAGGTAAACGTTATCAAGGAGGTGCGGGCGATCACCAGCCTTGGCCTCAAGGAGGCGAAGGACCTTGTCGAAGCCGCGCCAAAGCCGGTCAAGGAGGGGGTTAACAAGGAAGAGGCGGATAAAATCAAAAAGCAGCTTGAAGAAGCAGGCGCGACTGTCGAAATAAGGTAGGTCAGCCACGACCTGCAGCAGCGCGCTGCGGCGCCCGCTAGGCGCCGCACCGGAAGTTTTGGATTGCCGAGCCGGGGTGCGAGCCATATCGCACGCCCGGGCTTGGCGTCTGTGTTGCATAGAGCCGCTCGCGGGCGGTGTGGCGGCAACGAGGGTGTCGGGCCCGAACCGGTCGGCGGACCGGGCTGGCCCATAGAGAGGGACCTACATGGCTATTTCCTTCACCGGCAAGAAGCGGATCCGCAAGACCTTCGGGCGTCTTCCCGAGGTCGCCACGATGCCCAACCTGATCGAGGTGCAGCGCAGCTCCTACGATCATTTTCTGCAGATGGGCGTGGAGCCGGAAGATCGCGTCAGTGTCGGGCTCCAGGAGGTGTTCCGGTCGGTGTTCCCGATCCGCGACTTCTCCGAGCGCGCGCAGTTGGATTTCGTGCGCTACGAGCTGGAGACGCCGAAATACGATGTCGAGGAATGCCAGCAGCGCGGCATGAACTATGCCGCGCCCCTGAAGGTGACGCTGCGCCTGTTGGTCTGGGACGTCGACGAGGACACCGGCGCCCGCACGATCCGCGACATCAAGGAGCAGGATGTCTACATGGGCGACATGCCGCTGATGACGCGCAACGGCACGTTCATCATCAACGGCACCGAGCGGGTCATCGTCTCGCAGATGCATCGCAGCCCCGGCGTCTTCTTCGATCATGACAAGGGCAAGACGCACTCCTCGGGCAAGTATCTGTTTGCCGCGCGGGTCATCCCTTATCGCGGTTCCTGGCTCGATTTCGAGTTCGACGCCAAGGATCACGTCTATGTCCGCATAGACCGGCGCCGCAAGCTGCCGGCGACGACCTTGCTGTTGGCGTTGGACGACGCCGGGACCGAGAAGAAGCGCGCCGAGCGCGTGGCCGAGAGCAAGCCGCTGCAGCCGGGCGAGGCGATCGGTATGTCGAAGGAGGAGATCCTCTCCGCCTTCTACGGCAAGATCCTCTATCGCCGCGGAAAGCTCGGCTGGACCGCGCCGTTCGACCCCGAGCAATACAAGGGCAAGCTCAACAACGACTTGGTCGATGCCGGCACCGGCGAAGTGAAGCTCGCCGCCGGCGAGCGGATGACCCCGCGCATCGCCAAGCGTCTCAGGGACGCCGGCCTCACCGAGGTGCTGGCGCCCGAGGTCGAGCTCGTCGACCATTTCTTCGCCGAGGATCTGATCAACCTCGAGACCGGCGAGGTTTATTTCGAGGCCGGCGACGAGATCACCGAAGCGGCGCTCGCCCAGCTTGCCCAGGCCGGCATCGACGAGTTGCCGGTGCTCGACATCGACCTCGTCAATCGCGGCCCGGAGAGCAAGGGCCCCTACATCCGCGCCACCTTGGCGATCGACAAGAACGCCACCCGCGAGGACGCGCTGATCGACATCTATCGCGTCATGCGCCCGGGCGAGCCGCCGACGCTCGAGACCGCCGAGAGCCTCTTCAATGGCCTCTTCTTCGACACCGAGCGCTACGATCTGTCGGCGGTCGGCCGGGTCAAGATGAACTCGCGCCTTGGCCTCGACACCGACGACACGGTGCGCGCGCTGCGGAAGGAAGACATCCTCTCGATCCTCAAGGTCCTCGTCGACCTCAAGGACGGCCGCGGCGAGATCGACGACATCGACCATCTCGGCAACCGCCGGGTGCGCTCGGTCGGCGAGTTGATGGAGAACCAGTACCGCGTCGGCCTCTTGCGCATGGAGCGGGCGATCCGCGAGCGCATGAGCTCGGTCGAGATCGACACGGTGATGCCGCACGACCTGATCAACGCCAAGCCGGCGGCGGCGGCGGTGCGCGAGTTCTTCGGCTCGTCGCAGCTGTCGCAGTTCATGGACCAGACCAACCCGCTGTCGGAGATTACCCACAAGCGCCGTCTCTCGGCGCTGGGTCCGGGGGGGCTCACCCGCGAGCGTGCCGGCTTCGAGGTGCGCGACGTGCATCCGACGCATTACGGCCGCATCTGCCCGATCGAGACGCCGGAAGGGCCGAATATCGGTCTCATCAACTCGCTGGCGACCTTCGCCCGGGTGAACCAGTACGGCTTTATCGAAAGTCCGTACCGCAAGGTCGCCGACGGCAAGGTCACCGACGAGATCGTCTATCTCTCGGCGATGGATGAGGGCCGCTACGCGATCGCCCAGGCCAATGTCCCGATCGATGCGGAGGGGCGCATCGCCGACGACCTGACGAATTGCCGCAAGGCCGGCGATTTCGTCATGTTGCGGCCGGAAGGGATCGATCTGATCGACGTGTCGCCGAAGCAGCTTGTCTCGGTCGCCGCGGCGCTGATCCCGTTCCTCGAGAATGACGACGCCAACCGCGCCCTGATGGGCTCTAACATGCAGCGCCAGGCGGTGCCGCTGATCCGCGCCGAGGCGCCGCTGGTCGGCACCGGCATGGAGGAGCGGGTGGCGCGCGACAGCGGCGTAACCATCATCGCCCGCCGCTCGGGCACGGTCGACCAGGTCGACGCCACCCGCATCGTCGTCCGCGCCACCGAGGAAACCTCGTCCGCGGCCTCGGGCGTCGACATCTACAACCTCTTGAAGTTCCAGCGCTCGAACCAGAATACCTGCATCAACCAGCGTCCGCTGGTGACGGTTGGCGATGTGGTTCGCGCCGGCGATATCATCGCCGACGGGCCCTCGACCGATTACGGCGAGCTGGCGCTGGGCCGCAACGTGCTCTGCGCCTTCATGCCCTGGAACGGTTACAATTTCGAGGATTCTATCCTGATCTCGGAACGGATCGTCTCGGACGACGTCTTTACTTCGATACATATCGAAGAATTTGAGGTCAGCGCTCGCGACACCAAGCTCGGCCAGGAGGAAATCACCCGCGACATCCCGAATGTCGGCGAGGAGGCATTGAAGAACCTCGACGAGGCCGGCATCGTCTATATCGGCGCCGAGGTGAAGCCGGGCGACATCCTGGTCGGCAAGGTCACGCCGAAGGGCGAGTCGCCGATGACGCCCGAAGAAAAGCTCTTGCGGGCGATCTTCGGCGAGAAGGCGTCCGACGTGCGCGACACCTCGCTGCGCCTGCCGCCCGGCGTCTCGGGCACGATCGTGGAGGTGCGGGTGTTCTCGCGCCGGGGCATCGAGAAGGACGAGCGTGCGCTCGCCATCGAGCGGGCCGAGATCGAACGCCTCGCCAAGGACCGCGACGACGAGCGCGCGATCCTCGAACGCAGCTTCGCGGCGCGGATGAAGGAGCTTCTGCTCGGCCAAGTGTCGGATTCTGGCCCCAACAAGATGAAGTCTGGGACCAAGCTCACCGAAGAGGTTCTCGCCGAATACACCACCGCCAATTGGCGGGAGATCTCGGTGCGCGACGACAAGCGCATGGCCGACATCGAGGCGCTGAAGAAGCAGATGGTGGAAGCCATCGCCGAGTTGACGCAGCGCTTCGAGGACAAGGTCGAGAAGCTCCAGCGCGGCGACGAGCTGCCGCCTGGCGTGATGAAGCAGGTCAAGGTCTTCGTCGCGGTGAAGCGCAAGCTGCAGCCCGGCGACAAGATGGCCGGCCGCCACGGCAACAAGGGCGTCATCTCGCGCATCGTCCCCGGCGAGGACATGCCGTATCTAGAAGACGGCACGCCGGTCGATATCGTGCTCAACCCGCTGGGCGTGCCCAGCCGGATGAATGTCGGCCAGATCCTCGAAACCCATCTCGGCTGGGCCTCGCATGGGCTCGGGCTGAAGATCGGTGAGGTGATGGAAAAGATGCGGCGCAGCACCGACAAGAAACCCAGCGGCGAGCTGCGTACCCTCTTGGGCGATGTCTACGAAGGGCCGGAGAAGAGCGAGGTCGAGGCGCTGCCCGACGACGAGCTTGCCGATCTCGCCGGCAACCTCCTGCACGGTGTGCCGATGGCGAGCCCGGTTTTCGACGGCGCCCGCGAGGACGACATCGTCGCGATGCTGGAAAAGGCCGGCCTGGCGTCTTCCGGCCAGGTGACCCTGGTCGACGGACGCACCGGCGAGGCGTTCGATCGCAAGGTGACGGTCGGCTACATCTACATGCTGAAGCTGCACCATCTGGTGGACGACAAGATCCACGCGCGCTCGATCGGGCCGTACAGCCTCGTTACCCAGCAGCCGCTGGGGGGCAAGGCGCAATTCGGCGGGCAGCGCTTCGGCGAGATGGAGGTGTGGGCGCTCGAGGCCTACGGCTCAGCCTACACCTTGCAGGAGATGCTGACGGTCAAGTCGGACGACGTCTCGGGCCGCACCAAGGTCTACGAGGCGATCGTGCGCGGCGACGACAATTTTGAGGCCGGCATCCCCGAAAGCTTCAATGTGCTGGTCAAGGAACTTCGCTCGCTCGGCCTCAACGTCGAGCTGCAACAGCGCAACTAATGATGTGGTGATGTGGCCTGTTTTTTGACTGATCGTAACAGGAAAAACAGGCGGCCCTTCGGGGCTGAACCTTCTCTCCAGAGAGGTCGTGCATGAACGAGTTGATGAACATCTTCGGGCAGGTCAGCGGTCCGCAGAGCTTTGACGAGATCCGCATCTCGATAGCCAGCCCGGAGCGCATCCGTTCCTGGTCGTACGGCGAGATTAAGAAGCCCGAGACGATCAACTACCGTACCTTCAAGCCGGAGCGCGACGGGCTGTTCTGCGCCCGCATCTTCGGGCCGATCAAGGACTACGAGTGCCTGTGCGGCAAGTACAAGCGGATGAAGTACCGCGGCATCATCTGCGAGAAATGCGGCGTCGAGGTCACCTTGTCCAAGGTGCGCCGCGACCGCATGGGCCACATCGAGCTGGCCTCGCCGGTGGCGCATATCTGGTTCCTGAAGTCGCTGCCGAGCCGCATCGGCCTGCTGCTCGACATGACGCTGAAAGACCTCGAAAAGATCCTTTATTTCGAGACCTACGTCGTCATCGAGCCGGGCCTCACCCCGTTGAAGCAGCGCCAGCTTCTGGGCGAGGAAGACTACCTCAAGGCGCAGGACGACTACGGCGACGACCAGTTCACCGCCGCGATCGGCGCCGAGGCGCTGCGGACGATGCTGTCGGCGATCGACCTCCAGGAGGAGAAGTTGCGGCTGCGCGAGGAACTGCGCGAGACCGCGAGCGAGGCGCGGCGCAAGAAGCTCGTGAAGCGGCTGAAGCTGGTCGAGGCGTTCGTCGACTCGCACAGCCGGCCCGAATGGATGATCCTCGAGGTCGTGCCCGTGATTCCGCCCGAGCTGCGCCCGCTGGTGCCGCTGGACGGCGGCCGCTTCGCCACCTCCGATCTCAACGACCTCTATCGCCGCGTCATCAACCGCAACAACCGGCTGAAGCGTCTCATTGAGCTGCGCGCGCCCGACATCATCGTGCGCAACGAGAAGCGCATGCTGCAGGAGGCGGTCGACGCGCTGTTCGACAACGGCCGCCGCGGCCGGGTCATCACCGGCGCCAACAAGCGGCCGCTGAAGTCGCTCTCCGACATGCTCAAGGGCAAGCAGGGCCGCTTCCGGCAGAACCTGCTCGGCAAGCGCGTCGACTATTCGGGCCGCTCGGTCATCGTCGTCGGCCCCGAGCTGAAGCTGCATCAGTGCGGGCTGCCGAAGAAGATGGCGCTCGAGCTGTTCAAGCCGTTCATCTACTCCAAGCTCGAACTCTACGGCCTCGCCAGCACGATCAAGGCCGCCAAGCGCATGGTCGAGAAGGAGCGGCCGGAGGTCTGGGATATCCTCGAAGAGGTGATCCGCGAGCACCCCGTGCTGTTGAACCGCGCGCCCACCTTGCACCGCCTCGGCATCCAGGCGTTCGAGCCGGTGCTGATCGAGGGCAAGGCGATTCAGCTTCACCCGCTGGTCTGCACCGCCTTCAACGCCGATTTCGACGGCGACCAGATGGCGGTCCGCGTGCCGCTGTCATTGGAGGCGCAGCTCGAGGCGCGCGTCCTGATGATGTCGACCAACAACATCCTCAGCCCCGCCAACGGCAAGCCGATCATCGTCCCGTCGCAGGACATCGTGCTCGGCCTCTATCACATCACCACCGAGCGCGCCGGCGAGAAGGGCGAAGGCATGGCCTTCTCCACGATCGGCGAGATCGAGCAGGCGCTGGAATCGAAGTCGGTGACGCTGCACGCCCGCATCAAGGCGCGTTACGAGACCGTCGACGAGGAAGGCCGGCCGATCGTCCGCCGGGTCGATACGACCCCGGGGAGGATGCTGCTCAGCGAGATCCTGCCGCGCCATACCGCGGTCAGTTTCGACCTGATCAACCGGCTCCTGACCAAGAAGCAGATCAGCGACCTGATCGACCACGTGTACCGTTTCTGCGGTCAGAAGGAGACGGTGATCTTCTGCGACCGGCTGATGACCTTGGGCTTCACCCAGGCGTGCAAGGCCGGCATCTCGTTCGGCAAGGACGACCTCATCATCCCCGAGGCGAAGCATACCCTCGTCGCCGAGGTGCAGGAGAAGGTCAAGGAATACGAGCAGCAATACCAGGACGGGCTCATCACCCAGCGCGAGAAGTACAACAAGGAAGTCGACGCCTGGACGAGCTGCTCGGAAAAGGTCGCCGACGAGATGGTCAAGGTGATCAAGGAACAGAAGCCCGGCATGCCGATCAACTCGGTGTGGATGATGTCGGATTCCGGTGCCCGTGGCTCGCCCGCCCAGATCAAGCAGCTGGCCGGCATGCGCGGACTGATGACCAAGCCCTCGGGCGAGATCATCTCGACCCCGATCATCTCGAACTTCAAGGAAGGCCTGACCGTGCTCGAATACTTCAATTCGACGCACGGCGCCCGCAAGGGTCTCGCCGATACCGCCCTGAAGACCGCGAACTCGGGCTACCTGACCCGCCGCCTCGTCGATGTCGCGCAGGATGCGATCATCACCGAGGTGGATTGCGGCACGACGCGCGGCCTGTTGACCCGCGCCGTCATCGATGGCGGCGAGATCATCTCGCCACTGGCCGACCGCATCCTTGGCCGCTGCGCCGCGATCGATATCCTCAACCCGCTCAACGGCGAGGTGGTGCTCGGCGCCGGTGAGCTGATCGACGAGGACGCGGTCGACCTGGTCGAGCAGGCCGGCATCGACGCGGTGTCGATCCGCTCCGTCCTGACCTGCGAAGCGCGGCAGGGCGTCTGCGGCAAATGTTACGGGCGCGATCTCGCCCGCGGCACGGTCGTCAATATCGGCGAGGCAGTCGGCGTTATCGCCGCGCAGTCGATCGGCGAGCCTGGCACCCAGCTGACGATGCGCACCTTCCACATCGGCGGTGCGGCGCAGCGCGGCGCCGAACAGTCCTCGATCGAGGCGGTGCTCGACGCGACGGTCAAGATCGTCAACCGCAACGTCGTCGTCAACTCGTCCGGTCTGCCGGTGGCGATGGGCCGCAATTGCGAGCTCGTGCTGCTCGACGAGGCCGGGCGCGAGAAGGCGCGGCATCGCGTGCCCTATGGCGCGCGGCTCCTCGCCGACGAGGGCGTCAAGGTGACCAAGGGCGATCGCATCGCCGAATGGGACCCGTACACGATCCCGATCATCACCGAGAAGGACGGCAACGCGCATTACGCCGACCTGCAGGAAGGCGTGTCGGTGCGCGAGGTCGTCGACGAGGCGACCGGCATCTCGTCGAAGGTGGTCATCGACTGGAAGCAGCAGCCGCGCGGCGGCGATCTGCGGCCGCGGATCGTGCTGCTCGACGAGAAGGGCCGGGGCATGACCCTGGCCAACGGTCTCGAGGCCCGCTACTTCCTGCCGGCCGACGCGATTCTCTCGGTCGATAACGGTGCCGCGGTCAAGGCCGGCGATGTGCTCGCCCGCATCCCGCGCGAGTCGTCGAAGACCCGCGACATCACCGGCGGTCTGCCGCGCGTCGCGGAGCTGTTCGAGGCGCGCAAGCCCAAGGACTTCGCGATCATCGCCGAGAGCGACGGCCGGATCGAGTTCGGCAAGGACTACAAGACCAAGCGGCGCATCGTCGTGGTGCCGGCCGATGGCGGCGAGACGACCGAGTACCTGATCCCCAAGGGCAAGCACATCAGCGTGCAGGAGGGCGATTACGTCGAGAAGGGCGATTTGTTGATCGACGGCAACCGCGTGCCACACGACATCCTGCGCATCTTGGGGGTCGAGGAGCTTGCCAGCTACCTGATCAACGAGATTCAGGAGGTCTACCGGCTCCAGGGCGTGCGCATCAACGACAAGCACATCGAGGTGATCGTGCGCCAGATGCTGCAGAAGGTGGAGATCGACGCCGATCCGGGCGACACCACCTTCCTCGCCGGCGAGCAGATCGACCGCCTCGAGTTCGAGCGCGAGAACGCCAAGGTCGAGGGCGAAAATCTGCGTCCTGCGGTGGCTCACCCGGTGCTGCAAGGCATCACTAAGGCGAGCTTGCAGACGCACTCCTTCATCTCGGCGGCGTCGTTCCAGGAGACGACCCGCGTCCTCACCGAGGCCGCGGTGTCGGGCCGGACCGACTCCCTGATGGGGTTGAAGGAGAATGTGATCGTCGGCCGGCTGATCCCGGCCGGCACGGGCAGCGTCATCGCCCGGCTGCGCGAGATCGCCGCCGACCGCGACCGCCAGCTCGCCGCGATCGCCGCGGAGGCCGAGGCCGCCGCCGCCGAGCCGGCGCAGATCGAGGCCGAGCAGCAGCAGGCCGGCGCGGCCGAATAGTCCGGACGACACACCCGGGAGCGGGCATTCCGCTCCTGGGTGTCATTTGCCGATTTTTGGCGGAAATCCGCGGCGAGCGGCTTGACCCTGTCGAGTCGCGCCCATATATTCCGCCCTCCACGGGGCTGGCGGTGGGAAGCCACCCAGACGCGGCCCGTTTTTTTTATGGTTGTGGCTCTGCGTCCTGAGAGGGGCGCGCGTGACAAGTTTGTTGAGGTGCGCTACCGCCCCCGCGCGGATTTTGCGTCGGGCGATACTGGCGTTTGCGAGGTGTTGAGGATGCCGACGATCAACCAGCTGATCCGTTACCCGCGGAAGCCGGTGCCGATGCGGAACAAGGTTCCGGCGATGGAGCAGTGCCCGCAAAAGCGCGGGGTCTGCACGCGCGTCTACACCATCACGCCGAAAAAGCCGAACTCGGCCTTGCGCAAGGTCGCCCGCGTTCGCCTCACCAACGGGTTCGAGGTCACCAGCTACATCCCCGGCGAGGGGCACAATCTCCAGGAGCATTCGGTCGTGCTGATCCGCGGCGGCCGGGTCAAGGATCTGCCTGGCGTGCGCTACCACATCATCCGCGGCACGCACGACACCCAGGGTGTCAAGGACCGCCGGCAGCGCCGTTCCAAATACGGCGCCAAGCGGCCGAGATAGGGAGCCCAGCGATGTCGCGCCGACGCGCCGCGGTCAAACGCGAAGTCCTGCCGGATCCGAAATTCGGCGATGCCGTCGTGTCCAAGTTCATGAATTGCCTGATGTACGAGGGCAAGAAATCGGTCGCCGAGCGGATTGTCTATGGCGCCTTCGACCGCATCCAGCGGCGCAGCGGCCAGGACCCGATCCGCGTGTTTCATGACGCGCTCGGCAATGTGCGCCCAGCGGTCGAGGTGCGTTCGCGCCGCGTCGGCGGCGCGACCTACCAGGTGCCGGTCGAGGTCCGCGCCGAGCGCAGCCAGGCGCTGGCGATCCGCTGGCTGATCGCGAGCTCCAGGGCGCGCTCGGAGAACACGATGGAAGAGCGGCTGTCGGGCGAGCTGCTCGATGCCGCCGGCAATCGCGGCGTCGCGGTCAAGCGGCGCGAAGACACGCATCGGATGGCGGACGCCAACAAGGCGTTCTCGCATTACCGCTGGTAGGGGAGGGTTCGCTTTTCCAGGCCGGCGCGAAAGCGTCGGCTCATTTTTTCAGGGGCGGCCGTTAGGGTGCCGCCGGAGTGATTGAGTGATGGCACGCACGACGCCTCTCGAGCGGTATCGCAATATCGGCATCATGGCTCACATCGATGCCGGTAAGACGACGACCACCGAGCGGGTTCTTTACTATACC
>Ga0182024_10017989_pt1 | contig 13205 bp, 13 predicted proteins | sample P32metaG_FD_120480 | JGI IMG/M metagenome (GOLD analysis project Ga0182024, IMG submission 120480) | Permafrost microbial communities from Stordalen Mire, Sweden - P3-2 metaG (Illumina Assembly) | ecosystem: Environmental > Terrestrial > Soil > Wetlands > Permafrost | place: Sweden: Stordalen...
CCCGCTTCTCTTAATTATCAATCATTGAGTTACGGGCCTACGCCTCCGGTATGGCAGTCCGCGCAGGTTACCTGGGTTAGATCTCCTAAATCGACTGGATGCTTGAAGGTTTGCAACGCCGCGGCGGCTACGCTCGTCGTTCCTTCGGTCTCCGACATGAGCGTGTGGCACTGGTTGCAGTCTTTGCTGATGACCTTGCCGTCGGCGCTGACGTGCTGGCCATCGTGGCAGCGGAAGCAGCCGTTGAAGTAGTAGTGTCCCAGGTTGTTGGGATGAGTCTGCCAATTCAACTTCATCTCGGGGAAGGTGGTGCGGCGGAAAATCTCCTGGATCTCGGCCACGGCGTCGTGAATCTCCAGCTGTTTGGTCTTGGCGACGTCCGGATATTTGGCTTCGTAGAAACCAAGAATGCCGCTGGCAATCGCATGCGTGGCTTGGTCGGTGGTGGCGTAGGTGCCCGTAAGAACTGTCACGGCTTCTTGCTTGATGAAGGGGAGCGCAACGTCGAGCCGGCGTGCCAGCAAAGACTGATCAACCGATTGGTCTGGCGGAACGTAGATGTGAGTGGGACGGTTGTGGCAGTCGACGCAGTCCATGTGGTGGCGCGGGGCCTTGGCAATTTGATCTTTGCTGAGCGTCGAGTCTTTGGCGTAGTACTCAGTGACACGTCCTTGCAGATCTTCGACGTGAATGTAGGGAACGATCTGACGCTTCTCGTCGGCCGCCACATAGTCGATCTTGTTGCCGATGTTCATGTGCCAGTGAATGCCTTCGGGGGCGCCGGTTGCCGGATCTCCACCGCCGGTTTTAATGATCATCCGGATCTGGCGCAGGGTGTTCTTTTGGTCGTTGGCGTAGTGGGTGAAGACCTTCAGTTGACCGCCATAAAACTTCTTTGGCCAGTGGCACTGTTCGCAAGTGTCCTGTGCCGGGCGCAAGTTGTGCACCGGCGTCGGAATGGGCCGGGGGAAGGTATTGAAAGTCGCGGCATAGACCTGCCGTGCCCCGGACAGCTTCGATTTCACGTACCAAGTAGCTCCCGAACCGACGTGGCAATCGACGCAGGCGACGCGGGCGTGCGGTGAGAGCCGGTAGGCGGTGAACTCAGGGTTCATGACGGTATGACACAACTGGCCGCAGAACTGCACGGAGTCGGTGTACTCGTAGGCCTTATAGCTGCCCGCCGCGCTTACCATGACGAAGACGCTCAGAAAGGTCATGAAGGAAATCACGGCACCGCGCTGGGCCCGATCATTCAGGTCGATGCGGGGATAGAACTGCGTCGAAACGACTTTCTTCCGCCGCTCGATGAGCACACCCACCAACATCATCAGCAAGCTGAAAACGAAGAAGGCCGGCGACACCATATAGGCCAGAATCCCGATGTAGGGGCTCGGCCGGGCGGCGATGAGATCGAGCAGGACAAAAAGGAAAATATTGGCCAAACTTACGATTCCCAGCGCCACGCCTGCGAGGCTGATGGGATTGCGCAGCAGCATGCGCAAGCGGTGCCGGGGCTCTTCCTGCGGCGGGGGAGTGTGCTCAGTGTCCATGTTTAGCACCTGTAGCTGCGGTCTCGTCTTCTTGCGGGGCGGCGGCTTCGACGCCAACGGAGTCGTCAAATCTGTTAGCTATCACGGTTATCGAGTCCATGCTCATCGCGGTAGTGTTGCAGTGTCATTTTTCCATCCCACCACGCCCAGTTCATGGGATAAACGTCTGGATCGAAAAATACCTGGTAGAAGTGCCAGACCACGATCGCCAGGGTCGCCAGCACTGCCTCATAGAAGTGAATGGCAGTCGCAACATCGAGCCACCAACGCGGCATGTGATTGCCGACGAGAACCTTGGCCCACAACATGACTCCGGTGACGGCCATCACGATCATGCCCCATACCAGAGCCCAATACTCGACCTTTTCCGCGTAATTGAAGCGGGCAAACTCGGGCTTGCGCGAAGTGAGACCGAGATAATAGGAGATATTCTGCCACGCACCCCTGGCATCGTCCAGCGTGGGGAACAGATCGCGGACAAGTTTGCGTCCTTCGCGGCTGAAGGCGATATCGAAGATGTGGTAAACACTCACTGCAATCAGAACGACGGCAGCGACGCGATGCAGGATGCGGCGCAGGTGCTCGCTCATGGCCAGCATCACGGCAAACCAGGAATCCGGGAACTTCAAGGCAAAGCCCGTCAGCACCAGCACGATAAAACTGGTGAGCAGAGTGGCGTGCTGCAGGCGGAAGCGAAGTGTCATGCGCATCACGAAATCGTGCTGCACTTTGCGCCGGGCAATGACTTTGGAACGCCAGATAATGAAGTTGTGCAGCAGCATGCCGCCGATGACCGCGAAGATCATGCTCAGATAGAAGCGGCGAATCCAGCGGACCGCCTTGCTGCCGACGTCGGCAGAGAGGGGCGCATCCACGTGGACTTTTGCAGCCGTAAATTTTTCCGTGACCCCGGGATGGCACTGGCCGCAGGTGCGGGCGAGATTGGCGTGGTTGATGGTGGACCGCGGATCACTGGAGGGAAGGATGTTGTGTACGCCGTGGCAACTGGCGCAGTTCGCGACCACTTGCAAGCCTCCACGCGCCGCCAGCCCGTGATAGCTGGCCAGGTATGTGGTCTCGCGGCGGCCTTCCACCCCAAATTCCTGAGAGAGCCGCATGCCTTCGTGGCAGCGGGCGCAGGTCGCCTGCGCCAGATTCTGCGCCGCCACCGGAGATGTTGGATCGAGGTGCGATTTGATGGAGTGAATGCCGTGGCAGTCGGTGCACACGGGCGCCTGCCAGTTCCCGTTGGCGACGGCTTGTCCGTGAATGCTCTGCTTAAATTCTTTGGAGATTGCGGCGTGGCATTGGCCGCAGGTCGACGGCACGTTGAACTTGAAGATGGGGGACTTCGCATCCTTGGCGTCGAGAATCTCGTGCGTGCCGTGACAGTCAGTGCAGACCGCGGCCTTTTCCGAACCGGCGGAAACCGCGTGTCCGTGCACGCTCTGCTCGTAAGAAGCCACCATCTGCGCGCCCTGGCCGCCGTCTTGCATGACAAATTTCTGGCTGTGGCATGCGCCGCAGGTGGCGGGGATGTTGGCATGATGCACGCGCGACTTGGGGTCGCTGGCCGGCAAAAGCTCATGCGGACTGCCGTGGCAGTCGACGCAAGTAGCGGCCTTGCCGTTGCCGCCCTGGACCGCCTTGCCGTGGAAGCTGCGATCGTAGGCAGCCTGCTCGTCGGCGTGGCAGGTCGCACAGGTGATTTTCAGGGGAAGAGTTTCGTGCGCGGAACTTTTTACATCCGTGTGGCAGTCCACGCAGGTAAACATGCTGCCGTGGATGGAATCTTTGAAGGTCTGAGGATCAACGTGCAGGCTGATCGACTTGCCGTTGATGTCGTGGGTCAAAGAGGCGTCGCTGTGGCAGGCTAGACATTCTTCGGCAGTTGGTTTTGGGGGTTGCTTAGCGATCGGTTGCTTGCCGGCGGCGTGGACGCTGGCCGGGGATAAAAATAGGGTGAGGGCTACTCCAAGCGCAATAATATTGCATACTGTTCGCGCGGACATGCTCTCACCCGCCGTTTCCTCAGATCGAACGATCTCCGAGCGGCGGCATTGAGCCGCCTTTCGTTATTTGTTAGTTCCCTTGCTACTTCTTGGCAAGACCACGAATGTAGGCGACCAGGTCCTTGATCTCCGTGTCTTTCAGTTTGCCGTCGTAGGCCGGCATTTTGCCTTTGCCCTTGGTGATGATCGCGGTCAACTGCAAATCGGTTTGCCCCTGTACATCGGCAGAGGTGAAGTCATGGGTGCCCATCTTTACTCCCATGGACGAGCCCTTGCCGTCGGGGCCATGGCACATGGCGCATTTCGCTTTGTAGGTTGCGGCCGCGTCCTGTGCCACTGCCGATGAAGAGCATACCGCGATTACTCCGCAAGCCAGCAGGGTTACCAGGCCCATTCGAAAAGAGAGGTGTTTCATTGTTTGCTTCCTCCTGGGGAAGGTCTCCCGCAAGATATCACAGAGCGAGAGGGGCCGGTCGTCTGACGTGCCACAGTTCGGAAAACACGTTTACTGAATTGTGCTTTCGTCCCGCATCCGGAGAACTCAATCGCAGCCGTAGGATCACATGCGCGCCAGAGTGGACCTAATGTAAGGAGGTCCCGGGGCCCTGTGACAGTGATCACGGGCGTTTTTACCGGTGATTGTGATGGTTGTCGCGAGGGAGCGCGCGACCCCGTACTGCGACAAAGGCCCGCCGCACCTAGGATTTCCCCACATGGCAACTCTGTCAAGTTCGCCAGTAGGCTCGTTCGGAGCTGGCGTTCCCGCTACGGGACGGACTCATCTCAAGCCATTACGGGAGACCGTCAGAGCCTGAATGTTCCGGCCTTTCGCCGCGTCGGCTGCAGGTGACGTGGAGCTGACGCAAGTCTGCGACTAGGAAGGCTGAGTCGACGCCTTCGGAAACGTTGCCATCCCGGTGTGACGGCAATCACTATTACTAGTGACCCGGTGCACGGTGTTTCCAGTCCGCCTCTGGCATCCTAGAGTTCTATTGAGGTGCTTTATGGCTCAAGACAATCGCGACATCCTCGACATCCTCGACATTCTCCGGTTCGAACTGCACTTCCTGCAAGACGGAGGCTATGGACGCTCTCCGCGCGCGCCGTGGCGAGCGCCCGCCATTTTTGAGGATTCCCCCATTTGCCCCAATTTCTGCGACCGGGCGCGGCCGCATCCTTGCGAGAGTTGCCTGCTGGAGCAGTATGTCCCCAAAGGCCGTCGTGCTGAGGCCGTGCCCTGCCGTTTCATTGAGCTCACGGAGCAAGGCCAATCGATCGAGGACTTCTATCGCACCGGAACTCAGGCCGACATGGAACAGGCGCTTGCTGGCTGGCTTAGCGCACAGATTACGAAGATCGAGCAGGAGCGTAGTCTCTCGCCAAACCGAGGGGTGGCCTCGACGGCCGCTGCGTGAGAGCGTATGGGTGTGAGGCCGATTTACCTTCCACGAGATCGATCCCCAGAGGTTTCTTACGAGGAGATGTGAAGACCATGAGCGAAGATCATGCATATCGAGTAGCAGCCTGGTGGACGTCCGGCCGCAGCGGTTTGGCCAAATCGGATTCCGCGCCCAATGCGATTCATTTCACAGCACCCACTGAATTTGGCGGCCTGGAAGGCCGCTGGACGCCTGAAGAACTTTTGCTCGCGGCCGTCGCCAGTTGCTATACCACGACCTTGCGGGCCATCGCGGGCAATGCTCAATTCGACTTTACCGACCTGCAGGTGGAAGCCATGGGCACGGTGCGTAAGGCCGACTCTGGGTACAGTTTTACGCAGATCGTGGTCCGTCCGAATCTCAAGATCGCGTCTGCGGAGGAACGGGATCGGGCGCTTGACCTGCTCAAACGTGCGGAGAAGTTATGCCTGGTTTCGCGGGCGCTGGGGACCAACTTGAAGTTCGAGCCGCAACTCGAAATCACCAAGCCGGTGGCGATTGGCTAAATGAATTCGTCAGGGGAAAAAGCTTATAACCCGCGGCGGTCGCTAAGGCTTCGCGGAGGGCGCAAAGAAACGCGACGATTCCGGCGAATGCGCCCCTGGAACCTTACACTAGAGCTCCAGCAGGGCCGAGACCGACGATGGATCGTCCATCGCTCGCAGCTTGAATCCTACCTTCTTGAAGATGGCCTGCGTGACTAGATTGTCCCGCAAAATTTCCCTGGAGAGTCTCTGGAACTTTTCTGCGCGGGCCACGCGCGACACACTGGCCAGCAGTTCTGTTCCCAGGCCCAGTCCGTGCCATCGATCGGAAACCAGCACGGCCGCCTCGGCTTCCGCGCGATTGATGGCGCTGAACCGGCCCACTCCTAATATACGTCGTGTTTCCCGGTCTCGGGATTCGTGCGATCTGCCACTAGCGCAAATCCGCGGTCGTAGCTGCCAAAGCAGATGCGCACCAGTCGCTCATGCTCCACTCGCGTGCGCAAACTCAAGGAACAGAAATATCGCAGATACACGCTGCGCTCAGAGAGGGTAGTGTGAAATTGCACCATGAGCGGCTCATCTTCCGGACGAATTGGCCGGATCGTGACCGGAGTGCCATCTTTCAAGCGCCACTCCCACACATACTGCATGGGATACGACCGGATGGTGGGGCGCGGCAATCGCTCCGAGGGGCTTGAGCCCGGGCTCATTGCATTTTCTCCCGCTAACGCGGATGCAGACATTTTTTCATACCTTCAGAGCCGGAATCAACGACTCCGAACGCACCTCACCGATGATGGTACAGCTCCCGGCGGTTGTGGGTGATTGTGGTATGTTCCCGGTCACCAGGACCCGTGATGTTGATCACCAGCACAACCGCGGTGCTAGAATAAGTTCATAGGATGGTACTCCGTGCGCGCCCCTTATGGCCTAAATATTCTTGACAATTGCCTCACGTGTTCGGTGAGGGAAGAACACCTTTTCTGTAATCTTTCCGTCCTCGCAGTGCAACGCCTCAACGAAATAAAATCCACCGCCGTCTATCCCAAGGGAGCGATGCTCTTTATCGAAGGGCAGCAACCCCGTGGCGTGTTTGTGCTCTGTGCCGGGAAGGCAAAACTTTCCACCTCTTCCCGGGGAGGCAAAACCATCATCACCAAACTCTCCGAGTCCGGAGATGTTCTCGGCCTCAATGCGGTCGTTTCCAACCATCCGTATGAAGTTACCGCCGAGATGATGGAACCTGGCCAGGCCAATTTCATTCCCCGCGACTCCTTGCTGCAATTTTTCAAGGACAACGGAGACGTCGCCTTGCGCGTCGCCGAACAGCTGAGCCGCAACTACTACACCGCGTACGAGGAGATTCGGACTCTCGGTCTCAGCAGCTCGCCGTCGGAAAAATTCGCCAAGCTTCTGCTGTCATGGTCGACCGAGACGCCGCAGACGGACGGTTCTTCGCAGGTCAAGCTCACGCTCACCCATGAGGAAATTGCGGAGATGATTGGGACCACCCGCGAAACTGTCAGCCGCCTGTTTTCTGAATTCAAGAAGAAACAGTTCCTTCATCTCAAAGGGTCGACTCTGGTGATCCGCAACCGGCCAGCGCTGGAAAAGATCGTTCAGTCCTGACACGTAGGGACAGCCGCCTCGGCTGTCCGACCGAACGCAGTGAGGCAGTTACGAACGCTGCCGAGTGACCCACTGGCCCGGCGACGCCTGTTCCTGTATTCCGCAACAGTGAACCCGCGGCAACGCACTTCCTTCAGCCGTCTTCACGTCCGGCAGATGCGGCGCGGGCTCGCGATCGTCTTCTTCCGATTTCATCCTTTGGTACAGACGGCGGGAGTGGCGCCTCTGGGACAGACAGGCGTACCACCTTCGCCTGCGTTCCACCCCAAGTTACTGTCATTTCTCTTGCGCATCGGGCGCACAGCCAGAATCGCTGATACAGCGCCGGATGCAGCATTCCCATCGCAATCTGTACATCGGGAGTCGGAGCGAGGTAGAAGATCTTTCCCTCGTGCAGGTATCGGAATATCTCGGAACACTCGGGATTCGCGCACTTGGACAGCATGGTGCACTCCTCGGCGCCGCAGCTCAACAGATGTCAGCTCCAGCAGCAATGAGGTGACGGCGGATACGAAATCAGGTGATCTGCATCACCCATGTTGGAACTTGCAACCGCCGTCCAGATTGAGTTCCCCCCTGATTTACAATCGCTGCCAGATGACCATGAAAAGTATACTTCTGTCCGGAGCTGCGGTTTGTTGTCTGATCGTTACGTTGGTCCATGCCGGCGCGGCACAAACCATCCCGACGGAACCCACTGCGAACTGTTCCATGGCACCGGCGCAGTCGATGGTATCTGTCAGCACAGAAGCTCTAAGCGACGCCCAGATGGCGGAACGCGTACTATGATTGAAATTTACTGCGCTGCTCTGCTCTTCGACATGGACGGAGTCCTCATCGACTCGACACCCGCGGTCGCGCGCGTTTGGCGGCGCTGGGCTATTGAGCATGGGTTCAATTCGGAAGAAGTCGTGGCTCGGGCCCATGGACGGCCCAGCCTCACCACGGTGCGCGAATATCTCCCGAACGCCAATCATGAAGTTGAGAACCGCGAAGTCGAGCGCCGCGAAATCGAAGACCTTGAAGGCGTTGTGCCTCTGCCCGGCGCGCTCGATTTGCTGGCCAGCCTTCCCGAGGGCCGCTGGACCATCGTTACGTCGTGTACGCGTCCCCTTGCCGAGGTCCGCATCCAGACTGCCGGCCTGCCTCTGCCGAAAAAACTGATCACCTCCAACGACATCACCCACGGTAAGCCGCATCCCGAGCCCTATCTGAAGGGCGCTGCCGTTCTCGGATTTTCCGCGGCGGAATGTATTGTGCTCGAAGATGTGCCTGCCGGAGTCCGCGCGGGCAAAGCCGCTGGGGCGAAAGTCATTGCCTTCAAAACCACGGTGCAGGAAGCTGCGTTGCGCGAAGCCGGCGCCGACTGGGTATTGAACAATTGCGCCGACATTCGCTTGCTGGACCGTGGCCAAGACTTGAAACTAGCGCTCACGGAGCCGCAGAGTAAGGACTGGAAACCTTCTGCAAATCCTCTGTGATCTCTGGGCCCTCTGTGGTCGCCTTCTTTTGGTTGTCGTAACGCGGAAATCGAGTGCCAATACTGCATCCCCCGTATCGTAAAGCGACCCTCTTCGGGAGTAGACTCGGCTCCGTCGCCTGGAAATTCGTTCGAGGGAGGGAGCGCACCATGAAACATAGGCTGCTGATTTTGTTCGTGAGTTTGCTTGCTCTTATCGCGCTAGGCACGGCCCAGGACGCTCAACGCGCTCAACCCTCCTCCAAGTCCCAGGAGCGGGTTGTCAAAGAGGTCCGACATGAACTGCTGATGCTGCCTTACTTCGGCGTCTTCGACTACATAGCCTTTAAGGTGGACGGCGCCAACGTTACCTTGCTCGGTCAAGTCGTTCGGCCTAGCCTGAAGTCCGACGCCGAGAACGCTGTGAAGCATATTGAAGGTGTCGAGAAGGTCGATAATCAGATCGAGGTTCTTCCTCCGTCCTCCATGGACGACCGCATTCGAGTGGAGCTGTTCCGCGCGATATACCAGTATCCGGCGCTGCAGAGGTACGAACTTGGCGTGCAGAAGCCCATCCGAATTATTGTCAAGAATGGCCACGTGACCCTGGAGGGCGTTGTGGACAGCGACGGCGATAAGAATCTCGCCGGGCTCCGCGCCAATGGGGTTCCCGGCATTTTCTCGGTGACCAACAATCTGCAAGTATCAAAATAGTAAAGTGCAGCCAAACTCTTGCGACAGGACGCGTGCGGCGTCCTCTCGTTTTCTTGTCGCTGCCGGCAGTCTGTCTCCTGAGTCTGAATCCTGTTGGTTGTGTCTATATTTCTGTCTCCGGCTCAAAGCTTCTCCCGCGTATAATGCTCCCGGATTCGACTTCCGCCCCAAAGCGGAGCAATCGGAGGAACGCAATCATGAGTCTGCACGCCATGAACCGCCGCACGTTTCTGGAAACCGCAACCACGGTTACCGCCGCCACTCTATTAACCAGTCGCCTGGGTTGGGCTGCCGACGACCACAAAATCGAAAAAGTCGGCGTGCAACTCTATACCGTGCGCGACCAGATGAAAGATGACTTCGACGGGACCATCGCCAAGGTCGCACAGATCGGCTACAAGGAAGTGGAATTTGCTGGATACTTCGGTCGCACCGGCCAGCAAGTCCGCGCCGTGGTCGACAAGAACGGTCTCTCCGCAGTTTCCACTCATGTTCAATACGACGAGCTCGACGAAAAGTTTCCCTCCGTCATCGAAACCTCCAAGACCATTGGCATGAAGTACATTGTCTGCCCCTGGATCCCCGAAGAGCTCCGCAAGTCCCCGGACATCTGGAAGCAGGCCGCCGAGAAGTTCAACCACGCCGGCGAGCAGACCAAGAAGGCCGGGATCCAGTTCGCCTATCATAATCACTGGTTCGAGTTTCTTCCCGTCAATGGCAAGCTTCCCTACGATGAACTTCTCAAAGAGTGCGACGCGAATCTGGTGAAGATGGAAATGGATCTTTGTTGGATTACGGTTGCTGGCGCCGATCCCCTCAAGTACTTCGACCGCTATCCCGGACGCTTCCCGCTGGTCCATGTTAAAGATATGAAGAAGCTTCCCCCGGTTTCTCAGGCAGGTTCCCAGGATTTTGGCAGCTCGTTGACAGACATGACCGCAGTCGGCAGCGGCATCATCGACTGGAAAAAGATTTTCGCGCAATCAGACAAGGCGGGGATCAAGCATTTCATCGTGGAGCACGACAAGCCCGAGAATCCCTTCGAGAGCATCACGAAAAGCTACGAATACCTGAACAAGCTGCGCTGGTGAGTTGAGCGTGAACGATGACGTCGATCACCACATCCCAATCGGCCGCACGGCGGCGAGCCTCTGCCGCGGTGTTGGTTACTCTCTTCCTTCTGAGCACGTCCTGCGCGAAGAAAGCGGGGCGGATGTCTATCCCGGCGGCGCTTTCAACCTACAACGACAGCAGGGGCGGGAGTGGTGGAGGCGGTGGGGAGAGCTTCGTAAATCCACTCAGCGTCGCACTTGCGTCTTCCGGTCAATCCGACACTATCGATACCCGCAGGATCATTCGCAACGGATCTCTCGATCTGCTGGTCAATGACGTCGGGCAATCGATTGACAAGATCGGGTCGATCGTCACCGGCATGGGAGGCTTCGTAGAGAAGTCGACGCAGACCAATAGCGGCGGTCATTCCGCGTCTGTCACCATCCGGGTTCCATCCGCTCGCCTCGACCAAGTCATAGCCCAGATCAAAGGTTTAGCTACAAGTGTTGACCGCGAGAGCGTAGAGGTGCGCGACGTCACGCGCGAATACATCGATCTGGACGCCCGTCTTCGGAACGCTCAGGCCGAAGAAGCGCAATACCTGCAGATTCTGAAACGCGCCACGACTATCAAAGACACCCTCGATGTCACCGAAAAACTTAGCGACGTGCGCGGCCGGATCGAGCAATTCCAGGGCGAAATGAAGTTCCTTACGGCGCAGATCGATATGTCGACTTTGGAGATCTTGCTGCGAGCTGATGCCGACGCGGCGGTAGCGGGAATTCATTGGCGTCCGCTGCGCCAGGCGAGGGCTTCCGTGAGCGAGATGATCTCAGGACTCGCCGACTGGGCGGATTCGGCAATCGCGTTTTTCATTAATCTGCCACTCATCGCTGTTTGGTTCCTATCGGTTTTTGCGCTGGTCGTAGTCGCGTTTCGCGTCCTGCGGTTCTTGGGGCGACGGTTCGGGCCGAGGAAAAGCTGGCGACTACCTTGGAAGCACCCGGCACCGACTGTCCCTACACCGGGTCCGGGTTAAGAGGCTATGTATAAAACTCAAAATGAGGCAATCCGAAGTGCTGCTGACAAGTGAAGCTCATCCTCGCGCAACGGCGCTCTGACTGAACTTTACTGTATGTTGTTCGGGGTTCAATAGGCTGTCTCAGGGGAGACCCATGCAAGTCGTTCGTTCACCCAAAGTCTATGACGTTTGCATTATCGGCTCCGGTGCCTCGGGGGGCACTGCGGCCAAGGTACTCACCGAGGGCGGTCTGAGTGTCGCATTGCTCGAGGCCGGGCCTCCCGTGGTTCCGGAAAGAGATTACAAAGAACACGTTTGGCCTTACGACCTGCCGCATCGCGGCGCGGGTGTGGGAGGCCGGGCGCGCCAGGGACTCGAAGATGAATTCCTCGCCCCCAATGGTGCTTGGGAAATCGAAGGCGAACCGTACGTTTCCGCTCCCGGTTCAAAGTTCCGCTGGTTCCGTTCCCGCATTGTCGGTGGACGCACCAACCATTGGGGACGCATCGCCCTCCGCATGGCTCCGGTGGATTTCAAAGTGCGCTCCCATGACGGCATGGGCGACGACTGGCCGCTCAGCTATGACGACGTAGCGCCGTACTACGACAAAGTCGAGTCCTACATCGGAGTCTTCGGGACGAAGGAAAACATTCCCAGCGCCCCCGACGGAATTTTTCTGCCGCCGCCCAGGCCCCGCTGTACCGAAACCGTCATCAAGAAGGCCTGCGACAAGCTGAACATCCTCTGCGTGCCTTCTCGCCTGGCGATCTTGACCCAGCCCCACAATGGCCGTGCCGCCTGTCATTACTGCGCGCAATGCGGACGCGGATGTATCACTGCGTCCAACTTCAGTTCGAGCCAGGTGATGATTCCGCCGGCGGAAAAGACGGGACGCTTGACGCTGGTAACCGGCGCGATGGCGCGGGAACTTGTCGTGAACAAAGACGGCAAGGTGGAAGCGGTTTCGTACATCGATAAGGCGACCCGCGAAGAGAAGCGCGTTCACGCGCGGGTTTTCGTCGTCGCCGCCAGCGCCTGCGAATCCGCGCGGCTGCTGTTGAACTCCAGGTCCACCCTCTTTCCTGACGGGCTGGCCAATTCCTCCGGCGTCGTAGGCCGCAATCTGATGGACACGGTCGGCAGCGACGGAGGCGGATACTTCCCCGCGTTGGAAAAAATGCCGGCGCACAATCACGATGGCGTGGGCGGAATGCACCTGTATTTGCCGTGGTGGAAGTTCGATCGCAAGAACGAATTCCTTCGCGGCTACCACACCGAATTCGGCGGCGGACGCGGCCTGCCCGGCGTCGGCGATAATGACGACCTGTGTGATGACTTTGAGGGTTACGGCTCCGCTCTCAAACGCGAGTGCAAGAAAAAATACGGTACGTACATCGGATTCTCCGGTCGCGGCGAGATGATCCCCAACGAAAACTGTTATTGCGAAATCGATCCTGCGGCCGTGGATCAGTGGGGTATTCCCGTGCTCCGCTTTCACTGGAAGTGGAGCGACAACGAAATCAAGATGGCGAAGGACATGCAGGAAACCTACCGCGAAATCGTGGAAAAGGCAGGTGGAATCTACGTCACCCCCACGAGCCGAGATGGACCGAATCCCTATGGGATCGCCGATGGCGGCATGATCATTCACGAAGTGGGTACGGTTCGCATGGGAGAGCATGCCTCGACGTCCGCTTTGAACCAGTACTGCCAGGCGCACGACGTAAAGAATTTATTTGTGACCGACGGAGCCAGCTTTGTCACCAACGCCGACAAGAATCCCACGTTGACCATCATGGCGCTGACCTGGCGTGCTTCCGATTATTTGCTGGAACAG
>Ga0182024_10017990_pt1 | contig 13205 bp, 9 predicted proteins | sample P32metaG_FD_120480 | JGI IMG/M metagenome (GOLD analysis project Ga0182024, IMG submission 120480) | Permafrost microbial communities from Stordalen Mire, Sweden - P3-2 metaG (Illumina Assembly) | ecosystem: Environmental > Terrestrial > Soil > Wetlands > Permafrost | place: Sweden: Stordalen...
CCCCGAGCAACGGCCGCCGCCGGAAATCTGCAAACCGAGGCCGACTGGAAAGTCGAGCGCACCGTCGTCAGCAAAGGGGCCTCGATTGGCTCCGGGGCCACGATTCTTTCGAACCTCACGATTGGCGAAAACGCCATAGTCGGTGCCGGCAGCGTCGTTACAAAAAATGTCCCGGCCAACAGCATTGTGGCCGGAAATCCGGCAAAAGTTTTGCGTTATATCGAACAGACCGCGGAGGTCACAAAGTGAGTGTTTCTCATGGCACACCTAATAGCATTCCTTTTCTCGATCTGGTTACCCCTCACCTTGAGCTTGAGCGGGAGTTGACTGAAGTTTTCCGCAAAGCCTTGCGGACGGCTGGATTTATCGGCGGCCCGATGGTCGAGGATTTTGAGAAGGCATTCGCGACGTTCTGCGATGTCGGCCATTCCGTCGCCGTTAGCAGCGGCACCGACGCACTACGGTTCGCGCTCATGGCCAACGGAGTAAAGCCGGGCGACGTGGTGGTCACTGTCCCGCACACCTTCATCGCCACCACCGAAGCAATCTCGCAAGCCGGTGCGTTGCCCGAGTTCGTGGACATCGATGAGCGGACCTACAACATGGACCCCGCAAAGCTCGGTGAGTATCTGGAACAGCAGTGCACGGTAGACGCATCAGGGAAGCTCATCAGCCGCCGAAGTGGACGGCGCGTCACGGCCGTTGTTCCAGTCCACCTTTATGGCCAGACCGCTGACATGGATCCAATCATGGACCTCGCAGAGCAGTACGGCCTGATTGTGATTGAAGATGCCTGCCAGGCGCACGGGGCGGAATACTTCTCGCGCAAGCACGGACGTTGGATGAAAGCCGGATCGATCGGCCGCGCGGCTGCGTTCAGCTTTTATCCCGGAAAGAATCTGGGAGCCTGTGGCGAAGGTGGCGCTGTAACCACGAACGATGCGGATTTGGCGGCGAAGGTCAAGATGATCCGCGACCATGGACAGGCCAAGAAGTACTACCATGATATCGAGGGTTACAATGGACGCCTGGATTCTATTCAATGCGGGATACTGCATGTGAAGCTGCGACATCTTGAAAAATGGAATTTCCAGCGTCGCGACCACGCCGCGGAGTACCGGCGTCTGCTGGCTGAAGCGAATTGCGGCATCATCCCACCATACGAGCCCTCGTGGACGAAGCCGGTATATCACCTCTACGTGGTCCGCGTGTCCGACCGTGAAGCAATGATGCAGCACTTGAAGCAGGCCGGAATCGGAACGGGAATCCATTATCCGATCCCGCTGCACCTGCAGAAGGCATATATTTCGCTCAGCTATCAGCAGGGAGATTTCCCCGTCACTGAGGGGGTAACACCCGAGATTCTTTCCTTACCGATGTTCCCGAACGTGACGTCAGAGCAGCAGGAAAGAGTTATACAAGAAAGTCTTCGATTCCTAGGCGATCCGATACTGTTATCCCCAGAAGGTAAGGTAAATTCATGTGTGGAATAGTCGGCGTCTTGGGATTTCAGAATAGCAACTTTCGGGTTACGAAGCCGTACCTCGCCCGCCTGCGCGATCAGATGATTCACCGGGGGCCGGATGGCGCCGGGCTTTGGATCGACCCCGCCTTAAACGTCGGCTTGGGACACCGCCGGCTCGCGATCGTAGACCTCTCCCCGGAGGCGGACCAGCCGATGTGCAATGAAGATGGAAGCCTCTGGGTCTCTTTCAACGGCGAGATCTACAATCACGCCGAGCTCCGTCAGGAGCTCGACCGCATTCGGCCGCGCCGGTGGAAAACCGATCATTCAGATACTGAGGTCATCCTGCACTCTTTTCAAGAGTGGGGTATCGACTGCTTGAGCAGGTTTCGCGGAATGTTTGCAATCGCGATCTGGGACGCTCGTTCCCGCGAGATGTGGCTCATCCGCGACCGAATTGGCATAAAGCCGCTCTATTACACGCTGGACAACGGTCGACTGGCGTTCGCATCCGAGATCAAGGCGCTCTTCGCCGATCCCCTCCAGAGTCGCGATATTGACGAAGAGTCGCTGTTCCACTATCTCTCGTTCCTCACGACCCCGGCGCCGCGCACGTTGTACCGGGGAATCCAGAAACTTCGGCCCGGGACGTGGTTGCGGGTCCGACCGGACGGAAGCATTCGGGAACATCGATATTGGGATGTATGGGACCACACGAATCCGCTCATAGGCGTTCCGGAGGATGAGCTTATCGAGCGCCTCATGGCCGAGCTCCGAACCGCGATCCGCCTGCGGAAAATGGCGGACGTTCCAATTGGCGTCTTCCTTTCCGGCGGAATCGATTCCAGTACGAATGCGACTCTGTTCTCGGAGGGCGAATCCGAGCAAGTACACACCTTCACGGTCGGGTACGATGGCAATTTCCCATCCGCTCCTAACGAGACGGAATACGCTCGCCGCACGGCCGCCAGAGTCGGCGCATCCCATCATGAGATCCTGCTGAACGTCCAGGATGCGATCGGATTCCTGGAGACCATGGCCAGACTCCAGGACGAGCCTTTAGCGGATCCGGTTTGCGTCCCCATCTACTATTTATCGAAGTTGGCTAGAGACCACGGATGCATTGTCTGCCAGGCTGGCGAAGGCGCCGATGAACTGTTCTGTGGCTATCCCCTCTGGCTCCGATTTCTACAACTACAGCGCGCCGACCGCCTTCCCGTACCTTCCGTGATCAAGCGCCTGGGTTTGGCGGCATTGGCGGCCGCCGGCAAGGATCAAACACCCCATTACGAATGGCTACGACGCGGCGCGAACGGTAACCCGGTGTTTTGGGGCGGTGAGGAAGGTTATACGCACGTCCAGAAACTCCGGTTGCTTCACCCCGACTTGCGGAAACGGTTCCGCGGTCTTACTTCTTGGGACGCCATTTCGCCTATCCGGGAGCGGTTCCTCGCAAACGCGTGGGACAAGTCCGATCTACACTGGATGTCGTATCTGGACTTGAACCTCCGCCTGCCTGAGCTGTTGCTGATGCGCGTCGATAAAATGAGCATGGGCGTCAGTCTCGAAGCCCGGGTGCCTTTTCTCGATCATAAGTTCGTCGAACTCGCGCTCAGCATACCGGCTAAGGCAAAACTCGGCTCCGGAGGGACGAAATATCTCCTCAAAAAGGCCGTCCGCGGGTTGGTGTCCGATGAAATCATCGATCGAAGGAAGCAGGGCTTCAACGTCCCGCTCCCCGAGTGGTTCAACGGCGCACTTGGAGCGACCGCGCGGAGCGAGTTGAAGTCCTTCTGCGCCGACACTTCTTTCCTCGACACCAATGAAGTGATGAAGTTGCTGGACAGCCCTGCGCGGGCATCCGCCTGGTACCTCCTCAACTTCGCGCTGGTTGCCAAACAGTCGCGGGAGGGTGTCGAGTCGGCGGCGGCTGTCTAGACAGGCTTAATTGACAGAGACGTATGCAAGTACTACAGACATCACCGGCGGATCCTTCTTTGCATTCGAGTAGTGAGAGCAACGTCCACGGCGACCCCCGGAAGGTGCTTCTTATCTCCAACCGGGTGATGCATTATAGAGTGCCGGTCTATAATTACTTCCACAAGAGATTTTACGAGTCCGGTTATGAGTTTTCAGTCATTGCGGACCGACTTAGCGGAGACAATCAAAAACCCATAGAGTTTGGTCTTCAACAGCTGCCATTCGATTTCCTGAAGTATCGCAAGGTGATTCGTGATTTGAGGCCGTCGGTGGTAATACTGTTTCTTCACATGAAGGACCGAATTATTTGGCCGCTGATCCATTGGTTGAAGGTTCGAAGAATCCCTTTCGCCTTCTGGACGAAAGGCGGGAACTGGGACGATCCTGACAGCCGGTTGAAGTACTGCCTCTTCAACTATATACACGCACTCAGCGATGGCTTGATCCTCTACTCCACAGCTTGTAAAGACCTCATCCATCCGCGCTTCCATTCAAAGGCATTTGTCGCGAACAACACGTTGAACTTCGAGTCATTCCCCCGTGTGGCAGAGAGCAAGGAAGAAATCAAGCGTGAGCTCTGTATCCCGTTCGCCAAGACGGTCCTGTTTATGGGCAACATGGCCGAAGATAACGGGCGGAAGAGAGTCGATCACCTGATCGAGATTTTTCGAAACCTGCCGCGCGAGGACGTCGGGCTGGTACTGGCAGGTCCGGGCATGAGTCCGGATTTGCAGCGGCGCCTGAATCCACGGAATACACGCTACTTCGGCAATCTTCAGGATCCGGAGGACCGCCAGATCAGCCGCTTATGCAAGATGGCTGACCTTTGCGCCATTCCTGGCCACGTCGGCTTGGGGCTCAACCAAGCGTTCTACTGGGGCCTGCCCGTGATTACTGAGGAGGGGCACCACCCACCGGAAATCGCCTATCTGAAGCCTGGTCGAAACGGATTTATCGTCCCCAGCGGGGCGCTGGCCGCATTCGAGGAGCGAATGCTCGAAGTGCTGGACCACGATGAGCTCAGGGCACAGTTGTCCAGAAACGCGGCGGTTGACATTCGCAAAGAAGCATCGCCCGAAATCATGTTCCAAGGGTTTCATCAGTGCGTAGAGAGCCTTGCGGGAGAGCAAAACCATCGGCGCCACTAAGCGTGTGGAGATCATGATGAAAGCTGATTCAGAGCGGAAGCCCAACCACATCGCAGTCTGCGTTTGCACCTACAAGCGGCCGCAGATGCTCCAGCGCCTATTGGACGATCTAAGCGTTCAGGAAACGGGCGGGGCGTTCGAGTTTTCGATCGTGGTCATGGATAACGACCCGTCCCGGTCTGCTGAACCCGTCGTATCGACGTTCTCAACCAGGTCAACAGTTCCGGTGACTTACGGCGCGGAACCGCGGCAGGGTATTTGCCTCGTCCGAAATCGAGCGATTGAGCACGCCGCCGGCGACTTCATCGCGTTTATCGATGACGACGAGTTTCCCGATCGACGCTGGTTGCTTGAGTTGTTCCGGACGTGTAATGTCGATGGCGTGCATGGTGTTCTTGGGCCCGTTCTCAGGCACTTCGATGAAACGCCGCCGCAGTGGGTGATCAAAGGCAACTTCGAGCGACGGCCGCGCCATGCCACGGGGTTCGTGGTTGACTGGAGGGAAGGCCGAACCGGCAATGTTCTGCTGAAACGCAGTGTCTTCGAGCCCGGCGAGCCTCCATTTGACACGAACTTTCATCGGGGCGGAGATGTGGATTTTTTCAGAAGAATGACTGCAAAGGGCCGCGTCTTCATCTGGTGCGATGAGGCCGTCGTCTACGAAGTGGTTCCGCCGGCACGTTGGACCCGCTCATTCATGCTGAAGCGAGCTCTGCTGCGGGGAACCATCGCATCGAGACGTGGACCGCTGCGGCTAAGCAGCATTGGAAAATCTGTGGTTGCTGTGCCGGTTTATGTCCTTGCCCTGCCTTTTGCTTTCGTCTTCGGACAACATCATTTTATGGATCTGCTTATCCGGCTCTGCAATCACCTCGGCAAGCTCTTGACACTGGTGGGTTACAAACCACTAAGAAGCGACTACGTGACCGACTGACAAGCGGGGGACTCTTGAAAGTGCCTATGTTAACAATTGCTGGACATGATCTCTTGTTGGATTCTGGGCGCCTGCTTCGAATCGGCCGCATTGTTGGGGACACCTATGTTGGCATCGAGGATCCGAAGGCCATTATCCAAAGGTTGAAGGAGTGCGGCACTCGGGTCGACCTGTTCACCTTCACTCAGCTCCTGCCCGACATCAGCACGCAGTTCGGTTACCCGGTGGAGTGGGATAACTGGGCAGTGATCGAAGTATCTACTTACGAGCACTGGTGGACCAAACAAATCGACAGCAAGACGAGAAACATGATTCGGAAGGCCGAGAAGAAAGGCGTAGTCGTTCGTGAGGTGCCTTTCGACGATCTTCTCGTCGAGGGAATCTGGGAAGTGTACAACGAGTGCCCGGTTCGGCAGGGCAAACGCAACCGCCATTACGGGCTGGACAAGGCGACTGTGCGCAAGCTAGAAGCGACTCTTCTCAGCAACAGCATCTTCCTCGGCGCCTTCTTTGAGGACAAGATGGTCGGTTTTGCCAAACTGGTGATCGATCGCAACCAGAGGCAGGTCAAGATAATGAATCTCCTCGCCATGGTGGAGTACCGGGAGAAGGCCCCGATGAACGCGCTAGTCGCCGAGGCCGTCCGGAGTTGCGCTGAACGCGGGATACCCTATTGCGTTTATGGAAGTTTCACATACGGGAAGAAGCAAAATGATTCGTTTACTAGTTTCAAGTCAAACAATGGGTTTCGGCCTGTTTTGCTTCCTCGCTACTACGTCCCCCTCAATTCTATCGGGTCGCTTGCCTTGAGGCTCGGCTTGCAACACAGGCTACGGGACCGTTTGCCGGAATCCTTTGCCTCGAAGTTGCGGTTCTTACGCAGCAAGTGGTACGGGAAGATGCTGCGGTCATTTCGAACTGCCTCATAGCGAGAATACGAAATGCCTGGAATCGTCGGACTAGTCACGAGAATGCCCCGGGGGCAGGCAGAATCTTTGTTACAGCGGATGGTAGAGAGCCTTCGCCACGAGTCGTTTTATGTAACGGGAACCTGGATTGACGAGCACTTAGGCGTATATTGCGGATGGGTGGCACGCGACAACTCGTTCTCTGCAAGCATGCCGCTCTGCGATCCGCGTGGCGAGGCCGTGCTGATCTTTTCTGGCGAAGAGTACTCCGGCAGCCATGGCTCGACCCACCAGCCTGGCGGCTGCCATGAGCAGGACGGCCCGAGATATCTACTCGATCGGCGCCACGAGGATCGCGCGTTTCCGGCGAGTCTGAACGGCCGGTTCCAGGGATTGTTAGCTGACCGTGCACGGGGTTGCGCGCTGCTATTCAACGATCGATATGGAATGCATCGCATGTACTATCACGAATCCGCTGATGCATTCTACTTCGCCGCGGAGGCCAAGGCCATTTTGGCCGTCTGCCCGGAACTCCGGCGAGTTGACGCCCGCGGCTTGGGTGAGCTGGTGTCGTGCGGTTGTGTGCTCGAGAATCGTTCCCTATTTGAGGGCGTGCAGATTCTGCCGCCCGGATCGGCATGGACCTTTCGTCGGGATGCGTCTGTCCAAAAGGGCGTCTATTTTCAGCCGCGCGAATGGGAAGAACAGACGCCACTGGAATACGAAGCATACTATGAAGAGCTAAAGTCTGTATTCACCCGCAACCTGCCCCGTTATTTCGAAGGCAGGGAGCGCATCGCGATGTCATTGACCGGAGGATTCGACACGCGAATGATCATGGCGTGGCAGAAGCGTCCTGCAGGAACGCTGCCGTGCTACACTTTCGGCAGCGCGTATCGGGACAATCGGGATGTGATCATCGCGCGGAAGATCGCCCGTGCCTGCGACCAGCCGCACCACGTCATAGTCGCTGGAGGCGAGTTGCTTGGGGGGTTCCCCAAGTACGCCGAGCGGACTGTGTACCTGACCGACGGGTGTGCTGGTGTCATCTCGGCGCCCGTCCTTTATTCCAACATAAGGGCACGTGAGATCGCACCGTCAAGAATGACCGGAAATTATGGCGATCAGATAATTCTGCGCTGGAGAGCTTTCAAGCCTTCGAAACTAACGCCAAGTTTGTTTCATCCCGATTTTTTCGCCCACGTCAACGGCGGCCCTCAGACGTATTATGCGGCAACCGAAATACACCCGCTTACCTTCGCAGCTTTCCGTCAAGCGCCTTGGTTTCACTACGGACTCGCCGCACTTGAGCACACCCAACTCACCCTGCGCACGCCCTATCTGGATAACGACTTCGTGCGGACGAATTACAGGGCGCCTAAGTCGGCTTTGACGAATAACGAGGTGCGGCTGCGGTTGATCACGGAAGGCCGTCCCCCCCTTCGGCAAATACCGACGGACCGCGCTAGCGACAGCTCGATGCGCATTACCGCAGCGCTGGTCCACGCTTATCAAGAACTTACCTTCAAAGCGGAATACGCCTACGACTACGGTATGCCGCAAGCTGCCGCGCGGGCCGACCATCTGGTTTCTTGGCTGCATCTCGAACGCCTCTTCCTCGGCCGGCACAAGTACTACCACTTTCGAGTCTGGTATCGGGATGCCCTTTCAAGATACGTACGCGAAATGCTGCTCGACGAAAGAACCCTCTCTCGACCGTATTGGGATCGAAGCGGCGTAGAGGCGGTGGTCCGAGGACACCTTGAAAAGGGCGAGAACTACACCCGTGAAATTCACATGCTGCTCACGGTGGAGCTGATCCATCGCCTCTTCATCGACGTCAGATAGGTTTGAGCGCCCGCGAGAGCGCGAAATGTCCAAAACCGTAATTACAGCGATATATTACGCCGTTATTGTCGGGCTCTTTTATCTTGATCGGCGGCCCCGCGAACGCACCGGAGCCGGACTTTGGGTCGCCTTCGCCTGGTTGTTTTTTGTCTTGTCGAAGTCGCCTGCGGCATGGATGCAAAGCGGTCCAAAGGAATACGATGGGAGCTACAATCTCGAGTCAAATCCGCTCAACTTAATTCTGTATTCGGCGATTATCGTATGCGGCGTGATTGTTCTTGCCGCCAGGCCAAACCAGGTTGGAAAGTGTCTACGAGCTAATTGGCCCATCCTGTTGTTTTACGGTTACTGTCTGCTTAGCTGCGTCTGGTCAGATTATACCCTCGAAGTTTCCAAGAAGTGGGTCAGATGCCTCGGCGATCCGATCACAATCCTGATCATCCTCACGGAGATTGAACCCGCCACCGCTTTGAAACGACTGTATGCCCGGCTCGGGTTCGTGTTGCTGCCCCTATCGGTCCTGTACATCAAGTATTATCCAGAAATTGGGCGTGCTTACAGCAACAGTTGGGAATACATGTTTCGAGGCGTATGTGACCACAAGAATACGCTTGGCGCTGTGTGCTGTATGCTTGGCCTCGGATTCCTATGGCGTTTTCTGGATCATTGGCAAAACAAGGCGGCACCGCGCAGTCGCCGGTACCTATTGGCCGACGGTACAATGCTCGTGACCACGGTCTGGCTGCTCTGGACTGCCGATTCCGCGACCTCGAAAGTATGTTTTGTGACTGGGGCCCTGACCCTTCTGGCGTGCTGGGTTGCGATGGTACGCCGAAGGCGGTGGGCTCTGCATCTCATCGTTCTCGCGCTGGTGAGCGTCCCGATCTATGCGGCCTATTTCGACAGGCAGCTCGTCGGGAATGTCGGCCGGAACCCCACACTCACGGGACGCACCGATCTCTGGCAGCAGTGCCTCCAGATTGCTGGCAATCCCCTGGTGGGTACCGGATTCGAAAGCTTTTGGCTTGGTTGGCGGATCCAGAGAATCTGGGACGAGAATAAAGGCATTCGATTGAACGAAGCTCACAACGGATATCTCGAGGTCTATCTGCAGCTTGGCTGGTGTGGAGTGGCACTCCTCGCGGTCGTCCTTGCAGCGACCTATCCCAAACTCGTGCGCGGCCTCCGATCGGACTTCTCGTTACCAGGGCTCATGCTGGCGTACTTAATTGCCGCACTGAACTTCAACCACTCGGAGTCCGACTTCAGGGTGCAATACAGCGTGTGGGTGTTCTTGCTGTTGGCGATTATGGCTGCCCCCAGCTGGGCCAAGACGGCCGGTACCCGCCTTCGGGATGAAATCCGAATAAAGGACAAGGCCTTTGCTGCTTCAGACCGCGGCAACTTCTGGGGTGAAACGAGCCGATCCGATTGGGTCGAGAGCGCTGCACCGAGCATCGGCGAAGCCATCTGCCTTGTCAAGGAGCGAAAGCCTGGGTTAGGTGAAATGACAGTTTCTCAACTCTGGACAAAGCGCCAGAATCGCCAGGCCTTGCCGTGATGTTTTGCTGAACCGGGCGAGAAGCCGCCGCCCAGAGTTGATTGAGGAAAATTCATGAGTCGGTTACGTATCTTGGTTTTAGGACCGGAGTGTACTCCGGAGCGCGTTAGCATTGCTCTCGTCACCTATTGTCACGCGGTGGCCCTCGCCCAACTCCATGATGTTACGCTGGTGGCCCGAGCGTCCGTTGAGGACGGTCTGCGGCGCGCCAACGCACCGTTTCGCGCCATCGAGGTGGTCCGAACGCCTCTGTCTGACCGCATCTGGAGCTGGGTGTTTCGCAGGATTTTAAAATCCAATCCTGACAGTCAGGTGCGAACTGCGTTGCTTTATCCATTTCATATTGCCTTTGAATGGCGCGCCTGGCGACAGGTGCGGCGGCGCATCTTTGCGGGCGAGTTCGATGTAGTCCTACGCGTCGTGCCAATTACAGCTGTATTGCCGAGTCCTTTCGCCTTCTTTCTGAGGAAGGGGCCGATACCCTTTGTGATCGGGCCGATCAATGGAGGTTTGCCGTGGCCCTCCGGATTCGGGCAGCTCGAAAAGCAGAAGGAATGGATCTCTTGCCTAAGGAACCTATACCGATATTTACCCTTTGGCCGGTCTACCTATCGTTACGCGACTGGGATCATAGCCGCTTCGTCCCAAACATATGCTGAGTTTCTCCCATACCGCGACAAACTCTTCTTCGTCCCTGAGAACGGCATCGGTCGCTCGATCTGTTCGAAAGACTCGCGCCGGCCGGAACTCGGCGGCAAACTTGAGTTGATTTTCGTTGGCGGCTTGGTTCCCCGAAAGGCTTGCGATTTGGCTTTGCGCGCCGCTGCTCCTCTTTTGCGGAACGATTTGGCCCATTTTTCGGTGGTCGGTGACGGACCGGGAGCGAAACCGTCTGGAGAACCTCACAAGATTGCTTGGAATTGAGAAGGCTGTTACGTTTTACGGCTGGCTCAGCCATTCGGAGGTTCTTAGCCGCATGCGATCTGCCGATGTGTTTGTGTGTCCGTCAGTTCGCGACTTCGGCGGGGGTGTGGTTTTTGAGGCGCTCGCGGCCGGCGCCGTACCGGTAGTCGTGGACTTCGGTGGCCCGGGAGACATCATTTATCCGGAGGTGGGGTGCAAGGTTCCCCTTACCAATGAGAACGACGTAGTCGCAGAGATAGAAAAGACCCTGGCGAATCTCGCGAACGATCGGGACCTTCTCAGTCGGTTACGACAGCAAGGCATGGTCTACGCTCGAGAACGTCTAACCTGGGATGCTAAGGCAGAGGCCACATCGAGGGTGCTCAATTGGGCTGTGCGGCGCGGTGGCAAACCCGATCTCCCGCCGCCGAAGATGTTGTACCCGGAGCGGGCGAGTTGATCTTCAGTAAGGATACGAACTTAGAGTACGTATGATTCCATTTGACTCCACCGGTGCGTTCTGCCCTTCAACCGGAGGCGGAGAATTGCGACGCCTTGCCGTTCGGGGCGCTGCAACGACAATCTCGGCCTCGCTGGTGGCGTTGTCGGCCCAGGTGGTGAGCACGGTCATACTAGCGCGTCTGTTGACCCCCGCCGACTTCGGTGTTGTGGCCATGGTCACCACGTTCAGCTTCATCCTAGTCAGCGTCGGTGTCACCGGGTTCACGGAGGCGGTGATCCAGTTGGAAGAAATGGATCGGTATACCGCCAGCAATTTATTCTGGGTCAACTCTGGCGCCGGGCTTGTTCTCGCGATCGCGTTCGCCGGCGCGGGATCGGTCCTTGCGCGATTTTACCGAAATCCTCTGGTGGAGAATGTCACCATCGGTCTTTCACTATCGATTTTCATTGGCGGAACCTCCGTCATACACTTGGCTCTTTTAAAGCGAGCCATGCAATTCTCGGCAACTGCTTCCAACGACGTTGCTGGCCGCGTGGCCAATACCGCTGTCGCCGTCCTGCTGGCCTTGAGGGGCTGGGGATACTGGGCGCTCGTGGCTGGGATGGTAGCGCAACAGGTCAGTTTAATGATCGGGGCTTGGTGGCTTTGCAGATGGATTCCGAACCCCCCACGCCGGACGGGTAAAACAGCCGCCACAATCAGATTTGCGGCGAAAGTCTACGCGCAATTTGGCCTTCGCTACTCAACGCAGAACCTTGACAACCTGCTGGTCGGCTGGCGATTCAATGCGGTAGCACTTGGATTCTACAAAAGGGCTTATGACTTGTTCGCGCTTACAGCCAGCCAGTTGACGGGTCCGCTGTGCGACGTGGCGTTGGCATCGTTGACCCGGCTGAATCAGGACGCCGCGCGCTTCAGGCGATACCTCGTCAAGTCGCTGGGAATCATCGGCTTTGTCGGCATGGCGGTGAGTGCCGATCTCACTTTGGTGGGCCAGGACATGCTGCGCCTGGTGCTTGGACCTCAGTGGTCGGAGTCCGGCAGAATCTTTCAGCGATTGGGACCGGGAATCGGAGCCATGCTGCTCTGTAGCACCGTTGGATGGATCCATATGTCCATAGGGAAACCGGGACGATGGCTTCGTTGGACTTTCTTGGAATTCTCGGTGACTGCGGCTTTGTTTCTGCTCGCGCTGCCTTGGGGGCCAAAGGGGATTGCGGTGGCATGGAGCGTGTCCTATTGGATCCTTCTGGCTCCGGCATTCTGGTATGCCGGGCGACCAATCGGGTTTGGCGTCTCATCTTTGATAGCCGCTGTGGGAAGGTACGCCGCCGCCGCGCTGCTGGCAGGGTTTGCAACTGCTGCCATTTTCCGAGGTGTGCCGGTCTCGGCTTCTCATGTGGGGTCCGCGGCTGCGCTGCAGAACGTCATCATTGTTTCAGCGGCCTTCATTGCCCTTTACTTGGGCGCGGTCATCCTGTTGCATTGGGGCTGTGCGCCTCTACGCCAGGTTGCAGGCCTTTTGCGCGACCTCGCTCCGACGCGAAGAGCCACGAACGCGGTCGCCGAGCCGGTTGGGGAATGCAAGTGAGCCAGCAAACAACGCACTCGGAGAGAGCGCCGGTTAGCTATCTCGCAAGGGCACGGCAGCGGATTGCAGGGGAGGCAACCAGGGCCCTATCCAGGAGGCAATTCGCCGTAAGGACCCCGGTTCCCCTGGTTTCCTTTACTTTTGATGACTTCCCCCGGTCGGCATTCCTTGAGGCTGGTTCGATCCTGAGGCGATATGACATCCTCGGAACGTACTATGTGTCCTTGAGCCTTGCCGGAAAGCCATCTCAGATGGGGCCTATGTACGAGATGGAGGATCTCAAAGAACTTGCGCGAGTGGGGCACGAACTCGGATGCCACACGTTCGGGCATTGCCATTCCTGGAACACCCCTCCTGACCAATATGAGAAAGCAATCCTCGAGAATCAGCAGGTTCTCAATGAA
>Ga0182024_10017991_pt1 | contig 13205 bp, 11 predicted proteins | sample P32metaG_FD_120480 | JGI IMG/M metagenome (GOLD analysis project Ga0182024, IMG submission 120480) | Permafrost microbial communities from Stordalen Mire, Sweden - P3-2 metaG (Illumina Assembly) | ecosystem: Environmental > Terrestrial > Soil > Wetlands > Permafrost | place: Sweden: Stordalen...
CCGCCACACCGTTAATGGTCATACCGCCTGTAAGTTGCGTAATTGCTGCGCCGGTTCCACTGTTGGATACAGCCCACCGGTCAGGACCTCCGTAGCCTGATGCGTTAACCGCAAACGCTGTGTAGCCGCGCTGGTTGATGATCCCGTTCCCGTTGATGAGTCGGTTTCTACCAGAGAACGGTGCAATAGCAGCAGCCACGAATGCGTCAGTGGCGTAAGCAGTACTGAAGTCTCCCGGTGCTTGAGTAGGACCATAGGCACCGCTATTAAACGTTACAGGCCCCGTGTACGTACCACCATTGATAGGAACTGTGTTCGCCACGCTAGACGACTGCTGGCTGATGATCTTCACTTCATCTAGTGCGTTGCAGCCTATGTTTAACGTAACTGAGGTGCCATTGCTAGCCGTATAGTCCGTGGACAGCAGCAGTGAGCCGTTATGGAATACCTGCACCGCTCCTGGAGTGTAGCCAGCCAAGAATATAGTTTGGTTCGCTATTGCTATGAACTCGTAAATCGAGATGGACCCAATCGCAGAGAAAGCCGTGAAAGTAGTCACGGACACTTCATCGTTTAAGTTAAGTCCGGTATTGAACGTGATCGACGAACCACTAGTAGCAACGTAATCAGAGGCCGGCAGTATCTGTCCCAGACGAGAGACGATGATATTGCCCGGCGTGTAGTTGACATTTATCTGGGTCTGACCTTGCGTAGCTACAATGAAGTCATACTTTGTTAGGGTACTAGCACCTGCAGACGATGCCAAGATAACGTTGGTCCCGTCCGAATACGCAATGATCGACTTGCCTTGCGGAGCCAGCGCTGTAGTACCCCCAACCCCTGTAATAGGCGTCAATAGGAATGCAGTAAGCACCCCATTACCCGTACCGAACAGTAGAGATGTAACGTTTCCTAGTCCGCCCAGCGCGTCCAAGTACGTACCCGTCCACGTCAACGCTGCACCTGTAACTGGCGCTACTGGCATAGTGACCAACCCTGCGGAACTCAGCGTATAGTCGGTAGTCGTTACAGCCGTTGTGGTGGTCGGAATGTACGAGGTTGATACACTACCTAACTCAAGTTGCGCACCCCACGCAACCAGCGCAGTAGTGCCCAATCCTGTGTAGCTGTCGGTCGTGCCGTTATAGCCTAGAACCTGTGCAGTAACTGTAGTAGACCCTACTGCTGTTGCAGTAACGCTAACTCGGTAGAATCCGTTAGGAGCAGGAGTAATCGTAGCAGTTGCACCCGTCCACGCTCCGGCACCTGCGTAAGAGACAATGGTTCCGTTCGACAGGTTTACTATGGCTTCGACGCTATTTGAACTCTGATTCAGCTGCACCATAGCTTGGGTGCGCCCTGCCGCTTTCAGATATACAGACCAGGTAAACGTTGACCCCGCAGTAACAGTGCCACTCGTTTGATATACTGAATGAACACCTGTTGAGGTATCCTCTACCAGATTATCGGCAGTCATCGTACCGTCTGGGGCCATGACTGCATTTGCAACCACTGTCGACCCAGTGAGAACCCACGGAGCGATACCGAACGCAGCAGATTGCAGGAGCGAGTTTGTTCTAGGTGTTGCGTACAGAAGTTGGTTACCCTGCCAGTCGTTACGGAAGAGCTGGGCCGTCTGAACTGTTACGAGCGGTCCTCGTACAGGTGTCTGTAGTGCCAGAGGATATGCACCGCCCGTGTTATTCGCAAACACCCAAACACCTGAAGTATTCGGCATCTGCACATAACTAGGAGCAGTCAGTGTTCCCGTGAAAGTGATAATACCCACGTCATACTGCGCTTGCGTCAACGCAGTAAACGCGGTAGTGAGGGGAACTGTAGCATCGCTGTTGGTCATGTTGAAACCCAACTGCGCTATAGACTCTGTAGTGACTTGTCGCAGTCCTGCACCTAATGATGCTGGAATAGTTTCCGCACCGGTAGGGTTTGCTATAGGCATTGCAGTACCGTTAGCAAGCTCATTCAAGAAGGCTGCTACGCTACCACTAGCGTATCCTACTTCAGCGGCGCCTCGAGTAGGATCAGTCTGATTTGCAATACCAAGAATATCTGCTGGCGAGTTGATGCCGCTCATAAATAACTCCTAAATTATTCGCTCAGGCTTAAGAGCTTATTACACTCTCTTCGCTCCTTACAACAGAGCGTTATACCACTAGTAGCCCCATGAGACATTAGATTCTCATGGGGCTACGATGTTACCAAGTAAAGGCTGTTCCTGCTGCGTTCAACAGAGGCAGACGTTGTGAAACCGTATCCGTCGAACCATTGATTACCTCAGTAGCTCTCGTGAACGAATCCGAATCCGCCAAAGCATTCAGACCATTCACCTGCCAGAACCAACCTGCAGACAGAAATGCATCAGTCGGTGCGGCTACTAGATCCGGATTGTTCAAATACACAGACGCATCCTTATACAGATAAAGAGATGCAGCGCTGTAGTTATTATGAAACGTCAGATCAAGTCCACCTCGGCCCTTATACGCAGAGCCATCTCCCGATGCTTCGTTTCCGTTACCATCTCGGTTAGCATACACGAGGTTAGCTAGTCGATCAGGCGCGTTCACAAAATCAGGTGCATACTCTTTCCCAGGTGTATCCTCAGTCAAAGAGAAACGCGACGGCCATACTGCTACCAGACGTTCGGCGTGTGTGTACGTCAGGTCTTCTTCCCACGAGGTAAACCCACCCGTCTCGAACGATGTTTGCGCCATGAAGTAACGCACGCGTCGATCCGATGTGTTGATACTAAAACGATTCATCGCGTTGTTGATTGCTTCTACCAAGCTGCTCAACGTATTGCTGTCAGTGATGTGCGAGGCGAACGTTGATAATTGCGCCGTGTTGATGTTGAAAGTCATTCCTCAGTTCCTCTATCGTGCGGTACGTCGATAGGCTTTCCATCGATCGTAGGTTCGTACTGAACTCCAAATTTAATTTTCCACAAGGTCTCTAGCTCACGGGTCATGTGATTACCCATCAACCCGGAGGTAGCGATTAAAACGGCTGAGAGTGGGCCACTAATGTTCGTCCACTGACATAGCCAGAAAGTAATCAATCCCATGAATCCTGCTGTCACCACATCTCGAATCAAGATGACAATGCTAAAAGCAGTTGTGGATTTATTCAGGTATCTAACACAGCCCCCTACACAGGCCAAGCCGATGACCCAGACGTAAGTGATGAACGAATACCCGAAAGGATTCGTCTTGTTAGTCAGTTCGTTTACGTCCATAGTACCCACTCCTCTATCAGTCTAAAAGTTCAAATTACTAATATGAAATTGATAACCTGCCCGATCGTGACTTTGACCTAACTGTAAATATAGAGTAACCAAAGGAGTCTATTATGATGATTGCTGGCGTGTTAATTACCAACAAGGCGCACCTTCTCGTGTGCAACCAAGAGCTCACGTTGTTCCTTCAGACCTACGTTTCAACCAATATCGAAGGCCACGCACCGTCTACACTAGATCACACTTTCCTTGCTGTCCATCTGCAAAAGGATTTGGAGAAAGCATTCGGGCATAGATTCAGTGTTCAAGGTATCGACGCCTCGACGGGTGATCCAGTCGATGACCTAACCCATACGGTAGCTTTAGAAGTCAGCACTCCACTTGACCTTCCTTCCCTGAGAGCACACTAATCATGACCAGTTTAGAAGATCCGAATTTCAATCAGGTCATCGGCACCACCCCCGCCCAGTCTTTCGTCATCGTTGCTCAGGGTGCGGAGAATCAACTCCTGTTCTCCGTCAGTGACGCGGGAACCGTTGAGCTAGGTGTAGGAGTTACGGTTGATGAAGCAGCACGTGCCTTCTGGGATACCGTGCAGAGTGTGGGTGGTAAATATAGAGATACCGTCCTCGAAGAAGTAGCTCAGTGGTATGCAAGTGAAGGATGGCTACTTGATGAAGACTATGTACCAGATGCTATCCGTGCACTAAAGGAAAAGAAATGAATGAACGTCCTGAGTGGGTCCGCTGCATCAGACGCAACCATGTAGCACACGATAAGGAGTCTTGGTGTGGTAAGTCTACCTACGGGTTTGATAAGCCCTTCCTTGATGTAGATCACGCAGCCGAGAACGGATTGCAGGGAGGACGATTGGTAGCCTGTCGTGAGTGCGTTACTGCTGCTACTGCCGCTTTGCAGAACGGCCACGATGATCCTGAATACCCTGCACAGAGTTGACTAATGATAAAACCCAGATTAGAAACCATTTTTGTACCGGATGCCAACTGGTATTTGTGGCGGGCGTTTACTACACTGCGGAGCCATCGACCACCAGAGGAAGCATTGCCGTACCACTTCTTGTCTATGGTCATGAAAGACTCACTAGCCGTCAAAGCTAATTACCTTCTGGTGCCGTTCGATGGACCTGAGGTGTTTCGCTATAAGGTGTATCCTGAGTACAAGGCCAATCGTAACGACAAGAAGGGCGAAGCGCCGGTTGATCCAGATAGCGGGGAACCGAAGGCAGATATCTATTCCTACCTTCCCAACGTCTACGAGTTGCTACACAAGCTTGGCATCATCTACTTCCAACCAAAGATCTACGAGGCAGACGATGTGCTATGTTCAGTGGCGTACAAGTACGGAGGCCGCTTCAAAGTGGTAGGGGGTACGCAGGATAAAGATGCGTACCAGTGGTTAACCAAACACTGTCGTATGTATGATGCCTCCGCTAAAGCACCTGACGGCAAATCGAGACCGCGCTATATTGACATGGCGTACGCAGAAAAGAAGAAGGGCGTACCGGTCGCACAGATGGTTGACTATCAAACGTTGATCGGTGACAAGATCGATAACATCCCACCCATCAAAGGAATGGGACCAGTAGCAGCGAAGAAGATCCTCGATCAGTACGGCTCGATCCTCAACTGGCACAAGAAGTCGAAGGCGGATAAAGCATTCATTGCTTCAGAGGCAGACAACATTAGACGCAATCGAAAACTCGTCAAGCTGTGCACCGACGTACTGCCTCCGAACGATCTATCTGAATGGAAGCTTCGAAAACTTCACAAACCCGATAAGTTCTTGAGTAAGAGCTTCCATGAGTATCTTTTGTTTTTATATCCCCGCTCGAAAGGATTATTTTAAATGCGTACCCTAGATTTTGCAGGACCTGATAGCCTGCTCCTCAACGTGCTAGAGGATGCACTGACAATGAAAGAACCACATCGCACGAATCGGATAAAGGAGATTCTAAGTGGGACGCATGAAAGAGGGTACGCAGAATGCCAAGAGGATCTGTGTACCGTTCTAGGCGTACCTCATCCAGTTAGGGGTTGGTGACTATCCTACGTGCGTACCCTCAAAGTAGCTACTAGTCGTGCCCTCCGCTTACGAGCGGCGAGTTACTTGCGGTACTGAATCATAGAATGCTGGGAGTTCATAAATCATGGTATAGCCACAATTGAGATGTAGCATCGGGTTGAACTATTTTGAATAGTCATCGACGATCCGGTATTTTGCCAAATGTCTAAAGATAAAGTATCACCGCTGGCTACCTGAATCCCGAAGCTTGGTAGTAGAAGTGTAGGCGGATACTCAGCACCAGTTGCACCGCCATCCCATACCCACAGAATACTAGCCGCTAAAACCCCGTTGTGCATCAGAAGCAGCTGCGCGTACTCTCCTGTAGCAAATGTTCCTGTATTCAGAGCTATTGCAGCAGATACCAGCAGAGTACTCGCAGCCTGTGCTGTGAAGACGCCGGTAGAAGCATTGAACTCCCCATTAACGTCAAAGGTGGGGGTGGCCCATCCGGTCACTGGTGTATTTGTTCCAGACGTAATGGTTACACTTGCGGGTGTATTAACCGTCACCTTTGAATTTTTCGCTGCTTTCAAAGATCCGGAGAATGCTGCAAGTCCAGTTTGCAAAAAGTTGTAGGACGGAGCGTTCCAGTTAAAACCACTCACAGCAGAACCGCAATCCACTTGGTAATACGCGGCAGATGTTGAAGAGTTCTGCAAATAGTGGCTTACATACGCGTTACTTACGCCTGTCGCAGCGTTTAGCGATGCCCTGGACGCAGCCGCTGCCGCTAAGTTGGTCGCCTGGAACTGAACCTCACTCCCAGACTCGTTGTACTGCAACCACACCTTGGTAGGCTTATCATTTACGAATCCTGAAGCTCCCGTATTTGGTTCAACGCAGTTGAGAATGGAAATCGACGGATTAGCATTGGTAACGAGATTATTGATAGCTGCAGTTTTTACAAGATCCGCGTTAATGTTCGTCAACGATAACTGGTTTGCTCCATTGTTAATCTGTACGGCATAAGAGCAGTTGCCCGCGCCGCCAAATTCTTCAGCCGACAGATTCGAAATCATTACATCTTTAGCGTTTGAGTCAATCAAGACTGCTGGGTAACCATTCGGTGTATTGAAAGAAGCATTAAAGCAGATAACATTAGCTAGGGTTACGGTGAAGCCGTTGATATAGATCGCCGACTGCGCACATGAACCAATGTGACTATTTGAGATCTGAAGACCTCGGGTAATTGATCCGCTGCTATCTGCCATATAGGCCAACGCGTAATCATCCGCACCCCCCTGACCAGCGCCCCCTGCAAGATTATTAATATCTGAACCGGTAATCTTGAAATCACCGCCCGCTTCAAAAGACACTGCACGCTTTGTGAAACCTTCAGCCTCTAGGTCATGTATGTTCAGATATTGAGGATAGTAGTTGGTAGCACCTACCGTAGCGTTAATAGTACGCAGCCCGTATACGGCATGCCACAGACGAACGCTGTTTCCTTCTAGTGTGGCGCACATGCCTTCCCACAAAATGCAGTTCTGCATCGTGTAGTAGCCTTGAATTCCGACGTTGTAGAGACATAGCGTGTCACTACGAGCAGAACCATCACTGGGGGCGTGCCACCATATACCATTCTGAGCTGTTGCAAGGGTGCTGGAAAAATTCACGTCGCGGAAAGTTGTCAGACTCGACCCGTTGGTGACCTCAGCCCCGATATAAAAATTTTCGAATGAGACCGACTGTATCGTCACGAAGTAGGAGTTTTGCACCTGAAGCGTAGAGCCGCCTGTCGGACTGACTTCTGCTAGAGTCATATCACGAATGAACACGTCCCGCAGTACGCCCCCAGACTGCGGGGCCCCGTTAATAACGAGGCTATTTGCGCTACCATTGTTAAAGCTCAGATACGTAGCCTGTACACCCGCGCCTTGTAGAGTTATGAACCCATAGCTTATGGTGAGCGTGCCGTTGATCTGGAATTTCGCTGCGGGAAAAAGCAGTACCCCTCCCCCTTGACCACTGGTATTGCTTAAAGACTCTATATAGTTAATGGCAGCTTGAATAGCTGCCGTGTCGTCGGTTACTCCATCTCCCTTAGCGCCGAAGTCTCTAACACTTATTGCATCCCCGAGTTTGCTTTGCACGGTACGCGCTATTGCACCGGTACCTATCTGCGTAAAGCCTTGATACGTTCCTAGCACCCACTGAGCCATCTTAGTCAGCGTCGTTTGTACAATACCTGTACCCTGTGTTGCTGTTACTATCTCAGTTCCTGTGAGCGTTGCGTTAATAGGTTGATCCGGTGGATCAGTAATAGCTACTGCTTGCTGTAGATTTGTCGGCATATCTTATACTCCGTTAAGCTGTGGGCCACACTATTGCTTGCACTGCTTCTGTCGTAATGGCGGCAGCCACTTGCAACTGCAGTGCTTGGTTCTGATACAGCTTGGAGCTAACAGCTGCAAAGCCATCCATACCCACTTGCCGAGCTTGCGATGCAGTGTGCGGCGTGAGCGCCCATTCCCCCGCAGCATTCTCGCACCACAGGTTCACTACCCAAATCTGCCACACGCAAGATCCATCATCCACTGAAGCACCAACCGCGACGTTCCAGTTCTGAGCAGTACCGCTAGAGTTTCCACCAGTAGTACAGATAAACGGCTGTCCAACAACGGGAGTTATAATGTTTCCTGCGGCGTGCGCTGCTCCTGCCGTCCATACTGGAGCACCCAGAGCAACACCTGCGGCGTTCGCAGCGCTATTAAGATTTAGCTGATCGGTACTCTGTGCCGGATACGTATACGGGGCTCCAAGTGCCGACGATGTGAAGCCTGCTGTAATTGCTGCTTGGCACGCTGCACTAAGAGTTGCGGACTGAAGGGACTGCATCTGAGCCAGAGTAAGGTTTGAATTCACGGGAGCAACTACGTTACCAGCAGCCGACCACGCAATATAGGCCAGGTAGTCGGTATTACCCATATCGTTCGGAATCACCGCTCCGTCCGAACGTTGAATGGAAGTGCTATTTGCGATCAGGGAATATGTGTACATTTGTTAGTCCTTTTGTTTTAAAGTTCAGCGCTTGCGGCGAAGGCGGAATTGACGTATCCGTTTGCCGAAGTAACCTGTAGTTGGAATCCGATCATGTCATAGCCAATTGCATTAGCGGTCAACCCAATAGCGTTAACGTAAGCTGTTCCTGAGTAAGTTATAGTTGGAGTTGTTCGCTTTGTAGCATGGAATGATTCTGGCGCAATAATGAATCCTACAGCAGCGCTCTGCATTGATATGTATCCAGTCTCGTAGTATCGTTGGCACAAAGCGAGCTCGACACTATACGGACGATTCTCAAACGGAGTTGCTACCAAGCCGGGTTCCAACTGCAGATTCGTGAGCGAGATGAAGTTACCAATAGCTGCTCCCCAGTTGGTAGTACCTGAAGCAGTGAAATAATTCCCGGACTGCCACGTATTAGGAGTAGACGTCTGGTAGGTACCCGTGTTAAGAGCACCTATTTGCACGAGTAAACCCGTAGCGTTGCTAGTTGGTACAACTAGGGATAGGGGCAAATTAGGTATTTGTAGTACTACTAGGTTGGGTATATTAGCAGTAGCACTGAATGTCGTCACATACGTGCTTGAGGGGGTACTATCCTTTAGAACAAAACTGTATACTCCAGTTACATTCGTCTCGAAAATAAACGATACGGTGACAGGTTGCCCTAGCAAATCATAGGAGTTAAAACCCTCTATCCGCTGTGTAACTCCGTACCAGTAGTTGGTAGTAGTGGAGCTAACTATAGCAGTATTAACAGTCTGAACTACTGCATTGTGCGTCAGCCCTAAGTACGAAATAGTTCCCGCACTCTGAGTGAACTGTCCACCCGCGCTGTTACCATTAGATGCTAAATACCGGTCAGGGCCTCCGTAACCATTCAAGCCAGTAGATGCAACGAAACTAGGGCGCTGTGAAATGTTACATGACCCGTTGATCATTCGATTCCGGAAGGCCCACTGGTTGTTGACTAGCTCAGGGGCTATGTTTGCTATCTGATTCGTTAACGACATAAGAGTCCTCCTTCTAAATTACAAGCGATACCATGTTGTGTTAAGCGCTTGATAGATATACTCAACCCCAATCAATCCGCCGTTGGTGGTAATAGGCGTCAATGCTGTAGGGGCATTCTTAACGGTCTGTGCTCCACCAGGACTCAACGTGAAGGCGGAGATAGTCTGCGTGCTGGTAATGCTAACGCGTTGACCGTTAAGCGGAGCAACCGGCAGAAACAGAGTACCCGTAGCCAGTGTTCCCAGCGGATCCAGAATAACCGTTGAATCCGTATTCAACATCTGAATGTTGAAACTGGTAGTCGGCTGTTGGTAATTCAAGCCACTGGTTACCACCTGTGCTGACGCCGTTAGAGCTGTCGCGTTAACTGCTGCTGCATTAGTAATACCTGAGACGGTAAGTGTTGCGAGCGTACCCGAAGTTGCTATGAGGTTGCCCGCTATATCAACTGAGAACAACTGCGCTGTGTTCGCCGCGTTCACAGCATTTATAAAATAGCCTGTAGGTGCCGTATCCGTAAAACGCTGCATGAGCAGAATTTCACCGTTGTTGGCCAACTGACCTGCAGCCACAGCAATATTTGGATAGACAACAGGTATCTGCCCGACAACTATACCATTGGTAAGTCCCGTGGTATTTTCAATCGATAGGCCAGTGATCGCATTACGAATATCCAGCCCGTACTGCCACAGCGAAGTATCAGCCCGCTGCATCTTGATACCGTACGTAGGATTCCCAGTCCCTTCACCATTCAAACTGAGGCCGAACTGTGTACCCGTACCCGTTGGGGCATACATACCAACATCGATCTCTAGACCCCATATATTACCAGATGAACCCGCGTTAGCAGTTGCTACAAAATTCGCAACCAGACCGATACTATTAGCTCCAGCGCTATTCAGTTGCACACCACCGTAGTACGCAGATACTCCGCCATTCAGAGTGGAAGGCTGTATAGCTTCTACAGCAAAACTCGCGGTGCCATTGTACTGTGTTGCTACTACTGGTGACTGGTTTACCATCCAAGGGCCAACGGGAATAACCCCGTTATTGGTAACCATCGCCGGGAAGGTAGTCTGGGTACCAGTGATAGTAGCTGCGGGGTCTATATTCCAATAGACAGTTTTTGTTCCCCAAGTCGGTGCTGTGTTAACCTTGTACATCCCATACGGAACACTAATAGTTCCACCGGCACTCAGCAATGCGTTCACGGCGGCCTGAAACGCTGTGCTAGAATCTGCCACTCCAGTAGGGTCTGCTCCAAAATCCAATACGCTAACTCGCTCCTGTAGCTTCGATTCAACAGTCCGTGCAACAGCCCCCGTACCTATCTGCATGAAACCTTGGAAAGTCTGGATCGCCCACTGAGCTACTTTCGTCAGCGTAGTTTGCAGTATGCCCGAACCTCTGCTAAGCGGTAAAGTTTCTGTGCCAGTAAGGGTACCTGCATCAGTAGCAGTACCATTAACAATCTCTGTCAGGGTAGCACCGACTGTAGTCGAGTCAAAGCCGATCGTACTAGCCCCGTTAGAAGACGCAAACTCATTCAGCGTAGCAGCTACAGTCGAGTTACCATAGCCGACCAGTCCAGCACCACCAGCCGCACCAAGAGTAGACGCGGCCACCGCATTCGCTACATCAATACCCCGTACGTTCTGGACCGTGAGATAAGATCCTACTGTACCAGTGATCGTTACTAGGTGGACAGTCTCTCCGTCTGTAGCCGTGTAGTCGATTCCCGGCAGCAAGAAGTAGGGACCGTAGTACACGTTGATCAAGTTCTGCGTGTACCCACCCGGTATTGTGTACGCCGTTTGTCCCGGAGTGGTCGTGTCAACGCTAACCGATGCAGGAACAGACAACAGGTTATCGAGTGTTGCACCTACCGTAGTGGTTCCCAAGTACGTTGAGTCATAACCAATCAGGTAAGCACCCGTCGGTGAAGCAAGCGCAGTGGATTGAGCCGCGTCAGTTACGTCGAACAGGTTATACGAGGATACCGTCATCTCCGCGCCGACATTAATCTGTGCCGAGAGCGCTGCGTTGATGATATTAATGTTAGTCCCGTCTGTGGCCGAGTAATCCATTGCAGGGGTAAGACGAAGACCTGCGAGGAACACCTCAATGTAGTTCGGGTTATAGCCAGCAGTGACAAACAGAGTCTGCCCGGGAGTGCTGGCAACTATGGATTGCTCCAAGTGCGTTTGCAGCATTCCTACCTGAGCCCAATTCCCCCATACACCACTAACCCAACTACGGGTGGTCATCTGCGTACCAGTGGACACTCGCTGGATAACATCTCCCGGGGTTCCTACGGTATAGAGCGGCACCACTTCCAAGGTAAACTCAGTAGTGATCGAGATCGGCAGATTAACAATCGTCGCAATGTTGGCGCTGGTTACGTAGTACAGACCCACACCGGTAACAGTGTTCAAGTCGGTTGAGGCACTCAATGACAGGGCATTGATAAGACCCGTGGCGATAGGAATTGGGATTTCCACATCACCTGTGCTAGGATCAGGTTCCAGTCCATTAACCGTCTTAACCGGATTGAATGCCAAGTCGATCGTACCATCAATTGCAATGGTCAACGTCCCTTCAGACGTTGATGGTGCCTTCACACCACCCAGTACCACCGTGGTAGCTGGGGGCAAGGTATACGCTGCTGGGTAGTTTAAGAGGTCGGTGTATTGACCTGTAATAGCTACCTTGGCAATGTCGATAATGTCAGTGGCTGTTAACTCAACATCACCCGTCTGGCCGTTTACCGAGCGGACAGGAATCATTGCATCGTTGACGTTTAGATTCCCGTAGGCATCTATAGTCAGTGTGCTACCTACGATAACCGCACCGAGTTGTGCAGAGGTAGCGATCGGAAGGTTAGCAACTGTGGTGCTTAGAATTCGACGGCCGAACACCAAGAACTGGTCACCAACTTCTGGGAGCATAGCCACTGGAGTAGCGAAGCCCAGAGTAACCGTATCCCCACTTATAACCGCGCTGCTAACGTACCGAACAATACCGTAGAGGGCTCCGGTAGCGAACTGTAGAATCACCTCACCAAAGTATTCCGGTGACATCCCAACCGCGTAATCGGAAAACGCAATCGTTACCGACGAGTTGTCCGTAGCCGTAACCGTTGCTGCAGCTTGCTGTGCAAAATCATACGCGTCGAAGTTCCACAGCCCATTGGTATCTGTGTAGGCGAGGAATGCGGATTGCGAGACGTTCGCACCCTGAACAACGTAGGCGTTGGGCACCGCTCCCGAAGACGGCGGTAAATAGTCAGGACTCTGCAAAACGCCCATGCGGAAGCTGTTGTTGCTCTGATTCAGGTCCAACCACATTGCGTAGTTGGTGCCGACCATAGACAGGTAAATATCTATGCGAAGTGCGTTACCCGGATCTACCGAAGTCAGGGCCAGCTTCTGTACCAGCTCTGACGTGGTGCCCAAAGCAAACAAGGTGGGACCTACGTACAGGCCGAACTCCCCGAATTGGAAAGGTCCAAGTGGGTAGTCGATGAAGATCGAATATTTTACGATGTTCGCATTAACTGCGATCGGGTTGGTAGGAATGCCCGAGTATACCTCTGTACCATGTATACCGATGTCAGTGGGCTCTGGCGTATAGTCGTAGTCGGAACCCAATTGAAACGTGTCTACTACTACTGGGCCAGTGTTACTTTCAATTAAAGCAACGCCCGCGTTAGTGAGTTGTATCATTGCCATGTGTTATTCCTCGCGTGGCTAATTTCATTTCGTTACCCCATGAAATTGTCAACTTAGCAGCCAATGAGATTAAGAAATTGATACTACTAGAAGCAGCAAAATCGCAGAGCCGGTATCCA
>Ga0182024_10017992_pt1 | contig 13204 bp, 12 predicted proteins | sample P32metaG_FD_120480 | JGI IMG/M metagenome (GOLD analysis project Ga0182024, IMG submission 120480) | Permafrost microbial communities from Stordalen Mire, Sweden - P3-2 metaG (Illumina Assembly) | ecosystem: Environmental > Terrestrial > Soil > Wetlands > Permafrost | place: Sweden: Stordalen...
GTTTCGAGCGAGACCTGCGGCGCGTTTTGGGCAAAGCCGGCTGGCGGCATCACGGCCGCAAAGCTAGCAACCATGGCTAGCAGAGCAAATTGTCCCAGGTAGTTTCGTCGGATAGCAGACATAGGTAAAACACGGATCAGCTAGAAAATAGTGTACGAACTGGTTTATGCGCGGTCAAACGGGCGGGGTTGTAGTTGTCGGAGAAAGCGGGGTGTGGGTAGGGTTCCTTCGACTGCGCCGGATCAATCGCTTCGCGCTTGATTCGGCTTCGCTCAGGATGACAACTTGAGATTGTGGGGTAGGGGTCCTTCGCTGCGCTCAGGATGACAACGGAGAATTGGCGGCTATCCCTTTACGCTGATCTTCGAGAATGAGAGCACGGCGGTGCCGGCAGTGGGGCGTCCCATTGAAAGTGCGGGATGGAAGGTGGTGAAGATCAACAAATTCTTTAATTCCGGAAGCACAGCCTTGGCATCGTCGGGCTGAGACAGAATTCGATAATCTTCAACCCGCCCATTTGCGTCGACGTAGGCCTCGATGACCACGGCGTCCTCACCCATGTTGCCTAGCGATGCACCGAATGCCGACTGTTCGAGCTGAGGGCCGGTGTAGAGCGTCAGCGGAACATCTACGCTGCTCGCGCGCAACTCTGCCGGCAAGGCAAAGAAGCCAAGCAGCAGCCCAAAAAACAATATCGCGCTCACCAATCCCGCCGTAGCGGGGACCATGAAAGCTTCAAGGGCGTTCTCCAGTCGCACTGCGATGCCTTCATAACGGGGGCGCCGCTTCTGTGCAGCCTCATGCGAAATCGCAACTCGAATCTTCAAGGCCAAATCGGGCGGGGCTTTTTTTCGCCTTAGGCTGGACAGCAGTTGTTGGGTTCGCTGTGCTGCTTCATACTCATGGCCGCACGCAGCACATTCTTCGACATGTCGTTCCAGCAGGCGCATCTCGGCGCCACTGACCCGGCCGTCCAAATATGGCGAGAACGACTTCCTGATCTCAGCACACTTCATGACGTGGCCTCAGCCTGTCTGCCACCCGCGCGAATGAGAGCGCGGGCGTCTTGATGCAATCGGAGAGGGCCCATGCTTCCGCTCGCCGTCGACTTGGTCCCCGATACCCACGTCGCGAACTGGAGCGAGTAATCCCATCTCTGCGGCTACTTCCTGCGCGTATCCCGTTAGCTTCTTGCGCAGGGCGTCGCGTCCGCGTGTGATGCGTGACTTCACTGTTCCCAGCGAAATTGCCAGGACTTCCGAAATTTCTTCGTACGACATTTCTTCCAGATCGCGAAGAATCAAAGCTGTCCGGTAGGGCTCGGAAACCTGTCGCAGAGCCTTTTCCACGGTTAGCCGCACTTCGGTCTGGGCGAACTTGTCAAACGGCGACTCGCCGCGATCCACCAAGTGAACGGCTCCGGAATACTCGTGGCCAGCACTCGCGACAGGATCGATCGGCGTTTCTTGCGCCTTATGCCGGAACCACCATCGCCTGCGATTCGCGGCTTCGTGCAAAGCAATGCGATAGATCCACGTTTTCAGGCTGGACTCGCCGTGAAAATGTTTCATTCCGCGAAATACTTTCAAAAACACCTCTTGCGTAGTATCTGCGGCGTCTGAAGGATCATTCACAATGCGGTAGATCAGGCCGTAAATCGGCTGATGAAATTCATCGATCAGCCATGAATAGGCTTCTTCCGAACCAGCCTTCAATTCGGCGATAACCGCCGCTTCCACTGTTCGAGACCCGATAGCGCTGGCAAGATCGGCCAAAGTAGTAGCTCCCGCCATAATGGCGTTGCCCTAGATTATAGAGTCACTTCAGGCCGAACGGAACTTTAATTCCGGCCGGTGATTGCCAAACGACTATTGCGCTCTCAAACTACTTAGACTCCGAAGCGACCTGCGGAGTTCCAAGCGCAAGCGTTGTGCTTCCAATGAATTGGCGAGGGCTGTGGATGGAACCGCTAGTTATGCCCCGTGCCAGAGGAACGGAGGTGGTCAAGCCGGAGCTTTTGTAGACGATGGATTGGGTCCTTCAAGTAGGGCGGCGATGGCCGAGAGCAGGTCCGTACTTAGCCGGCTCTTATCCAGACAGCCATGTGCTCCGGCTTCTAGTGCGCGGCGAGTTAATACGGTCGCGTCGTGTTGGCTCATGACCAGTATTTTGGCGGTCGTTGACTTGCGGAGCAAGCGGGCTGCGTCCAGGCCGTTCATGCCAGGCATGCTGATATCAAGAAGAATGAGATCGGGATGAAGTTCTTGCGCTCGGTCAATGGCCTCCTGGCCATCTTTTGCTTCACCGCAAACTTGCCAGTCCTCATGGCCATTGAGGATGCTCTTGATGCCCTGTCGTACCCGAGCATTGTCGTCCGCTATTAAGACTTGCATAGTTCGAAAGGCACGCTGAATTCTGGTGGGGCACACTTTTGGCGCAGTATTTTGCGGCCTTGTAATTTCGTCATGGCAGTTGGCGGGGGCATTTTACGGAAAGGCGAACTTTGCACTTATGCTCGCAAATAGTTGGCAAATGCAAATGGTTGGCAAATAATGACCGATGGTAGCCGGACATCGCACCCCCTCCTATACAGCGATTACTGTATTCGGAGCGGGTTTTGAGCGATTATGGCACTTTTCAGGAGGTTCTATGAGAAGTTAGCGGAGAAATATGCCTGCCGGTCAGTTTGTTGGAGGCGTGCTGGCCGGGGTGGCCGCAGGGGGAGTCGCGGGCTTCGGCTTGGTGACTTTCTTTTTTACGGCGGGTTTTTTGGCGGGCTCGGTATCGTCGATCACGGTCTTTTTGGGAGCTGCGGGAGGTCCCGCGGAAAGCATTTTAAGTTGCGCGCGTAGATGAACCACTTCATCTTCTTTACTGGCGGTGAGCTTCTGCACGCGCTCGCCGAGACTCCGCCGCGCGCTCTCCAATCCGTTCATGTCATTGCTCAGGCTTTGGAATTCGTCTTTCGATCCGAACGCCCCCGCGGATTCCACCACCGACCCGAACACATCGTAAAGCGCATCGAGGTTGCGGTAGAGCATGAAACTCGCTGCCGTATCTTCGGGCTTATTGCTGAGTTCTGTGATCATATCGGGCAGCGCCGTTTGCAAGTTGCGTTTCAGGGACTCCACGTTCCCTTGTGTCTGCCGCTTGGTCGCGCCGTCGGTTTTCCATTTGTCGATTCGCGCCTTTTGCAGGTCGGCGAGCATGCTCTGCGCCGTCTGCTGCAATTGCGTCAAGATGCCATTCAGTTCATTCACCGATCCGTAAGCGACTGGAGCGGCCGCTCCAGTCGCGCCCTGTGCCATAGCCCAAGTGGGAGCCAGGGACATCAAAAAAACAATAAGTGAGCGAACCAGAATTGTTTGCGATTTCGTCATGGTTATCATCATTTATCTTTATCTTTAATCTTTATCTTTAATCTTGATCTTTAATCTTGCCGTATTTTTCAAATCCTATCCTAGTTGAGGTGCGCCATCCGAGTCGAGTGTGCGCATCGATGTCGTTGAACGGGCGTGGTAGAGTTTGACGGCGCGCCGAAGCTAAGCGAGAATTGATGCAGAGCAATTTGACCATAGCAATTGTATCCGCAAAAAAGTGGGCCTGTGGCGCAGCTGGGAGCGCGCTTCCATGGCATGGAAGAGGTCGTCGGTTCGATCCCGACCAGGTCCACCAAATTTTCAAGCAATTTCTGGTAGCAAGGTCCGTTAACAGCCGCACTTCGAGATCAAGGTCGGATTTCGATAGCCGTCCCGTCGGGCACTAGTTTCCAAATTTCGTCCATCTCAACATCAGTCACCGCAATACATCCATCCGTCCAGTCCAGCGCCCGATGAGCCGAGCCAAGCCATCCAAATCCGTTTGGAAGGCCGTGGATCATAATGTCTCCGCCAGCTTCAAATCCCCGCCGCTGTGCTTTTTCCTTATCTTGTTGATTTGGATACGAAATGTGAATTGACTTGTAGAAACGGCTGTTCGTATTACGCCGATCTAAAATGTAATGACCCTCCGGAGTTTTGTGATCTCCTTGCTTCTCTTTGGCGCCAGTTGGTGAACGGCCGAGGGCAACTTTATACGTACGTTGTACCTTTCCGCGTGAAAGAAGTGTCAAAATATGCTGGCTCTTTTCGACGAGGACTAGGTCCACTTTGCTTGCATTATCTTCCGTTACCAGCATGCCGAGTAGCAAAAGGAAGATCATGGCGGCAGTATGTATGTTCTTCTTTTGAAATGCTAGTCTGAATTGCGATGCGCGAACGTCATTTCAATTTCCCTGCCATTCTCGCCATAGTTCTCTTTCCTTTGGCAGCGAGCATCTCGGCGAGTGCGGCTACGTGGACGGTGGTTAACGAGCCGCCGCGTCTGGTCAACGGAAGCCCGGTACTGTTTCGCATCACCACAAAGAAGCCGTTTCGCAGCTTGTCTGGAAACTGGCTGGGACATGAAATCAGTTTCAGCTTCAATGCCACCGGAAAATACTGGTTTGCGCTGGCGGGGACCAGCCTGGAAACAAAGCCGGGAATTTATCCGGTTGAGTTACACGCGGAAGGCGCCGCCGGGCAGGCCATTTTATTCGAAAAAAAAATCAGCGTCGGGCACCAAAGTTATCCCAGGGTGCCGATCACAGTTCCTCCGCGCTACACCGCGCCCAATCCCGAAGATCTGGTCGAGATCCAGAAAGCGAAAGAAATAAAGGCGGAGACTTTTAAAACGGTTACTGCGGATCGGCAATGGAATGGATCGTTCGTTGCTCCGGCGAATGCGGACATCTCAGACGTGTTCGGAGTTCAGCGGGTTTTTAACGGGACGGTGCAGAGCACGCATGAGGGGTTGGATTTTCGCGTGCCCAGCGGGACCAGCGTCGCCGCCATAAATAGCGGGCGCGTCATCTTAGCTCGCCCTTTATTTTTCGAGGGGAATTTTGTGGTGATCGATCACGGCCAGGGCCTGCTGAGTCTTTATCTTCACCTATCGAAATTTACGGTGAAGGAAGGCGATGACGTTGCCAAGGGACAGGAGATTGGAATCAGCGGCGGCACGGGGCGGGCCACGGGGCCGCATCTTCATCTTGCGGTACGCTGGCAAGGCGTGTATCTCGATCCGCAAGCGCTGCTTAAGTTGAAGCTGCCGTAACGCCGTCGCAATAGTGAGATGGTTAGAGTAGGGGTCCCTTCGACTCCGCTCAGGCAGGCTCTTCGACTTCGCACCCAGCCTCGCTTCGCGATGCTGGTTGCTGCGCTCAGGATGACATAATATCCGGTGTTGCTTAATCTCCGAGAGCGGTGGCCAGCAATGCGGCTTGCGCTTCCCAGACGCCGTCGCGGTAGGTGACGCTTCTGCCGGAGATTGCGGGAATGCGCTCGCCGGGAACAATAATGCCGACAAGGTTCAGCGGATCGGCGGCTGCAATCACGATTCGTTCGCCGGTCACGCGCTCGCCGGTCATGCGTTCGCCGGTCATGGATTGTTTGCGTTGAGCGCGCAAGGATTCGACTGCTTCGGGCAAGGCAAATTGCTCGCCTAAAAATCCGTCGACAAATCGGCCGCCGCGCACTTCGCCGCGATCTTCTAATCGGCGATATCCGATTTGCAATTCACGCCAGCGCGGCAGATTCGTCTCACGAACCAGCAGATCGCGAAACACTACTCCGTAGCGCCGCAACAGCATCCAGCAACAGGATTGAACACTTTGGTCGCGATCCGCGCCATCGGTGTGTAACAAAGACCAGCGTCCGGGCGCGTGACGCGGCCGCCTGACTTTGCCAGTCGTGCTCTTTGGAGTCACCAAGGCGCGCAGATTTTCGAAGCCGTCGGCCGTTACGAGACCAGCCGCGACTAATTCCCAGAGTCCAGTTTCAATTTCAGCTTTCAGCCGCCCGGTGGCGCGTACCATGTCCGGAAAAAATAACGCGCCTCGCTGCTTCAAAAGTTGCAGCACCTCTTGTGCCACGGGACTCAAGAATGAAGTAGAAGAATCCTCGGCTCCGGGATGATGCGGGCGGAGCCAGTCGGCATCTTCGCGAACGAAGAATGCAATTGGGGCAACTCGCGTGGGGATTACGCGACGCCGGCTCTCATTAACATTGCCATTCGCATCAGTTCCCATGGCTTCAAGCGTCGCGGGATGCGGCGACAGGCGGCCCCATCCGACCGCTCCGGCGAGGCAGAGTTGATCGAGATGCGCGGGATCGTAGTCGGAAATTCTCGGCGCGAGGACAAAGCGCTCCCAACAACTCGCCGGAATTTCAAAGCCCTGCAGTTGGCGAATGACTTCGAGCGTGCCGTGCTCGCCGCGCACTTGCGTTCCGGGAGCCACGTGCTGCCAGCGCAAAAGCCAGTTCATGAACTGCGAGGCAGTGACGGGAGCGATTTGTTTACGCAACGTGGCGACCGTGAGGCGATGAATGCGGGCCAGCAAACGCCGCTCGCACCACTCGATTTCAGGCGCCGCGCCGGCTGTGGCCAAAGACGGCCGAGAAATGGATGGGCGAAACTGTCCACGCAGAATCGATCCGTTCGCTTCCATCCGCAGAAGAGCTTTCTCAATTTCCGAAGGCGGAAGGCCAAGTAATTCGCCTATCTCAGTAGCGGTGGTGGGGCCGAGATGCGGCATCCAGCCCTGGACAGCGGTTAACACTGCATCATCGAACGTCACAGTAGAGACGCGGTTTGCCGCGTCTCTGTTGCCATCGTCACCGCTATGATTTGAGGGGGGAGACGGGGCAAGCCCCGTCTCTACACGATGAATTGTTCGAAACCATGGTTCGCGCTCGGACGCCACCCAATAGCGTTTGCCTGCGACTTCCGCAACCGTGGCGCGATTCTGTTGTTGCAGGTGGTCGAAGAATCTATCCCATCCTGTTGTCGATTGCGGATTGGTTTTCTGAGAACTGAGAACCGAGAACTGAGAACTGCTTTTCTCGGGGAACATGACCAGCGTATGCAGGACATCATGCAACTCATCTGCGTCGCGTACATCGGGCCACGCTTCCGATTGCACCTGGGCGATGGCTGCGGGATCGAGAGCTCCGACTTCTTCGAGGACCGAGGCCGGGAGAACGCGGCGCATTTCGACCGCTCTTGCACGGCGCTCTTCTAGCGGGGCATCATCGAGATATGCGTAGGGATTGGCATTTAGAATTTCGTGGGAGAACTGCGAGGGTACCGGCGTGTCGACGGCGATGCAACGAATCCGGCCCTGCTCAATTCCGCGCAACACTTCGGCGAGGCCGTCGACGTCCAGCGCCTCGGTCATCACATCTTTCATTACCTCGCGCACGAGCGGGTGATCGGGAATTCTAATGTCGCCTTCGATATTTTCCTGGCAGGCGGCGACTTCGGGAAAAACTGAGGCGAGTAGATCGTCCGAACGCATGCGCTGAATTTGCGGTGGCACCTTCTTGCCGCCTTGAAAACGCAGCAAAGCGAGAGCTCGCGTTGCGTCCCAGCGCCAACGTGTTCCGAAGATGGGAGAAGCCAGCGCCGCTTGTTCCAGGATTGGCGGCATGCTTTCTGAATGCAGAAATTGAAAAACATCGGCCAGCGGAAAACTATGCTGCTCGGCCAAGGCGATATTCAGGCCGTTATCAGTAGCCGCAGCCTGCAGTTCGAAATTGAATCCTCGGCAAAAGCGCTTGCGGAGCGCCAGTCCCCAGGCTTTGTTAATGCGTCCGCCAAACGGGGCGTGAATGATGAGCTGCATCCCGCCGCCCTCATCAAAAAATCTTTCGGCGATAATAGTTGTCTGCGTTGGGACGTCGCCCAGCACCACGCGGCCTTCGAGAGTGTACTGAATTAATTGTTCAGCGCCGGAGAGATCGAGCCCGCATTCTTCTCGCAACCAACTCACGCACCCGGCTACGATCGGGAGATTGCGCCATCCTTCGACCGGAGTTACTCCCTGCAACCGGTCGCTGATTTCTTGGCGCAACTGGCCAAGTTGCATTGAAAGTTCTTCGGTGCGCGCCGGAGCTTCGCCGCGCCAGAACGGCACGCTAGGCGGCGCTCCATGCGCGTCTTCTACCAGCATGCGCGAAGTTTTGGCCTCCACGCGCCGGATGCGCCACGAAGTATTTCCGAGCAGCATAATGTCGCCTGCCTGGCTCTCGACCGCGAAATCTTCGTCGACTGTCCCAACATTTCCGCCATCGGGCTCGGCTACAACCGAGAAGAGAGCATTGTCAGGAATCGCGCCGCCGCTGGTGATCGCCGCCAGTCGCGCTCCGCGACGCGCTCGCAGTCTGCGATTCACTTTGTCGTGATGCACATACGCGCCGTAACGTCCGCGCTGCGAGGCGATGCCCTCAGACAACATCGTGAGAACTTCATCGAAGCTCTGGCGCGAGAGATTTCGGTAGGGATAGGCCCGCTTCACGAGCGCGAACAATTCGTCCTCATCCCATCCATCATTCAGAGAGAGGCCGACGCTCGCGTTGGAAGCTACGTCGAATTTAAGAATCTCATCCGCCCTGGCGGCGCTGGCGGCATTGCTTAGCGAGGCGCAGCAAGCCACGATCTGCTGGGCTAGCACATCGAGCGACGCTTCGGGAAAAATCAGCCGGTCGAGTTCGCCCAGCCGGATTGCTCGCACCAGGACGGCGCATTCGGCCAGATCGTCGCGCGTGGTAACGAAAAATCTTCCCTTAGGAACAGCTCCGCGCCAGTGACCGGAACGTCCTACTCGCTGTAACGCAACCGCGATCGAACGCGGAGAGCTGATGTGACAGACCAGGTCAACCGTCCCCACGTCAATACCAAGTTCAAGAGACGCAGTTGCGACCAGAACTTTGATCTGGCCTTCTTTTAATTTTCTTTCTGCTTCGAGCCGCAGCTTGCGGGATAGGCTTCCGTGATGGGCGGCCACATTTTCCTCGCCCAGCAGTTCGCCTAGTTCGTGCGCAATGCGCTCGGCGAGCCGGCGGGTATTCACAAACACAAGCGTTGACCGGTGCGAATTCACCAGTTCGACGATGCGCTGGTAAATCTCGTCCCACATTTCGTTCGAGGCCACCGGGCCTAATTCAGTCGATGGAACTTCGACTCCGAGATCGAGCTTGCGCTTATGGCCGACGTTGACGATTACGGGATCGGGGCGCGGATTGCGCGCATCAGGATTTCCGGCGAGAAAGCGCGCCACTTCTGCAATCGGCTTTTGCGTCGCGGAAAGTCCGATGCGGACCGGTGGACGACAAGTGAGATGTTCCAATCTCTCCAGTGAAAGCGAGAGATGGACGCCGCGTTTGTCGTCGGCTACAGCATGAATTTCATCGACGATCACGGTTTCAACATCGCGCAAAATCGCGCGGCTTTTCTCCGCCGTCAGCAAGATATAAAACGACTCTGGCGTCGTTACTAAAATGTGGGGCGGCCGCTTCAGCATCAGGCGACGATCTTTCATTAAGGTGTCGCCGGTGCGCACAGCGGTGCGAATCTCTGGCATCAACAGGCCGCGATCACCCGCCATCTGCAGAATTTCGCCTAGCGGTATCTCGAGATTCTTCTGGATGTCGTTGCCGAGAGCCTTCAGCGGAGATATGTATAGGACCTCAGTGCGGTCAGACAGTTCGCCCGCAAGCGCCTTGCAGACTAGGCGATTAATGCAGGCAAGAAAAGCGGCCAGCGTCTTGCCCGATCCGGTCGGAGCCGAGATGAGCGTGGTGTGGCCAGCGAGAATGTGGGGCCAACCCTGTTCCTGCGGCTCCGTAGGAGTGCAAAAGCGATCGGTGAACCACTCCTGCACCAGCGGATGAGCCCAAGCCAAGGAAGGGGAGACAGCGGACAGCATCGGAAGATTGTAACTAAATTGACGAGTTTCGTAAAACGTTCGCCTGGGCGGATAAAGGGCCAGTTTTTGAAGGGCGTTCTACCTTCGACTCCAGCGCAGGATTGACGGGCGCAAAAAAAGCCACCTGCAGGGTGGCTTGTCTTTTGGCGTTAGTTCAATGCTATCGCCGGCAGCGGTTGCCACCGGCGACAAGAGCCGGAATCGTTTCTCTGCGCTTAGTCTAGGCAGCTTTGCGTGGCTGATCAGGCTTGTTTCGAACGGAGCTCGCCACAGGCGTGAGAGAAAGATTTGGGGCGCCGGTCCGCTCCAAGCTTTTCCGTTTTCTCCACCGGCTGAGCGAAGGAACCATTACACCAATGACGATTACCAACACGGCCAGCGAAATCAAGAGCCATAAGGACCCGTGGCTGGCGGGTGTAGCTGCGACGGCAACCGGTGCACTCACAGGCTCCGCGGAGGTTTTGGCAATTGCGGCGGGTGGAGTGGCGTCTGGCGCCGAGGGGGTGGCAGCTTCCGAGGACGAACTGGCAGTCGCAGCAGGTGGAACAGCGGCTGCAGCGGGTGGTGCTGAGCGTCTCCGGGAATGTGCCCGCAAATGCGTTGGCTGAGCGGCATCTGCCTTGGGCGTGCTGGCAGTCTCCAAAGGTGTGCTGACAGTAGCGGCCGGCGCGACAGCAGTCTCACTCTCCGCAGGTGGGGTGACAACAGTGGAGGTCGCGGTGGCGTCAGCAGCAGGAGTCACAGTAGTCTCCGCAGGTGTGGCTGAAGCGGCGGGCGCAGCGGGCGTGATGACGGTCTCCGAAGGCGTGGCAGCAGTCTCCGCAGGTGCGGTTACAGAAGCGGTGGGTGCGGCAGCGGGTGCGGCAACCGTTGCAGCGGGTGCATTGGTTGTTGCAGCGGGTGTGACGGTAGACCCCGGGGGCGCGCTGACAGTCGCAGCCGGTGCAGTTCCGGCCGCAGCGACAGCCGCAGCGCAGTGCTCCGATATCATGTTCAGTTGGGTGACGGCAAAGCTATTATCCGCGGCGGCGGGACTCACACCACTTGTTCTCTGCCCGATGAGAGTCACGTCATGACCCACATGTGGCTTGAGATCAACACTGTTGGTAGTGATCTTGAAAATGCGGCCAGTGTTGTCTTGCACAACTGTGTAGTTACCATCAGAGCCACCCAGGCAACCCTTAATGGTGGTCTGGTCTGTATTGACGCTCGGGGCGGGGGTCTGGGCAAGACCCAGCGCGACCAGCAGGGCCGGTATAACCATCAGCAGAAATACTCTCTTCATGGAATCCTCCGAAAGATTCCCGCCTTGCGGCGGTGTGAAATTTCGCTTGGGATTTGATTCTGCTTCCGATTCTGGTGTCGAACCCTCGCGGCTTTCGGGCTCCGGCGTGAGAACTTGGAGCATCCAGGTGAAACCAAACGATCCTATTCCGAAAGAATTTGAGTGTCTGTTCCAAATCGCTCACCTTGTCGGTTACCGGAAGGGCGAAGACTCTCGGGTAGAGGCCCGCGAGCGTCAGCATCGGATGGTGAGGAGAGAGAAACCCAACTTACGGCAAGACTTCAAGGTTTGCCGCGCCGTGCTGGCGGCTGAGGCCTGGCCCGCGCTCGGCTTCGACGGGCGAGGGCAGCTGCGGCTGCAGCCTGCTAGAATCTCGGCGATGCCCAAACCATCCGCCACTGCTCGTGCTCGTAAAATTAAACTCATAATCTTCGATGTCGACGGTGTTCTTACTGACGGCAAAATATGGATATTTCCCGCGCCTGCAGGTTCCCAGGCTGGCGCCCAACCCAGCGTGCTCGAAAGGTCGGCGCAGCATGGCGGGCAGGGGGGCTTTGGGCTTCATAGCGCAACTTTGATCGAGGCCAAGGGGTTTCACGCTCATGACGGCACTGCGATTTCGTTCTGCCGCCTTGCGGGCATCAAGACGGGAATTATTACCAAGCGGATCTCCGAAACCGTCGCCTTGCGCGCGCGCGACCTTAAGATCGATCACGTGCACCAGGGTATTCAGGACAAGGGGTCGGTGTTTAACGAGATTATAAGGAGAGACGGAATCAGTGCCGCAGAGGTGGCGTTCGTGGGCGACGATGTCATCGACCTTCCGGCAATGCGTAAATGCGGACTAGCCATCGCGGTGAAAAATGCGCGTCCTGAGGTCAAAGCGGAAGCTCACTGGATAACTCCTCACGCTGGCGGGGACGGTGCTGCTCGCGACGCGGTCGAATATATTTTGAAGGCGCAAGGAAAATGGAAGCAGGCGGTTGAAGAATATATTTCGGAAAGAAGCTGAAAACGAACAGTAAAATATTGTTTTACTGAAATTGGTTTATTCAACGTTTATTAAACGTTATTCGACAAGGGGCATCGCAAATCTAATCACCCGCCGGTTACATGCTTGGGGCGTGCTCGGGTTTGCAACCGGCGGGTGTTCTATTTTCTCCCTACTCACCCTGTTGTTTTCAGGAGCAGTAATGGTCAAAACCCATGACCATCACAGAAGTTTCGCCGTACTGCAATTTTTTTCAAGATTCTTTTGGTGCGCCGGGCTAATTGGGAATTGCCAGGGTTTTTGCTCCCATTAATTCCGCAAAGCGCGGATCTTTCCTCAGGCTGCTGAACTCATCGTCTTTATAGACGTTATTGATGCCCTTATAACCCTCTTCCATGGCCTTCTTCAGGTAATGCAGGGAGCGCTCAGGTACACCCGTCCGGGCATAGAGTTTAGCCAGCACATAGTCGTAGTGGGCGCGGTCTTCAGGCGATGGGAGCTGCGCCATGACTCCAGCATGTGAACTCCGCTCAAACACGTCCGGGTCGAGTTGCACTGCTTTGGAATAATTCAGAATGGCTTTCTCGAATTGCTTTTTACCGAAATACGCGGCGCCCAGATTGCTGTAGTACGACGCCGCATCGCCTCTCAAGGAGATCGCTTTTTCGTAATGCCGGATGGCTGCGCCGTAGCTGCGGGCCTGGTAATAAATAACCCCGAGATTATTGTAGGCGTCGGCATGTTGGCGATCCGCCTTAATGGAGCGCTCAAAACTTTTCTTCGCTTCCTTGTAGCGCTGCGTCATCAACTGGCAGATCCCGATTTTATTGAACAGGGAAGCGGTGCTAGTCGCGCCTTTCAGCGCCGATTGATAATAGTCAACGGCGTCGAGGAAATTCTTTTCCACGCGCAGTTCGTCGCCCCGCCGTTCAAGCTCGTCTGGTGATGCACTCGCGGCAGGTGGATCGACGCGATGCAGAGGCGGTGGTCCGACTTCAACCTGTTCGCTGCTCTGCGCCTGCGAGGAAGATGTGCACAAGGCGCATAGGAAGAAAACTAGAGAGAAGAAGGGAAGTGAAGCGAACCTGACGCGGACCCAGGAAAACATATCCCACCCCCGGCCGACCCGTGGAACTGACCCCTA
>Ga0182024_10017993_pt1 | contig 13204 bp, 11 predicted proteins | sample P32metaG_FD_120480 | JGI IMG/M metagenome (GOLD analysis project Ga0182024, IMG submission 120480) | Permafrost microbial communities from Stordalen Mire, Sweden - P3-2 metaG (Illumina Assembly) | ecosystem: Environmental > Terrestrial > Soil > Wetlands > Permafrost | place: Sweden: Stordalen...
CATTTGCCAGCGGGCGCGCATCGCCGTGTAGGCCCGCAGCGCACGCTCGGCGTCTGCCCGGTTGGCCTTCACGCGGGTCTACAGCGTGGTCATGCAGACCGCCGTCAATATCACCGAAGTGATCAGCAGTCGGCGGTCTCGGCTCAGGGCGGCGAGCGGGATCAGCCAGGCGACGTACCAGGGGAGCAGAAACCCTGCCGTGACGAGCATCCAGACCGTCGCCCAGCCGGCGGCCGTGATCCAGTCGAGCCCCCCGCGCCACACGCGGATCGCCAACCGTGCCACGGCCGCGACGAACAGACCATCGAGAACGATGCCGACCGGCCCGATCCAGCGCTGCAGACCGAAAGCGCTCAGGATCCATCCGTGGATGCTGTGCTCACCGCCGTGGGACTGGATGCCTTGGAGGGTGGAGAGGAGATGCAAGACGCTCGGGCCGAACAGGACGAGGCTCGGTAGGCCGATCAGCACGGTCGCGACGGTGGCCCCGGCGAGCACCGCCGCCGACGGCTGGCGCCCGTTGCCCCGCGCCCGTTCGTTCGCCACCGCGAAGGGCAAGAGCAGCCCGCCGCTCAGTTTCACGGCCGCAGCGACCACGAGCAGCGCACCACTGGCGCCGTCGCGCTGCCGAAGCCCGACGTAGACGGCGCCCATGAGGACCGCGAGCATCAACAGATCGTTGTGCCCGCCCCCGACGCCGTACAGAATCACCACCGGATTGAGGCCAACGAGGGTGACTGCCTTAACCTGATTCAGCCCCCGGAGAGCGGCCGCTCGGTAGACGATCACGACGACGAACAAGCTCGAGACGGCGGCCGCGAGCTTGTAGACGAGTACTTGAGCCGCGACATCAAACGAGGCGAGCAGGTAGCCGAGAGCCGTGAACAGCGGGCCGTAGACCGTCGGGGTCGTGATCCACCGTGGGCTCACGAACGGGTACAGAGCGTCCGAGGAGATCGCGTCCGGGCCGTGGACGTAGGGGTTGATGTGGTAAAGCGCCCCCAGCCGACTGTAGGCCACGTAGCTGAACATGTCGGTCGAGAGGATCGGTGGAGCGAGCAGCACAAGCGTGTACAGCGCCGCGATCGCCATCAGCAGAGCCCACATCGGCAGGCGATCCGCGACGCGCACGGCGAGCGCGTAGAACACGCACATCAGGCCCAGCACGATGATCAGGCCGGAGAGCCCGACGTCAACGCCGGAGTGGGCGAACGCACCCGCCAGATAGCTCGGAGTGGAGACCCGGATCGAACTCGGCAGCAACTGGCGCGTGTTGGCGGCGGTCAGAGCAACGATCAGGCCACTGGCGACCAGGCCTCCGAGGACCAGAAGCGGCAGGCGATCGGACCGCGCGCGAGTGGCCTCGATCCCGAGTCCGGGCGAGGTGGACGGGGCTAGAAACGGGTCGGCGATCATCGCCTAAGCGACGATCGCGGTCGTACTGCGCACATGGCAGCGATGCTGCTCGTCACCCGGTACCCGACTGTAGAGGGATGCCCGGTCGAGCCCCCGTGGGCTGCCACCGAACTTACAAACACTTGAAGCACCGACATGCCATTCGCCACCAAGCATCCCGGCGCAGTAGAAAGCTGCTCGTCAAATGCATAACGCCGGCGACGCGGCCAAATCACGTTCACCTCTGGTCAGCCGCAGCGATCGCTTCCCAACGGACCTCATTGGAGACCAAACCTTCGGCGACAGGTGCGACGGTTGCGAGTCTTGCCGCGCGCTGGCCGAGCACGACGCTCGTGCGTAGGCCCGATCGGTCGCAACACTCGTGGCAACATCCACCTCATCCAGCACCTCCGATCTGTCCAGAACAATCACCGATTGTGGCCCCCGACACCAAACCCGATATACCCAGGTGGCATAAAGCCCCCGTCTCGGAGCCCGTGAGAAAAGTTTCACGCGGAAATGAGCAACCTCGTCGACGCGGTGCTCCAAGACGTGGCCGACAGCCTGCGCAAGTGCCTACGGGCATTTGATCTCGTCTACCGCCTAGGCGGCGAAGAGTTCCTCGTGCTGCTGCCCGGCGTCGACACACCCGAAGCCGCGAGCGTCGCTGAAGGCCTCCGCGTCGCGGTCGCCGCGGAGCCGCACGGCACGCTACCGGCCACGATGTCCTTCGGAGTCAGCGCCAGGCAACCCGGCTCATGCGACTACGAACATGTGTTCGAGGCCGCCGACCAAGCGCTCTATGCGCCAAAGCTGGCGGACGCAGCTGCGCCCGCGCCGCCGGGCCTCCTGACGTCAACCTACGGGCACTCGAGAAACCCCCCCGCCGCCACAGCCCGAAGTCATCCTCGTGACCGCATAAGAGATCTCAGACGCAACCCGGGTCAGGGACGCCCGCTCACGAACGCGGGACTCACCGCACAAACGGCTCGATGCCGTGACCAAGTCGCAATCAACCTTGGCTACTGCGACGGCGATGACCTCGGTCGGCACCAGCCACCGACATTGTCGCGTCGCGTCGCGTCGCGATGGAACCTTTGAGAGACCTCAACGCGACGCGGGCAGCGTCAGCATTGCCGCGCTAGCGGGCGGTAGCTTCACGACGTAGGTGTCGTTGATCGAGGCTACGTCAATGCGCTGGCGGTTTCCGGTCAGCCGACCCGTTCTGGTCAAGGCACCAAACGACTGGCCGCCGAATGTGATGCCACCGGTCGCAGCGATCGACGGGGCGCGCAGCCACGTCAGCCCGGCGGCGGCTCCCGCGCCCGGAATCCTGACGCTGACGTACAGGCTTGCCTGGCGGGATTGATTGATGAGTACGACTCGGATCTGACCGTTCGGCACTCGGGTCGCCCACGTTCTGACCTGGGGCCCGACTGAGCCCGACATCGAGAGCAGGTGAGACCCGGGTGGGGCGGCTCTGGCGAACATCAACATGCCGTAGTAGAGCGGGTCGACAGTCCAGCGCCAGATGCTGCCGGTACGGGCCAGGACGAATGGGTGGTAGACCGAGGCCGGAAGCGTGTGAATGTTGACTCCGTCGACGTTGACGCGGGCCATGTTGAACAGTGCGTCAAGCACCCAAAGCGCTGAGGCAAAGGTATTGCTGACGCCCTTTTGACCCCGGCAGGAGACCGAGTTGAGCTCGTCGACGCGGAACCGGGCGTCATGCGCATGCGCGACGGCGGCGGCTCGGGCCACGCCCTGAGCCAATCCCGCCGACGATGCGGGGGCCAGCAGGCGCGCAATCGTAGGCAAAACGCTTGAACAGCGGTCCAGCGGATAGCGGTGGACCGTTACCACGCGCACGCGCGGTGCGCCAGCTAGGAACGTCCGTAGGCCGCGCGTCCAGTCCGCAGAGCCAGTCGCTGGCCCAGCCAGAGCAACGTCCCGGAGGGACCGGGCGATGTGAGCGAACTCCGCCGTGTAGGACGCGATGTCGTACGACGCGGGCCGGCCTTCCACAGGTATACCGGCCGTAGTCGCGTACCAACCGAGGGTCCCGTAGAGCTCCGGCTCGTTGCCGAGTTCGAGAGCTTGGACCGACGAAGCGCCGACCGCACCGATGAGCGCTCGTGCCTCTGCTGCCGCCACAGCCGCGCTGTCGGCTTCGAGATTGACGCCCAAGATCACGTGTGCGTGCGAAGCCTGCACGAGCCCGTGCAGTCCTCTCAGCCAGGGCGGCCTAACGCTGTAGATCACCCCCGGCGGCTTGACGGTTCTGGGCACCCGGACCCACGACCAGTCCGTGGTATCTCCTCCGATCCGCAATACCGGCGACTGCCCCGGATTGAGTTGACGAATCAGTCGGAGGAACACCGGGTCAAGCCCGTTATGCCCGGCGTATGGGAGCAGCGCTGTGTACTCCATCGACAGGCCGAGGAACCCCGGAGCGATCGGATTGACCGGCAGGTCGCGACCCACGGTGACCATCGGCGTTCCCGCGGGGGCACGCAACGCGGTCGTGACCACCGGCGCGGCCGAAGGGACCGCAGAGACGGCCCCCGCGCCCACATCGACATCGACGCCGGCACCGACACCGATACCGATACAGACCGCGAGCACACTCACCAGGCCGGCCAGCCGGCGTCGCACGATCGCCCCTCCGGACCGCCTCAAACGAGCACGTCCGATGCGAGCGTCCTCAACGTCGAGGGTGCCTCCCACGAGGGCCGAGACGCCGTCAAAATGGGATGCCCGGTCTCCGCCGCCTCGGCCACCGGGGGATCGGGGGCGCCCATGTCGAGGCGTGGCGATGAACAGCTTCGAGGGCGCACTTGAGGCGTATTGGACGCCCACCAGGTCCCTGACTTCTAAAGCGCCAGTGAGACCATCCTCATAGGCGTCGCGCATACGTTCGGCCATACGACCTTGGCCGGCCAGCCGCCGGCAACCTCACGGACCAGATGCGGAACATTGCGGAGGTCACCGCCGCGGTCCACGGAGCGATATCACCGGCGGTGTCCATCCCGACCGCAGGTGGCAACTTCAGCGAGTTGGCCATCCGCCTCGTGCCCGGGGAATGATGCGCATGCGATGGTTGCTCAGGCTGTGCGTCGGCGGAGCGTCGCGGCGCCGAGCGCGAGCGCGAGGAGCGTCGCGCTGATGATGACTGCGATGTCGAGTGCGCCGCGGCTGCCGAGGGTCCCCCGGACCGTGGCTCGTTGGAGCGCATCGAAGGCGTAGGTGAGCGGAAGGACATCGGAGACGATCTGGAGCAGTGCCGCCATCTGATCGCGGGCGACGAACAGGCCGCAGAGGATGAGCTGGGGAAAAACGAACGCTGGGAGGAATTGGATGGCTTGGAACTCCGTGCGGGCAAAGGCGCTGGTGAATAGGCCGAGCGACATCCCGAGGACGGCGTTGCCGACGGCGAGTGCGATGACGAGCAGGGTTGACCCTGCGATGTGCACGCCGAGGAGCCCGAAGGCAACGCCGGCGGTGATCAACGCCTGAATGACCGCGATGGCGGCGAATGCGACGCCGTAGCCGAGGAGCAGGTCGAGCTTGGCGAGCGGCATTGTCATCAGCCTCTCGAGCGTGCCGGTGGTGCGCTCGCGCAGCATCGTGATCGACGTGACGAGGAACATCGTCATGAACGGAAACAGGCCGACGAGCGGACCGCCGATCTTCTCGAAGGCATCCGGCTCGTTATCGAAGGTGTACTTGAGCAGGGTCAGCAGGAGTGGCGGTAGGGCGAGCAGCAGCGCGATCGTTCTCGGGTCCCGCCGCAATTGGGTGAGGACTCGGAGAGCCGTCGCTGAGGTGATCCGCAGGCTCACGGTTGCTCCTGCTGCTCGATGAGCGCCAGAAACGCGTCCTCGAGGTTCCGCTGGCCTGTATCGTGGCGCAGCTGGGCTGGCGTTTGGGTCGTGATCAGTGCTCCATCGCGCATCAGCAGCAGCTCATCGCAGTGCTCAGCCTCGTCCATCACGTGGCTGGAGACCAAGAGCGTGATCCCAGAGTTGGCGAGACGGCGGAAGTGCGCCCAGAGATCCCGGCGCAGGACCGGATCGAGACCCACGGTCGGCTCGTCGAGGACGAGCAGCTCGGGTTCCCCGAGCAGGGCAGTTGCCAGCGATGCGCGTGCCCGCTGTCCGCCCGACAGGCTGCCTGTGACACGGTCAGCTTGCTCGGCCAGGGAGACGGTCTCGATCACCTCCGCGATCCGCGCCTCTGCTGCGCCGAGGACCCGGGCGAAGTAGCGCAGGTTCTCCCGCACACTGAGATCGGCATACACCGATGGCGCCTGGGTGACGTAGCCGACCCGTCTGCGGAGCTCGGTGGAGCCTGCTGGCTCGCCAAGGACGCGGATGTCACCGGACTCGATCACCTGGACGCCAACGATTGCGCGCATGAGCGTGCTCTTGCCGCACCCGCTGGGACCCAGCAGTCCGGTGACACTGCCGACCGCGATCTGGCAGCTGATCGCATCGAGCACGCGTCGTCCACCACGGACCACGCGCAGCTTGGTGATCGCAACCGCCGACACAGAAGTCATCATATATTGACTTCCTATGACGAGCCCAACACGCTCCGCAGGCAGACCGCAACGCACCGGGCGCCGGCCCGGCCCGAACCGAACCCGTGAGGAGATCCTCCAGGCCGCGCGCGCGGCGTTCGCTGCCCGCGGCTACGACGCGGTCAGCATGCGCGCCATCGCCCGCGACGCGCACGTTGACCCCGCGCTCGTCCACCGCTTCTTCGGCTCCAAGGAGAGCGTGTTCGTCGCCGCGATGCAGCTCCCCGTCCAACCCAGCCGGCTGGTGCCCGCGATCCTCGCCCAAGGAACCGACAGGCTCGGCGAGCGGGTTGTCGAGACCCTCCTGACGCTCTACGACAACACCGGCTCCGGCGCCCCGTTTCAAGCGTTCCTCCGAGCCGCGGTGACCAACGAGCACGCCGCGACGATGCTGCGCGAGTTCCTCACCACCGAGATCCTCGGCCGAGTGGCCGCCGCGGCTCCCGATCAGCTCGAGCTTCGCGCCGCGCTCGCCGCCTCCCAAATCCTCGGCCTCCTTATGGCGCGCTACATCGTGCGCGTACCGCAGATCGTCGAAGCCGAGCGCTCACAGCTCGCGGCCTGCATCGGCCCGACCATCCAGCGCTACCTCACCGCCACCCTCCCCGACGCAGCAGCTTCGCCCTGACCGCGACGCCAACGTGACCCACCGCCCAGGCCCACTTCCTACTCCGACGGCCTCTTATGTGCCCCCGCGCAATCGTTGGATTCCAGAACGAATACGTCGGCCGAGGACCGAGAACCGACTCGACCTTCTACCACGACAACGTGATCGTCACCCTCATGCACGACGTCCTCCAACCGCGCCGAACAAGAACTCGCGAAGAGCGATCGGCGCGGCGACGTAAGAACGATCGCCACCTCTACCAAGAAACCATGTAAGCCGACTTCACGGCAGCCATCGAACGACTCACCGGCCACAAAGTGATCGCCTTCATCAGCGGCAACCACGCCGACCCCGTCGGCCAAACCAGCCGGTGGTCGGCGGCTTTCGCGCCGCCGACCTGGGTGGTTCACGCGCCGTGGCCGCGGCTCGAAGCGGATGCCATCGATCCCCGCCAACGCGAGGATCCGCACCGTGCGCAGGCTTATGACGGCCGCCATCGCCGTAGCCGCCATCGCCGTGGCCGCCATCGCCGCAGCCCTGCCGGCGACCGCCCGTACGCCTGGGGCGCACTGGTGCCGGCAAGGGGACCCGCCGCTGTACGCCCCCGCACGCACGGGATGCCCGTTGGCCGGCAACCTGATCACGGAATACGTGAACGTCTGCCGGGAATCCCGCACCTGCCTCATGCGCGTCTCTTCTCCCAGCTCGCGCAGGCGCTACCGGGTCACCTGTCACCGGACGGGGGGCCGCTACGGCGGGATCGTGTACTGCGAGGCTCCGGCGAGCGTCGGCATCTGGGCGCGGTTCTCGGCGCTGATCTAGACAACTCCGCCCTGCTGCGATGACGCGGACGCCTCTCGCTGAACCGGCCGTCCGCGCCGTTCTAGCAATGAGCCCCCGGCTTTAGTGGTACCCGAGACCGATGCGACGTGCGCCTACACAGAGAATGCCACGCCGGGTGGGTCCAATAGCCGCACTTAGTCGATCTCGACGTCGAAGTCCCACGAGCTAAGCGGCCGCCCACGCTGAGGCGCCCAGCGGACCTGACCGCCCCCGGTGGGCAGGACGGCCTTGATAACCAGCATCACGGTCTGGCCGGGCTTGACGACGCGAGGCACCGGTCCGCCGTGCGGTCCGGACACGCGAGGATGGTAGAGATGGCTGTTCTCCGCAAGAATGGTGAAGTCCCTCGCGTGAAGCGAGACGTAGCCGTTTACGCGGGTCAGGGTGACCATGAAGGTGCAAGGACTGGTCGCCGGAACGGGGAACTTGCCCTCCTCGGGGACCTGGGGCCCGACGATCGTGGCGTCGACCTGGCCGTGGACGAGGTCGGCACGGACGGTGTCTCCCTCGACCGCCAGCTTAGGATGAGCCGTTGTGGCGGTGACGAGATGGTCGGTGGGGCCGGTCGTCTTGGGAAGCCAGCGCGGCAGGCCGCCGTACTTGGCGGTTGGCTTGCTCCCGCCTCCCGAGAGGATGAGTACGACGATGGCCGCGACGACCACCGCGGCGATGACCGCCATCGCGATGCGGGTGCGGCGCGAGCTCGGCAAGCGGCCGGAGCCGCGCCTTTCGGCGCGGCTCCGATCCTGCACGGCGGAGGCCTGATCCTGGATTGCTTGTGACATGAGACGCTCCGCTTCAGCCGGCCTTACGGGCCGGCGGGGTTGTTGAACACGTCCTTGCCGAACGGCCTGAGGCCGATCTGCGCGGCGTACCCGATGTGGCCGAGCCCGTCCAGCCCATTTGAACCGGTGTCAACGCCGAACATGTCTTCCATGGTCCGCAGCCAGCTGTAGTGGTTGTAGTAGACGTTGCTCACGGTGCCCGGCTTGATGTACGGGCTAATGAGCACGCTTCCGGTATCGCCACCGCCGGTCGTCGGGTCGGTCGCGTCATACAGCGGGTCGGTAGCACTCGTCTCCGCGGCCAGGGTCACTCCGCTCACGGGACCCGTAACGTCCATCGGGTGGCCCTGCGAGTCGACGAGCTCGAACGTCCCGACGTCGACAGCCCCGCCGGGCATACCGTTGGGAGCGGTCGCCGTGGTCGGGGTGTTCCTGACCCGGCCGACGTAGGCACCGGACGGGATTCCGTTGCCGGAGACCCCGCGACCCTGGTCGATCTTGGTGATCGACGGGTCCTGGATCATGTCCTGACTCATGGACACCGCGTTGGCGTCCGTGCGAGCCCCCGGGGGGTTGCTGCCGCCACCGAGCAGGCAGGTTCCCGCAGGTTGCCGCGGATTGGTCTGGGCGACGCAGCTGTTCGGGCGGTCGACGTAGGCGTTGTAACCCGGGCCCGGGTACAGCTGGTCTCCCCTGCTATCCGTGGCCAGCGGTGTGTTGGGACCGGTCGGCTCCGAGAACACCGTCCTACCGTTGATCGTCTCCGCCGCGCTGTCGTCTTTGATTGACGTCGCCGCGTCGGGCCGAACCCTCTTTGAGTTGACGAAGCTGTTCCCGGTGTAGGTGAACGGCGGGAACGCCTCATCGAACGTGATGTCGATGAGACCGCCGTCCTTGAACGCCGGGGAGGCCTCGATCTCCGGGATCACATGCTGCAGGAACAGGTCTGACGCGTATAGGCCGCCGGTGTAGTTGACCGGCGGCTTGGGGGTGTTCGGATCAGAGAACCCGCCGGACAGGTTGTTGCCGTGGCAGACAGCGTCGTGAGCATCGCTGCAGTTGTTCGGCGAGATCCAGCTGAACGCCGGGGTCGTCGACTCGCTCTGCAGGTCGTGATAGAGCCCGTTGCTTGGGTCGAACAGATTGGCGATGTGCTGCGAGTTGCAGTCGCCGGACTGCAGGAGCGACTGAAACCACGGGAACGGGAAGTGCTTGGGCACGTACTGGTCCGTGGCGTTCGCGCTCCCAGGGTTGGGCTGCGAGGTGTCACCGGCCGCCGCGGGGCTGGCGTACGGCGCCCCGCAGTACTGGGTGCCGGCGTCATGCGTCGGCCCAGAGGCATCCGGGTTGCCGAGATCCTGCGCATAGCCCTTCCAGGACACACCGGCGCTGTCGAACTGGTTGAACAGCGTCGGAACGCTGCTCGGATAAACGCAGCCGTTGGCGCCCGCCGCGGCATTCGGGCCCGCCGCCGAGGCAAGCTGCCCGTAGTTCGGGTTCGTAGCGAGGCTACCCGATGTGTCGACGGTCCCCGCGAAGTTGCTGTAGTCGGGACAGTCGGCCTGCGTGTCGGGCTGGGTCGCCTGGCCGCTGACCGCCGAGATGTAATTGTCGAGGCTGAAGTGCCCGGTGCCGTAGTAGTGCTTGAGCAGCACGCCTTGATCGGGCAGGGTCTTCCATAGATACGTGTTGTTGTTGAGGCCCGTGAACGACGCGTCGTACGACTTGTTCTCAAGGATGATCAGCCACACGTGCTTGATCTTGCCCGGGGTGATGCCGAGATGGTCCTTGGACGCAACGCTCTGGGCCTTGCCCGAGTCAAAGCTCCGCGGCTTGGCCGCGCCGGCCGACATCGACGTCGCCAGCACGACCACTAGCGCGACCGCCCCGACCGTCCCGCCCATCGCCGCCATCACGCGCCAGCGCGAGCGGCCGCCGCCAAAGGCGGCGGATCTGCGAAGACCTGCCCTCATAGACTTGTGCCTCCTGTATTGGACACCACGTGTGCGGAGAGCAGTCTCCCCCGTGCCGAGCCGCACGGTGTATCGGTTTGGTAACCGCATACCAGGGGGCGGCGGGGCAGAGAGGGCAGAGATCGGCCGCCAACGCTAGCTGGGTGTCCGGCCGTGTCGCCGTGACAACACTCGTGGCAACATCCACCCCTTCCATCGCGTCGAATGCGTCCAGCAAACCGCACGATTTGCTCGATCTGGACGCTGCTCGCACCATGCACAGACCGTCATGCCCAGGCAGCCGTGCGCCGGTCCGCGATCCAGTCGACTATCGCGTCGCGGTGCTCACCGAAAGACGTTCTTGTTCATGTCGAAGCCGATCAGCTTGTGCTCGAGGAAGTCGAACTGCATCTCGACGGCGCCGTACTTCTCGGCGACGTCGGCCGCGCCGCGGGTGGTCGTGCAGTAGTCGCTCCCCTGGCAGCGGAAGTGCGGGTAACGGCCAAACACCCGGCGGACGGCGGCCTCACTGCTCCCGCCGTCAAACGCGGCATGGATGCCCTTGATGGTCTGGAAGGCATCATCCACGGAGAAGCTCGACACGCCGTCGTGGGGGCTATCGGGCTCAAAGAAGATGCTGAGGTTCTCGTCACCGCCGACGCTGTATATGTACTCGCCGAGCTCATCGCCGGCGCGAGCCGTCTTGACGGGCTTTCCGAGCACGCGGCGGACGTGCGCCGGACTCCAGCCGAAGTGCACGCCCGCGATCGACGTGAACAGGACGACCTTATGAGAGATCCCACGAGCGAGCGCGGGAGTCGTGGCAAGCAAGAACGCTGCGGCCACGGCAGTGAGACCCGCAATTCGCTTGATCATGGCGTTATGAAATCACCCTTCCCCTTGTTCCGCCCGCGTCAGAGCCGAGCTCGGCCTCGGCGGACTGCGTTCACTGAGGGCGCGTCCGGTTCCCGCACCCAGCGTGCGAAGTCGGCAGGGTCCACGTTGCTTCCGCACAGGATTGTCGTGACGCACCGCCCGGCGAACCGCTCGGGCTGCTCGAGGATGGCGGCAATCCCAAGCGCTGCGGACGGCTCGACGACGAGCCCCGCGTGCTCATAGAGCGCACGCATGCCGGCCTTGATCGAGTCCTCGCGCACGAGCACGACGTCGTCGAGCAAGACGAGCAGGTCATCCAGCACCTCCGGGATCGGACAGCGGCCGGCGACGCCGTCGGCGATCGTCTCGATGCGGTCCGTCTCGACAACCGCTCCCTGACGCCACGACAGCGCCATCGCGGGCGCACCGACGGGCTGGATTCCGATGACCTCCGCGTGGTCGGCGAGCGAGCGCACGGCGTAGCCCACGCCGCTGGCCATCGCGCCGCCGCCGAGGGCGACGAGGACGACCTCGAGTCTCGGATCGTCTCGGACGAGCTCGAGGCCGATCGTAGCGGCGCCCTCGCAGGTGGCGAGGTCCAAGCTGTCCTCGACCAGGTAGGCGCCGTCCGCCTCCGCGATCTCCCGCGCCAGCAGGCGGGCGTCTTCGATGTCCTCGCCTTCGAGCCGGATGTCGGCGCCGAAGCCGGCGATCTGGCGCAGCTTGAGCGAGTTGGCGGTTCTCGCGGCCACGACGGTGACCTCCAGGCCTCGACGCGAGCCGCTGTAGGCCAGCGCCTGACCGAGATTCCCGGCGCTCGCGCACACCACTCGGGACGCTTCGTTCCGCTGGGCCACGGCTGCCACCGTCTCCGTGCCGCGTCCTTTGAAGCTCCGGACCGGGTTGAGCGTTTCGACCTTGAGCGTCACCGAGCACCCGAGCACTTGGCCGAGCGGCGCGCACGGCAGCGCCGGCGTGTCGAGGAACACCGGATCGATCGCGTTGACGGCACCGCGGACCTGATCGAGTTGGAGCCGAACGCGGTCGAGGCCACTCATGACATCGCAGCATGCCATGCCCCCGCCGCGTCGGAGGCGCGCCGCACGCGCACGGCAAGCGTCCCGACCCGCGCTCGACGCTCGCTCGGACGAGCAACAGGCGCCCGCCGCGGTCGGCCCTCCCATCGCTTCGGCATCGGTGGCAACTGAGCAGCACCGATGCCGACGCGCTATTTCTGCGGACGGGCGTGTGAGCGGGCGTGGTGCCGGCAACTGCTGAGCGGAGTAGGCATGACAGATGCCTATCCATCGTGGGATTCTGGATGCCGGTCCTGGGCTCCGCTTCCGGCGACCGATGAAAGTCAAGGGTCTCGGGAGGACATTTCCGGCGGTGTTGTCGGTCAGGTGGACGGTGTCGGGAGGCTTAGATCGGCTCCTGTGAGCTCGGTTCGGCTCGCCGGGGCGGGGTCGACGAGATTTTTGGTCGTATTTGCGGAGCGGTCACGGTCGCCGACCTGGTCGGCGTCGGGGCGAGCGGTTAGGTTGTTGGTGGGCGCGGGTGACCGACGAAGCGAAGTGCAGACGTCAGGAGCCTGGTCTGCCGCGCAGCGTGTCCTCTTTGAGTGACTTAACTATGCGCGCTCCGGTGTCGCGCTCGCGCCCACTTTCTTGGCCGGTCGTCCGGCTTGTTGGTCTTTGACCATCCGCTGGTAGGAGATCTCGGCCTGCAGGGTCAGAGCCCGTTCGGCGTCGCGGATCGCGCGGTTGGTTGACCAGATCCCGGCGGCGGCCCTGGTGCGCGGCTTAGCGCCGGCGGTCAGCTCGAGCTCGCGGAGCTTCTTCTTGGTCAGCGCCGGGCGCTGGTGCGCGTAGTCCTCGCCACGACTGAGCATGCACCAGAACAGGATCGCGAGTTTGCGGGCGGTCGCGACGATCGCCTTGCCGTGCCCACGCCGAGCCCGGACGCGTTCGTAGAACGCGCGCAGCGGGCCGGGCTGGCGGACCACGCTCCACGCCGCCTCGACCAGCGCCCACCGCGCCGACGCCGAACCGCGCTGGGAGATCCGCCCCGACCGCGCCGGCGCCTCGCCCGACTGACGGACCTTCGGATCCAGCCCGAGGTACGCGACCAGCTTGCGGCTGCTCAAAAACCGAGAGGGTTCGCC
>Ga0182024_10017994_pt1 | contig 13203 bp, 11 predicted proteins | sample P32metaG_FD_120480 | JGI IMG/M metagenome (GOLD analysis project Ga0182024, IMG submission 120480) | Permafrost microbial communities from Stordalen Mire, Sweden - P3-2 metaG (Illumina Assembly) | ecosystem: Environmental > Terrestrial > Soil > Wetlands > Permafrost | place: Sweden: Stordalen...
CTCCTCAGTGGGGAGAGTTCTTGAGGTGGGGGCGACGCGTCGAGCAGCGCCTTCATGCGCTGCCTGGCGCGGTGCAGGCGCACCCGGAAGCGGCCAGCCGGCTCGCCGAGCGCGGCGGCCGCCTGCTGCGGGGTGAGGCCGTCCCAGGCGACGAGGATGAGAGCCTCGCGGTCCTTCTCCGAGAGCCGGGCGAGCGCAGCGGCGACGCGGTCCTCGGCGGGGTCGACGGCCTCGATGCGGGCGCTCGGGTGGCTGGCGATCAGCCTGACACCGACCCGGTCGCGGCGGCCGGCAGCGCGTCGGTGGGTGCTGAGCACGCGGCGGGCGACGCCGAGCAGCCACGGCAGCGCCTCCTCGGGGATGTCTTCGAGTCGCCGCCAGGCGACGAGGAACGTTTCAGCGACGACGTCGTCGACGACATCACCGGGCGCCCGCCGGCGCACGTAGGCAACGACCGCCGGCTCGTGGGCGAGGAACAGCTGCTCGAGCCGCTCCGGTGCGTGCGTGCGGGAATGGTCCATCGCCCCGTTTATGGCCGGCACGCCGTGGAGCGTTACACCCCTGGCAGCCTGAGCAGACGCATCAGGTGGGGCTCAAGCGCGCTGGTGAGAGCGCCGAGTCGGTCACGTCGATCCCGCTGTTGCTGGCGACCAGGAGGTCGCGCGTCGGGTGCCGAACCCTGGATTTGCTCTTGACGCGGGTCCAGCGCAACGGTCTGGCGCGACAGCGATGGTCGTTTGGCGCCCGTTCGTGCGAAACCTGCGGACACCGTAGGCGCGACGCGGGCGGCGGACCGGTGCTGAAGATTGGCTCAGGCAGCCGTCGTTGGGGGCAGCGTCCCGTAGTGGATCCCCAGCTGAGACAGATTCCGTTGCACGATTACGGCGACCCGGTAGGTTGTTCAGCTTCGGTCGGTTCGTGCCAGCTCTTCTTCCGGACTCCGTTGGAGGAGCCTTCGGGTTGATGGTCACCGTCTGACTGGCGCCGCCCGTCGGGACCGGCGCCCACGGCGCCTCTACGGGCGGAGCCGACCTACGCGTGCGTGTGCGCGCTGTGCTGCTCGCGTACCGGTTCGCCGCCGACGGCGTCGAACGGGCACTCATCGTCGGCGTGTTGCAGGCTGGCGATCACGTACGTGTAGTCCATGCGCTCGGCGAGAGCTGCAACGAAACCTGCAGGATCCTCGTCAGGGTCGACGTCCGGCACGGCCTGCCGGAGCGTGCCCAGCAGTCGGTCCTCGTCCTCGGCCTCAATCCGGAACCCGCCGTCAACGTGAACACGGCCAAGCAGCTTCTGCTTGCCAGTCATGGGCTCGTTGCCGATGACGTCAACGTGATACGGCATCTGCGGTTCCTCCTAGTCCGGGCAGGTTGATACTACCCACTACGGAAGCGCCAGCGTGCCACCCTGGACGAGGTGACGAGCACGCTCCATCACCTGAACAACGATCGGTTCATCCAGAACTTCACGCAGACGCGTGTTCTCAGCGTCGTTGACGAACGCTTCCACACGATTGAGCAGATCTGACGGAATCTGCTGGTTGTGACGATGCTGGAAGAACAGGCTCGTCGTGTTCGGGCTCTTGGTGAAGCAGTGACCGTGGTCGATGAGGACCGCATCAGGCAGCGCCGTGATCGCACCCCAGTTGCCGTCGTTGCGGTCGGTGTTCGCGGCGAGGGTGTCGAACACCGCGATCTCCCACCCGACCTCGGGCGTGCAGTCCGTGTGCGTGAAGCCGCCTACTTGGGCCACGACGAACTGCGGCCAGAGGACCTGGGCGCTCCCCTCGATGTTGCCGTTGGGGCCGGGGACCGGCCGCAGGACCGTGGTCGGGACCAGCTTGCTCATCCCGAGCTCGACCGCGAGCCGGTAGGCGGCGACCTCACACTTCGCCTGCTGGGCGAAGTTCGGGTCGTGGCCGGGCTTGGCGGCGACAGCAACGCCGCCGGCCAAGATCAAGATCTTCTTCTCCTGGTGACCACCACCGCCCGGCAACGGCCGGGTGTACTGGATAGGGGCGGCCTTGAGGTAGGCCTCTAAGGCACCTTGACTCTCCACGACCATCTCCTGGTATTAGGCAGAACCGATTCCCTCATTAGCGCGCGCCAGAATAGACCGTCGTTCGGACGGTCTGGGCGGGTCCCGAACGCGCGGACCCCCGGAAAGCGAAGCTCGCCGGGGGCCGTTGCGGCTAATGAAGACGGTTGCCCACCGCCAGGGACGCCAGGCATGGTTGCAGCGGCACCGGACGATATGTGACTTATCGCTGTCCCGACCCGAGATCACAAGGTGGCTGTGGTCAGTCGGAGCGCTCTTCCGTCCGACCAACGCATCGCCACGGTTCGCGTCATCGCCGGGCTGGGCAAGTCGGGCCGCTCGATCGTCTCAGCACGCGAAACTACCGCCGGCGCCTGACCAAGAGCCGTTCTGGGGCAACGCTCGAACTCCACGACTTCGGAGCAGCGCCGCTCTCAGCGACCAAAGACGGGTGCACGCCGGCTGAGCGTTCCCCAATCAATACGGGAGCCCGATAGCCGTCTGTCTTCAATGCTGGCAGTGTCGCCGGCCGGCCGGGCCACGCTCCAAGGCTGAGCGTGACGCCGTAGTGTTCGCCTGGTGATCGGGACATCTCGCTCACGCGTGTGGGCCCTCATGGTCCTGGCCCTTGCGGTGATGATCGTGGTCGGTGGTGTCGCGGCAGCTCGCGATTGGGCCAGCGGTCGCACCAGAGTTCCCCCGCGCCCGCCCTCGACTGGCCTTCCGCAGCCGGGCGTTGACATCCAACAGTCCTATGACCCGGCCGGCGACCCGGCGCTGATCGCAAACGCCAACGTGTCGGGCGATGAGTCGCGGCCGCAGTGGTCTGTCTGCCGACTACCGACCACCAACGTCTGCCAGCCGGTCAAAGGCATCGCGCCGAAGGCCGGCCCGACCTCGGAATTCCTGAACCCGGGCGCGACGGCCGCCGGCACCATCTTTCAGGCGACGCTTACCGCCGACAGGCAGGTGTATACCGCTCGCACTGGGGTATGGCTGGGGAAGGTCCAAGCGACCTCGCCGCCAACGCTCTCGGGCCGCCCCCGGTTCGATACGCCGGTAATCGCAGGAGGTGCGACCTGGTCAGGCGGCTGGTCACAGGCTCCGGTCAGCCCAGACACCACGGCCGGCCAGGCGGCCAACGTCGATGAGATCAACATCGAGGCCTGCCGGACACGACGCGGCACCAACTGCGTTAACCTGACCGCGCAAGCGAGGAGCGGCGGCTTCAGCACCAAGCCGCCCGTCATCGACAACTGGTTTACCGGCTGGTACCTGTTCGCGTTCGATCATCGCATCGCAACGCCGTTCCTGATCGCCGAGCCGGGATACGGCAGCCCGGCGGTCATACCCACCGTCAAGCTCGACCAGACCGTCGCCCGCTCCGCTGCGCTGGGACCGATCCGCGGTCCTGACCCGCCCAAGGTCACCGTCCTGCCACACGCCGTCGTCCGCGGCGACGAGCTCTTGGTCGCCCGCATCCGCTGCTCGGTCAGTTGCGCCGTCCGGCTCTCGGTCGATGACCGCCGTACCGGCTCAGAGGGTCGCATCACCCTCACCGGCGAGAAGCTCGTCGGGGTTCCCCGCAGAGAACTGCACCAAGGCCGCCTGGGGATTTCGCTGCAGGTCGGCGCTGGCCCAGAAGTCTCCGGACACACGCACCTCGGATAGATCGCAGCTCGGCCGGTATCGAGACCCTTACGAGCCGTCCGGAACCCCGTTTGGTTCCCCGGTCAACATCGCGGTCCCCAAAAAGACGTCGCACTACACGTTCCCATTCGAGATCGGCCTCCAGTTCGACATGACAACGGCCGTAGCCTTGCCAGATCGTCGACTGACGATGTGCGTCAGCGTTCGGTGATCGCACGATGGGATCGCAGTCCGGGATGCGGAGCTCGTCGCAGGCGTCGTTTAGCGGCGAACGGTGAATGTGGCTGTGCCGAACGGGCGGGCGGGGTGTTTGAGGCTTCCGCCGCGTCCGAGGTCCATGACGGTGGCGCTGACGTGATACGTCCCTGGGCACCAGCTCTGGCCTGCTACCGCGTCGAGGGCGACGCCAAAGATGCGCCCGCGAAGGTCGTTGGTGCCGCCGCCGCTGCCGCCGGGAAACGTGATCTGGGGGCACTTGGTTCCGGTGAAGGTGTACTGGTAGTCGGCGTCGTTGAGCAGAATCCGGAAGTGCAAGGCGAATGTCGTTCGCGGCCCGCCGCTGCCGGGCGTCACCCACACGCGGTTGGGGGTGGATGGGTTGTGCTCTGCGGCGCGGGAGAGAGCGGTCTCGGGTCCCGGCCTTGGGGGAGCGACGAGCCGATTGATGGAGGAGAAGTTGCCGATCCGCTTGATCACATGACCGTCGGCGGCGTACCAGATCATCGGGAGCTGCCCGGTGCAGCATTGGCGGTCGATCTGAACCGCCGCGACGTTGCTGTGGACCGCGACAGCGACGTTGAGGCTGTGACGGTAGATCGGGGCTCCGTTCTGAGTGCCGGCCGACTGACGGGGCAGCACGAACACGACCTTTGCTACCCCGTCGGGTACGACGAGCGTCAGCCGAGTCCGGGTTGACCCGCCAGCAAAGCTGCGGCCGGCGCCTTCGGTCGACAGTTCACCGCGGGCTTTGATGACTGAGGCGGGCACGCCGCCCCCGCCTCCGTGGCGGCTGTAGACGCCGAGCGTCTCACCCCGCAAAGCCAGCCGCGCAAAGTCCCGAGCCAGCTGCGCGCGGTCGCGCCGCGGGAGTCTGCGTTGCGCCGCCGCAAGCGACTGTCTGGTCGGGGGCTTGAACGGCACGAAGAAGAGCCTCTCCCCCCAGGGTGTGACCGTCGCGAAGCGGACCAGCGACAGGTCGGCGGCGCCGAGGAAGACCCCGGGGTCCGGAAGCGACGCCCGGCTCAGGCCCAAGTCCGCCCTGGTTGGGGGCCGTCGTAGCACCGCCAGGATGTCGATTAGCTGCTGACGTCCCGATACGGCGGCGCTCGACACCGGACGCTTGGGGGCGTGATGCCTGATGTCGGTGAGCGCGACAACCGCGATCGCCAAAGTCACGAGCACCGCCAGCAACACCGGAACGGCACGGAGACCGACCGCCGAGAAATCACGCACGCGCCTCCAGCGCGGCCGCGTCAAGGCACCATGCCCGCTCCGTCTCGCAGACCGGGGATCGCGTTCAGCCGCTGCGAGGAGCGCGTCTCGGGCGCGCTGTCGGGTCTCGAGCGATGGGCCGTCCGCATCAAAGGCGATTTCGCGGACGAGTTCCAGATCAAGGTCTGATGTCATGGGCCGTCGCCTTTCGTCGTCGACTGAGCGTCTATGAATGCCGGTTCGAGACCGAGCTCGAGCCTGACCTGCCGCCGCGCGCGGTGCAGCCGCGAGCGCACGGTGCCAATCGGCGCGCCGGTCGCGATCGCGATGCCCGCATAGTCAAGTTCGGTCAACGCCAGCAGCAGCAACGTTTCGCGATCCGCGGTCTGAAGCCCGGCCAGCGCCCGGGCGACCGCTGGACCACGCGCGGCTGCATCGACGCGCCCCTCCACCTCATCCAGGCCACCTGGCGTCGCCGTCGGCCCGACCGCGCGAGCGTACGCCCGCCAGCGCCGGGCCTCCGAGCGGGACTGCTCACGTAACAGGTTCGTCGCGATCCCGTACAGCCACGCGCGAACGTTGATCTCGCCTTGACTGAGCGCGGACCGGCCGGCGAGCGCGCGCACGAACACCTCGCTGGCCAGCTCGTCGGCGACCGTCGCGTCCGCACGACGACACACGTACCGCCAGACCTGGTCGTAGTGACGGTCAAACAGCAACGCGAACCGGCTCGGATCGCCGATCGAGTCCGCGATCACCTCTTCATCGCTGCCGGTAGCGGGTTGCTCGTTCATCAGCAGGCCTCTACTCGCTTAATGACCGAAGCGACGAACTTAGTTCACGGCCCCGCGCGATCCACCCGCGTTCTCGGATAGCGCCCTCGCATGAGCGATGATATGATGCTGCTGTGCCTAGCACTAACGGCTCACTGGAGATCGACTCATCGAGCTCGGTTCCGCTGCACGAGCAGGTGGCCGCGGCGATCCGGCGAGCGATCGCCGACGGTGAGGCGCTGCCCGGTGAACGTTTGCCGCCGGCCCGGGATCTGGCGGGGGTGCTCGGGGTGAACGCCAACACGGTGCTGCGGGCGCTCAGGACGCTGCGCGATGAGGGGTTGCTTGAGTTTCGGCGGGGTCGCGGCGTGACGGTCAGCGGCGGCGCCCCGGGCCGAAGCGCGGTGATCGATAAGGCTCGCGAGCTCGTCACGCTCGGGCGCACCCATGGCTACGGCCTTGACGAGCTTGACCAGATCTTGCGACAGGTCAGCTGAGGGCAGGCGGATGGCGCTGACTGACGATCCACGGACCGACGACGCAGACCAGGGCGTCGAGGCGCTGATCCCGGAGGCCCGCGAGCTCCACCGCAGGCGCCGGCAGCGCCGTGGGGCAGCCGTCGCGCTCGCGGCGGCGCTCCTGGCCGGCGGCGTGGCGCTGATCGGCGGAGGCGGGGGAGTTGGTTCACCTGCGTCGCTTGCATCCGTGGGGGTCCATGGGCCACTGCCCGCGGGGGTCGCGGCCCGCGCGGCAGACCCGGCGGGGGGCATGGCGTGGGGGACCCGGGTTGTGCACAGCAGGGGATACACGTGCGTTCAGCTCGGACGGCTGCGCGGCGACCAGCTCGGGCTACTCGGCCGCGACGGCCTCGCCGGCGACAACGGGCGCTTTTACCCGATGGGCCCCAGCACGACCTATCAAGCGCGATGCGCGCCCAACGACGGAGCCGGTCGCGCGTACATGACCATCGAGCTCGGCGCGCAACCGGCCAGCGGAGCGGGCGGCGGATACACGGGCGAGAGCATGTGCCGGACGGCGACTGAGACGGCCGGCCTGGCCCGCTTCCGGGCCCGGCTCAAGCGACATGGGACTTCGCTTCCGACCGGCGGTCCGTTCGCGATGCCGGTCTGCCCTGCGGGGGACCTTCGGTTCGTGCAGTACGGCCTGCTCGGGCCAGACGCGACGAGCGTCACCTACCGGATCTCCGGCGCTGCGCAGACCGAGCGGACCGGACCCGACGGCGCGTATCTCATCGTCGGACCCAGCACCCCGGCCTTCTGCAGTCGGTTTGCCTCCGGGAGCTTCTGCGGCGGCGCGGGCGTCGGACCGAACTCGATCGGCGGCGGGATGATCGACACCGTCCACTACCGCAACGCCCCCAGCTGCCAGTTCGACCGTGCTAGCTCGCGTCTGCCGGCGTTCGCGGTCAGCTGCCCACGCGTCGGGTACGTCGCGGTCAAGCCGAGGCTGACCGACCGCCAGGTGGCCGCCCGAATCCATGTCCGCGTGATCAACGCCAGCGCCTACTGCCTGAGCCACCAAGGCACGGCGATCAGAGGATTCGGAGCGGCGCCGGCGACACAACTCGTCCCCTATCACCCCTGCTCGACTCCGAAGAGCACCCGGCCGGGCGACGTCACCCACGGCACGCTGGTGATCTTCTCCTGGACCGCCCGTCAGCCCGTCACGTCCTCGAGAAGCAACTACACGTTCTTTCTCAACGATGGCCGCTGTGGCGGCCAGGGCGGCAGCACCTACGGACAGATCTCCGCCGGTGAGCGCCTCACTCGCGCCGTGATCATGCAGCCGCGCTCTCACTGCACGGACACCTTCACCGGTGCCATCGGCTACAACCCTGATCTCGGCCCCGGAGGCGGCGACGCCGGCGGCGACGAACCGGGACAAGGGAGCAGCCTGCTCGTCGGTCGCTTCACCGTCCCGATTCACAGCTCGACCGCCCACATCAGGGTCGGTTGAACGCGACCGCACCCCGGAGCGTCGGATCGTGACCGTCCAAGCGCCACCTCGCCCGCCGGAACACGACCAGCTGCAGGCGCTGATCGAGGAGGCGCGCCAACGCGCGCGCCGACGAAGACGACGCAACGCGGCGGGCGCCATGATCGCCGCGCTGGTAATCGTCGGTGGGTACCTGCTCGCGACGCAGGACCACGGTCATCAGGCGCCGGCGAGTGTTGGGGGCGCGCGGTCGAGCTCGGCTCCTTTGGCGGTGGGCGCTGGTCCGTTTTGGTACACGCGCGGGATTGGGACGATGCGGGCGCCGCGGTGCGTCAAGCAGCTCCCAGGAATCATGCACCGGTGCGCGTCGACCGTCTGGTTTGACGTGGTCATGAGCACCGAGACATGGGTTGGCACCGACGGCACGATGCGTGAGCGCAGCGTCGAGGTTTCTCAACGGTTCGCGTCGTCGGCCGGTCGCGCTCGGTGGCTTGCCAGTGGCAAGCCGGTGCCGGTCCCGATCTCGATCGCGCAGGGCGACGGGCTGGACATCGGCAGCAGCCACTTCCCGTCGTCGGTGTTCGGCGAGATCGCTCCCGATGTTCCTCCGACGGAGGGTCCGCCGGCGGGCGCTGGTCCGGTCGACGTCGGCGACGGCTTGTTCAGCTACCAGCAACTGCGTGGTCTCCCGATGAGCGGTCCGGCGGTGCTCGCGCGGATCGAGCAGGCCTGGACGGATCTGCGCCACCGGTACGCGACGATGCTGCTGCGCTGGCACTCCCCCGGAGCGAAACTCGTCGCGCGGGCGGACCTCGCGCCGATCCCGAAGGCAGGCCGCTCGATCCAGGAGCTGATGCTGATCGCCCGCCTCGATGCGGCGCCCGTCCCGCCGCATGTGCGGCTAGCGCTGTTCGATGCCGCTGCCGCGCTGCCCGACGCCGTGGTCACCGCTCGGCACGCGGCCGTCACAGTGTCAGCGTCGTTCCCCCACTGGCAGCCGGCAAGCTTCACGTTCGACCCGCGCACCGGGGAGCTGCGGACCGGCTCGCCGACCGACGGCGGTTACCCCGATGTCCCAGGGCCCCCCAGCACCGTGGTCGCTCAGGGTCCCGTGCGTTCGATCACCGCCCTCCCGGCGGGGGTTCGGCCGATCGCAGGTGTCGGCGCACCGCCCCTGTGGCCACCGCCGTCCGCCTCGCCGGCTGAGTCGGTCTCCCCGATCGTTGGCGGCCCGCACACCGCGTTCACATTTCTGCTCGCCGCCGCTCCCCGTGAACACGCCCATCCAGCCCCGAAAGCATGGCTCGGGCTCACCGGCTCAGCCGGCCGCGGGATCTACCACGCCGGGAAACCGGCGTTTGACCGCCGCGGGATCTTCCTACCAGGCAACCAGGGCGTCGATCCGTGTCTGCCCCCGACTTCACTGCGGGTTTGGCCGACCAAGACGATTGACCGCGCTGGCAGCATCGTGTTCGTCTACCGGGTCACGCCGCAGCAACTCCACCTCCGCGCCTGGTGCCCCGGCCGTTACCGGCTCGGGCTCCAGACGCTCCCGGACCCGCTTCCGCCGCGCTACACGACGCCGCCCTACACCGGGCCCAGCGGCAACTCGATCTACATCACCGTCAAGTAATTCGTCGGCTGGCCACGACAATCCCTCATGGGGTGACAGCTGTGACTGAACCGAGCCCAGGCGGCACCCAGACCCCTTGGGACGCCGTCGTAGCCGATCTCACAGCGCGGGCGCGAGCCGCCGACGTCCACCGTGCCGGACATCCGGCCGAGGCCAGGCGTGAGGGGGGCCACACGTTTTCGGCGCTCCCCGACACCATTCGCTGTGTGAACAACCCGCGATCGCGGGCCGTCGCTGCTGTGCCGTCACGTTTGAGTCCCGGCAGCCTTTCCAGCTCAATAGCGATGGCTCATCGCCACCGAAGAGGAAGACGACGGCTGGGTGGCCAGAGGCGGAGCCGGCGGAGTAGGGGAAGGCCCGCACCGAGACAAACCCTGGGTCATTCTCGCTGGCTGGTGGGGTCCGAATCGGCTCTACGCCGATGGGGATGTCTTCTCCGGCCAGCCTATCTCCCGCGTCCGCCTCACCTCCCGCGACGGACCACGCTCGAGAACAGCACCGAAGCCGTCGTGCTGTTCCTCACGGACCGCACGAGCGACCCGCTGTCGAGCCCGGTATTTGTGGTCGTCGTTCATGCGAGACTCGTACCGAGGCGATGGAAGAGCGTCAGCACCCCAATCGGGAGACGAGGCAAATGGTCACCGCGGTGTGCGCTGACCAGGCCGAGAGCTTCGCCATCCTTCGACGTCCGCAGGTCCAGGGCGACCGTCTGCCGGAGGGCCTGTTCGACGGCGGCTTGATCGGGCAGCTCGGATTGAATCCGGCGCTGGCGCGCCGGGCGCTGACGCAGTTGGGCGATGTCTGGGTTGTCCCCGGCAACGGCTACATCGGCCTGCACGATGGCGACAGCAGCTGCAACCGCACCGAGGACGTCGCGGCACGCGGGATGATGATGTGGACCTCGCAGCGCCCGGATCATCAGAACCTCGTTCACGGTCTGGTCCCGGACGGGGTTGAAGAGGTGACGCTTCTCGCCGAGAACGGGGCGATGACGACGGTGGTCGTGACCGAGAACGTCTATGGAGCAGTGCTGGATGGCCCGTTCAGCTCGCATCGCTTCGTCGGTCCGCGCGGCACCGTCGAGTTCGGGCTGAGCTGATCTCGCTCCGGCTAGCGGAGTCGCTGGCTGCTGGTGCGTGCTCCCAGGCGGGCGGGGCTCACTGCCGTGAACTCCCGGGCTGAGTTCGGGAAAGAGGGTCGTAGATGCCCGTCAGCGAGGATCCGACGACTGAGCCGACTGATGCGCAGATCGTTGCGACCTCGCAGGGCGACCCGACCCAGTTTGCGCTGATCTTTGATCGCCACTACGGCGTGGTCCGGGGCTATCTGGAGCGCAGGGCGGGACGCGCGCTGGCGGAGGAGCTCGCCAGCGAGACCTTCCTACGGGCGTTTGCCGGCCGAGACGGTTATGACCGGCAGCGCGCGGATGCGCGGCCGTGGCTGTTCGGCATCGCCACCAATCTGGTCCGCAAGCACGCTCGGTCTGAAGAGCGCCGTCGGCGAGCCTACGCCCGCTCGGTTGACCTCAGTGGTGACGAAGGTGGGCTGGATGGTCTTGCTGCCCGAGCCGACGCGGCCGCCCATGGACCGGCGATCGCCGCTGCCGTGTCGCGTTTAGCGCCAGCCGACCGAGACACGCTGCTGCTCTGGGCGTTGAGCGATCTTGACTACGACGGGATCGCGATCGCGACCGCTGTGCCCGTCGGGACGGTCCGCTCTCGCTTGCACCGGGCGCGGCGCCACCTGCAAGCCGCACTTGAGCCAGAGCTCATCCAGTCGCCGTCTGATAGCGCGATAGCCGACAGGAGGAAACGATGATCGGGGATCTCGACCGACAGCTGATTCGAGAACTGCATCCTCACGACAGCGATCCGCCGACCGACGCCGTCGATTCAGCGCGCGCACACGCCCGAAAGGCGCTGCTGGTTGAGATCGAGCATGCGACCAAGAAGGCAGCACACGCCCGCCGAATCGGCCCGCGCCGCCGCTGGCTGCTTCGATCGTTGAGTGGGTTGACCGCGATAGCCACCTTCGCAGCGGCCGCAGCGGCCATTGTCTGGCTTACCCACTCATCCTCGGGGCAGTCGGCCTGGGCCAAGCAGACACTGCAGCGCGCCGCGGACGTAGTGATCTCGACGGGTTCGGCGAACACGATCCTGCACATCGCGATCACCCAGACGCGCAGTCCGCTGGCCCAGCGCAGGTCCGAGACGAACGTCTCAACGGTCTCAGAGCAGGCCTGGATCCAGGGCAGCTACCTGCGCGAGCGCGTGATCGTGCAGGACCGAGGCGGTCCGGTGCTCGAGGAGAACGAGAACGGTCTGATCTACAACAAGACCACCAACACGCTCTACGCCACCCCTCAGTACCCCAGGGGCAAGCCGCGCTACACGTTGACCCCCAGCGGCAGCGGCAGCTACCGGCTGACCGTCATGATCCCCCACGGCGACGTCGAAAACCAGACTCTCGACGCCAGCACAGCCCGGGCGCTACGCGACGGAACCGATGTCGTGGAGTGGGGGGCTATGTACTTCGACCGAAGCACCCAGACCACGAAGCTGGGGGTGTTGGTCGGGCCGTCCTCCTCGGAAGCTCAACAGCCGCAGACCGTGCAACCTGACCCGGCGTCGACGGGCTTTGCCGCCGAGCTGCGCGTCCTGTTGAGTTCTGGCCACGCCCGCGTGAAGCGGACCACCACCAGCGACGGGCAGCCGGCGATCGAAATCTCGACGGCGCATGGCGCGAGCGAACCGCCAACCAACTACTACGTCAAACCCCACACTTACGCGCCGATCGAGCTCGACACTTTCGGCTACGACAACCCCAATGACGTCACGCGCGTGCGATTCACCATCTATGAGATCCTCCCGCTGGCCGGCCACGAGCAGCTCATTCAGGTCACGGTCCCACCGACCGCCCACCACGATCACACTCCCGCCGACTACTGGAACGCTGCCGGGCGGCCGTACTAGACCACGTCCGCGCCTCCGCCGAACCGCCAGCGCCGCCGCAAACACGTCGCGCTATACCGACGAGCGTCGCGCGGCGCCCCGGGGTTAGGCGACGACATCTGCGCCGGGAAGGCGACTCCGCGTCCAGGACGTCGGAGAACTACGCGACTCAGCGGGCCGTCGATTGTGCGCATGCCGGGGCCTCGGTCTCCGACCTCAGCTTCCGCTGCTCACAAGGGCAAGCACGATGGCCCTCCCCCGACGGAGGTCGAGAGCCCACCGAGCTTGGCCTATGAGCAAGCACGAAACCGGCAGATTTATCGCGGCCCTCAGCGCGGCAATCAAGTCAGAAGCGGGAGCCGGGCCAGCTTGCGCTTTGGAGCCTCACCGATCGTCCGGTGGCCTACCTGCAGATTGCGTAACGGTCGCTCGCGAGCGTTACGTCGGTGCCTGCAGTGCCTTGTGGTCAGCTTCGGCGATCACGCCGGCGGCAAGCCACTGATCGACCTTAGATTTCGGTTGCATCAGATGCAATTCGTCCCGTCAATCAAGCAGTAGCCGACGCCCCAAACGTTGCGCACGAACCGCTCGCCGCCGATCTGCAGTCGGGCTCGGAGCCTGGCAGCGTGCGAGTCGAGTGTGCGCGTCCGGGCGTAGCTGCCGAGGCCCCAGACGCTGTGTAGAAGTTCCTCGCGGGTGAACACACGCTCGGGCTCGGCGATCAACGCAAGCAGCAGCTGGTACTCCTTCCCGCGCAGTGGTTCGAGCTCGA
>Ga0182024_10017995_pt1 | contig 13202 bp, 12 predicted proteins | sample P32metaG_FD_120480 | JGI IMG/M metagenome (GOLD analysis project Ga0182024, IMG submission 120480) | Permafrost microbial communities from Stordalen Mire, Sweden - P3-2 metaG (Illumina Assembly) | ecosystem: Environmental > Terrestrial > Soil > Wetlands > Permafrost | place: Sweden: Stordalen...
AGCGCAGCCGAACAGCTCAGGTCGCCAACGGTAAGCAGTGTCCCCCCTCGCATGTTTAGGTCGCTACGCTCCATCACCTCGTTCTGACGCCCAGACCAATGGCGACGGCGAAGCGACGGCCCACTTAACGGGTTTCTCGAAGTGGGAAGATAGGCTAAAAGAGCGATGTTTTAACTGCGGCAGGGCGCTTCGCAGATCGAACCCCGCAAGGCACAACTTTCTCACGTCGCACGCCCGCCATTCCCTCTAATTCGTCGACCATCACAAGGCGATCCCCCTGAGAAGGGATTGGCCGGCTCAATCGCTTCGGCATTTCGTCGAACGTGCGTCCTTCGAGCTCGCGACCAGCCTCAGACTTTCGCACGCCGCCCCATTGCTTGAAAAAGAAAGGGACACGCGCAGCGAGGCACTGCTCGCGGATACGAATGACCCAGGGCTCAGGCATCGGCCTTGCGCCGGCGCCGCTTTCACCGCCGACGATGACCCAATGGATTCCGGTCAGATTGATCCGCCCCAAATCCTCAAGCAGTGGCTCGATTGACAGGAACCGGACCGCCGCCGGCGCCTCGCGAAGGGCATCGATCCGCGGCACGCCATACTTCCGATCCTCGACACTCACCCCGAACCATACGTGCTCAAGCTCCGAGGCGAACGCCAAACGCGTCCGCAGAAGATCCCTCAAACGAGTCGCTCGCTTTGTCAACACCTGATAGGTGTGCCAGTTCCCCAACTCCATGACTCGAACGCAGTGCTGGATGTAATCATCGGGCACCTTCTCATGAAACAGGTCGCTCATTGAATTCACGAAGATGGTCTTCGGCTTCGCCCAGCGCAACGGCTCCGCCAGCTTTTCCGGCACCAGACGAAGATCGAACCCCTGCTCGTATGGATGGTCCGCCACCCCGCGAAATCGTTCCGCAAACGTCTCGGCATAACAGTGCTTGCAGCCAGGGCTGATCTTCGTGCAGCCGCGAACGGGATTCCACGTGGAATCCGTCCATTCAATCGTTGACGATGCGCTCATGGCCGCCTACTTTCCTTTGGCAGGGAACGCGAACATAGTCGCATCCGAGCACGTAATGACACCCTTGCGCTTCGGACGCGAACTATGAGCGGGGTTCCCCTTGATCTTTCCCGCGGCGACGACAACAACGAAATGTCGGCCGAAGATCCAAAGGTCCATTTCTGGCCGAATAATCGCGGCGACAATCTGTCCAAACGGGTCAAAAACCAAAAACCGCACTGGCGGGGGTGAAAACGAAACTTCGGAACTTTGCCCGCGCCGGCGAGGGAAGTTACTAAGTTAGACGGGGTTGTTCGATGATGATGACAAATCACTCCTCCTCGCCCCCCGTCTTTTCCAGCCGCCAGACGCCGTAGGGATTGTGCCAGGGCGAATGCTTTGGGAACCTCGTGCATTCGACATGACGGAGGAAGAATTCGGGGCCGGCGGGGCTGCCGATGGGATCGCCGTCGACCAGGGCGGCGCCGGATTGGTAGCTGTAACCGAGGAACTCGTGCAGCATCATCCCGGCGGCTTTGGGATCCACGGGATCGCGCAATTCGCCATCGCGGTAACCGAGGCAGTGCATGCCGGCGGAGAAGGCCTCTTCTTCGCTGGCTGTGACGGAGACGAACGCCCAGTACATGCCACCCATGGCCTGGTCGGCGGCCAGAGCGAGCCAGTCGCGGTGGCCGTGGCAGTTGCCGGAATTGTCCACCATGACTCCCAGCGCGCCGGCCTTGATGAGCGCCGCACCGATGGCGAGGAACGTCCTTGCCGCTTCGGGTGACCCGCCGGGCCCGGCGACAAACACCTTCACTTTGTGGTTCTGCAGGGCCTTGAGCTCTTGAGGCGACATCCGGCCGGAGCCGGCGAAAAGTTCAACTATCTCCTCGTCCGGTCCGGCGGCGGACAACCGGAACCGCTGACCGCTGGGCTCGTGCAGCAAGCTCATTTCGCTGCCGGGCTCGGGAGTGGGCAGGATGTAGCCGGAGAGCGATTTCGCCAGCGCATCCTGCAGTTGTTCCGGCGACTCCCATGGGCCCGGGATACGCAGGGTGATTTCAGGAACAGTGTCCTGCTCGGATTGAGTGGATTGGTCGGGGATCATATTGCGTTCTTCCACGTTAACCCTGCGCCGCCTCGATCGCCGCCCGCATGCTCGGCAGATCGACCTTCCCATTGTATCGGCACCCGTTGATGAAGAACGTCGGCGTTCCGCGGACGCCGCTGCGCGTGCCGCTGTCGAGGTGGTCGCGGAGCCGGCGGGCGGATTCCGCGGACTCTCGGTCGCGATCGAACTTGTAGAGCTCGAAGTTGAGCCGCAGGGCGAGATGGGTCAGGTCGACGTTATAGAGATCGCGCTGGCGCTGGAACAGCGCCTCGTGCATGTCCCAGAACCGTCCCTGCGCCGCCGCGGCCTCGGCGGCCAGGGCGGCGGCACTGGCGCCGGGATGGATCGAGCTCATGGGGAAGTGCCGGAACACGATCCGCAGACGCTCGCCGAAGTGCTGGCGCAAGCCGGCCATGATCGGCACCGCGTTGAGGCAGTCCGGGCACTCGTAGTCGCCGTACTCCACGACGGTGACCGGCGCCGCGGCCGGGCCAAGTGCGTGGTCGGCATCGGAAACGGCATCGGCAAGGTCACCGCAGGGGGTTGGCTCAGGCATTTCCACCTTTCATCATCAGCATCGGGTGCCGTACTTGGCCGGCATACTGCCGCATCTTAGGCGTCTCGGGACGCTGGCGTTATCCGCCGCCGAGGTGCCGATTTGCCTCCCTGGCCCAAAAACATCATTGTGGCCCGGCTTCCAGGCAAAGGTTGCGGTTTTTTTTTCCGATAGTTACTTCATGAGGCTGTCGTCTGAACAATTTGCCGAGATTGCCGGCACACTTGCCTCAGGGGAGCAATTGAATCGTGAAAAACGAGGGGCAACTCGTGTCCCGTTTGGGCGCCGGGCGTCCGTTCTCCTGCAAAAGGGCCGCACGACGGCGGTGATCCGGGAAGTTTCCGTCACTGGTGCCAGCCTGGTGGCTTCCCGTGAGGTGCCGGTTGGAGGGCGATTGGTCCTGTGCGTTCCCAGACTCCAGGGGCTGGACCTGCAAGTGAACTGCTCCGTCTTGCGATGCGAGCGGTGTTCCGGGGAGCACGTCTTTATCGTCGGGTTGAAGTTCGAAGAAGTGTTGCCAGACCGGCCCCTCGACGTGCCCGGGGCTGCAACGGCCGCCGGCAAAGCCTTGGATGTAACTCGGATCAAACAAGCCATGTTGGGGTGATGAATCCCGCCTCACTCTTCAAACGCCTCCACCACCACTCGCGCGTCGGCGTCGTCCGCGAACCGGGCGGCGGTCTTATCGATTTCCGCCAGTTGCCCCATCGCGCCGGTGCAGTAGAACCCGTATTTCTGCCTGACGCGCTCGGAGGCGATGTTCAGCGCCTCGCGGCTGCGGCGGAGAAAATCACTTAGCGGATAGGACTGCCCGACCTGGAAATAATCCTTGATCACCAGCGACGGCGAATAGCACGAACTGACGGACTTATCCGGCCACCGCACTCGGAACTGCATCTGGGGCATGGGTCTTTTCTCCAGCAGCTTTTGGTAAGTTGCGGTATTCGCGCTCGTGAGCCAGAGCCGAATCCGACCAGGGGAAGCGGCGGCTGACGGCCAGCCCGGCTTCGCTCAGGGAGGATCGCGTTTCAGCGTCGGCGGCGCGCTGCATCGCTGCCGCGATGCCGGCCACGTTCGCGGGGTCGACCAGGATCGCGTCTCGATCGGTGAGGTATTCGGTGAACGGCGCGATGTTCGAGGTGACCACGGGCGTGCCGCAGGCCAGGGCCTCGAGCACGGCCAGCCCAAAGCCTTCGGTCACCGAAGGGAACACCAGCGCGTCGGCGAGGCGGTAGGCGGCGGGCATCTCGTCTTCGCTGAGCGGGCCGGTCACCACCACCGAATGCGCGACCTCCGGCCCGGACCATGCCAGGAGCTGGTCGAACTCGCGATGGTAAGCCGAGTGATCCAGCAGGCTAGCTCCCCCGGCGATCAGCAGCACGGCCCTGGGGAACTCCTGGCGGACCAGGATGAACGCCCGCAGGATGTTGAGGGCGTTCTTGCGCCGCTCGATCCCTCCGACGGAGAGAAAGACCGGCCCCGGCCCGGCGCGCAGCAGCCGCTCGCGCAGGGCCTGGTCCGCGGGCATGGGTCGGGGATGGAACCTCGCCAGATCGACGCCGTTGGGCACGACGCCGGCTTCCAACCCGTAGCGCTGCCGGATGCGTTCCTGCCATACCTGGCTGACGCACAGGCACTGCATCGCCGACTTGACCGAGCGGTCCTGCGTTTGGCGCAGGTACGGGTTGTCGAAATCGTCCAGGTGATGGACGGTGCGAACAAAGCCGGGGATGACGCCGCGATCGGCCAACTCGGCCAGGGCGGTGGCACTGATGCCGTCATGACCATGGTAAATATCGAACTCGAAGCCGCGCGGCGTCAGGTGCGCGACATATTCATCCACGCGCTGGCGGACCAGCGACTCCAGGCCGGCACGGGTCGGGGCGGCCGGGATAAGAGACTGTCCGATGCTGACCGGTCGAAAGAAACCGCGGCCCGATTCGTCCGGCGCGTGGACGACGACCTCATGCCCGCGCGCGGCCAGGGCCTCGCCCAGCGCCAGGACATGGACCACCCCGCCGCGCGGGTTGGTCGAGTGCGTGAAGAGCCCCACGCGTAGCCGGCGAGCGTCGGTCATGGCCGTGCCTCCTGCGGCCGGCCTGGGCCGAAGCCGATGAATGGTTCGCGATTCATGTCCCAGAATACCTCGATGGTCCCCGAGCCGTCGCTGAGGGTGACTTGATGCGAGCTGTCGCACATGCCGATCGTCGCGACGGCAATCCCGCGTTCAGTGAACCGCGAGACGACTTGGGGCACATTGGGCGGGGGCACCGCCAGCAGGAACCCGTAGCTCGGGAAGGCGGAGAGCCATTTGCCGATCATCGTGTGATTGTCAGAAGCCCAGCGCCCATGAGCGAGAACGCTTTTCGGGGGCGGGTCGACGAACGGCGTCGGGATCGTCGAAATGTCGATGCTGATCCCGATCCCCGAGCATTCGGCGAGCATCGCGGCGGTTCCGACCAAACCTCCCATGCTGATGTCCTTGGCCGCGGCACACAGGCCGGCTTCGGCAAGGGCGGGGAGGATTTCCAGGTCGCCCCGCAGGCGAGTTTGATCGGCGGTGGTGCTGGCGTTCCACCAGGGGTATGGGCCGAACCATTCGCCGCGCAGGTCGATGGCGGCCAGGAGCGCATCTCCCGGCCGGGCGTCGAAGCTGGTCAGAAGTCTGGAGGCGCGGCCGAGGATGGCGGCGGCGAGGTGGTCGGCGTCGCTTCGGCTGTTGGTGTGGCCCCCGACGATCGGCACGGCATATTTCGCGGCGGCCGTCTTCATCCCGTCCCATATGGGGCCTGCGCGGTCGGCGCCGGCGGCCCACAACGCATCGACCACGGCCAGGGGCCGGCCGCCCATGGCGTAGACGTCGCTCACGTTCACCATGACCGCGCAATAGCCCGCGAACCATGGCTCGGCCGACACGAACTCGTCAAGGAGCCCTTCGATCGCCAGCAGGAGGAAGCCGTCGCCGTCAGCGATTGCGGCGCAGTCGTCGCCAACGGCCACGCTGCTGCCCGGGGGCGCTGCCAACAGTGCACCGACTGCTTGAATGTCGAGCTTATGCCTTACGCCTCGAAGATTACGAAGATAGCCCGTCAGTTCTCGAAGGGTCATGTACGAATGCAACTTAAGTTCCCGCGCGGTGCCCTGGCATTCCCTCGCCGTGGTTCGCGGAGAGGGGTGGTTCTGCACACTCTAATTTAACCATTCGGCGCGGGATTCGTTAGTTAGAAATCCCGACGTTTTTTCTATTTCTTAACCCATCCGCGTCAGCGCCCAGATTGTGCACTTCCTCATCGGCAGCCGGGTAAAACGACAGGTCCGCCTGCATCAAGTGGTGCGGCCTGCCGCAAACCTCGACGTCCTGGAGGCTTCGCCAGTGGAGCCTTCGGAACATCGGCACGTTCTGCCGCTGCACGGTGGCGAGGAACGTATGACATCCCCGTGCGTGGGCCGTGCGCACGGCCGCGCGGATCAGACCCGAACTCAGGCCGTGAACGCCGCGCCAGTCCTGCGCCACGGCCAGGCGCGAGCCGAACCACACGCCGGGGCCCTCTTCGTGAATGCGCACCGTCCCGACGACCTCGTCAGCCATGCCCATGGCATAAGACACCGCGGCGATCGGCTGGGCGACCTCGTCGTGTGCGTCGCGATCGCTGCCGGCGAACAGGTGCTGCTCATCGCAGAAGACCGCCCGACGAAGTTCGGCGCAGCCGCGCAGCTCCCAGGGTTCGGTCGCCAGCCGGATGCGGAAGATGCCGACGCCCGGCGGCGGCAGCAGACCGGGGAAAGCCGCCGTTGGCGCACTTTCCTCCCGGATGGTGTCCCACCAAGGCGAGGCTGAATCGTGTAAATGGCCTCCACGCCGGGGCAGAGCGGCGGCAGCGGTCATCGGTTCTGAGGTAACCGTCACGCCGCGCCGCCCCGGATTCGCAGCGCTTCCGATCCGGGGCGGCGCGGCGTTGGGGCTGTTGGGCACAGCGACGTTCTCGGCGCCGCTTTGCCCCGGCGTGGAGGTCAATTGACACGTCGGGCGTTCCTCCGTACGGAACCGAGTGGATGGAACGGGCATTCTTTCGTACGCGGACAGAGACGAGCACGCTCCGCATTTGCCGCAGCCGGCCTTGATGTCGCGCGACAGCAGGTTCGCCCGGGAGACCATCGTGCCCAGCTCGCGAAGCAGCGGCCGCATGAAATCAGCCGCCGGCGCCGGGTGCGATTCCAGAGGCGTGCCGGTGATCGGCACGAACGGCACCACGAACGGGTAGACCCCGGCTTCGATCAACTGCTCGCACGCCCGCAGGATCGCATCGGGAGAATCTCCCAGCCCGGCCAAAATGTAGGTGCTGACCTGCCCGCGTCCGAAGGCCGCCACCGCCGACTCGAACGCCGCGAAATAATACGAAACCGGCACCGTCGCCTTCCCGGGCATGATCCGCGCCCTGACCTGGGGATCGACCGCCTCCAGGTGCATGCCCAGCGAATCGATCCCCGCCTCGCGCATGCGCCGGAACCAGGCGAAATCATCCGGGGGCTCGCACTGGCCCTGGATCGGCAGTTCCACCGCGCCCTTCATCTCGAACGCGCTTTCGCACAACACACGAGCGCCCCGGTCGGTGGTGTTGGGCGTGCCGGTGGTGAGGACGGCGTGTTTGACGCCGTCGAGCAGCACCGCCGCCCGGGCCACCTCGGCCAGTTGCTCGGGCGTCTTTCGCGCGATGGTCTTGCCCGCCTTCAGCGATTGTCCGATGGCACAGAACTGGCACGTGGTCGCGCGGTTCTGGTAGCGGATGCAGGTTTGCAAAACGGTCGTGGCCAGCACGTCGCTTGCGTGCAGGACTGCGATTTTCCAGTAGGGGATGCCATCAAATGTCTGCAAGCTGTAAAACCGCGGCTGGCGCGGAAAAGAGATCCGCCCGATGGCCACGCCATCTCGCTCCAGCAACCCCGAGCCATCGGCGCCCGGCGCATAGGCCAGGTAGGGCGATTGCTTCGCTGCCCCCGTATGCACCGGCACCATGACCGTTGTGCCATCGATGGTGACCGCCTTATGGTCCGACGGCCCCGCGCCGCCGCGCCGGCTGGCGGCGCCGGCCTGCTCGTCCACCAACCGCAATCCAAGTGATTGGAGCTCGGTGATCAACGCCTGCGTCGGCGTGTCGGTGGAGGAATGAGTCAGAACGGGGAGGTTCATGCGAGCTTTCGTGGGTTCAGCATCTTGAGTTTCATCCCTCTCCCGGTACTCCGGGAGAGGGATCGGTTGTCACGACCCCAGTGCCGACTCTTCCAAAGCGAAGTCCGCTTCGCCGTGCGATTCTTCATAGCGGGCGACGATGCGCTCGGCCAGATAGCCCGCGTCGCGGGCCACGCCGGAGAACCGCCCGGAGCCCCAGGTGTAGAGCCAGGGCAAGCCCAGGAAATACAGCCCGTCTTTATGCGTCACGCCGCGCTCGTGGCAGGGATAGCCTTTGCCGTCGAAGACCGGCACCTCCACCCAACTGAAATCGGACTGGAACCCGATCGACCAGATGACCGACGTGACGCCGGCCTTGCGGAAGTCCAGTTCGAGGCGTTCCTCCGCCGGCTGCCAGACCGGCTTATACCGTTCCTCGAAGGGCGCCGAGATGCCGTGCTTGTCGATGAACTTGTCGATAGTCGTCTTGATGCTCTCGGCAACCTCGTCGGCCTGGTCCAGGTTCTTCTTCAATTCCGCTGCGAAGCGGAGGGTGCTGCCGCGGATGTCGTTGAGCCGGCCGTAGAGTTGCATGCCTTCCAGGGCGAGCTTGCGCAAGTCGATGTCGCGCCCGCCGTCGCGGCCGGTCACGTAGTGATTCGCCTTGGCCCGCACCCGCTCCCTGAGGGGGTGCTGGTGGACCGGCAGGTCGTAATAGCCCATGTCGTGGAGCCATTCGACGACGTCCTTGCCCCGGTAGCGCCGGGCCGTGCGCGGCGCGCCGCCGACGCACAGATGCACGCGCCGGCCGGCGATGTGCAGGTCGTCGGCGATCTGGCAGCCCGACTGCCCCGTCCCCACGACCAGCACCTCACCGGCCGGCAGGGTGGCGGGGGTCCTGTATTGCGATGAATGCAGTTGCAATATGTCATCCGGCAGGCGCTCTGCCAGCCGCGGGATCGAAGGGTGGTGGTATCCGCCGACCGCGACGACTACCTGCTCGGCCGTGTAATCGCCGGCGCTGGTCGTCAGCGCAAAACCCTCGCCGTCGTCCGCCGTGCGGAGCTTGGAGACGCCGACTCCTTCCATGATCGGCGGCCCGAACGAATTGGCGTAGTCCTCGATGTAGCGGACGATCTGGTCCTTAACCATGAATCCGCGCGGGTCATCGCCGGCATAGTCGAAGCCGGGCAGCTTGCACTGCCAGTTGGGCGTCACCAGGCAGAACGTATCCCAGCGTTGCGTCCGCCAGGTATGGCCGATACGGTGTTTTTCGAAGATCAGGTGGTCGATGCCCCGTTGTTTGAGACAATGGCTCATCGAGAGCCCGGCTTGGCCGCCGCCGACGATGATGACCGGGTAATGGGAGGACATTGGATACCTGTTCCGTTGTTGATGCGGAAGGGTCCGCTCTATAGATTCGGGGACCTTTAGTGCCGCCGGTGCCCTCACCGGCGGTTTCGCCGCGCAGCTTTCCGCCGGTGAGGGCACCGGCGGCACTTGAAAAGTCCTCACCCTCATTGCCGACCCTGCAAAACACCGCGATTCCCTCATCCCGCCGCAACCGCGACCTCTTCAACCATGACCACTTCAACTCCACCGGTATCTCCCGCCGGCTCGGCCGGGGCAACCACCGCCGGCGTCATCGGCCGGGCCGGCTCGGCATTCAGGCGAAGGCTCAACAACTCCGGCCGTGCGTAATGCCCCACCGAATCCATCATCCGCTTGCGCTTGGTGATCAGATTGAAGTCCAGGTCGGCGATCGCCATCCCTTCGCCGTCTTTGACCGGCGGGCAAAGGTGCGAGCCTTCGGGCGAGATAATGGCGGTCATGCACCCGCCGCGGAGCGCTTTCTGCAACGGTGCGGCGGGGCAGATGGCCGTCACCTGCTCGTCGGTCAGCCAGCCGGTGGAATTCACCACGAAGCACCCGGACTCCAGAGCGTGGTGCCGGATGGTTACTTCGATCTGCTCGGCGAAGATCTGCCCGACCATCGAACCGGGGAACTGGCTGGCGTGGACCTGCTCGTGCTGCGCCATGAGGGCATACCGCGCCAGCGGGTTGTAATGCTCCCAGCATGCCAGCGCGCCCACCCGGCCCACGGCGGTGTCGACCACCCGCAGCCCCGCGCCGTCGCCTTGGCCCCAGACCATCCGCTCGTGGAAGGTCGGCGTGATCTTCCGCCGCTTCAGCAGCAGCGACCCATCGGCATCGAATACGAGTTGGGTGTTGTACAGCGATCCATGGTCCCGCTCATTAACGCCCAGCACGACGACCGCGCCGTGCTGTCTTGCCGCCGCCGATACCGCGGCCGTGACGGGGCCGGGGACGGTCACCGCCTGTTCGTAGAGCTTCATGTGCTCGGCGCCCATCGCCGCGGGGGCCATGATGAACGAGAAGTAGGGGTAGTAGGGAACGAACGTCTCGGGGAAGACGATCAGCTCCGCCCCGTCGCCCGCGGCACGAGCGATCCACGACAGCACTTTTTCGGTCGTGCCGTCGCGGCTGTGCAGCACCGGCGCGATCTGCACGGCCGCGGCCCGGATGGTGTTTTTCGGCGCCATTACAACGTCCAGGTGTTCAGGATGAACGCACCGGCCTTGCGGTGCAGCAGCATCAGGTCCAGCACGTCAAGCGGGCTGATCGGCGTGATCCCGGGAATGAGCGATGGCTCGCCGTGGCCGTACAGCGCCTGCAAGGCGAAGCGGCAGGCGTAGACTTTGCCGCCTTCTTCCATGAGCTTCACGAGCTGCTTGTTCATGTTGAGATGGCCCGGGAACGCTTCGTCGCCCAGCGTGGGGAAGCCGCGCTGCACGCCCAGCGTCACGCCGGGACCGTAGAGGAGAACGGACGTCTCGAATCCCTTGCGCAGAAGGCGCGTCGCCTGCAGCAGGTTGACCAGTCCAATCGAACCCTCGAAGGCGACGGTGTGGAAAGTCACCAGCGCTTTCTCGCCCTTTTCGGCCTTCACGTCTTCAAAGACCTTGTTTTCGTAATCGACGAGGAAGTCACCCTTCTTGTGAGCCGGTTTTTCGACCACTGGCATGAGATGTTCTCCGTGAAAGTGAGGAATTGCCGAGCCGTGGGCGGCGTCGGCCGCGCTCGTGCGACGGTGAGCGGGACGTATGGGATCCCCTCGTGCAACCGTCGTGCCAGCCCGGTAATCGCCTGGCGATCGCTATTTCCGACCGGGAAAGCGGGGATTGGGGGTTGCCGCGGGCTTTCCGCGATGCCGCGCCTTGTAGCAGCAGGGCAAATATCGCCTAAAATCTTAGCTTCAAATGTCAGAACGTTTACTTATCAAGTAGTAAGTAGTCCCCGTCAATCTGCACGAAAAACGCGGAGTTTCACGATGATTCATTGACTTGCGACTTATCAGTTAGTAAGTACAGACATGCTTCACACCCGCCGGCAGACGGAAATCCTCGACCTCGCCCAGGAGCTTGTACAAACGCGCGGCTACAACGCGTTCAGCTTCGGCGACCTGGCCGACCGGCTGCACCTCAAGCCCGCGGCAATCCATTACCACTTCCCCACCAAGGCCGATCTGGGCCGAGCGCTCATGTCCCGCTACCGGCAGCGCCTGCACGCTTCGCTGGACAAGATCGACGAGCAGGCCCCCACGCCACGGCGCAAGCTGGAGCGATACATCCAACTCTTCCACTCCACGCTCAAGCCGGACAACCGCATGTGCCTGTGCGGCATGCTCGCCACCGAACTGACGACACTCCCCCATCCGTTGCAAATCGATGTCCGGCAGTTCTTCGAAGACAACGAAGCGTGGCTGGCCCAGGTGCTGGGGGAAGGCCGCAAGGCGAAGGTGCTGGAGTTCGAAGGGTCCTCCGCCGCCGCCGCCCGCTGCGTGTATGCCACGCTGCACGGGGCGATGATTTCCGCCCACACATTTGCCGATGCAGGCCGGCTCTCGACCGCGGGCCGCTGGCTCCTGGACGCCCTGGTCCCGCCGGAGATGGATGCGCTGCTGGTTCAAGTGCGTGCGCCGGCGTACGACATATAAGTTGGCATCCACAACGCTTGGGCATTTGCACCTTGCAGCCCTTGGGGGCCTCGCCTACACTTTAACCGTTCGCTAGGGGTGGCTGGCGGGGCAATTGCCTCCTCAGCCTGAGAGCAGACCCTTGGAACCTGAACCGGCTAGGACCGGCGTAGGGAAGCGAATGGCTGCCTGTCACAAATCGTGACCGGCGGGCCTTGGTGGCATGTCCGCCCGCACCTTCCCCTTGCTGCCTGATCCCCGGCACCGAGTCGGCCTGTCGTGAGCTTGCCTGCAGTGAGCCTGTTATCGAAGGAGCGCTATGTCTATGTCCGTCAATTCGTCGACCGCAACCTCGCCCGATCGCACGTTTGTTCTCCCGCCAGTCGGCGACAACCCTTCCACCGACCGGCAGGGCACGACGCCCGGCTCGTTCGCCAAACCCGGCCGGGTCGGCACGCCTTGGACGTTCAGCTCGCCCGACACGCCCGGCATGCCCGGTGTTTCCGACGTCACCGCCATGGATTACGCCCGCGACTCAGACCGGCAAGGCACGACCCAGCTCGAAGAGGCCCGCTGCGGCGTGGTATCGGCCGAGATGAAGCGCGTCGCCTTGCGCGAGCCGCACCTCACGCCCGAGCAGATTCGCGCCGAGGTCGCCGCCGGACGGATGATCGTCCCGGCCAACAAGGTCCACCTGGGCTACAAGCTCGAGCCGATGTGCATCGGCAGGGCGTCGCTCACCAAGATCAACGCCAACATGGGGGCCAGCCCCGTTTCCAGCGGCACCGAGGAAGAAGTCGAAAAACTCCGCTGGGCCGAGCGCTGGGGGGCCGACACCGTCATGGACCTCAGCACCGGCGGCGATCTCGACGCCTGCCGGGAGGCAATCATCCAAAGCAGCACCGTCCCCATCGGGACTGTGCCGATCTACTCGATGATCATCGGCCGCAGCATCGAAACGCTCAGCTACGATGTCATCCTCAAGGAGCTGGAAAAGCAGGCGAAGCAGGGCGTCGACTACTTCACGATCCATGCCGGCGTGCTCAAGGAGCACCTGCCGTTCGTCCGCAAACGCTTGATCGGCATTGTGAGCCGAGGCGGCAGCCTGCTCGCCAAGTGGATGCTCCACCACAACAAGCAGAACCCGATGTACGAGATCTTCGACGACATTTGCGACATCATGCGCGAGTACGATGTCTCCTTCAGTCTCGGCGACGGCCTCCGCCCCGGCGGGCTGGCCGACGCCTCCGACGAGGCCCAGCTCCGTGAGCTGGCCACGCTCGGCGAACTCACCGAGCGCGCCTGGGCCAAGGGCGTGCAGGTCATGATCGAGGGCCCCGGCCACGTGCCGTTCGACCAGATCGA
>Ga0182024_10017996_pt1 | contig 13202 bp, 15 predicted proteins | sample P32metaG_FD_120480 | JGI IMG/M metagenome (GOLD analysis project Ga0182024, IMG submission 120480) | Permafrost microbial communities from Stordalen Mire, Sweden - P3-2 metaG (Illumina Assembly) | ecosystem: Environmental > Terrestrial > Soil > Wetlands > Permafrost | place: Sweden: Stordalen...
AACTCGCACTTTCAGATTCAAGAATAGCATTATTCTTCTTTGTACTATTACAAACAGGATTCTTCGGTACTGGCAACATCGCTTCGATTTCTTCCTTCTCCTTGGAATCTGTATACCGATTAGTACCGATATTCGACCCATTTCTTATGACCGCATTGCTTATTTACAAAATCCTCATTCCTTTTGCACGTATTTCCCGTTACCGACTTTCTTAGAAATAGTGATTTCCGCAAATCTTGGGATATTGAATCGGAAGTTGCATGTCCCTCCGTCGTCACTGTTCATGATTGTCCTTACAATCTCGGATATCTTGACGCTGAATTTCTTTTATCTCGTGCGTGATGAAGGGAGTTGGTTGGATATTGGGACAAGTATAACTCATTTTTGTCTCAGTAATCTGTTGATTCTCTTCGTTATTGCTCTGGAGCAGTTGAGTGAGGTACGAATCAATGATATCAAAATTAATTGTAGATCATTATAAGTGGAGCCGTGGTATCGCTGCCTGCACACGATTCGAAAGTAGAGTAAAACTAGATGGGCTTAATACGACAAGAAAGGAAGAAAATGACCACTGGATGAAGGGAATTGCATATGTAGAAATCTAGGTAATTTATTGGTTCGAAAGTATATTCGTGGTGTCACGTCGAAGTAGGACCAGGTGTGAATCTTTCGTGAGGATACTCGTATGCATTTCCGTGATATTGATATCTATCTCTAATATATATCTCCCTTCAACTTCGATCCTGAAAATTCAAGCAGCTCTCGTCTCCTCTTCATATCTGCGCAGTGCTTTTGGCGGCTTATAAAGCTTGAGATGTAGCGACGACATCACAACCGAGACCGAACTTAACGCCATCAAAAGAGCAGCCCAGCTCGCATCCAATCTAGCACCCACAGGGAACAAAACGCCTGCCGCAATCGGAACGCCAACCATATTATATACAATAGCCCTGAATATTAGAACATTCAATAAGAGGTACATACCAGAAGAAGTTGAATTTGATCCTGCGGAATACGACCGACGAAAGATCGAACAAAGTGAGAATCGTGAGCAAATTCGACGACAGAAGAATGAACTTGGCGCTTCCGAGCGCGATATCACTGCCACTTCCGACTGCAATACCAAGATCTGACACAGCCAAGGCAGGAGCATCGTTAATCCCATCCCCAACCATGGCCACAATTGCTCTTTGTCCTTTGCCTTCTTCGTGCAATTCCGGTACAGCAATGGGAGATTTACTGAAAGACCAGAAGTGACGTTTTTGGCGTTTCCCTGCTGTCTTTTGTAACCACTGGGCTTTCTCGGCCTTTTGGTGAGGTAATACTCCTGCGATGACATGGGATTCAGGTATTCCGACCATTTTGGCAACAGCCTTCGCGGTTGTAACGTTGTCTCCGGAGATCATCCAGGTTGCGATACCTTGTCTTTGGAGTTCTCTGACGACCAGAGGGGCTTCCTTGCGAAGGGGATCGGAAACAGCGAATTGCGCAACGATGCGGAAAGCTGTCTCCCGGTCTTTCGGAGACGGTGTGATTGTCCGAATAGCCATGACGACAACCGACTTCCCTTGTGACTTCCAGCTCTCAAGTAGACCAGATGAATTTACAGGGAAGATGGCTTCATGATCCTCCATCCACATTTCATTGCCAATGATTGCTTCAATGTTTTCCCCATCAATGGACAGTTTACCAAAAATTCCTCGTCCGCCGGTTTCCTCCATTTGTTCCACGACCATTTTGTATTCGGACGTTTTGTTCTCGCAGAACGATCGAATGGCTAGTGCTAGTGTATGCGTACTTGCACTCTCGAGTTCGTTGGCAATCGCCAACACCCGCGTTTGAGTATTTGAGTAAATCTCCGAGTCGGTGACCTTGGGGTCTCCGCCTTGCGTCAATGTTCCGGTCTTATCGAAAACGACGCAGTCGACGAGAGATGCTTCTTGGAATGCTTCACCTCCACCTTGTACGAGTATACCGTATTTTGCAGCGAGACCACTGCCGACGTAACATGCCGTTGGGGCGGCCAGACCGATCCCGCAGGGACATGCAACCACGAATACAGCAATCGCAAATTGAAGAGACCAAATCACCCATCCGCCCTCATCGATATCCAAATACCGTTGAGGCAAAGTACCCGTCAACCCAAGAGATAACCAGATGATCCAAGTAAGAGTGGCCAATAATACAATGACAGGGACAAAGTAGCCGGTTAAAGTATCTGCGAACCGCTCGATGGGTGCTCGGTTCGACTGACCTTGACGTACAATATCAACGATTTTGTCCAGCATGGATTGGCCACCGATCGCTTCGAGTTTGACAGTAACGACGCCGCCGGCATTGATTGTGCCAACGTACACGTTGTCTCCGACTTGTTTGTACACGGGGCGTGATTCCCCCGTAAGAGAGGATTCGTCGAATTTGCTGGTCCCTGAAATGATGACACCGTCGCCAGGAGGGGTGGATCCGTTAGGTACTTTGACAATATCGCCGACTTCCAGCATGTCCGGAGATACACGCTCCTCATCGCCTATGCTGTCCAAGATGGCTTCAGTAGGACGAAGACCCGCGAGCATACTGACGGCATCTGCAGCCTTGTGCTTGGTGTAGGCTTCGAGGAAGCGCCCTGCAAGTTAGAATTATCAATAAACGGACATACCCACTAAAATGAACATTGTCAGAAATACCGTGGTATCAAAGAATGTTGTTGAGTATGATGTAGTAGGATTGGCGGCAGTAGCAGAAATGATCAACAACACAATGCTGGAAAAGTATGCAATCGTTGTACCCAAACTGATGAGTAAATCCATACTCCCGAATCTGAGGAATCGTTTCCAGATAGGTATTCGGCTTCCCCGTCTCCATAATGCCATAAGCCCATGTAATGCACGACGATGAAAATGATCCGCAATGAAAAATTGAACAGGCGTTGCGAGAAAGAACAGAGCCACTACATCTCGAGAAGCGTTACCCCAGATCGGAGTTTCCCAGTACATCATCGAAGGCGAATGGTTCGGAATCAGAGCCATATAGACAATTCCGATGATGAAGGTCGGGATAGCGATGATGACCGCCGCGATGATACGAATCAGAATACTTCTCTGTTCCCGCGCTTGCAATCGACGGGATCTTTCCTCAATGGATGGTGTTTTCTCGAGGGAAGGCCTGAAATTTTCGGCTTTGAGAGCAGCAAATATTGTCCGAAGCGAGACATCTGGAGGAGATGGTTTGTATCGTACAACGATGACCGGATCGTCAAGAGTAATAGGAGTGAAGTCAATGATTCCAGGAATGGTTTTCATAGTTTCAATGACGGTGCTAGGACATTGACTGAAGTTAGCACACTTTTTGTAAAAGGGATACCTGCAAAACATATCATCGATGCGAATGCGAACAAGCCTGATGCCACTTGCGGGAGACGCTTCAGTGGGTCGAAGAGGAGCGATTTCCCCAAGGTCGCAAGTAAATCCCATCGTTTCAACTGCCTCTTTGACTTTATCGGCATCCTCTTTCTTGCTCAAGATCACCGTGCCGCTATTTGCCATAAGGTTGATATTGACACTTTTGATGTAAGGTTCCTCCTGTAACCCACGGGTGATAGAGTTACTGCAGCTAGCGCATGTCATTCCGCCGATGTGAAATTCGAGTCGATAGTCCGTCTCGAAGTCTTGCGATGTAACGCGTTTGCGACCCATAGGAATGCTGCTGACGGCCTCGGCGCCATACCCAAGTTGTTCAATCAATGCCGCGACCTCATCGGCGGTTATTCGCGTACTGTCGTGGACCACCGTAGCCGAGTTTGCCATGACATTGACGTCGCATGACAGAATGCCTCTTGCTCTGTGCCCCTTGAATCCCTCGGAGATGGCATTTGCACATGACGCGCAAGTCATTCCTGATACCGAGAATTCGGTCCGGACGTCGGCAGAAAGGGGCCCGGTGTTTGAGATGGTTGGCGGTGTTTTCTCCGTCAATGCAGACTTTCCAGACCTGACGGATTTGGAGAAGGAGGTCCTCGGGATCAAGGAGCGCTTCTCCTTCTTCGCGCTTTCCTCGGCCTGGCATGATTTGCAGACCTCGAGATGTCGGCGCTTCCGTTTCCTCCCTGCCAGAGGTTTCGGCATCCAAGATATTCCGTGGGACTGTTCATGATTGTCGTCGACCTCGACTTCGAATCCGACCTTCTCGAGAGCATGGGCGATTACGAGCGTCGTGATCGACTCGTTGTGACGGACCGTGATCGTCTGGCTCACCAAGGAGATGTGTACGTTTGTTGCGGGGATGGCCAGCTCATCGTTGAGAGTCGACTTGACGGTGAAGATACAACTCGGACAGTGAAGATTATCGACAACAAAGTACGAGACTCTGTCCATGTCGCCAGAGATGGGTGTTGCGATAGGAGGGACAACTGTTGTACAAGCAGGGGAAAGGCCTTGTTATAAATCAGATTGCTCAGCTGATTTTGATGGGGGCGATATCCCTAATCCAATAGGCTATCCGAACCTTCTTTTCCCCCACCAATCAGCCAATGCCGCTTATACACGGACCGGCCATTTTCCGGGCGAGCGCTGGCTGGTTCTAGCAGAAGCAACCTTCTCGAGGCCTGGCGGTTTGGTTATCCACGAGGCTGTGCATGTTTCGCATATTCTCCACGAAAGAGGAACAAGCACTAGGGTGTCCCGCTAGTCCGCCAACGTTCTTCGCACATGCTGGGAAACCTTAAATAATTTCGAAGTAATATTTATTTATTTACGTATGCGAAACAATGTGCCTTTAATCAGTCGTGATTCCTGAGGATCTGCGACAGTGGCTTCCTGTCAAGGCTTTCACGTCCATGGACGAAAAGAAGCTCGAACCGCCTCGATCTGTCCCTCGACGGCCCTTGGCATGGCCAATTGTTCTCTGTAACGCATCCAACTATGTTTCAAGCTGATGTCAGTTGTGCTAGGGATCCTTCTCGGCCTCCATTTGGCCGGTCCCCCATCCTCGGAAACAGCGTTGTCTGACGAATGCCCCGCAAGTCTCCCACTCGACCCAATCAGCCATCACCCGCTCCTTCCAAACGACACCCGTCTCAGAGCAGCTGAACAGGAGCTCTCGGAGATATTACACGACAAACTCGGCGAAACAGATAGTGCCGTTATCGCAGTTGTGCACGGCGGACAGACGCTGTTGGAGTGGTCGCACGGACGGATTCGAAGTAATGTCTCCGCAGCAGACGATGATAGGAAAGTTGGCTCAGACACTATATGGAGAGTCGCCAGTATAACCAAGGTATTTATTTTTACCCGCTTGAAATTGCCTAATATGGGCGGCAGGTGTTTACTGTCCTGGAAGCATTGGTGCAGCAGAATCAGGGGAAGATAAGTCTCGAGGATGATATCCGTGATTATATCGCCGAATTCCGATTGTACGATGACGCGAAGGATTCCCTCTCCCTACGAGCGTTAGGAAGTCACCTGTCTGGACTAGGAAGAGATGGTTCCCCCCAACAATTTGAGATGACTAATTTTATAGTCCTTGCAAATGATATCAAGAAATTCCCGGATCCGAAATCAATTAATGCATTAAATGACTTTGAAACAAGTGCAGCTGCATTCTGTGACGAGGGAACAACAGATCGCTCGAACGGAACCAAAATCTGCACCAGGGCAGACCTGCTCAAAGCAATTTCCTCCAGACCCCTCTCATTTGAACCGTGGACGCGACCCCTCTACAGCAACACAGGCTTCGATCTCCTAGGATGGGCAGTCGCAAAAGCAGCTTCTCAGAAGACCAAAGGATTAATATCCCAAGGGCCAGAATTGTCTCCCCTAGAAAAGGAAGTGACATTGGAGGCCTTGCTCAGTCAAGATGTCTTTGAACCTTTGAAAATGAAGGATTCGTCGTTTTGGGTGCCGTTGGATAAACGGGATAGTGTCGCTGTGCCGAGGAATGGAACTCCCTGTATGATTGACTGGGACTTTACCAGCACATTCAATCCGTATTCGCATTTTTGTAGGTTTGGTCTAACTTTTAGTGCCGGGGGGATGTACACCACCGCGAACGATCTAGCAAAATTCATAAACCAAGTCATTCTATCACCAAATTCATCTATTCTCTCAAAGCAACATGTCCGAGAATGGTTGTCCCCTTTATACGTCTTCCCGGATCGTAAAACCACCGTCGGGTAAATACACCGCCTGAATCCGCAGAATTTAACAAGCTAGAATGCCATGGGAAATCTCACTTCCATCAGATCTGGTCGCCCACCCATTATATGCGAAAGCAGGAATGCACCCAGGTCATACCTCGCATATCCTCATTTCCCCGGACCTGTCCTTTGCGGTCATCGCCTTGGCATGTGGACCGAACTCCGATGCCGGGTCTCTTGCCTCTGAAACGGAACGGCTCTTGACGCCGCTGTTCCAGAAACAGTTAGGCGAAGCAAGTATCAAGGACTATGCGGGGATATATAAACAGAATTGTAGTAAGCGATGCGATGGGTGTGGAGAGATTGTGATTGAAGTGGATGCGGAGATTAAAGTTACTCGATTGTGCGATTGTGATGGGAAGGATTTATTTGCCAGGTTTGACAAGGATTGTGAGAAGGAGGAGTGCTTTGCCAAGTTATGGACTACGGGGAGGGATAACGAGTTCCGGTATGCCTTATTATGGAAAGGGATGGCTAATTGTAGGGCACAGATTTTGAAGAAGGGGAAGGGGTGTCTGTCGACTTGGATGGGGTTTGAGAAACAGGTCGTTGATGGGTGGCCAATTGATTTGGTGAGGATCGAGGACGGGAGAATAGTGTATCGACCGCTGGGGGTTAATGCGGAGAGAATTCCTATGAAAGATGAGAGAAAGAGTCGATTCTGGGAAGGAATGGATGGGTTACGAGCGTGGCGAGACGAGGCCCCTTGGGACATGGAGTGGTGATACCAAAATTGGACGCCGCTTTGGCTCAGTGTAAATAGAAAACACACGGCATGTAACCGATCACATCGTTTGAAGACCAGCATATTACTGTACTTCCTGTACCTCTATAAATGGTCCGGGGCAGCCATATGAATACAAATGCCATTCCCCGTATCACAAAATTTACAACCCATGCCTATACCCAAAGTATCATCACATGCCCTTGACTTTTTACATTGTTCCGTTCACCTCTGGCGCCGGCGTTTCATTTTCCTGTTGCATCTGACCCTGACGAATGATACGGTTACAAGCTCTTGCGTACTGTCGTTGCGTGTGTTCAAACAGCATCCTACAGGTTAGATCTGAGGAGAAAGGGGGAAATACTTTGCGTACAGATAACGCGCCTGATCTTCGTCGGAGTGATAGTGTACCCGATGTCCCTCTCCGTCGACGAGGTCTGTCATGCGCGAACTGAAATCTCGACCATGATGCATAGAGGTTTGACTGTGTGCGGTGGCGGACATCATATGATAAGATGAAAGATGGATCAGTTCAACTGACTTTTGCAAGTGTTTTATGTTGGCAACAGAAAGCCTCCAGCAAACTCTATATACTTTCTCCTCAGGCCGACAGATTAAAAGTGTGTGCCTCAATAAGAATAGCGTCACTGGTGGCGATTCGCTCCTTGATATTCTGTCGGCCAACTACGTCAGTTAATTCTTCCCCAAGGCGCTTTTTGCGCGCCATGATTCGTCCACCACAAACAATGACGACTGCCGCTCTGATCCAATGACATATCAACGAAGCCAAAATAGCGTAGCTTTAGGTTATGCGGTATTTCATTCAGGGGACACAATTGATAAGAACTGACTGTACATTTGTTCCCCGGTTGAAGACCCGTTCTGTATTAATTCATATCAACTTTGTTGTGACTTCACGTTGGATCGTCGGATCGGCGATGGACGAGGGCATTCCTGAAGTTGGGAACTGCTGGTGGCGATGGCCTTCTTGACGCATCACCCTCTACCTCTTGGATAGAACCTGTGGATGGGCAAAGGTGGATTCGAGGGATGGAGGTAGTGATCGTCTAGGTTTGTCGCAAACACGTTGCGGGATGGAGGTCAGAAGGTCCCTATCTGAATTCGCATAGCGATGGATTTTAGGATTGACTTCCAGAATATTAGCCACTGTTACGTCAATCTGACGCTCCCATGGGGCAGGAAGATAAGATTGTCAGGGATGAATCATAGCGGTGATCTGAGGTACGGGGGCACACGAGAGTGAGAAACAATGTGTTGATGTTCAATGGCCTAAGCGAGACACACACCTGACACAGCGCAGGTTAAGCATTTCTGTGTGACGTATTGAGAGTGATTTGATCGAGCGAGAAATCCGGGGAGATTTGGTGGCCAATTGCCATCTTACCTCGGCGAAGCGTTCAAGGAGATCCATATTCCCGGTGTGTGTGTAACGAACACATATTGGACTCATCTCATCTGAAGTCAGTCTCTCGTCATACAGAGATAGGGCTAGCTTCTCCGGTCGCGCCTCTGGATTGTTTGAAACGTCTTTACTCTTTCTTCAGAACTTTGTGGCGACATCCCGAACGGATGAGATGGTTCCAGGTTAAGATAGCAACCCTTCGCAAGCTTTCGGCATTGCTCCGAGCTTCAGCGCGCGTTGGTGAGCATTGCTAGCGACCCCCAACCCTCTCAAAAAGTAGCGATACGCCTCTTTATTTCCCTTACCTAGAGCAACCAAGCTTGAGTATCCTTCGTTCCTGGCCTAACCCAACAGGGCTCGAATATCTTCCATCTCTTCATCGCTTAAAGTATACTTCTCCTCTCTGACCACCACCAAATCCTCTTGCATATGCCTCTCCGACGTCGTTCCATCCAACACAGTTATCCCCTCCTGCACACAAAATCGATAAAACGTTCCTTCCGCCGTCGCTCCAATCCTCTCCGCCACATTCTGCAAGACTCGACTTTTAAGAATATTCGGATTCCCGCTCAAGGTCCAGAACGACTGATACACGATACCATTATCCTTGCAATATCCGCGTATTCCCACATCATGCCCTGTCGCCGGATAAAATCGGTTCTGGATTATTTGCACGGTCGAAGGCATCCTCGTACAAATATCCTTCAACATTGCCAGCGAATAAATATTGGAAATGCCCAGATACCGAACTTGTCCTTTCCTCTTGAAATCATCCAGGACATTCAATATAGCGATGCTATGATCGATCGTGCGAGCAGGGGAATGCAAAAGCACTGCATCAAGGTAACTTGTTTGTAAATTCTTGAGACTTTTCGCGAAGCTTTGACGGACTTGGTCTTCCAAAGGTGCATTCACATCGTAGGGGATGTTATTCGGGTCTTGGCCGGAGGGTAGAGTGAACTTGGTTTGCAGAAACAGGTCTTCGCGAGATACCGACGAAGCCAATGCGATGCCTTCCCCAACGAGGTGCTCGCTGTAGTGTTTGGGCTGGCATGCCGTATCGATGGCTCGAAAGCCATTTCTCAATGCCAATGCCACGAGGAAGGTCGTAGCGGACTTCTTCCAGGCTGTGCCGTAGAACAAAGGCCCGACGACTTGTCCTGACTTTGTGGTTAGCGTCATCAGGATGGATGAACGGTGATGATTGATCGGCGGGGCGGCCAGCTGGTTGGGGATGTCACTTTGTGTATCTCGGCAAATCACCCCTTACATCAATGACTGTGCCGACAAAACAACAACAAAACTGTCACTCTTTGATCGATCGACATCGCTTTCCGCACTCAGTGGCAAGCCAATCAGGATCCAGAATCCAGGATTCCAGGTGGATTATTACATCAGCTGCTGCGGAAAAAGAATTTCTCGAAAATCAAACGACACACCTGATCCCCAACCTCACTTCCCACAATGGTGGCCTTCTTGAGTACTCCAGGCTGACGTCAAGGCACACAGATTAATAGCACAGATCGTGCTGGTCGGAGGACAAGTTGTCGGACGGGCCTTTATGCAGGCTTATCGACAGGCCGCAGCCAACAGTGCCGCCGCCTCGGCAAATGGAGGAAAAGCCGCTGCAACGGCCGGCATGTCGGGATCGAATTTATTGACGAAACAGTTGGGGATTGATTTAGATGAGGCATGCAAGATCTTGAATGTCAAGAAAGAAAGTTTAATCCTCGAGGAAATAAATAAGGTACTATCCCTAGCCTGGCACTTGGGTGGTTGGTTGCGAGACGGTGTTAATTGGTAGCGCTACGACCATCTGTTCACACAGAATGATCCGAAGAAGGGAGGGAGCTCGTATTTGCAGGCGAAGGTGTTTCGTGCCAAGGAGCGGATAGAGATGGAATTACAGCAACAAGCGCCGAAAGTGGAAAAGGAGGCGGAGAAGGCGAAGGAAGAGGCTGCTAAACAGGGAGGACAAAAGTGGTCTGACAACGACGACATGAGGATGTAACCATTTGTCAACTGTGATATGAACGGAGTCAGTGAGAGACGGGGCAGATGGGTCGGATGCTGGGGGGGATGTTGCATTCGCATGGGCGATAAAGGGATACCAGTCGAGAATTTACAAGCGATAGTTTAGCTTGTCGGCATTGCAATATGGAATTGTTTCACTCTCCTCAGCAACAGTGTGTTTTTAGTTTGGACTGTAGGATAGGATGTAGATACCTAGAAGCACTAATGAGTACAATACGAGGCAGAAGCAATCATTTGTTCGCAGTGTATTGGGCAGCCATGGCGGCCGGATGAACTGCAAAGTTAGCGTCTCAATACCAGGGTCCTGGGCTTCAAGAAATGTACATATAGGCAAAGTACGGTGCCTTTAGCAGTTAGTATGTTCTCAGGCTATAAACTCTGGTCAGATAAATCTTCTAACCGCTTCCGCCGATCGCTGCTTAAAAATTTCCCCTACAACACTTATCGCACGCAGACAGTCCCATCACGCAACCACCCCCGGCCTCTGACCGTCTTCATCATTGCCAAAGTGCCTCGCCCACCGCTCCAGCGCAGTTCTTCCTGCGTCCGCCTCTTCCACACGTCCGGCCCGTCCGGCTATCCTATCAAAGACATCCCCAAAACAAAATACTTCCCCAAGCCGGACCGGACTCCTGTACGGGGAAAGCGACACTGGACAGAGCGCATAGGGAATCCCTTCCACCGTGCACGCTCACGCCTGATCGAAGAGGACGCGGACTGGAAGTTCCGTCTCACGCCGTGGAATAAGGAGCATTGGAAGACGTACGTGGAGCAAAAACGCGCGAATCTCGATACCGATTTTTCAGATTTTCGCCAAAAGGTCGAGGAGGAACGGACCGGAGATAGGGGACGGTTTCATCGCGACGGGTGGGACAGGAATCGGCACGAAGGGGACAGGGCATTGAAAGGGCAAGATCCGAGGGGAGAACGACGGGAAAGGGAAGACCGGTTCGAAAAGTTTCCGGACAGAGAGACCAGGAAGCAGGAGCCTCGAGAGTCCTTTGACAGTCTTGTGGAAAAGGCCAAAAGAGACACTAGGGAGGAACTAAAGAGGTTTGAAGACATAGAGAAGTACATAAAGGAGACGCGTGCAGCTCTTCAACGGAGAGAGACAGCGTCTGAAGGCAACCAACGAGCCGACTGGGATTCCTTTGAGGACGCGGATCTCGACAGAAAAGACTACCCGAAGAGAGCAGCTGAAGGAAGATATAAGAACGGAGCTCAGTTCTCGGAAACCAAGTTGCGCTCTGAAAGGCAGGAAGAAGGACCGGACCGGAAATTATCAACCTGGAGAGAAAAAGAATTCACACGACCCGAACAATCCGAACGATTCAAGGAGACCAGGACGTACAATTCATCAATCCGAGGCGTTCAATTTGATTCATCAGAAAGAAGACCTAGAACTCCTCTAGAAAACATCCCTCGCGAACAATATAACCGCCCTCGTCGCCCAGACGAAAGACCTCCGGCTTACCCAGTCCCTAGCACCATGACGGGATCACAGAACATTACTCTCGGTCTCGAGAAAATCACCTCTCTTCTCTCCAAGATGGATAACCCCCAAAACTCTCTGAAAGCAGTCCATGTTTCCGGAACAAATGGAAAAGGGTCCGTATGCGCCTACCTTACTTCCTCGCTTGTTGCCTCAGGTTTGAAAGTGGGTCAATTCAATTCACCTCACCTCATCGATCGATGGGATTGTATCACCATCAACAACACCGTCATTCCAAAACAGATATTCCTTGATATCGAAAAGTCTGTGCAACAAACGAGTAAAAATAACGATATCGGCGCATCCTCGTTTGAAATTCTAACTGCCTGTGCGTTACAATATTTCAAGCAGGAAAAGGTCGACGTCGCAGTCATCGAGACGGGTATGGGCGGTCTCACTGACGCGACAAACGTTTTTTCAGCCCCCTTACTCAGTATAATCACCCACATATCCTTTGACCACACCGCCTATCTAGGCAATAAGCTCGAAGAAATCGCAGCTCACAAAGCAGGAATCATCAAACCTTCCTGCCCAGTCGTTACAATCCAGCAACTCGCTGATGCAGACGCCGTCATCTCACAAACTGCAAAAAAAAAGAACGCGGCATTGTATGTTGCTTCCGGATACTGGCGAACGCCACATTCCCAGATGCGGTATATGGTTGAGAATGTACGGTTTCAGGATGCAGATCCGTTGGCTACGCCGATACTGGGTGTTGTTCCTGGGATTGCGGGGGCTCAGCAGGGGAATAATGTTGCTGCCGCGGTGAAAGCTTTGGAGGTTCTAAGAGGAACGTTTCCTAGTATTACTGAGGAAGCGGTGCAGAAGGGGATTGCAAGTGCAAGTATCCCTGGCAGGATGGAATGGGTTCGCTTTGAGTTACCAGAGGGGAGAGTCCCGATGTTACTCGATGGAGCACATAATGTTGCTTCCTGTGCTGCGTTAGCGAAGTCTGTGGAAGGATTACGAAGGCAGTCTCCTGTGGTTTGGGTGATTGCGTTTTCGGAAGGACGGGATATAGACAAGTGTATGGCCAAATATGTCAAGACAGGAGACAGTGTTGCTTGTGTGGAATTCGGGAATGTCGATGGGATGGAATGGGTGAAGCCGATTGATGCAGCGAAAATCCGGTATGTAGCAAACAGATTGACTGGGGAGGATGTGAAAACTTTTGGTAAGGATGTGAAGGAGGGGATCAAGTGGGCTGTCAAGCAGACAAAGGAACGAAGAGGCATGCTAGTCGGGACGGGGAGTTTGTACCTTGTGGGCGAAATTCATCGACTACTTCGGGATGATCCGGAATTCAAAAATGAGGAAGATGAAGATGAAGATGACGATA
>Ga0182024_10017997_pt1 | contig 13202 bp, 14 predicted proteins | sample P32metaG_FD_120480 | JGI IMG/M metagenome (GOLD analysis project Ga0182024, IMG submission 120480) | Permafrost microbial communities from Stordalen Mire, Sweden - P3-2 metaG (Illumina Assembly) | ecosystem: Environmental > Terrestrial > Soil > Wetlands > Permafrost | place: Sweden: Stordalen...
CGCCAGCGTCGCACTGGCCGGACTAGGAACCAGTGCTGACCCCGCGTTTTGAGCTCGTCGTCCGCGGCGGGACCGTCGTTACCCCTGGCCATCAGGAGATCGCCGATCGGGCGGGACATGGCCGGCGCGACCACCGAGGCGGCGGTGGACTGGTTCCTCCACCCGATACTGGCAGGCCTCGGCGATAATACGGAGGCCGAGATCGCCGCGGCCCGGGTATCACACGGGCCGGCCGAGGAAGCCGGCCAGCCGGTCGACGGCGGGCGCATCCTCGGCGACCAGGGTTTCCGCGGCGAACGGGGCGCCGGCACCTTCCGGGCGTGACCTGAGCTGCTGCCTGGCCGCGGCCAGCACCCGTTCGGCGACGTCGGCGGGGAAGTCCGCCTGCTGCCCGGTCGCCCGGGCCAGATCCCAGCCGTGCACGAGGAGCTCTACGAGGCGGACGTGAAGGAGCACCGCCCCCGTCCCGCTGCCGAAGGGGGCGGTGTACACCGATTCCAGTACGCCGGGGGCAGAAAACGCCTCGCGCAGCGCTTGCGCGGCACGCTGGAACGCAGCCAGTGGATCGCCGCCGAGCTGATCGGCGCCCCGGTCCGGGAGTGGCTCGCCGCGCACCAGGGCGGCGAACAGCAGGTTCCCGGACACGAGATGACTGACGACGTCGCGGACATCCAGCTCGGTGCACGGTGTGGGCGCGGCCCAGTCGCCGGCCCGGATGCCGGCCAGCACGGCCTCCGTGGCCGTGAGCGCCCGGTCCAGATCGGCCAACCCGTCAACGTCAGTCATCCCACCAGCCTGGCAGACAGAAACGGATGCCGCGCCCGCCGCGCGGGCCTGGATAACGATCAGCATCGCGCAGTTAGCCGTCCATGACGGCCCTGACGCGGCGCCGGGCGGAGCACCCTCATCAGCTGGTCACGTCGGCGGTGGTGAACCGGGCCCAGGTGAAGGAGCCGAAGATCAGCAGGTACACCGCGAACGACAGCAGGCCGCGCAGCAGGGTGCCGGTGTCGATGGGCACGCGGAGCAGGGAATCGAAGGAGTTCCACCAGTGCGTCGGCAGGTACGGGTGGATCGCCGCGAACTGGGGCACGTTGTCGATCACCTCGCTGGTTACCACCACGATCGCCAGCGCGGCGATCGCGCCGACCGCGTGCTCGGTGAGAGTCGAGAGGGCCAGGCCGATCATGCCGAGCGTGGCCATCGCCGCGGCCACGTACAGCGAGACGAACACCAGCCGCAGCATCGCATCGGCGAGCGGCACGGTGGTGCCGGACAACAGCGTCACCGGCCCGATCGGGAACAGGGCCGCGCCCGTGGCCAGGGCTACCGCCGCTACCAGGAAGGTCACCACGAGCGCGAATATCACGATCGTGGCGTACTTCACGCTGAGCAGGCGGACCCGCCCAGCCGGCACGGCCAGCAGGGAGCGCAGCGTGCCGTAGCCGGCCTCGCCAGCCATCGAGTCCCCGGCGACCACGGCCACGGCCAGCGGCATCACGAGTATGAGCAGCAGGGTCAGCGCGATGAAGCTGAGGAACACCCCGTTGCCGGCGAGCTGGGTGATGAACGCCACGCTGGGGCCTCCGGAGTTTCCCCCCTGGTCCCCCAGGCGCAGCCCGATGCCGATGATGAGGGGAAACAACGCGACCACCACCAGGAGCGCCTGGTTCCGGCGGCGGCCGAAGACCAGCCGCAGCTCTGACCGGAAGAACCGCAGCCACGCCTGGACGGGAGCATCGCGGCCCTGGCCTGCGGCCGCCGCCCCGCCTGCGTAGTCGGCCCCAGCCGGGGGTGCCTCGGCCGTCGAAGCCTCAGCCATCGATATCGAACCCCTCTCCGGTGAGTCCCACGAAAAGCTCCTCCAGGCTCGGGGTGACCATGCCGAGCCCGCGGACCCCGACACCCGCCCCGACGAGTTCCGCGCAGATCCGCTCGGGCTGATCGCCTGAGAGCTGCGCCGATACCTCGTTTCCGGCGACCTGCGGGTTGGTGAGGCCGAGCCGTTCGAGCACCGCCGCCGCTGCGGCCGGCTCCGCCGTCTCGACCCGGATGCGGGCGGCGCCGGTGGCGCGCAGTTCCCCCAGCGGGCCCTGGAAGACCAGCCGTCCGGTGCGCATCACGCCCACGTGCGAGCAGACCTGCTCGACCTCGGCGAGCAGGTGCGACGACACGAACACGGTGATGCCATCCGCGGCGATCTGCCGGATAAGCCCCCGCACCTCGCGGGTGCCCTGCGGGTCGAGGCCGTTGGTCGGCTCGTCCAGCACGATCAGCTCGCGCGGCGTGAGCAGGCCGGCGGCGATGGCCAGCCGCTGCTTCATGCCGAGTGAGTAGTGGCGGTACCGCTTCCGGGCGGCCGCCAGCAGGCCCACCCGGTCCAGCGCCTCGCCGATCCGCGCCGCGGCGGTCCGCGGGTCGGCGGTCCGGTCGGCGGCGTCGCAGCGGGCCAGGTTGTCCTGGCCCGTCAGGAACGGGTAGAACGCCGGCCCCTCGATGAGCGAGCCCACGCGGGGCAGCACCCGGATCGCACCCGACGGCATCGGCACGCCCAGCAGTTCCGCGCGGCCGCTCGTCGGGAAAGCCAGGCCCAGCAGCACCCTGATCGTGGTCGTCTTCCCGGAGCCGTTGGGCCCGAGGAAGCCGTACACCGAGCCGCGCGGGACGGCGAGGTCGATACGGTCGACGGCCACCTGGCCACCCCGGAACCGCTTGGTGAGACCGCTGCTCGCCACGGCCAGCGCGGTCATTTCGACGTCACCGGGACGGCCGCGTGGTGTGATCGGGCCGCTGGGGCGTGACCCGGCTGGGTGGCGGCCTGGTAGAGGACCTCCGGCGTGACGGCGCCGATCAGGATCCGGCCCTGGCTGGTGATCAGGACCGACAGCAGGCTGGTCCGCAGCAGGCGGCCGCTGCCCCAGGGTCCGCTGACCCGCCTGGCGGACTGCAGCGCGGCGCCGAAGATCGCGCCGGTGTCGCCACCGGGGGCCGGGCTGCCGGAGTCACCAGGTCGGCCGGCCGGACCGCCGGACCCGGGGGCAGCCGATGCGCTGGAGCCGCGGAACGGCCCGGGACCCGAGCCGCCTGGACCGCCGGTGCCGGTCAGCAACGACAGTGAGGACTGCGGCGCAGCGGCGACGGCCAGCCATCCCTGGCCGATCACGGTCATCCCGTTCGTCAGGGTGGTGCTGCGCGCAGCCTGACCGGAGGCCTGGCTCCCGGACCCGGCGCTTTCCTGGGTGACCTTCGCCCCGGCGGGCGGGCGGAACGCGAAGTTAGCCGCGGCCGGCCGGACGAACGACACCGACGTGAAGCCCACCTGGATCGCCGGGCTCTGTGCTCCCCTCGCGAACACCTGGACCCGCAGCGGCACGTTGTTCCGGGCGTCGATGGCGATGCGGACCTGGCCGACCAGCGAACGGGAACTCTTCGGCGCGAGCACGAGCTGGTAGGCGGCCTCGCCAGCGACGGTCACGTTGCTGTCCACGCTGACCGCCGTGGTCGGCCCGACCCGGGCCAGCACCTGGCCAGCGGCCTGCTGCGGAGTCAGGGGTAGGGACGGCACGCGCGGGACCGGTGCGCCGGCCGGCAGCGCGATGTGCGTCACCGTGTTGGTGGAGCTATCCCACAGCCAGGCGCTGCTGCCGTTCCTGATGACATCGCTCTCGGTCATGCTCTGCGGTATGGCGAGCCGGAAGTGCGCCGGGTCCGAGAACCACACCCTGATCGTGTGCGAGCCGGCCAGCAGCGACGGAAGGGAGGCCGGGTCCCCGGCCGACGGCAGCACGGGCAGGCCGAGCGACGCCGTTTCCACCACGGTCCCGGTCAGTGGCGGCGCCGATGTCTTCGCGGCCAGCGCGGCCAGCAGTTGCGCCGGCGTGCGCGACGGCAGCAGCGGCGCCGCCTGGGCCGCGGGGATCACCGATCCCGCCAGCACCCCGCCCGCCACGGCCACAGCCCCGGCGGGAACCGCCCACCTCACCCGGCGGGGCAGATTCACCCTCTGCTTCATGACGCTTCGCCTGTCCTTTCGTTCCCGGAAATCACTGTGGCCCGGATTCATGGCCTGCCGCTCACGCGTCGCGCAGCCGCAGGAGCAGGCCGCCGGCCAGCACGACGGCGGCGGCCCAGGCGGCGAGCACGCCCAGGCCGCCCCACGGGCTGATCGGCAGGCCGCGCAGTCCGGTGGTGGCCTGGATGGCCAGCCCGGCGCTCATCGGCGCGTACCGCTCGATGCCGCTGTGCCAGTGCGGGCTTTTCACGACGGCGGCGATGATCGGCGAGAGGTAGAGCAGGCCGAGGACGGTCCCGATGGCCGCCCCGGAGTCCCGGATGATGGTGGCCACACCCAGGCTGAGCAGGCCGATCAGGGCGAGGTACAGGACCGAGCCCCCGGCCGCCCGCAACACTGGCCCGTCCGCCAGCGACAGCGGCGGGTAGCCGTGCGCCGTCGTGAAGCCGTGGCCGGGCAGGATGAGCCGCCCGGCCAGCAGGGAGCCCAGCACGGCGATGGTCCCGGCCGCCAGCACCAGGCCGCTGACGATGGTGGCCTTGGCGGCCATCATGGAGGTCCGCCGGGGCATCGCGGTGATGGTGGTGCGGATCATCCCGGTGCTGTACTCGCCGCTGATCACCAGCACGCCCAGGATGGCGGCCACCGCCTGGCCGAGGTTGATCCCGGTGAGGCTGAGCTTGGCCGGGTCTACGCTGCATCCCCCGGTCGGGCAGGGCCGCCGCGGCCGCCGCGGCGCTCACCGCCACGGTCAGCAGGATCAGGGCGCCCAGCAGCCAGGGTGTGCCCGGCAGGGTGCGCAGCTTGGTCCACTCCGCGTGCAGGGCCTCGCGCAGCCCGGTCCATCCTGCGAGGAGCGCCTGTCGAGGGCCGGCCGGCCCGGCGGGCGGTGTCCCCCGGGCATGGGCCCGCTGCGCGGGCGGGGCCTGGCTCATACGTCCCTCCGGCGGAACAGGACCACGGCCAGGCCCAGGGCGAGCACCGCCCACGCGCACAGCACAGCGAAGCCGCCCCAGGGGGCCAGCGGGAAGTAGCCGGCCGTCGGCGTGTAGCCGGCGGTGACTTGGGTGTACTGCGGGACGCTCTGCTGGATGGCGAAGCCGGCGGCCGGAGTAACGCGCAGCAGCCAGTTCTCCGCGCCCAGGGGCAGGACGTCGCCGGTCCCGAGGATGTACGGCAGGACGATCACCACGATGACGGCGGTGACCGCCGCGGTGCTGCGCCGTAGCGCGGTGCCGATGGCGAGCGCGAGGACAGCGGCGACGGCCAGCAGCGCCGCGGTGCCCGCGATGACCCGCAGTTCGGTCAGCATGCTAACCGGGAGAACGTAGGTGCCCTTGGCGTGCGATAGGCGGTCACTGAGCGGGACCGTGATGATGGCGGCGGCCAGCCCGGCGGCGAACGTGACGCCCCCGGCCACGATGGCCTTGGCGGCCAGCACCCGGCCGCGCCGCGGGCTGGCGGCCAGCGTGGTGCGGATCATGCCCCGCCGGTACTCGGCGGTGATGAACATGACGGCCACGACGACCACCGCGATCAGCCCCGCGAACGCGCCCACCAGGCCTTGCTCGATGGTCGAGATAGGGAACCCCGCGTCGGCCGCTGGCACGAGCGGCGCGATGTCGCCGGACCCGGTGACAGTGAACGTGCCACCGGACTGGTGAAACCCCAGAGACCCGCTGGTCACCGGGCCGCCCGTAGCCTTGCCCCCTACCGCATCGCCCGTCCACGGGCGGCTGGGCGAGGTGCCTGACAGGCTGGCGTGGTCGAAGACGGCGGTCGCCAGGCTGGGGCCGCCGGCGCTGGTGCCCCCGCCGAGGGAGTGGGATACCACCACGGTGTGGGTAGGCGAGGTGGCGAACAGGCCGGCCTGCACGGTAGAGGACAGGCCAGCCAGGCGAGCGGTGCCGACCCGGGTCCAGTGCGTGCCGTCGGCGGAGTCGTAGCCGGTGAGCGTGTCACCGGAGCGGGTCAGCCGGAGCCAGCGCGGGGAAGCCGCGGAGACGGCGCCAGGCAGGCCGGCCGTGTCGTGGGTGTAGTCGTACTGCATCCGCACGCCGTGGCCGCCGGTGACCATCATCGCCGCGTACGCCGAGCCGGGCCGGGTGGACGCCTTGATGATGATCCCGGCCTTGGACCAGGGCTGAACGCCTCGGGTCAGGGGGTGGCCGACCGCCGTAACGCCGTTCGCGTACAGGCCGGTCAGGGAGGCTACCCGGACGGTGATGCTGCCGTTGCCGGCCAGCGGCTGTCGGACGAGATAGAACTGGTCCGTGACGGCCACGCCTCCGGGTCCCAGCGGAATATGCGGAAGGCAGGCCGGGCCGCTCAGTACCGGGCTGGACGGGCTGGACTGGCAGGTGCTGCTGCCGCCCCCGGCGATGAGCAGCCCGAGCACCACGGTCACCAGCGCCGCGACGACCATCCCGATGACCCAGCCGCGGACGGTCCGGAACTTCGTCCATTCCGCCCGCAGCAGCTGCGCGAAGCCGTCGCGCGCAGCCTGCTGGTCCGGCCGGTACGGCGTGAGCGTGGGCGCGGTCATTTCGCGGCCTCCCCCGCCACCTCGGCGGGCACGGCGCGGAACTCGACCGCGTCGCGGGTCAGTTCCATGTAGGCCTCTTCCAGCGTCGCGCGGTGCGCCGACACCTCCGAGAACGGCACCGCGCCCTCGCCGAGCAGGGCCACGACCCGCTCGGCGGGCAGTCCGGTGACCGTTACGGTGTCGCGGTCGGTGGCGGCGACGGTGGCCCCCGCGTGCGCCAGCACTGTCATCGCCTCCGACCGCGCGCTGGTACGCAGGCTGACCCGGTCACCCGACGCCGCCGCGATCAGCTCACGCACGCTGGCGTTGGCGATGACCTTCCCGCGGCCCACCACCACCAGGTGGTCGGCGGAGTCCTGCAGTTCGCTCATCAGGTGGCTGGACACCAGCACGGCGCGGCCCTCGGTGGCCAGCGCGCGCAGGAACCCGCGCATCCAGACGATCCCTTCCGGGTCCATCCCGTTGAACGGCTCGTCGAACATCAGCACCGGGGGGTCGCCCAGCAGCGCCGCGGCGATGCCCAGCCGCTGCCGCATGCCCAGCGAGTACCCGCCGGCCTTGCGGCGGGCCGCCGTGCCCAGCCCCGCCTGCCCGATCACCGCGTCGACCCGGCGGGCGCCCAGGCCCTGGGAGTGGGCCAGCCACAGCAGGTGGTTGCGCGCCGTCCGGCTGGGCTGCAGCGCGGCAGCGTCCAGCAGCGACCCGACGTGGCTCAGCGGGTGCCGCAGGGACCGGTAGGGCTGGCCGCCGATCAGGGCCGTGCCTTCATCGGCCGCGTCCAGGCCCAGGATCACCCGCATCGTGGTGGACTTGCCCGCCCCGTTGGGGCCGACGAACCCGGTGACCTGCCCCGGCAGGACCGTGAACGACATCCCGTCCAGCGCCACAGCCGGCCCGAACCGCTTACGCAGGCCGTTGACCTCGATAGTTGCTTCCATACCAGGAAGGCTAGGGAACAGGGCGGCCACGGTCGTCACGCCAGGGAGCGGTCTTCACGGTCGCTGGCACGGGGACGCCCGCGGCCGCTTATCCCCCGCAGGGGGGACAGCGCTGTCCCTGGCCAGGGGGACGCCGGCGCTCCGGCCAGCGGCGACAATGGCCTACATGGGCACAGCGAGTAGCTGGCGTGCCGGATGGGCCGGCACCGGCCAGCGCATCGCGGCGTCCCCGCACGCGCCGCTCGTCGCCGCGGCGCTGCTGGCGGTGGCGGCGGTGACCGAAGCGCTCACGCGGGCCGCGGGCGCCGGCGTGGGCGGGTCATCTCTGGTGCTCAGCCTGCTGGCCGTGGCCATCCTCGCCCTGGCTACCACCCTGCCACTCGGGTTCTTCTGGGCCCAGCCGGCCGCGGCGGCGATAGCGGTCACCGCGGCGAGCCTGCTATCGCTGGGGGTCTTCCAGATATTCACCGTCGCGGGCCTGCTGGGCCAGCTCACCGTCTTGTACCGGCTCGGCCGCTACGGCCCGCAGCACGCCGGGGCGCGCTTCCTGGCCGCCGGCCTGGCCGCGCCATTCCTGGTCCTGGCTCTCGCTGTCCCTCATGCCGGCGGCCCTGAGGAAAGGATCCTCACCGTGCTGCTGGCCTCCCTGGCCCCGGCCGCAGCCCTGGCCGGGATCGCCGTGGCGGCCCGCAGCGAGGCGCTCGTGCACAGCGCCGCCCGGCAGGCCATCGCGGGCACCCTGATGGACCACACCGCGCGTGGCGAACGGGCCCGGATCGCCCGGGAGCTGCACGACGTCGTCGCCCATCACATTTCCATGATCGCCGTGCAGGCCGAGACGGCCCGGCTGGCCACCCCGGGTATGCCCGCCGCGGGCGCGCAGCGGCTCTCGGAGATTGGCGACACCGCGCGGGCCGGGCTGACCGAGATGCGGCGGCTGCTCGGCGTCCTGCGTGAGGACGCCCAGGCCGCCATGCCCGGCGATCAGAGCACGGACCGGCAGCCGCAGCCGGGGCTTCGGCAGCTCAACGAGCTGCTCGACGGGGCCAGGGACACCTCCGGCGCTGGCACCCGGCTCATCGTCTCCGGCCCGCCGGCCACGCTCGACCCGGGGGTCGAACTCGCCGCCTTCCGTATCATCCAGGAGGCCCTCACCAACGCCCGGCGGCACGCGCCGGGCGCCGCCATCGACGTGGAACTGCACTACAGCGACGACGCGCTGCGGCTCCGCGTCCGTGACAACGGGCCCGGTCCTCCCGCGGTACCGCTGGCAGGCGGCCATGGGCTGGCCGGCATGCGCGAACGCGCCGCAGCCGCGGGCGGCGGGCTGCACACCGGCCCGGCGCCCGGCGGCGGTTTCCTGATCGAGGCCACGCTGCCGGCCAAGGTCGAGGCGGCCCTGTGAACGCCCCGCCGCCCGGGGTCCGGATCATCGTCGCGGACGACCACCAGGTCGTGCGCACCGGATTCGCCGCGCTGCTCGACACCCAGCCGGACTTCAGCGTCATCGGCACCGCCCGCGACGGGGGCGAAGCGGTCCGGCTCTGCCGTGAACTAGCCCCCGACGTCGTCCTGATGGACGTGCGCATGCCCGGCATGGACGGCATCGAGGCCACCAGGCAGCTCGCCGGCCCCGGCCCGGGCGGCCCGCGGATCCTCATCCTGACCACCTTCGACCTGGACCAGTACGTCTACGACGCGCTGCGGGCCGGGGCCAGCGGATTCCTGCTTAAAGACGTCACCGCTGAGCGTCTCTTCGACGCCGTGCGGGTGATCGCCGTCGGCGACGCGCTGCTCTCCCCCGGCGTCACCCGCCGCCTCATCAGCGAGTTCACCCGGCTCCGGCTCCCTCCGGACGCCCCGCCCGCTGCCGCGCTCGCCGGGCTCACCCCGCGCGAGACGCAGGTTCTCCGGCTGGTAGCCGCAGGCCTGTCCAACGCGGAGATAGCCGCCCAGCTGGTCGTCACCGAAGAAACGGTCAAAACGCACGTCAGCCGGATGCTGAGCAAGCTCGGGCTGCGAGACCGGACGCAAGCAGTCGTCACCGCCTACGAAACCGGGCTGGTCGTGCCGCACTCCCGCAATCCCGGGTAGCCCGGGGGCACGGGCTACAGCGCGGTGGCGCTTTCGCCGGGCAGGTCACCGAACCGCGCGTTCGCGTCAAAGGCGAGGATGATGCGGCCGGACTACAGCGCAGCCACCCCGAGCACGGCACCGGCGAGGATTAGGCACCCAGGGCAGCGAGCCTGCCGCGATCCAGCGCCGGAAGAGATCAACCTGCTCCGGCGGCCAGGCGCCGTCGCAGGGCATTGACCCGGCGCTGAGCTTCCCGAGGATGGCGTCCTCGTGCGCCCGCACGTCGTCGTATGACCACAGATCGAAAGCTCTCAGCATTGACGATCGGTCCTTCTCCCGGAACAGGGGACGGACATCGCGTTCGAAACCAGGTGTTGCGGATGAGTCCGGCCGGTCGGTCATCAGGCCTTTCCCTGCGCTGGTGGTACCCGCGGCTCACATGCGAATGATCATGCCCCCCGAGCACAGGAGCACGCCAGGGATCCATGCCGCGACGGTGGCCGGCTCCTGCCCCGGGCCGCTGACCTGGCTAGGGCAGGTACAGGTGCAGCCCGGCGGGCATGTGATCCGTCACGGCGATGGTGCCGTGGAACACCCCGTTGATGTAGGCGGCCACGTTGGCCGGATAAGCGCTCCCCGGGCTGTGCTCGGCGGTGAGGCGCAGGATGGCGGACGGCTGGCATTTGTGCCCGGTGGCCAGCTCCGCGAGGGACATCTTGCCTCCGGTGGTGTGCTCGATCATGGTGGCTCCTGCCTTGACGGGCTGGGCTTGGCGGGCACTGTGATGTGGCCAGGCCAGCTTATGCTCGCCCGGCCCGGGGCTCGGTGACCGTCCACATCGCGGGCGGCGCACGTCTGGCTGTCACACATTGCCGGCCATGGGGGTCAGGGAGGTGTAAACCCGCGCGGACCACGAGGAGATCATCATGGACCCCCGTCTCAACTTCTACGGCAACACCGTGGCGTCGAGATTTGCGAAGTACATCAACTCGGCAGGCACGGTCGTCACTGAATCGGCTTTGCCAGCCGCGGCGCAGGAGCTGGTGAAGATCCGGGCCAGCCAGATCAACGGGTGTGCCGCCTGCACCGACATGCACACCAAAGACGCCGCTCACGCGGGGGAAAGCCCGGTGCGGCTCAACCTGATCGCCGCGTGGCGTGAGGCCACGGTCTTCACCGAGGCCGAGCGGGCCGCCCTGGAACTCACCGAGCAGGGCACCCGCATCGCCGATGCCGCCGGTGGTGTCACCGATGATGCCTGGGCGAACGCGGCCAAGCACTACGACGACGACCAGCTCGCCGCGCTGGTGTCGCTCATCGCCCTCATCAACGCCTACAACCGCATGAACGTGATCATCCGGCAGCCGGCCGGGGACTACCAGCCTGGTCAGTGGTGACCATCAGGGCTTCCGCCCGACCGCCCCTGCGATCTTCAGCCGGGTGGGAGCCGTCAGCGAGTCCTGCCGCCACGCCTGAACGTCACTCAGGCCGGGCTCCAGGAGCTCGAACCCGCTGAAGAACTGCTTGATCTCGCTCCTGGGCCGGAAATACGTCTCGACCGCCGTGCCCGCGGCCACCGCGCGCAGCTCGGCCATCGCGTCCGGATCGCTGTCGCTGGCGAACTGGGAGAGCACCAGGCAACTGCCCGGGCACATGCGGTCCCGGAACTGCGCGACGATCCCCCCGGGATCCCCGGCATCGGGCACCAGGTGCAAGACCGCCACGCACAGCACGGCGACCGGCTGGCCGAAATCGATCAGACGCCGCACGTCCGGATGTCCCAGGATCATCTCCGGCTGGCGGATGTCAGCCTGGACCGAAACCACCCGGTCATCGCTGGCCAGCAGTGCCTCATTGTGGACATGCACGACCGGGTCGTAATCGACGTACACCGCACGGGCCGACGGATCGGACTCGCGGGCGGCTTCATGCACGCTCGGAGAAGTGGGGAAGCCGGTCCCCAGGTCGATGAACTGCCTCAGGCCGGCGGCGCCCAGGAGGCGGACCGCCCGGATCGCGAACGCCCGGTTAGCCCGGGCGAGCCGCCGCTGATCAGGAGCAACCGCGAGGACCCGGTCGGCGGCCGCCCGGTCCACCGCATAGTTGTCCTTGCCGCCCAGCAGGTAGTCGTAGATCCGCGCGGCAGCCGGCTGAGCCGGATCGGTGCCCGGCGACGTCACCCGCTCATCCTCATCCTCCAGCGCGCCGCTGCTCTTTGCGCAGGAGACTACAGCCTCAGCGGGCCCGGCTCATCCAGCCAGTGGCTCGTCACCGTTGCGGAAAATTCGTTGACACCTCGCTCACGCGATAGCCGTTGAACAACCGCGAGGCAGTCTTTACTCTGAGCCGGATGCCGGGCGGGAAAGGTGATGCGATGAGCGAGCTCAAGGCCGAGGCCGAGCCGGCCGAGGTTGGCCTGGATCCGGACCGGTTGCGGCGGATCGACCGGCACTTCGCCCGCTATGTCGATGACGGCAGGCTGCCGGGCTGGCTGATCACGGTGAGCAGGCACGGCCGCCTGGCGTACGTAACGGCCTGCGGATCCCGCGACGTCGAGGCTGGCCTGCCGGTCGGGACCGACACGGTGTGGCGCATCTACTCGATGACCAAGCCGATTACCTCGGTGGCGGCGATGATGCTGTACGAAGAGGGCGGGTTCGGGCTCACCGATCCGGTCAGCTCGTTCATCCCTTCCTTCGCCGACGTCCGGGTGTACGCGGGCGGCTCGGACCTGCGGCAGGTTACCGTCCCTGCCACCGAGCCGGTCCGGATCTGGCACCTGCTCACCCATACCGCGGGCCTGACGTACGGGTTCCACCGGGTACACCCGGTGGACGCCATGTACCGGGCCGCCGGGTTCGAATGGTCCGCACCGCCCGGCATGGACCTGGCGCAGGCGTGCGACACCTGGGCGGGCATGCCGCTGCTCTTCCAGCCCGGCACTGAGTGGAACTACTCAGTGGCGACCGACGTGCTCGGCCGGGTGATCGAGGTCGTCTCCGGCCAGCGCCTCGACGAGTTCTTCGCGGCGAGGATCCTGCGCCCGCTCGGCATGACCGGCACCGGCTTCTACGCCACGGAAACCCAGCTGCCCCGGCTGGCCGCCCTGTACACGCCCGGGACCGGCGGCACTGCGGCCAGGCTCGACGCGCTGGGCGACGCCGCCCGCCGCCAGCCGGCTTTGCTGGGCGGAGGCGGTGGCCTGGTCTCGACCGCTGCCGACTATCACCGCTTCACCCAGATGCTGCTGCACCGCCCGGACAGCCCGGCCGGGGAACTGGACGGCACGCGGCTGCTGGGCCCCGCCACCGTAGGCTACATGACCCGCAATCACCTTCCTGGCTGCCTCGACCTGGAGACGTTCGGCAGGCCGCTGTACGCCGAGTCCCCGTTCCGCGGGGTCGGCTTCGGGCTGGGCCTGGCCGTCGTCCTCGACCCCGTGCCAGGCAAGGTGCTGTGTTCCGTGGGTGAGCTGTCGTGGGGCGGCGCGGCCAGCACCACATTCTGGATCGATCCGGTCGAGGAGCTGACCGTCTCGTTCTTTACCCAGCTCCTTCCCTCCAGCGCCTACCCGATCCGGCCGCAGTTGCGCCAGCTCGTCTACCAGGCACTGTCCGGCTAGCGGCCGGCG
>Ga0182024_10017998_pt1 | contig 13201 bp, 16 predicted proteins | sample P32metaG_FD_120480 | JGI IMG/M metagenome (GOLD analysis project Ga0182024, IMG submission 120480) | Permafrost microbial communities from Stordalen Mire, Sweden - P3-2 metaG (Illumina Assembly) | ecosystem: Environmental > Terrestrial > Soil > Wetlands > Permafrost | place: Sweden: Stordalen...
CCGCATCGAGATCGGAGGCGGGACCCATGCGCAACTTTTTTGTTTTTTCGACGCAGAGTTGCGTGAAACGCTCGGCGGCGGGCTGCTCGACGTAGATGCGTTCAACCGAAATGCACGTCTCGCCGCAATTCATGAAACCGCCCCAGACGGCGGCGCTCGAGGCGATTTCCAGATCGGCATCGGCGAGGACGATCATCGCGTCTTTGCCGCCGAGTTCGAGAACCGAAGGGATCAGTTTTTTGGCGCAGGCTTCGGCGATGCGCTGGCCGGTCGCGACACTGCCGGTGAAGAACACTTTGTCCGGGCCCGCTTCGATGATTGCGGCACCGAGATCGCCGCGGCCTTGCAGCACTTGCACCAGACCCGTCGGAAATTTCGCTTGCTCGACGAGTTCGCCGACTAGTTGGCCACACCACGGTGTCAGTTCCGACGGCTTCAGCAGCACAGCATTGCCCGTCGCGAGCGCGGGAATTACCTGCACCATCGGAATCGAGAACGGATAATTCCAAGGCGAGATGATCGCGACTACGCCGAGCGGATCGAATTCCAGCCAGCCGGACTTCGCTTTCATGGCGATGTTGTGATGCGGCACGCGTTCGTGACGCAGCCAGCGCGGTGCCTGGCGCGCCAGAAAATCCGCAGTGTCGAGCGCGAGGAGCACTTCGGCGAAGATCGCTTCGACGCGCGGCTTTCCTGCTTCGCGCGAGATCACGTCCGCGATTTCATCGCGGCGCGGGAAAATCGCATCGCGTAGACGGCGCAGCATGGCGCAGCGTTCGCGCAGAGGACGCGCGGCCCAGTCTTTTTGTGCGGTGCGAGCGCGCGCGAAAATCGCGGGAAGGTCGGCTGGCTGCGTCACCGCAAATTGCGCGTTTATTTCCTGCGTGGCGGGGTTGATCGAGTCAATGGTAGCCGCGGCGCGCAAAGGAGGTGAAGCGAGCTGTGAAGGGACCGCCATTTCTTTCGTGATTGTAACTGAAATGACCGATGAAGGCCGAGATTTGACATCTGCGAACATCAATTGAGTTTTCGCCGACCACTCATCGGGACGCGTCTGAATAGCGGTAGCGAACGAATGCCTTTTCGGTAGAGCGTTTACCAATATTCGTAAGTTTCGGGATTTATTTCGATGATGCTGCCGCAACAACTCGAATCACTGGCGGAGCGTAGGAAGCCACGTCAATCAGATGATTCAGGCATGTCAGCTTGTAGTGCTGGATTGGCTAAGTGTGGGCGCCGGTGTCCCGCGCAAGATGGTCGAGGAAATGAGAGTTGCTATAGATACGAAATGGCTTGCCTCGAAAGATCTCATCGTCGTAGTTACCACACGATCCGGCACATTCCTCAGTTACCAAGTATGCGACATAAGACTACCAGGTCAGCTCAAAGCTTCGACAAGATTCGGTAGTCTCTATCGCGGAGACATTTGTCAGATTCTTTTTCAGATTAGGAAGCCTGCGATCTAGATCTCGAGCTGAGCCGGATGTCGTTTCGACAGCCTCATCGACAACGAGCCGCAAAGAATTATCGCGTGGCTCCGAAATCTCTCGCAGGAAAAGATACTTAACAGAATTAAGAGACGTTAGTTCGTGACTGACCTCCATTGACGACTCCCGTCGCGCTGTTATCTGGTGCGGACAGAATCATACCCGATAAAGTGAACCGGGATGGGCCTCAATCCAGCGATTCAATTTCAGAACGAACCGAACAATCATCACGGTCTGAAGACCGTCGCTACGTCGCTCGGCCGCGGCGGCGGGAAGACGAGGACGCGAGGGAATCGGTGGGGTCGGGATACTCGAGGGCTACCAGGTAGAGGCCTTCGGGGGGGACTGTGGGACCGGAGCGGGAGCGGTCGCGCGCTGCGAAAATTTGCGGGATGTCGGCGGGGGCTAAGCGGCCTTTGCCAACTTCGATTAGGGTGCCGACGATTTTGCGGACCATGTAGCGCAGGAAGGAGCGGCCGCGGATGACGTAGGAGATTTCGTCGCGGTCGGGTTCGCGCACGATTTCCGAGGAATGGATTACGCGCTGCATGTCGCGGTCTTTGTCGTCTTCTTCCGAGCCAGTGGACGCGGCGAAGGACGTGAAATCGTGCCGGCCTTCGAAGGCGCGGGCGGCTGCGGACATGGCGGCTTCGTCGAGCGGCCAGGGATAGTGGAACGCGCGGCGATGATCGAATGGCGGGAGGACTTCGCCGCGATAGATGCGATAGCGGTAGGTCTTTCCTTGCGCTAGCCAGCGCGAATGAAAATCGTGGCCGACTTCTTGCGCGGCCACGATGCGCACGGAGGGAGGAAGCAGCGCGTTCATGCCGCGCTGAATTTCGTGCGCGTCGAGCGTCGAGTGCGTTTTGAAATGCGCGACCTGGCCTAGCGCGTGGACTCCGGCGTCGGTGCGGCTGGCACCGTGAATGGTGATCGCTTCTTGCGTGATCTGGCGGATGGCGTCTTGCAGAGCGCCTTGGATAGTGGGCAGGCCGGGTTGGAGTTGCCAGCCGTGGAAATCGGCGCCGTCGTAGGCGATGGTTAGCTTGATCGTTTGCATCGGTCTGCGTCGATTATCTCACGTGAGCGGAGGGCGACGGCACCACAGATGAACGCAGATGAACACAGATAGAGACAGTGATAAAGGCTAACCGATTCGTTCAAGAAAAGCGTTTCGCGTGACTACGGATTTTCGCCGAGATGGAATTCGACGAGTTCGAGTTCTGTATCTGCCTCCGTGCCGTGATGGTGATACTCGTATGCGGTGATGCCGATTCCCGGCACGAAATCAATCTGCGTATCATCGGGATTCGTGACGTAGCGGATGGTGTAGGCGGTTCGTTGCTCGTGCGTGATTCCCTTCACGCCGTTCAGTGACATGTCGCGCACAGAATCCACCATCCCGCAATACTCCGAATCCTCGCGTTGCATTGTTGCGGCATCGCAGCCGAATTTCTTTCCCTTGGCGAGCGGCAATTCGAGAATTAGATCATCTTCGGTAACAATATCGCCGAGGGATTTGCCGGGATCCTGGACTTCTTTCATGGCGTTTTGAGCGTCGTCGAAATTGATCAGGTAGAACTTGTGTTCGTCTTCCTGGACGATCAACGAATCTTTTCGTTCGGGGTTGCCGTCGGACCAGTCCAAATCGGCGGGAAAACCGTTTATCACCGTCGCGCGCAAATTGCCGCGCTTGACGGATGTTGTGACTTGCGTCTTCCACTCCACGGGCATTTCCACGGTTTTTTGAGTCCGAGCGTCAAAGTACCCGACCGTTCCGCGGTAAATCCAGTAGGTGCCCTTCGACAGCGGGAAATCATCGGCGTGAGTTCCGCTGGCACGGCCCGTTAGCCCGGCCACGCAGAATAATGCGGCGGCTAGAATGGCAACCAATGATTTTCGTTTGGAGAATGCCTTCATCGAAATTGGCCGGCAACGCATTTTTGCCGGAGCCACGACGAATTAGACTCTTCTGCGCGTAAACCGTTTGCCCGTGTTTACAAAAATTTTACGGATGAGTGCGCGAAAATCGGGAGCCAGGGCGGGTGGCCATGCCTCCGGCGTGGCATTGCGGGCAATCGTCGGGCTCGTAGCTGGGGACGTCCATTTCGAGCAGGGCGCGCGCGGTGACGTTGAGCTCGAGGCGGCCGCCGCTGCGGTCAATGATGGCGCCGGCGGCGACGGCCAGGCCGCCTTCCTGTTCGACGACGCCGATGGCTTCGCGCGTGGAGCCGCCGGTGGTCCACACATCTTCGATGACCAGAACGCGTTCGCCGGGCTTCAGCTCGAACCCGCGGCGCAGCGCCATTTGGCCGGAGCGATCGCGTTCGACGAAAAGCGAGCGGACGCCTAGGGCGCGAGCAACTTCGTGGCCGATAATCACGCCGCCGAGAGCGGGTGAGACAACGCAGGCGACGGTGTGGTCCTTGAATCGTTCGGCGAGGGCGCGGCCGAGTTGTTCGGCATGTTGCGGATGTTGCAGAACCAGCGCGCACTGGATGTAGGTGGCGCTGTGGCGTCCGCTGGATAGCTCGAAATGTCCCGTACGGATGGCGCCTACTTGTTCGAGCAGCTTCAGAATCTCGTCACGTTGCATCGCACTCCATCCGGCGTGTGCGCGTGCGGGGGCACAGGCAGCCAGTCGCGCTAGCCTAAAGGCGAAGGGGGAAAGTGTCAATGGGGGGTGACGCGTGATTAGTGAGTAGTGATTGGTGATTCGTGATCGGTGGTCGGCGGTTGACGGGAACGCGAGCGAAACGCCAGTGTGAAGCAGGTCTCGCTCTACTGATCCATACGCAGGCTGATGGAGCCGATTCCGCCTTCTATCGTCAGGTCGATGGTTGCGGGGGTTTTGCCGAGGGCGTCGTTGACGTAATCATCGCCCTCGCGCGTTAGGCCATGCGGGCTGACGGAGCCGATTCCGCCGGAGGCGTGGACGCGCACGCCGACGTCCTTCGGCAGGCGAACGATCGCCGAGCCGACGCCGCCGTGAATATCCACGTGCAAATCAGATTTCCGCGGTCCAGTGAGGTCGAGGTTCATTTGGCCAACGCCGGCGTTGACATCGAGATTTTTCACGCCGAGACCCTGCAGGCGCAAATTGCTCGAACCTGCGCCGATTTGCACGTTCATATCCATGGGGACGTTATCGGCGAAGCGCAGTTGCCAGTCGTTGCGCGCGATGGCGAGGTGCACGTGAAGCTTATTCTGCTGGGTGATGGATAGGTCTCCGTGTCCGCCGGAAACTGAATACTCGACGCGTGGCTGGCCGTCGTCTTCGTGGTAGTCGAAATTGGCGCTCAGTAATTGGCTGGCGCCGCCGGCAACGTCGAGCGAGCCCGAGGCAATGTCAATACTGGTGGTGACGGATTGCGCGCCCTGCACGCTGACGTCCTGCGTAGCGTGCAGAACGGGGCGCGAGTTGCGTCCGTGCCAAAGCGCGAAGCCAAGCAGGATCAGGACCACGAGCACCGCGACCGGCGCGCCCGAGTGGTGGCGAGGTCCATCGGGCTGCGAATACGTGCGGTCCATCCAGGCGTCCCACATGTAGCCCAAGCCGATGGCAATCAGCAGGACGGGCCAGTAGCGCCCGATGATAGACCAGGCATCCAGGTCCGGGTGCAGATTGATGATCAGAAAGAAGACGCCGACGGCGATCACGATGAGCGCGCCGCCAATCGAGCCGCGCCTTTTGTAGCCGTTATGGGCCATGCCGGGATCCTCTCACCTTAGAGTACGCGCCCGGGCGCCAAATGTTTCAGCAGAATGTGGCAGGCTGCGAAATTGACAGGAGCGGGCGCGTCGGATATTCTCAATAATTCGAAATAGACCACGAAGGAGTACTGAATGGCTCAGGGCACGACGATCAAGCATAAGAAGAAGACGAAATCGGTATTGAAGAATATCCGGCAGTCGGCGCATCGCGCGGCGATCAATCGCATGAATCGCACGCGGGTGCGGACGTCTATACGGCGGATGCGCGCGGCGTTGACGGCGGGCGACACGGCAACGGCGGAAAAGCTGGCTTCGGCGACTTTCTCCGATTTGGACAAGGCGATTCGCAAGAGGACTTTGACGGAGAATACAGCGAACCGGTATAAGTCGCGGCTGACTTTGGCTTTGAATGCTTTGAGGACGAAGAAGGCTTAAGGCAAAGGCACCACTGATGAACACAGATAAATTCAAAGGCTGATCGGGAAAAAAGAGGCTGTGCGGTTTGGGTTTTGTTGGGATTTTATGGCGCTCCGAGAAATCGGAGCGCCTTTTTTTGGTCGGCGCATGCTGGGGAAAGCAAGAAAAGGCACCGCAGATGAACACAGATTATGCGAAACGATTGGACTGGCCGGAAACTGGTTCTGCAGCAGCACGCCCGCACCTCGGTGTGGTTGTAGGGGCGGGTCTGAGACCCACCCCTACGCAAACTCCAATACCGCGGGGAGGCCGCCGCGTTGGACTGCGCGTCAGGCTGCCGGAGCGCTGGAGGATGCGGACGAGGTTAGGCGCGCGATCAGAAATTCCAATAGGGCGCGGGGATTGGGATTTGAGGACTTGAGTTGGTTGTCGGCTTCGGCTAGGGCGATCAGGCCGTTGATCAAATCCTGCTTAGGGATGCGATGGGCGTTGCGAATGGCGGCTTCGGCGGCGTCTGGTCGCATGCCGAGAGTGCGGGCGGCGTGAAAACCGCTGGTGTTGGCGGGCAGGTCGCGGGCTTCGATCAGTTTGCGGTACATCCAGGCCAGGACGCCGACCAGGCCGATCGGCTCTTCGCCTTCGCGCAGCAAATTATCGAGGAATTCGAGCGCGGCATCGCGGCGGCGGGTGGCGAGCATGTCCGCGAGTTGCCACACGGTATTTTTGCGGGCGGCGACGACGAGTTCTTCTACGTCGGCAGCTGTGATGCGGCCGCGGCCTTGCACGAAGGACGCGAGCTTCTGAATTTCCAGCAGAATGCGCGCGGGCTCGCTGTTCAGGATGTCCGCGAGCAGCGTCGCGGCCGGGCGATCAATTTCCGCGCCCAGGTCTTTGGCCATTTGGGCGGCGAGCGATGCGGCTGATTCGTTGCCGAGCGACAGCTCGACGATGAGCGCTTTCTCCGCGAGTATTTTGTAGAGACGCTGGCGGTGATCGAGCTTGGGGACTTCGAAGACCAGCACGGTGAACGGCGCGGGCTTTTCCAGATAATCCGCGAACGCTTTTAGCGTGTCTTTGCGCGGGTCGTCGCCGCTTTCGCTATCGTCGTCCTCGTCGCTAGCGTCGCCATCTTTCGCGCGGCCCTGGATTGTTTCCGCGCCATCAATCAGAACTACCTGGCACGGCGCGAGCATGGGCATGGTTTCCGCGCGCTGAAATATTTCGCTCCAGTCGCTGCCGCTCACGCTGATGCGCGCGAGCGCCCAGTCCCGCATCGGCTCCGGTACGTAGGAATCGATAATTTTGTTGCGGCACATATCGCGGAGGTAAGGATCGCTGCCTTCCAGCACGATGGCGCCGACGGGCTTGCCTTTGGCCAGCTTCTCGATCAATTTTTCCGGCGAGAGATTGGGCACTAGAAAGTCTCCAGCACATTCGAGACCAGCTGCGCGGCAAAATCGCGGGACATGCGTTCGAGCGCGGGGTCCTGCTCTTCGAAAAAGCTCTGCACGTCGGAAGAAATCTGGTACTCATCGCGAAAAACCATGTCGTTGTTCACGTAGATAGGCTTTTCGTCTTTGGTCCCGACGAGCTGAACTTTAGTGTGGACCGTAACCAGCATCATGGTCACTTGCCCGGTGGCGGCGTTAAAAAGCATCGGGTCGGTTTCGATGGAAATCACTTCCCCGCGCAGAACGGCATCGGCATTCGCTGGATCCTGTACGATGCGATACTTTGTGCGCTGCACGAACTGGCGAACCACCGCTGTAGTGAAGCGCTGTTCGATGCGATAGCGCGTCGTGTCGTTCTTGAATGCGGGGACGGCGATGGTGGTCCAATCAGCGGGCAGATTTCCGGCGCGGCCGGCGACGTGGTAACCGCAGCCGATGACGCTGCCGGTGAGCAGCAGCGCGGCAATCACTGTAAGCTGCGCGGCACGATGGTTTTTCTTACTGTACGGGCGGTTCGGCAACCAATTCCTCCGCAATGCGCACGGCGTTCACTACCGCCAGGCGCAAATTATCGGCGACGCCCCAAATCCACACGCCCGACGCGACGTTCGGGTCCGGCTCGATGCGCGCGAGATGAATTTCGCTTTCGCCCGCGACAGTCACGTTGGTGGGCGCGGGATCTTCCGGCGCGCCAACCTTCACACCTAGATTGCTGAAGGCCGCTTGGAGTTGCTCGTTGGGCTGCGGCGCGGCAAATTCGGAGTACGCGGCGAAAGCATATCCGTAAAAGACCGGCGCTTGCACCAATTGAATCGCTGGAGCCTGTGCGCGGCCGGCGAGATATTCCGAGACGTCTTTCGCAATTGAGTTGCGTACTTCTGCAAAAGTGGGTTTGGACTCCGGGCCGTAGCCTGCCAACAGGTCGAAAGCGACTTGCGCGTCGAATACAGGCTGCACGATGGGGCGGAACGAAAGCAAATTCGTGGTTTGCGCTTCGAGCTCGTCCACGCCGGCCCGATCGCGTTCGGAGACCGGAGGAAAAAGCAGCAGAACGGTGCGCAGCGGCGAAAATTTTGCCAGCGCCGCGGCCAGTGTGCACGCGATGATCACGCCCGAGCCAGGTGAGGAATACGCGACGAATTTTCGCGCGCCGGACGCCGTGGGCTTCGCTGCATTCGGCCCCGGGTGAGGCAGCAGCGACGTCGCCAACGCCGGAATCCACGACGTGGATTCGCCGCTTGCGGCTAATGCTCCGGTAAGATCAATCACGGTAGCGCCGGAACGCTGCGCTACCGGCCAATTCCGCACAGCGTCCATCTGTGAGCCGGTAAAAAATACGAAGCGCGCGTCTTCGAAGCTGTCTTCTTCGAGCGCGCGAATGAATGTGGGTTCGCCTCCCGCTTCCGTGAGCGTGCCGGCGAGCGCGGGTTCGTCCAGAAGCACGATATCGCTCGCGGGAAAATTGCGCTCTTCGAGAACGAGCTTCAGTTCCTTGCCGCGCAACGAAGAAGCACCCACGATGGCGACGCGTGTGGATTTAGCAGGCCCGGCGGGCATGGTCTAGGCAGGCCGCGAAGCGAGGCGATGTCGCACGGTGCGCACCAGCTGCATCACCGGACCGTGCAGCATGTAAGCGGCGGTAAGTAAAAGCAAAGTGGCGTGCGAGAAATACACCACCGCGCCGACCAGAAGGGCCAGCAAGATTACCGCGAGAGAGGGCTGGCGGCGCGTTAGCGGAATATCTTTGAAGCTGAAAAAACGAAGTGTGCTAGACATCAGCACGCCGAGCAGAACCAGCAAGGCCAGCCACACAAAGGAGGCGCGAACGTCTTCGATCGGGCGTCCATGGAAGAAATGAACCGTCGCGGCGATCACGCCCGCTGCTGCGGGAGTTGGCAGTCCGACAAAATAGCGATTGCCGCCCGGTGCCATACCTTGAATATTGAATCGCGCGAGGCGCCACGCGCAACACGCGACAAAAAAGAATCCGACGAGCCAGCCGGTTTGCGTCAGGTGCAGCGCTTCGGGCGCGTTGGCCGCGGCGATGGCGCGCACTCCCCAGGCATAGGCCAGAATAGCTGGAGCCATGCCGAAGCTGACTACATCGGCCAGCGAATCGAATTCCCTGCCGAAGGCGCTTTCGGTTTTCATGGCGCGCGCGATGCGCCCATCCATCGCATCGAAAAGGTAGGCGACGCCTACGGCGCACGCGGCGTTATCAAAATCGGTAATTTTTCCGTCGAGGGTCGCAAGGATGGCGTAATAGCCGCAGAGCATATTGGCGACGGTGCACGCGCTGGGAAGAATGTAAACACCCCGGCGCAAACGATGGCTTCGGAAGTGACGGCGTGGCTCTTCTTCTTGTCCGATGGGATCTATGTCGTTGAATTCCATTTCGCGATTACGCTCTCGCCGCCTTTTACGTGCTGCCCGCGCCGAACGACGAGTTGTGTGTTCAGTGGCAGCCAAATATCCACGCGCGAACCGAAACGAATCAGGCCGACGCGCTCGCCTATTACAACTTCTTGGCCTTCCTCTTTCCAGCATATCACGCGACGCGCGATTGCTCCGGCGATTTGTTTGAAAATGACACTCCCTTGCGGCGTGTGGAGATAAATGATGTTCTGTTCGTTCTCACGCGAGGCGTCGGAGCGAAATGCGGCGTAGAAGAGGCCGGGGCGATACACCACGTCAGCGATGCGGCCGGTTGCAGGCGAGCGCTGCACGTGCACGTTCCAGATAGAAAGGAAAATGCTAATGCGATGGCCCATGACGGAGTCCAGCATTTCGTCCACGATTTCGACTACGCGGCCATCCGCGGGCGAAATGATGATGCCGGGAGCGGTGGGAATCACGCGCTGCGGATCGCGGAAAAAATAAAAAACGAAGAGCCCGAGCAGAATCAGAACGACGCCGAGAATTTTCCATCCGGGAATGAAGCACAGCGCGCCCGCTATGAGCGGCGGCAGGGCGAATCGGTACGCGTCTTTAATCATGGGCCTGGGCGAAATCCTTTGCTCGCGAGAATATACGGCGCGGGCGGGCGCCGTGGCGCGATGAATGGCAGATCAGATGAACGACGAATGCACCGGTATTGTACGACAGAAGTGCGAGTACTGCGCGGGCCCTAGCGGTAAAAAAAATCAGTGATGGACCATTTCATGGCGGTAACGCGCCACGATCATTTCCATCAAATCTTTCAGGCGCAACTTCATTTTCTTCAGGCCGATTTCCAGTTCCATGTCTTCCACGTTCCAGTAGGATTGACTAACGAGTTCTTTCAGTTGAGATTCGCAGCGGGAGTGTTCTTCGAAGAGCCGGCGGTATTCCTGGTTCGATTCCAACAGGGACTGCCGGATATCATGCGTCGTGATCGGCATCCATTGCCTCCAGGCATGCAGGGGCGTTCACATAGCTGTAACAATTACCACAATCGGGGTGTGGATGCCAATAGGCAAGAGCGGCGAGCACCGGGTCATATCTCGGAAGCGGTTGCTCGAAGCCAACGCGGTCCGCTTCTAACCGTCAGAAGACGACGACGCGATTTACGAATACGTCTCGCCCGCGTGATATATTTCGACGGCCGGCCCGTATCCTCGAGCCTGGCGTCCGTTGCCACGGAAATGGAACGCGGCATTATGGGAAACGATCCCGAGAATACCGAACTTGCCACGGGTTTTACGGTGCGCGACTACTTGGCCGCGCGAGACGCGCGGGAGAAGAATAGGATCGCCGATGCCATCAACCGGCGCTCCACGGAACGGTATATTACCCCTGCAAAGGACCCGAAATATAAGCACGGCTTTGCGATAATGGCGATCTCATGCCTCATGATTGAGGCGCTTGAATCATTTCGCCGCGGCTGGAAGAGAACCGATAATAAGGGTGAAGTTGCATTTTGCTATTTCTTCAATTCACATGACGCTTTCAAGCCGTTACGGAGCCACTGTGAACAGTTCTACAAAAACGTCAGGTGCGGAATCCTACATCAGGCCGAAACAACGGGAGGATGGAAGATAACGAGGAACACAAGACAGGTACCGTTTTTCGATTCCGACTCGCTTACCATCAACGCCACAACGTTCCTGAAAAATCTTGCTGAGGTCCTTTACAGGTTCTGTAGAGAGTTGAAGTCAGCTGAGTGGGATTCTGCAGACTGGAAGAACGTCGTCAAGAAAATGGATGCGCTTTGCGACAATTGTCGCCAACTTGGGAAATAACCTGATAGGAGGACACAGCCGTGCGTCTATTGTCCGTTCTTCTAGTGGTCGCAATGCTGAAACCGACCAGGATGATCGCCGAGACAGTTGATATTGGTAAGTCAGGGACCGACTTTCTCGTGGCCTGTTCTGTGGCCACGAAAACAGCGATCAATCCGGGTACGACACCGTGCACTGCGTTTCGTGGGTGGAAGGATTTGTGAACGGCGTTGTTGTCACGGAAGACTTCCTGAATATACCCGAGAAGGAAAAGATGTTTTGTTCGCCGGAGGGAGTCACCTATATTCAAGTCGGACGGATCATTAGGAAGTACATCAGCGACCATCCCGAAAGGCAGCAGCTACCTACGAGATTTCTGAGTTCTGAGGCGTTGGTAGAAGCGTTCCCTTGCAGCAAATAATGAGCCTTCTGCGGAAATCCTGATCCAGGCGCTCGATGCATTCTTTTGATCCAAACCTCGATGAGCATCCCCGACAATCCCAAGTGGACTACCGCTCCGTCACCTGAGCGCGGCAGTGCGATCAGCGAGACAGCACGCCGTCCGCAACGCGGGACAGGATTGTCCAGATGCGGTCTAGCCAGTCGCGGTGTTCGGGCTTCATCAGGACTGAGCGGAGGCAGAGGACTGTGTCGGTCGCGGAGGCTTGCAGGTTGTGTTGTGCGAGGAAGAATTTTATCGGCACGCGGATTAGGGCTAGATACAGATTTTGTTTTGCTGCGGCGTCGAAGATGCGCTGCGATAATGCGGAAATCTCGGCGATGGTTTTCGCGCGGGGCGCCCACACTACGATGTCGAGCTCAGGCGCGAACGGAAGCACCCAGCGCGCGTCGTTTGCTAAGCGCTCGGCGAACTGCACAGCGGCATCGCGCGACGCTTCGAGCATTCCGGCGAATTCCCCACCCCGGACGAGCGGCAGCAGGCGTTGCGTCGCCCACAGCGCGACGGCGGAAGCTCCGGGACGCGAACATTCCAGGCTGATTTCGCCCAGGTGAAGTTCGGAAGAAGTGAAATACGTGTACGGCGACTCGTGTTTGTAGATTGCGCCGACCTGGGGATCGCGAAACAGCACGCAGCCGCAGCCGTAGGGTTGCAGGCCGTGCTTGTGCGGATCAATGACGATGGAATCGGCACGGCCAATCAGTTCGAAACTCGCGCGCGTTTCGGCAGTGAGGTTCGATGCCAGAGTGAAATATCCGCCGTAGGCGGCGTCCACGTGCAGACGAAAACCGTAACGCTCGCGCAGACGCAGAATTTCCGGAAGCGGATCCACCGAGCCGGTTCCAGTGGTGCCTTCTGTCGCGACGACGCAGCCTACATCGCCGGCTGCCAGCATTTTTTCGAGTGCGCTCGTGTCCATGCGGCCGCGATTGTCTGTCGGCACATGCGCGAACGGCAACTGAAGCACGGCGGAGATGCGTTTGTGCGTGTAGTGTGACTGATCGGACGCGAGGATTTTCTTTCCGAAGTGCAGCTGGCCCGCAACCCACAGTGCTTCGAGATTTGCCATCGTTCCGCCGCCGCACAGGTGGCCGAGGTGTTCCCGCCAGCCGAACATCGCGGCAATCTGCGCGACGGCTTCTTTTTCCAGCGCGGAACTGGCGCGGCCGCCATCGAGCGCATGATTATTGGGATTGATCCAGGTGGCCAGCGCGTAGGCAGCGCGAGCGATCGGGTGTGGAGGCTTCAGCATTTGCCCGGCATAGAGCGGATGAAAGTACGGGTAATTGTCCTGGAGTTTTGTGGCGACTTCGTTCATCACGGCGGTTAGGCGCGGATCGTACGTCGGCGCAGTATTTTCTGCGGCAGGCGGCAGCGCGGCGAAGCCGTTGTCGAGTTGCTTCAGTGAATCTTTCAGGAGTTGCAGGCTCGTTTCTTCGAGATGCATTTTGCCCTCGCGCGCAGCGATTTTGC
>Ga0182024_10017999_pt1 | contig 13200 bp, 12 predicted proteins | sample P32metaG_FD_120480 | JGI IMG/M metagenome (GOLD analysis project Ga0182024, IMG submission 120480) | Permafrost microbial communities from Stordalen Mire, Sweden - P3-2 metaG (Illumina Assembly) | ecosystem: Environmental > Terrestrial > Soil > Wetlands > Permafrost | place: Sweden: Stordalen...
AGAGCACGGCTTCGGCGATCGTGGTGACCCGCGCCCGGGTTCGCGGCTGGGCGTTCAGACCTGCGTGGCGGGCGAGCTCGGCGCCTTCCGCGGCTAGCTGCTCGGCGCTCTGCTGGCCGGCTTTGTCGATCTCGTCGACGTCGACTGAGCCAAGCGTCGCACCGAGTCCGCTGGAAGTGCGGGCGAGCATTTCGATGAACCGCTCCCAGACGGTGAGGATCATCGCCGGTCGACCGTCGAGCAACTCGCCGGCGTGCTCGATCGCAGCGCGGTGAGTCGGGGGACCCGTCGTAGCAGATGAGAATCATGGTGTGACTCCTTGAGGGTTGGCGTACCAGGGCCGTTTGGGGTTCCGTGCGGTTGTCAGCTGTCCGTCGTCGAGTTGCAGGACGCGGTCGAAGAGCTCGAGGGAATCGTCGTTGGTGGGAGTGATGACGATCACTCCGCGGTCGTCTGTTCGATCGAGCACACGACGATGCGGTGATTGAGCGGTGAGTCGAGGTGCGCGGCGGGCTCGTCGAGGATCAGGAAGCGAGCGTGGGAGATCAGCGCGCGTGCGAGCGCCAGGCCAGCCGGGCGTCGATGCACCGCAGCTCGCCGACACGTTCGAGCCCGCGACCGGCGAGCGCGAGCTCGGCCGAACCGTCGATCGCCTGTACAAGCCTGGCGGTCAGGGTGGCGCGTACCGGGCCTTCGTTTGCGCGCGCTGACTGTCGCGACGCGAGCGCTCACCCACGACGAGACGACGGCAATGGTGATCAACGTCAGCAGCAGTGCGGCACCGAGGGCACCGAGGATCAGCCAGCCGGCTGTGGCGGCGCCGAGGATCACCACCAGCGCGACCAGGGCCGGGATCACCACGCGCAGGTGGAGATCCTGCAGCGTGTCGACGTCGCCGACGAACCGGGCCATCAGCTCACCGCGGCTGTGGCCCGCGAGCTGGCCGGGAACGAGCGGGGCAAGACGGGCGAAGAAGCGCAGGCGCAGTCTGGCGAGCATTCGCAGAGCGAGGCCGTGGGAGGCGAGCCGCTCGGCGTAGCGAAGCGCGGCTCGCGCGATCCCGAACGTTCTGACCGCGACGATCGTGACGCTGAGGGCGATTATCTGTGGATGGTGCGCGGCCCGCGAGATGGGGTACCCAGAGGTGGCGAGCAGCGCGATCGCGGCTCCGGTCGCGCCGGCGGCGAGCGCAACCGACAGCAGCAGCCGAGCGGGTCATCCGCAGATAGACATCGCGTCCGCTGCGGTAGTGCAGGGTCTGGCATACGGCGACGAACAGCGCCAGGCCGATCGACATCGGCACGAAGATGAGTGAAACAGCGTGGGGATGCCGAACTGGCTGCGTGCGAGGTTCAGCGTGCTCATGGCCAACAGGATCGTGGTCTGGGCGGTGGCGAGCCATCGGTGCGCTGCCGGGCCTCGTGGATGCAAACTACGGACCGGGGGCCCGTCGATTCCCGGATCCGGCTCGGCGTAGGAAACGCTGATGTGGGCGCGAGCCCGCGGGCCTAGCGTCTTGGCCACCGTGTCAACCCCACAACCAGCAACCGAGCCGGCGATCCAAACCCATGGGCTGACCAAGCGCTACGGCGACACGATCGCGCTCGACGCGCTTGACCTAATCGTGAACGCGGGCGAGGTGTACGGATTCTTGGGCCCCAACGGTGCGGGCAAGACGACCACGATCCGTCTGCTGCTCGGCCTGCATCGACCGAGCGCGGGGAGCTCGGCCCTGTTTGGCGTCGACTCCTGGCGCGCCCCGGTGCAAGCGCACCGGCACGTTGCGTACGTCGCGGGAGAGCCCTGTCTGTGGCCCGCCCTGACCGCGGCGGAGACGTTCGAGCTGCTGGCCGCCTTGCACGGCTTCACCGATCTCGAGTACCGCAAGTCGCTGATCGAGCGCTTCCAGCTCGACACGAACAAGAAGGTCCGTGCGCTCTCCAAGGGGAACCGCCAGAAGGTCCAGCTGATCGCGGCGCTGGCTACGCGCGCGGATCTGCTGCTGCTCGACGAGCCGACCAGTGGGCTTGACCCGCTGATGGAGATGGCGTTCCGCGCCAGCATCGACGAGGCACGTGAGCGCGGACAGACCGTGTTTCTCTCCTCACACATACTCAGCGAGGTCGAAGCGTTGTGTGACCGGGTCGGGCTCCTGCGCTCGGGAAGGCTCGTGGACGAAGGGACGCTGGCCGAGCTTCGCCACCTCAGCGCGCAGACGGTGCAGGTGACCTTCGACGGGCCCCCGCCCGAGCTGCCGGAGCTGGTTGGAGTCAAGGCGACCAATGCCGGTCCGAACGCGCTGCACTTCGAGGTCTCAGGCGGCGTCGGGCCGCTGATCGATGCACTGGCGGGCACCCAAGTCGCCCAGCTGAGCAGCCGACAGCCGTCGCTGGAGGAGATCTTCGTCCATCACTATGCCCGCGTCGAGCATGTCGGCAGTTAGCGGCGCGCTGGTCCTGGGGCGCCGCCGTCGTGCCGGCATGCCGGGCCGGCGCGTCGGCGGCCGCTTGGCCTGGAGGGCGTTCAGAGACGCACGTGTGCGGACGATCTCGTTCGGGTGTCTGTTCGCCGTGGTCGCCTACATCCAGCCGGTGAGCTATCGCCGCGCCTACCCGAGCCTGCTTGATCGGATCTCGTTCGCGCGCAGCTTCGGTGCCAACAAGGCGATTCGCCTGTTCTACGGCGAGCCCCACCAGCTGCTCACGGTCGGCGGATACACGGCATGGCGCGCGGGTGGGACGCTGGCGATCTTCGCGGCCGTCTGGGGTCTGCTCGCCGCCGTCAAAGCGCTGCGCGCTGAGGAGGACGCCGGCCGGATCGAGCTCGTACTCGCCACGGGCGTCAGCCGCCGCGGCGTGTATCTGTCAGCGCTGGCGGCGGCGGGCGCCGGGATCTTCATCCTGTGGGCCGTGAGCTTCGCGGGATTCTTGGCGGCGGCGCTGCCGGTCGGCGGCTCGGCTTACCTCGCACTGGCGATCACCTCGGTGGCTTCGGTGTTCGTCGGCGTCGGCGCTCTGGCCAGCCAGATCGCGCCGACACGTCGTGGAGCCGTCGAGCTCGCGGCGGGATTCCTGGCGCTGTCGTTCGTGCTGCGGGTGATCGCGGACACGGTAAGCGGCGCGGGCGGGTTGCGGTGGGCGACCCCGCTCGGCTGGGCGGAGGAGCTTCGGCCCTTCGCGAGCCCACGACCGCTGCTGCTGCTGCTCCCCCTGGTCGTCAGCGCAGTGTTGCTGGAGCTCTCGATGCGGATCTCGAGCCGGCGTGATGTCGGCGCGGGCCTGCTCCCGGCCCGCGACAGTGCGGCACCGCGGTTGTCGTTGCTCTCGTCTGCGACGGCTCAGGCGCTGCGAAGCGAGCTCGGTAGTCTCGGCGTCTGGCTGGCGAGCGTCGGAGCGTTCGCTTTCATCGTTGGCGTGATCGCCAAGAGCATCAACGCGGCCGCGATCCCGGCGGGGCTCCGCAGCGAGCTCGCCAAGCTCGGCTCGGCGTCGATCATCACGCCAAAGGGCTACCTGAGCTTCACGTTCCTGTTCTTTGTGCTCGCGGTCAGCCTGTTCTTCTGCGCGCAGATCGGCGCTGCCCACAGCGAGGAGGCCAGTGGACGCGCCCAGACGATCCTGGCGCTCGGAGTCCGCCGGCGCCAATGGCTGCTGGGACGCCTTGCGATCGCCACCGGCGGCGCGGCGACGATCTCCGTGACGGCCGGTCTGCTCGCTTGGGCCGGTGCGGCCTGCGCCGGGGCGCGCGTGTCCTTGCCCGCGATGGTCGGTGCGGGCGCGAACTGCCTTCCGGCGGCGCTGCTGTTCCTCGGCGTGGGAGCGCTCTGCTACGCGGTCCTTCCGCGAGCCGGAGCGAGCATCGCCTACGGACTGGTCAGCATCGCGTTCCTCTGGCAGCTGTTTGCGTCGCTGCTCGACGTGCCGCGCTGGATGCTCGATCTCTCGCCGTTCCGGCACATCGGGCTCGTGCCGGCTCAGTCATTCCAGGCCGGCTCGGCGGCGGTGATGATCGCCATCGGCCTCGTCGCGGCGCTGGCGGCGGCCAGGACGTTCGAGCGGCGCGACCTGATCAGCCCGTGACCGGCGAACAGATCCCCAGAGCACACGTGGAAAGCGATCACCAAAAGGAGCAACAACCATGATTCACCGCGACGACACGAGCACACAACAGCAGCCCACGCGATTCAAGGTTCTGATTGCGGGAGGGGGAGTGGCCGGACTCGAGGCAGCTTTCGCGCTTCACGAGCTCGCCGGCGAGCGCGTCGACGTCACCGTGCTGGCTCCGGCCTCCGAGTTCGTCTACCGGCCCGACGCCGTCAAGGAGCCGTTCACGCGGGGACATGCGCACCGGTACCCGCTCGCCGGGCTGGTCGCGGGCGCTGGGGCGCAGCTGGTCGCCGATGCCCTGGACCGGGTCGACGTCGATCGTCGGCTCGCGTACACCACCGCCGGCGCGGAGCTCAGCTACGACGCGCTGCTGCTCGCGCCGGGAGCCCAACTGGGCAAACGTTACGAGCACGTCACCACGGTCGACGACGCGCGGATCGACGAACATCTGCACGGCTTGGTCCAAGACGTCGAGGAGGGATACGTAAAGCGCTTGGCGTTCGTCATCCCGGCGCCGATGCCGTGGCCGCTGCCGGCTTATGAGCTTGCCCTGCTGACCGCGCAACGAGCCTGGGAGATGGGGCCCGAGGTTAGCGTCACGATCCTCACTCCTGAGCGCGCGCCCCTGATCGTGTTCGGCGAGGACGCGAGCCGCGATGTCGCTCAGCTCCTGGCCGATCGCCGGATCGAGGTGATCACCTCCGCCTACTGCGAGATCCCCAAAGCCAAGACGATCAACGTCTCGCCCGGCGGCAGGCACTTCGAGTTCGACCGGATCGTCGCGCTGCCCGAGCTGCACGTACCGACTTTCGAGGGAATTCCGCAGATCGGGGGTGGCTTCATTCCTGTCGACGAGTTCTGCCACGTCAGCGGCGTCCAGCATGTTTACGCAGCCGGTGATGTCACCGACTTCCCGGTCAAGCACGGCGGGATCGCTGCCCAGCAGGCTGACACGGCCGCGGCGACGATCGCCGCGCTCGCGGGCTCGCCGGTCCTGCCTCAAACGTTCAATCCAGTGCTCGAGGGTGTGCTCGTGACGGGCGATCAGCCTCGCTACTTCAGAGCGCAGCTCACCGGCGGATATGGCTCCGATGATGAGGTTGTCGGCATGCCGGTCGCCGCATCGACGCCGAAGATCGCCGCGATGTACCTGTCGGCGCATCTCGAGCAGCAAACGCCGGATCACAATTAGCTCACGCGAGCGGCGCCCGGAGCCGGTCAGCCGCGACCGCGCGTTGCCGCCGATTACAGGCACAGCGCCGGCGCACAGCTTGGTCATGTGACCGACACGCTGGGCAGCAACCGACGAGGAAGTGACGGAGAACCGAGGGAGGTCGGGCTGCGCGATGCGAAACGCATCGCTTTGCATCGCATGAGCTAGACCGGGTGTCGGTGACCAGCAATGAGAGCGCCCGCAGTGCGCTCGACCGCCTGTGACGCGGTCACTCAGCAGCGGGCATCGTCAGACGCCGTGCGTCTGGCCGCGGAGGCGCGCATCGAGAGAAGGGAATCTCGTGAGTGCCGACGCCCCCAAAGCGAGCGATCGCGTGCGCTGCGCGGTTACGCAGGCCCGTAGGAAGCCGAATGTGCACGCGGGCGGGTCACGGATGGCACCACGATCATCGATCCGTAGGTTCGGAACGGCGAAAACCAGTCCAAGGAGAGCGCATGTTCCACAACGTGCTCATCGGCATTGATGGTCAGTCGGATGGCCGCGACGCGCTCGCGCTCGCAAGGCTGCTCGTCCCGGCGCTCAGGGCCGTGATGCACGAGCAGGCCGACCCGCCGGCGATCCGGGCGGAGGTGCCGGCGTGAGCTCACACGAGCTCGACCGCGTTCGGGTGGTGATCGCCGGCGGTGGGGTCGCGGCGCTGGAGACGCTGATGGCCCTGCGGGCACTGGCTGGTCATCGCGTTGACGTGACGGTCATCTCACCTGAGCGCCAGTTCTTGTATCGCCCGGTGACGGTGGCCGAGGCGTTCGAGCGTGGCGAGGCCCGCGTCTACGACCTGGGCGAGATCATCGAGGACCAGGGTGGCGATCTGATCTGGGACTCGGTCGCGGAGGTCGATCCCGACGACCGCGTCGCTGTGACCGGATCGGGCGAGCGAATCCGGTTCGACGCGCTCGCGGTTGCTACTGGAGCGCTGGCAACCGAGCCGCTTCCGGGAGCTCTGACGTTCCGCGGTCGTGCGGACGTGCCGGCGCTTCGCGGCCTGCTCGGCGAGTTGGTCGACGGTCGGGCCAAGTCGGTGGCGCTGGCGCTGCCCTCGGAGCGGATGTGGCCGCTGCCGCTGTATGAGCTGGCTCTGATGACCGCCGCCCATCTACGCGAGCACGGCGCGAGTGCTGTGAAGGTGTGGCTGGTGACGCCCGAGGAGAAGCCGCTCGAGCTGTTCGGGCCGGCGGCCAGCCGTGCGATCTCACCGATGCTTGCGGCGCGTGGGATTGGCCTGCGGTCATCGTCACGTCCCGCGCTCGTCCGCGACCGTGCGCTGGTGCTCGCTGGCGGTGCCGAGATCTTCGTCGACAGGGTGATCACGCTGCCGGTGCTCGAGGGTCCGCGGCTGGCTGGCTTGCCTCACGATCGCCACGGATTCATCCCTGTGGACTCCCACGGTCGCGTCAGCGGTCTCAGTGACATCTATGCCGCGGGTGACATCACGGCGTTCCCGCTCAAGCAGGGCGGGCTCGCGGCGCAGCAGGCCGACGTGATCGCAGAGGTGATTGCCGCCGAGGCCGGCTGTGAGATCGTCCCCACGCCGTTCAGTCCCGTGCTGCGCGGGCTGCTGATGACGGGCGGGGCCCCCGCTCTACCTTCGTTGCGAGCCGCAGCGACTGTCGCGCGAGGCGACGGTGGCGATCGAGGCAACGAGATCACGCCCGGCTCGGGCCGGCGCTTCCTCGGCGGCGGGACAAGCGCTGTGGTGGCCGCCTGCCAAGATCGCCGGGCGCTACCTAGCTCCATACCTCGCAACTGCGCGCCCGTCGCCACTCGCCGCCGAGCCGCTCGTCGACCGCGTTGCGATACCCGGTCCGGCGCTCAGCGAGTCTGAGTACCAGGACGCGCTCGAGCTCGCGCTGCTGCTCGCCGACTGCGACGCTCGGTGGGGCGACTACCGCTCCGCGCTGAGCGCGCTCGACGCGGCCGAAGCGCTCGAGGTTGCACTACCTGCTGAATACGAGGTCAAGCGACGCCAGTGGCGTGCCGCCGACAGAGCCGACCGATAACGACTCGACACGCAGGAGAAATGCGCCGGTTCACAGCGACCAGAAGTGGGCAACTTGGGAGGCGACGCGTGAGGTGACGATCGGATCGGGGGCGATCGACTCGGCCTCCCCGTCGCCGCCCAGCGCCGAAACGGTGGCGATCACACTGCGCGCGAGCGCGTCGGGGGCATACCCGCCTTCGAGCACCGCACCGATGGGCGCCCCCAACGAGGCCCCGAGGTCGCGCACGTGGCAGGCCAGCTGGGCGAAAGTGTCCTCGTCGAGCCGGCATCCCCCGAGAGGATCGGCGCGGTGAGCGTCAAAGCCGGCCGAGATCAGCACCAGCTCGGGATCGAACGCAAGCCCCACCGGCACGAGCACGTGCTCGAGCACGGATAGCCATACATCGCCTTCGGTCCCCTTCGCGACAGGGACGTTGATCGTGTACCCGCGCCCATCCCCGGAGCCGGTGTCGCTGAGCGCCCCCGTCCCCGGGTACAGCCCGGCCTGGTGAATGCTGGCGAACAGGACGTCTGCGCGCCGGCGGAAGATCTCGGCCGTCCCGTTACCGTGGTGCACGTCCCAGTCGAGGATCAGCACCCGGCGCAACCCCAGCTCGCGAATCGCCAGCTCGGCGGCGATGGCGACGTTGTTGAACAGGCAGAATCCCATCGCGCTGTCGCGGTCGGCGTGATGGCCGGCGGGGCGCACGCCGCAGAACGCCGTGCTCGCTTCGCCCGCCAGGAGGGCGCGGACCATCGCGCACGAGCCGCCGGCGGCGTGCAGCGCCGCCTGATATGAGGTCGTGCCGACGAACGTGTCGGCGTCGATCTGTCCGCCGCCTGACTCGCACAGTGTCCGGATCGAGCGGATGTGCTCGGCGGTGTGAACCAGCTCGAGCTCTCGCTCGGTCGCGGGCGGCGCCTCGGCGAGCCTGCAGCCGAGCCAGTCGGCGGCGGCCATCGCGGCCTCGATCGCCATGACTCGGATCGGGTTGTCCGGATGCTCTGGCGAGAGCAGGCTCGGGTCGTGCTCGAGTGAGCTTGGATGGCGGATGTAGAGCATCTTGGGCTTTTCGGCGCTCACGGTCGGCCCCGCTGATCCACCAGCGCGGTCAGGTCGGCGAGGGTCGCCTCGACGCCTCGGTCGGTGCGCAGCGTCAGGCAAGCCTCGGCTGGGATCTCGCCCAGCGGCTCCCACGCGTCGCGCTCGCGCAGCACCACCTCAAGGTCCGCGTCGGACACACGCGCCGGGTCGCGCTCGCGAGCCTCGGCGCGCCGAGCCAGGACGTGCGCGGGGGCCTGGCACTGGACGAACAGCATCGGAGCGGCGTCGCCGAACGCGTCGTAGAACACGCCGCGGTCTCGGCGATGGCGAAATGTCGCGTCGACGACCACGCCGGCTTGGGAGCGCAGCTGATCAGCGGCGCGGCGTCCGAGCTCCGCGTAGGTCCGAGCGTCGAAGTCCGGCAGGTAGAGCTCGGGTGAGCCCCGCTCCTGCGGCGCGAGACCAGCCAGCTGCTTGCGCACGATGTCTGAGCTGATCTGCGGCAGGCCGGAGGCCGCGCTGAGCGCAGCGGCCACCGACGACTTGCCGCTGGCAGGAAGGCCGCAGACCACGATCGCCAGCGGCCCGCGAGCCTGCCAGGCGAAGCGTTGCGCAAGCGCGAGCAGCGCTTCGGCGCCGGCGCTGGCGTGCCGGTGCCGGTCGCTCGCGGGCGGGTGCTGGGCGGCGCGTACGAGCATCACCTTCGCCCGCACGAGCGCGCGATGAACGGCGAAGAACGCGAGCAGCGCGTCGGACCCGCAATCCCCTCCCGCAGCCCGGTAGGCGTCGATCAGCTCGCCGGCGTAACGCTCGCCGCCGAGGGCGGCAAGGTCCATAACCAGGAAGGCCAGATCATCGGCGACATCGACAGTTCGCAGCCCGAGATCGAACTCCACGCAGTCGACGACTCTGATCGCGGAACCTAACAGGACGTGCTCGGCGCGGAGGTCGCCGTGGCACTCCTTGACGCATCCGCGCGCGGCCCGCTCATCGAGCTCAGCTCGACGGGAGGCGATAAACGCGCTCATGAAGCGCGACAGGGCGAGAACTCGCTCACGCCGGCTCCGTGGCCCGACGTCCTCCAAAACCTCCTGCACGTTTCGGTCGACCTCGCGTAGTACGGCCTCGGCCCCCCGGTTCCGGCCGCCCCGGACGGGAGTGCAGCCGGAGTGAAAGCTCGCGAGAGTGCGAGCGAGATCCGTGATCTGAGTGTCGGTCAACTCGCTGCGTTGCAGCACCGCCGAGAGCAGGGTCTGCTCGTCGTAGCGGCGCATCTCGACCAGATAGTCGATCGCCCGCGGATCGTCGTCGTCGACGAGCTCAAAGCCGACGGGCGTGGGAGCGAGCCCGCGCACACCCAGGTACAAGTCGCCGGCGAGCCGGCGATTGAGCCGAACCTCGGCCAGGCACATCTCGCGTCGGCGCTGCGGCGTTCCGTAGTCCAGGAACGAAAGCACCAACGGCTTCTTGAGCTTATAGGCGCGATCGCCAGTCAGAAACAGCCAAGAGATGTGCGTCTCGCGGGTCTCCACGGTCGACTCGACGCCGGCCGGAGCCATCTGTGCAACGGCGCGGCCGACCTGGTCGGGATCCGCCGCGGGAGCAGCGAACGGGCTTGCGGCGATCGGCATGAACAGAAGCTAGGCGGCGTCGGCGAACCCGCCATCCGGGAACCCCAACGCGAGTGTCCGTAGATCGCCGCCATCCTCGCCGGGGCGACGCGGATGGAGATGCGCGGGGATGCGCCTAACTTGCGCTGGGTGAGGACGACGACGAGTTCGCAGGTCTTGAGGGATGCGAGCGAGATGGTCTCGTGAGCGCCGACACGCACCAATCCGGACCGTTCGAAGTCGTGATCGCCGGGGGAGGCGTCGCGGCGATCGAGACCGCGAGCGCGCTTTCCCAGCTGGCTGGCGGACTGGTCAGTCTTACGCTGCTGACCCCCAACCAGGAATTCTTCTACCGACCGATGACAATCCACGAGCCGTTCGGCGGTGCGCCCGCGAAGCGCTATCCGTTGGCGCGAATCGCCAAGACGCTCGACGCGGAACTCATCGAGGACCGCTTCGCCTGGGTTGACAGGACGACGCGAACGGCGCACCTGGCGTCCGGCGGGCAGCTTCACTATGACGCGCTCGTGCTCTGCCTCGGGGCGGCCGCTCGGACGCGCTACGAGCACGCCGTCACGATCGAAGGCCGCCACGGCGACGAGCTTCGTGATCTGGTCGACCGGATCGACGGCGGGCAGGTCAGCCGGCTGGCGCTCGTCGTGCCCGAGCGACTGGCGTGGCCGCTGCCTCTGTACGAGGTGGCGTTGATGAGCGCAGCCCGCGCCGCTGCCAAGGACATCGAACTCGCGATCACCTTTCTCACGTCCGAGCGGGCGCCGCTGGAGATCTTCGGTGAAAGCGCCAGTCGGGGAGTGTCCAAGCTCCTGGGGGAGAGGCGGATCGAGCTGATCACCTCGCTTCGGTGTGAGATTCCAAGCGCCGGTGAGATCCTGATCAGCCCGGATCGCCGCGCCGGCGGCCCCTGGCGGACCTCGGTCGATCCCGAGCCGCGGCGCCTGTCAGCCGATCAAGTCGTGTCACTTCCCGAGCTCTATGGACCTCATGTCCGCGGCCTGCCTGGCGCGGACAACGGCTTCATCCCGGTCGATCTCCATTGCCGGGTGCGTGGCGTCGAGCGGGTCTACGCCGCCGGCGACGCGACCGATTTCGCGGTCAAGCACGGCGGGATCGCGGCGCAGCAGGCCGACGCCGCCGCCGAGTCGATCGCCGCGCTTGCCGGTGCGCCCGTCAAGCCACAGCCGTTTCGCCCGGCGATTCAGGGGATGCTGCTGACCGGCGCCGAGCCGTATTACCTCAGCGCATGGATCATCGGCGGGCACGCATCCGGCTCCCAGCTCACGTCCGAGGCGACATGGGCGCCGCCGTCGAAGATCGCAGCAAAGCATCTGGTCGCGTACCTCGAGCAGATCGGGCGCTGAGCGCCGCAGCGAGTGGCAATGCTCGAGAGCCCAGGTGTCCAGATCGTTCCGCTCGCGATCAGCGCGCACGACGTTCGCGTGTCGCGCGGCGGCAACGAGGTCCTGCGGGGACTGTCATTCGAGCTCCCGCGAGGGCGGCTCATGGGCCTGTTGGGGCCGAGCGGCTGTGGCAAGACGACTTTGATGCGGGCGCTGGTCGGCGTTCAGCGGCGGGTCAGCGGCGAGCTGCTCGTGCTGGGAGAGGCCGCCGGCTCGCCGGCTCTGCGTCGTCGCGTCGCCTACGTGACGCAGGCTCCGTCGGTTTACGGCGATCTGAGCGTGCGCGAGAACCTCGCCTATTTCGCCGCCATCGCCGGCGCCGAGCCGGCCCGGATCGCGACCGTGCTCGACTCCGTCGAGCTCACGGCACTCGCCGGCCGCGTCGTCCACGGGCTCTCCGGCGGGCAGCGTACGCGGGTCTCGCTCGCCAGTGCGCTGCTGGGCGATCCGGAGCTGCTCGTGCTCGACGAGCCGACCGTCGGCTTGGATCCGCTCCTGCGACGGCAGCTGTGGTCGTTGTTCGGACGGCTGGCGACAGCCGGCACCGCGCTGCTGGTGTCGAGCCACGTGATGGACGAGGCGCGCCACTGCGATGAATTGCTGCTGATGCGCGACGGCCTGCTGATAGCCCGGGAGACGCCGGCAGGCCTGGCGCAGAGGAGCGGCACCGAAGATCTCGATGAGGCGTTTCTGCGGCTGATCGCGAGCGCCGGCCAAGACCCGCCGCAGGCCTCCGCATGAGCCGCACGCTGGCGACCAGCGCCAGGGTCCTGCGCCAGCTGCGCCGCGACCCCCGCACCGTCGCGCTGCTGCTCGGAGTACCACTTGTCCTCATGGGCCTGCTGCGGCTGATCTACGACCGGCACCTGACGGAATTCGACGCCGTCGGCGCGCCGCTGCTGTCGCTGTTCCCGCTGTTCACCATGTTCCTGGTCACGTCTGTGGCGATCCTGCGCGAGCGGACCACCGGCACGCTCGAGCGGCTGCTGACGACTCCGCTGCGCAAGCTGGAGCTGCTGGGCGGCTACGGCCTGGCTTTCGGTCTCGCGGCGATCATCCAGGCCACGCTCGCCTCGGCGGTCGCGCTCGGCGCCCTGGGACTGCACGTGGCGGGCGGCGCAGCGCTCGTGATCGTGCTGTGCGTTGCGGTCGCGCTGCTCGGAATGGGGCTCGGATTGCTGGCCAGCGCGTTCGCTGCGACCGAGTTTCAGGTCGTGCAGTTCTTCCCGGCGACGATCCTGCCCCAGCTGCTGCTGTGCGGTCTGCTGGTCCCCCGGGCACAGATGAACCCGGCGCTGCACGCGATCTCCGACGTCATGCCGATGTCCTACGCCGTCGACGCGATGCGCCACCTCAGTCGCGACCCGAGCGCGACCAGCGCGCTGTGGGGCGATCTAGCGATCGTCCTGGGGTTCGCGATGCTCGCCGTCGGACTCGGAGCCGCGACGCTGCGCCGGCGCACCGCCTGAGGCGCTCGGACGGCGGTGGCCCCACCGCATCGATCTCCGCCATCGCCGCTTACGTGCCGGATATCGCTGGTGGCTGGTTGCGGAGCTTGCGCAGCCCGTGTCGGTAGGAAGCACCGATGCCGCGTCGAGAGTCGCGGCTGATACTGATTACAGATGAGCGAGCCCGCTGCCCTCACTGCCCCGTATCCGAGTGAGGATGAGACCGACGTGGTGATCCGGGACGGATCGACCGTGCATGTGCGTCCGATCCGAGCCGACGACGGGCCGGCGATACGCGTCTTCCTGGAGGCGGTCTCCGCGGACTCGATCGCCTTCCGGTTCTTCGGCACTCCCAACCTCG
>Ga0182024_10018000_pt1 | contig 13199 bp, 18 predicted proteins | sample P32metaG_FD_120480 | JGI IMG/M metagenome (GOLD analysis project Ga0182024, IMG submission 120480) | Permafrost microbial communities from Stordalen Mire, Sweden - P3-2 metaG (Illumina Assembly) | ecosystem: Environmental > Terrestrial > Soil > Wetlands > Permafrost | place: Sweden: Stordalen...
ATTTGACCAGCTTTAAGGAAGGTGGGTTACTTGTAACCCGCCTTTGTTTAAGCCGCCTAATTTGCCTAAGATGCCCTCCATTCTCCGCAACGTCTGTGCCTGAACTTTCCAGCCCCCTGGAGCCGCAAAATCGTTAACCTTAATGTCTGGAACCACCCCAAAGAAAAGCCCAGGCTACCTAAGGGCCATGGAGGACATTGATAATTACTCTGATGCTGCGAAGATAGTTCGTGAAGAGCTGGATATATTTTTTCGCAAAACACGAGAAAGGTTGAATGCAATCAGCTATGAGTCTGTGTCTCTCGATGACCTCTCGAAGGAAATAAGGCAAATAGTGTCCTATCGCTTGGGCTTTCCGAACGCGAAGGCGGTCACATCCTTAAAGAGGTCACCGAATGACTGGAATATCTATCAAAAAGACAATTTCAAGAGGGTCAAAACGGAGCTGGGTACGCCCCCTTTAATTCAAGAATTCACTCTTTCCTTCAGGCGGTTCACCTAGTCGTGAAGGCATTCTTAAGAAACTGTCACAGGACTACAAATCCCACCAACCTGGGCCAACGACGCCTCCAATTTCGACACCGTCAAGTCCGACATCGTCCCGAAGATCCGAAACCCCCTCTCCAATCGGAGACATACTTATTCGCCCCCAGGGAGAAGCTGAGTGGCACAAAGCACGACAGAATATGTGGGCTGAGTTCAAGAGAATCGTAAGTTTACTATGTCTCTGTCTAATATCGCTAGAAACACATCTTGCATATCCACTATTGTACATCGATATATGGTCTCATGGTAATGGAGGACACCGCAACGTTGGTGCCTTTTTGGACAGGTGAGGAGACGACGGAGAATCCTGCCTTTACTTATCACCTCCGACTCAGTGCAACAAGTACTGCTGCTAAAGTGCTAGTCAACTAATAGTTAGAGGATTGTAAGCCTGACGTGTTCCTGGCAGATGCTGTTTTGTCACAATACAGGTCTCCACAGTATCCTAGTATGGCTCCCTCGGTGTCACTTTTACTTATTGCAGTGGGAAAGGGCAAGTCAAAAGCGCTTGATGTTTTACGAGATCAGGTTCGTACCTGTCTCAAGCGAAAATATGGTATCTTAACTAAACACTCAAACGCAAAGCTGATGAATTAGCGGTGCAAACGGCAGAGATCCTCTCCGCGGTGGAGGGAAAGAAATTCACTCCAATTGTTGGGCCTAAGCTTCCTGACAGATTCTTTGTGGAGTTCTTAAAGCAAGAAGGTCTTAGACTAGAGGGCGCTGAGGACATCAAGTCACTTCGGGGATCTCGGGGCGAAGGGCCGAGTAAAGCACGATTGGAGGAAGTTTTAAGAGGCCTTGAGAGTGGGAAAATTCGATTCACGCTGAGACCAGACGACGAATAATTGATTTGAGAGTTTCAAAATTCTGTGGCTTCTATACTATTAAGATGATATAATGTCTCTAATTCTTTGAAGGAATTCCAGCGCAACTCAGCCAATGTGACACCTGTATCTAAGATAGATTTGATCTCGGCGAGTCCCTTGTTAAACCACACATCGTGAAACGTTGCGCGCTCCTGATCTGTGCCACTCTCCATTCCCTTCAAGACTGCTCCGTAAAGATCCCGCCGAGCCTTCAGGTCCTTGGCGATCGCAAAGAGTCTGTTTCGTTGAGTCTCTCCATGTGTATACTCTCGTAATTTTTCCCACTTACTCCAGGCCATGTCAAGCATTTCCGGCGGACAGCGACTCTTGCGAAGACGGTAATATTGACGGACCCCCAGGTCCTTGGAAGGGTTTCGGGTGGGACACTCTCGGTGATCGTTGATGCAGAGCTGCAGAGGTAGGTAATGAAAAGCTAGCTCTGGGAACGAAGGGTAATCGCAAAGTGCTTTCGGCAGTACTATGATTTCGGGATCTTGAATATCTGACCTTAGTGATATTAGCAACAGTAAATCAAGGGAGAGTAAATGTGTCCTGGCATTCACATACCTCAGACGCTCAAGAACCATTTCGACTCTACGAGCAATCAAATCCGCGAGCGGCAAAGGCGTCACCGCCTCCTTTTGCGCGAGGACGCGATGCTTTCTTTTCCATCTCCTTTTCCTCTCCGCTGTGATTTTCTTTCTCTCTTCCTCCGTCGCGGCCCTTTCACGACAGCTGCGTTGTGTCCTGAGTTCGTCGAAGGCGGGTGTTCCATTCTTTGGATGCTTTCCGCGCTTTTTATCCGGCTTCATGGCCATTTGCTTGAGGTGTCTGTTGAGATTGGAATTAGCTGACCGCCCTGCTTGGAACTTTTGGCCGCAGTACGGACACTGAGATCCTTTAGCAATTGCGAGGCACGCACTGTCGTCATCCATACTAGTCTTGGACTCTTCGGAGTAACCGTCATGCGCTTGACTTCTGAAATAGAGGGCTACATACTTTCTGATTTAGAGTTCGCCCAAAAGTGAGCCACACGATTCTGATTGGTTAATTTTAGGTGGGCTACTGCAGCTGACACCAGCTCGCGTTTCAGATAGGGTGGGCTGCATAGTAGCCCACGTTTTCATTGGCGAGATGAAGGTGGGCTACGACAAAATTAGACCAATCAGAACGCTTGTGGCCCACCTTTTATGCAATCTTATTAATAGATTTAATATGTGGCTCACCCACACGCGCACGTACCTTATTACTTGACATTTTCATGGCGAACGACCTCTCCACACAAGTTTGTATGGGGAGGTGTTTCCAACGAAAAGGACATGGTTGAAGGTGGCAAAAAACAGGCTGAACAGCTGACCCCCCCTGATCCAAGGCTCTGCCTATATGAGCCACACCCCCTCCCCGTCCACATCCCCAAAACTCCGCTCTCCCACATCCAAATCAACTTCTGCAACAACATCTCCGCAACACAGATGCCTCGCGGACGGTATGTACCTACACATCTCCTATCTGACAGTAGTTCAACCCTTGACACTGCGGCTAAAAGCCGTTCGCTTAGAAACGCGGGCGTATATTCCGTCTATTACGGGACCATCCCTCCCTTTCGTCCAGAGTCCTTGTCAAAATGGATGGCAAAAGTGAGACTCTCATGACATGGGTTGGCGCTGACAGTAGAATGGGATTCAGAGCACGGGGAATGTTCTCCAAGACCTCCGCCAGTCTGGCAAGACGTTTGATTTCAGGAGTAAAGCGGTACTCCATCGAAAATCCAGATTGGATGAGGCGGCGGCAACTATTGCAGCACCTGCGCCGCCAGTTCCCTACGACTCCAATGTCCAAAGGATCCGGCCCAGGAGGATGCCTGCTCAGCCGTCTCACCCTGCACTTCCTCCTCCTCCTCCCCCCCCGATGCCTCCCCAGCCGTCTCAACCGGCACAACCTCTTGCCACCCCAATCCCGAATGAAACCGCATCATCCGATGCTGCTGGTACTTGCTTTTTTTTTCAATGCTAACTGTAGCTGTTCCTGACCGCTCCGATACGAGCGATATGTTGGATATCGAAAACGGCGAGGATGATTTTGGAGATGGAGGAGCCGGCGAGGATGATTTTGGCGATGAAGGAGAAGGCGAGAATGATTTTGGCGATGAAGGAGAAGGCGCAGCCTCGTACTATCCAAGATTGAACTTGCTGACTTAGTCCATGCAGCACCTCCGTCGATTCCCCTCCCTCTCCCCCTTCCCCGCCACCGGTCAATTTGTCTCCTTCCTCCCCGCCCATTTCAAAACAGCTCGCAACACCCCCAACCACGCCGGAGAAAAGGAAGAGGACCAACTTGACCACGCCGCACGCGACGCCGACAAGCGTGGGGAAAATCCTCAGCAGCGTGAGTCTCACGGCTCCTGCTCAGCACTCTGCACCAACATTGGCCCACGCCTTGGGGAAAGGAGATGTGACTTCCCAGCTTGCGAGGGACTATGCGAAATTTGTGGCCGGAGCGGCGGACATCAAGGATGTCGACACGAAGACCTCGCTTGTGCACGTCAAGAGGATTTTGCATGTCGCCAGCTATATACCCCTTTCCCCCCCTGCCGATACAACTGGCCCCTTCCGTCAAATGGATAACGCGACGATGATGATGATGTTGTTCGCGAGGGATAGAGGGTATGGATGGCATCAAGGCTATGATCTGATAGTAGAGATACGGACAGTCTTGCGAACGCCGTCGGCAAGTCCCTTGAGGCATTCTGCGTGGACTTCAAAGGTCCATTGACCAACTCGCCGGTTATTCATCTTGCGTATAGGTGGATCGGTATTGCGAGATTCCAAAAAGCTTCGGTCGCTCCACCAGAAAACCTCGCCTGGCTTTTCTTGTATTTGCACTAGTTGGTATACGAAGAAGCTGCCCTTGCATTCCCGGACTCCTGTGGGATGTCTGGCAAGACGCGGCAGCAGATACAAACCATCGTCAATTGCGATATCAACGCCCTCTCGGTTGCGAAATTCGGCCAAGGCAGGTTGTCGAAAAATGATCGAAAGAACAATAAGGTCGGTCTCCTTTTGGCAATGTCTGATCTTTATTAGAAATCCATTATGTTCTTGTTGAAATTATCCTCCTTCTTGTGCCGAAAAGTCAGCACTTTGAATCAAGGATTAAAGAAGGAACGATTAACGGTCGGCATATTGTTGGTGTCTCTGGTTTTTGGGGAGGTCGTCAGCAGGAACGACGGTTTCGGAGAATTTGCGGCAGTAGGAAGCCTTCACAAGAAGGCACAGGACTATTTTTTGGAAGTGTTGTGGAAAGCGATTGAAGAGAATTTTGTGGAGGCATGCGGGGCCATCCAGGCACGTCACCCAGGCATCAAGGCGGACAACATGAATCCCTATATGACGAAGGCCGGCGCTCCAAATGTTTTTTCATTTTTTCATCTATCGTATCAGAGCATCAGTGCCGATTTCGTACATCCCTTCTCGTTGCATTAATAACTCTCATAGCCTGCGATTACACCAGCGATGATGGAGCAATGCTGTCAGCTCCCCCAGGGTTTCTTGGGGGCGTTTGTGCCAGAAAACACCTCCTTATCTAGCTAGTGGTCACGGTTGGAAGGCGATGTGGATGTCATTGTCGGGGGGCATGGGAGGAGTTTTATCGGGGGGTATGGAGTTTGTGTTTTGGGGTATGGGAGTTCGTGTTTTGAATGAGTTAGTGAAGTATAGGAATAGAAAGCTCAAGTGTTCTTAAACCGTGATGCCTTTAGCGAAGATGTATTTTGATGATGGCAGCTCGTTTGTTTGGTCGTGGCTAGTTTTGCGGATGCAGTATCGTCGCCCTCGCGATAGTGTGAGCATCTTCGTCGCCTGGTGACGAAGATGCTCACCATAAAAAGCCAGGCGACGAAGATGCTCACCATAAAAAGCTCCCCGGTCTCGACCTAAATGTGCCGCCAAGCGTGGGCGCCAACAAGGCTAATAAGTATAATATCTAGACCAGTAAATCCCAAGCACATGAGACGGATACATATAGTTCACTAGTGTGCCGTTCTGGGGCATCTTGTACCTTGACTTTGGTGCTAGAGGTTTGATTCTTATCGATAAAGTTGAGAACAGATCACCGAGAGATCTTTTTGGGCCCGGGTGAGCACCATGTAGCACCATGTAGCACACCTTTCCACAGCCATGTGGCCCACCTTTCCACAGTCTTGCTAAGGGTGAGCACCATGTAGCCGACCTGTCCACAGTCATGTAGCCTGCCTTACGGATGGTAACGTCATGTAGCCCATCTTTGTTTCCGCGATCATTTGGACTGAGGAAGCACAAGGGGAATCCTCTGATGCATAACCTGCCTTTCACTTACGGGCCACTGCATGCTATTGCACTCAGGACTCTGCATACTTGTTCAACGAGTAACCTGCATGTTCTTACTGTGGATAAGTGGTGAACTTCGGTATCACAAAGTCACCAATTGCAAGTTGATCAGATTAGTACTGAGATCATCAATTTCGTGGACGGTTTTGACGTTTGAATGTAGTGCTCGTTCAAACGGACATGAAAGTAAGTTGTTTTAATCATTTAAACTTGGATAACAGAGCTCTGTAGTCTGGGGATTTGAATAAACGTACGTTCCACTGCCCCGCAGGGCTCCAGTGGTGAGTTATATGGCTACTGACTGTGAAAAGGTGGTCCGCATGATGCTCACCCCCGCACTGCCTACTCAATTTATACGGGACAGGACAGGAAGTGAACAAGAACCTTCCAATTGAATAAGGATGCCGAAGCAGAAGACAGAAGAAAAAGCAAAGCTGATCCAGGATGATTCCAACAGCTGAGATCTGAACTAATCCTTCAGAATCAGTTCCTCTCACTGGACTCAGCCTGCGTCTCCGGCTCCTCCAGTAGAACCAGTTCCGTACACTTGACTAAGCCAACCACAACTAGTTCCTCTCACTTAGCCCCGTGCCTGTCCTCCGACAGAACTAGTTACATTCACTTGACTAAGCCCGCTTCTCGGTTCCCTCGGCAGAACAGGCTGAATCACCAACTTATCAGCTGCAGAATCTAAGTTTCAACCTTTCCGTCAGTAGTAGGTAGTAATTCCAGGCGCTTCAAATCGCGATTCTGAAAGCGAATTCTCGCAGGTTCACAATTGAAGACACTGAGGGCGATAGTAATTTGAATGGACATCGTGAGAGAGCCCCCCTTACGATATCTATTCAAATTCCTATCGCCCTCAGTGTTTTCGAATTCCTAACCCGCATAAACACGGCCTTAAGTTCTCCTCTTCCTAACTGCGGTGTACATTGGCTCTTTGCCGAATGTCACATACTATCGCCCTCAGAATCCTCTACGGCTTCTTCCTCGCCCTCCATCTCAACTTCCACTGCAATTCTCGCAGTAATATCTTCAATCGAATCGTCCGGTTCATCACCAAGCAGAAACGTCGCGCCTTTGCAACCAATCAGCGTTTCGAGATTCTTCCTCCATTCTTCGGCCCTCTTCGGTCCCATTTCACTCAGCACTTAGGTTAGCGACCATGCCAATGATATTGAAGACATACGTTTAGTTTTTCCTTCAACAGATCTAAACTTCTCCCCACCACCCAACTTTACTTTGGCGAGGCCTTCCAAACGTACCAGGGCAGCTGCGTGCTGTAGGCCAACTTTCAGAACCTCTTTCCCAATTGCTGAGTTTACGTCAATTTTTGAAAGCAAGCGCTCACAGCGATCGAGTTTGGAGGCGAGCCAGTTGTAATACCGTTCCGCTTCTGAGCCCAGAAGGAATATTTCCTCAATTGCACGCAGATTTGTATACATGGCGTTAATTGCTTTCCTGATCATTGGATTTAGCGCCCATTTTTCCTGACACTTGAATGCGGTATCAAGCTCCCAAAAGTCGTCATCGAGACATAATTCACCGAGCTTCTTCTTTTTGTCTAGCTTGCTAGGTTTTGTGAAATTGGATGGCAATTTATCGATCAAAGTATTGTATTCGTCGATGAGGCCAAGCAATTTCGAAGACCGTCTAGTAATGTTTCGAAAGATTGATCCTGACTTGGCATGTCCTAAATATCAGGAAATCATAGGAAGGATCATACCCAGGCTTGCAATTGATGAGCTGTGGATATTATCCAGCTCACACTTACGTTTAATCCACACTTTAAACATTTCATCTTTCTTGAGGTTCAATTGTCGACGATAGAACAGTCCTTGGGCTGCGATATATCGATCTGTATGTTGTCCGTCTTCAGCTATCCAATCCCGAATACACGACCCAGTGCGATGAAACAACTCCTCAAGCTTCTTCTCCAACATCGCCGGTTGTTGGTCGTTCACAGGGATCCGGCCACAGACCTGTTCAGCAAGATACTGTCGAAGGCGTTGCCATTGACCAGGGGGGGGACAGGTGGTGGCTGAGAACAGACCTTCGATATACTCTAACAGAACTTGTCGACACAAGAGGACCTCGCAGATTTCGTTGTCGTAATACACGGTTCTGGGTGCTTCGTCCACAGGTTTGTTGTAAAAGCGGATCATGAAATCGGCTTGTATTTCGAGTTCTGCTGGGGACATTTGTAACTTTTCCAGGCAATCTTGCAAGCACTGCCAACTCTCATTGGCAACGAATTGAGCATGTAACAGCAATCGAGGTAGTGCGTTTGAGAACTGCAGGCGCTGTTCCATGCCAATCTCCAGCAAGCAAGCTGTAAGGATTTGTAGTCGACGCATCGCTGTACAGCTTCGTAAGGATGCTATGAGATGCCTTTAAGGTTAATGGATACGTCCCAAAAGAAGTACCTCAGTCTGGCCCAGTTTCTTTCATTTGCTTCGCCATCTGTCAATCCTGCTCCCATGATCCTTCTCGGGGAGTATAATATCTGGCACGGAAAATCATGCCCATACGCATGAAATATACTCACACCAAAAGTACATCGGTCGTAAGATTCCTTGTCCATTCGCATTCGTAGATACTTATCAAACGTGCATCCAATATCGTAAAGTACGAACTACTATGAGCACCGGTGCAATAGTGCTCATACTAGCTTATCAGGACAATTCCGATCAGCCATGATGGTTTCAAGGAGCAATTGCGGTTGAAAAAGCCTTTCCCCCATCTTCTGGATGTTATATGCCGCTAGAGGACATCCATGCCTTGCGCAGCTTGACAAAATAACGCCCGAGTCCTGGTTTCTCGATAGAACTTTCGGATCTGTAGCAGCCTTAAACTGTGTGCATCCTTCTGGTTTTTCTGAGGACTACAATAAGACTGGGCCCAGAGCTTTGAGAATTACCTCAATCGGAGGCTTTTTAGAAACAAAAAGCCTCTTGTCATCGAGGTCTTGTACAGAAACACCATCCCGAATTTCAAGCTTTGTGCCGAGCGTGGTGAGTTGGAAGTTTCCATCGAAGCAAACAAAAGCTTTCTCAGACCCTTCGGTAAAACACATTGGACACAACTCGTCCATTGGTATGCGATCCAACTGAACATCCTTCACCAACAGTTGTAGATGGTTTGTATTGAGCAATTCGGCTTCCAGAGAGTCGCTGATTCTGATCAGATGGTCGGTTTTAGACTTGATTATTGATTCCACTTTTAGCCAGGTCGAGTATACTCCAAGGAAGTTGTCATAGATGTTTCGAGGGACCTACATCAGATATATTAAGCAACTGACCTTACCTCATACTCCGTTTCATGTGGGGTTTTTCGGGATTCGACAAAAGTTTGCAATGCCGTACAAAAGCCTTGCTTTGACGATGGACCCTTCATGTGAATCAGGTGAAAGAAATGAAAAATGTCAATAGAAAATGCAAACTTAGGCCGTTTGGGTGACGAAGGATAATATCCCCGAGAGACGAAGCCAGGCATCGCGTTTCCGTATGGGCAATCATCCCTGCATACTGTGAATCGCATCATGCAACATCCTAAGATATATCAGACCAGAACATCGAGGATGTACCAGTTAAAGAGACAGCAGGGAACATTGCCGACTCCTCACAATCACAAACTGAAATTGAGTTTCCAAGAGAGCGCCAAGCCAGATCTCCTGTCACACACTCGACGAAATCCCTCCAGTTGGCCTTGTATCGTTTTGCATTATACGCATAAGATCGCCTCGCTTTGAAAAATCGGGGATGATTGAATACTTGCCTCCCCATGGCTGCATTCACGCTTTTTTCAATTCCTTCAGGCCGCATATTATCAAAGGATTCTTCCTCTTCTTCATCCTCCTCCTCATTGCTCACCATTTCCTGATCGCCGCTGTAGCCATCGTCAACGTCAATGCTCATCGTGTCATTCCCAACTCCGCCACAATCATTGTATGAAGGCTGACCATGGTTCATATCCGGCTGCATGTCCTCAAGCTTTTTCTCCTGCATATGTTTTTGAAAAGCCACCATCAGCTCGGCTGCGCTGCGTGTGGGCTTTGGCAATGGAATGGCTGCGTGTCGCGCCGAGATCTTTCTGCGCGTGCGGCCGAGAGTCGAGACATACAATGGTTCTTGGCCGAGATATTTCTTACTGGGAGAACGGTATTGTCGCCCCTGCATTTTATCGGCTGTTGTTGTAATTATGCAGCACACAATCAGTGAGCGAGGCTTCGGAGGAGGAAGCAAGTGCGCGTGCCGTATGAAATCAAAACAATCACGTAATGGTGGGGAGCTACACAAATAAAGCCGGGTGGGCTACAATGGGGCTCACCCTTAGCTTGGAAAAGTAGGCTACAAAAATTAAAAATGGTCCACCAGATCACGGCGTTATTTTTATGGTCACAGGGTAAGGCCAGCGGATGCCGTTAACATAGCATTGTTTGCACATTCAGATGAAGATAGAAGCGGTCAACTGCCCCGCTGAATTCGTGAATCCCCAGGGTGGTAGCGCGCTAAGCATTGATTCAAGCGCGGGATGCTAATTCGACCGAATAGATCTAACATGCTTCCTATATTCCACAATCAGAGTAGACTAGTTAAGTCTCTCCAGACACAATAAAAGACCTGGTTCAGACTTTAACCGTCCGAATAGATTTAACGTGCTCCCTATATTCCACAATCAGAGTAAACTAGTTAAGTCCCGCTTGGCACAATATTGAACGTGCTCCCTATATTCCACAATCAGAGTAAACTAGTTAAGTCTCGCTTGGCACAATATTGAACGTGCTCCCTATATTCCACAATCATATTTGACTGGTTGATTAATTTGCGGCACCAGGTAAATTGGCACCGTCAGGGGTTCAGGGGCTGCTTTTCCGCCAACATCACCACAAGCCCATCAAAACGACCGCATCCATCCATCGAGAAGTACATCGATCTTCGACTATGCCTGTAAATGTCAGTCCAGAGTGATTCTAATGTATAGGATCGCAAAAAGCAACCCCCTACTTTGTGCCCCTTTAAAGAATGTGGCCAGCTCTACACCCGTCTATACCAAGCAAAAACCCACGTTCTGAAAATTCTGGGTTCTGGTGGGGATTCATTCCACCAGGCTCATGATCCATTGGTAGCGGAACTTAAAAATTCGGGATGGTTGTCAATCAAAAGGCGAAATATTACAGAAGCCGAGAGGTCTATCCGTAAGAGGGGGTCTTCCAGCAAATGGCGACACAAAAATGGAGCCCAAGTCTTGGCTTTACGAGAGAAGCGCAAGATAGAGAGTCGTAGAGCCCCCAAGATCGCCAAACGGGCAGCGGCACTCGCTCTCCAATATCGCAGGAAGTCACAACAGAACTATCGCGACAGTCGTTCATACATATATCAACGGCTATACAAGGACACTACTCTGTTTGGGGGCGACAATCCGTTAACCCTCCTCGATGACAATGATCACCCTACCGAATCCACCTTTCCTCTCATGGTTTGCCTCTTCATCCCACCATGCGACTGGCCCGCAGTGGTGTACGACAAGGCTCTTGATCCGCAATTAGCCCCGGTAATTAATCAACTGCCTGGATTCAAAGAATATCTCCGGCTTCAAATGAAGCTTCAACCAGATCAGGTTCGTACACAGGAACAGAATTCCTCTCGCCCCCTTCGCTCAGGGCGTCCCCGCCTGGGGCTTATCAGATCACCTAGTCCTCCACGCATTTATAACAATGATGAAGGAAGCAACAAGGACTCTGATTTCAAAGTGGAGCCAAACGAAAGGCTCAGCTCCCTCTTGAATGCTGCCTGGGGTATGTGGAAGGATACCATTGGTGCACCGGAAATGCAGACTGTCTCTTTTGCAGTAGGGCAACCAGAGGAACCGTTTTCTCAATTGTCCCCAACACACAAGCGTATCATCAAACTCCTTATGGCGTGGGTTGATACCACTGAATCTGTCCTGAACTCTATCACCCCCGGCGGAGTTTCCGTTCTCGAGCTGCATCATTTCGTCAACCGCCGAGCTGAGAGCCCCTACCCGGAGGATGAGTTGCTTGCTGTCCCTCCTAATAAGGGAGAAGACGAGGATCATATAGACGAGATGGACGAGGACAAGTTGTTGTACCAGGCTATTCATATGATGGACAAAAGGCGAGGTAGACGGCGCCGAGAGGATGATGACACGGAATCTGAAGATGAGGATGAGAACGAGGATGATTGAGGGGTTTGAGGATCAAAGGCACATCTTGTCTTATTTATTTATCTTGGGGGAATAATTTTGGACGTCTGTAGAGGAATTCTAGGCAAGGCGATGTATTTTGTGTATTATTTTCATCCAATCTACAATGCATAGATATACAAATCTGCTTGAGAGAGACAGCCTTTCACCGGTGGAATAAGATAAACTCCAAACGCCAAACATCAATCCTCGACTTATTAATATTGCCAGTCTGTCGACAATGAGTATCATTTGGTGAGTGTGCCTTTAATCCGAGTCGATACGCGGCGGCCAAAGTGATCGGACTGAGACCCATAGCTCTCCCATCCCGCAGACATCTTGAAGGACAGCAATTGCGTGTCAGCTTGGAGAGTTCGAGATTCGCGGAGAAGGGGTACATAGGTGATTTGCGGGCGTTTGGGCGAGATCGAAGAAGTCTGCTTTGAGGGGGAAGTGATCACATTAGACTTATCGAAATGTTTCTTTCAAGGCTCATAGTCGTCCTGTCGCTGAGGCTGGAGAATGTGTTCCTGGCTGGCCTGTACCCAGCGAGGAAATTGTGCGCTTTTGTGGGGGTGGTCGCCTGTGCTCGAGGAGCGACTTTCATTAGTTAGCAATATGAGAACACACCAGACGATTCCATGCTGTTGTTTCCAGCAAAGGCCGGCTGAAGACAGAGTGGTGACGGTGAAGTTGCGTTACGAAGAAAGGCTGGTTTACCCCTTTTCTTAAGCTTGCAATTGGTCCTAGTTGGGGAATTAGGGTCAATTCACCCAACCGGCCCTCACTTTGATGGAGAAGGCTGCTTTCGAGAACATGAAAGCTAAAGGACTTGTTCAAAAGGATTGCAAACAAAGGCGGGCTACATGTAGCCAGCTGCAGTGTCCGAAAGCTGGACAGTATATTATAGAGTTAGGTGATGAATAAAGGCGGGCTACATGTGGCCCAGTGTCCGAAAGCTGGACCGTATATTATAGAGTTAGGTGATGAATAAAGGCGGGCTACATGTGGCCCAGCGTCCGACAGCAGCTGAACATTGAAGTTAGGTTGAATTAATGTTAGGGCGAGGTGCGTTGGGGAATTAGATGACTTATCATGGGCTAGGTGTCCTCGGGAGGCGAGCTCGGAGGCGAGCCACAGTTGGGAACCTAATTAGGTGCTCGCCTCGTCGCGGTTTTGGACCTAAGTTAGGTTGAATTAATGTTCGGGCGAGGTG
>Ga0182024_10018001_pt1 | contig 13198 bp, 10 predicted proteins | sample P32metaG_FD_120480 | JGI IMG/M metagenome (GOLD analysis project Ga0182024, IMG submission 120480) | Permafrost microbial communities from Stordalen Mire, Sweden - P3-2 metaG (Illumina Assembly) | ecosystem: Environmental > Terrestrial > Soil > Wetlands > Permafrost | place: Sweden: Stordalen...
AAGTCCTCACCTTGTAAGGCTTTCGGTTCCAATGATAAGGCAAAAGGAAAGCAGTTCTGACCTGACGCCTTGCCATTTCCGCAAGCGGTCACTGAGTCGCCAACCGTCGATCATTTCGTTGATTTTACGGCAACGTGAAAAGGCGCCATGGCACGAATTATTGAAACGCGCTGTTCAATTACGAATCCTTCTGCCGCTCGTCTGGAGCCTGACGTTCAATCCCCGGCTCAGCGTTGTCGCCTTGATAACCGCGCTCGCGATATTCATCTTGGGTCATCGGTCTGCCCCGAAAGCGGGTAATCACCTCCTGTTCGGGACGCCGCTGATTCTGGGTGGCCTGGGATGCGAGCGAACGTTGATCGGCATCGGTGAGCGGTGGTTGCACCAAACCCCTCGGCCACAATCGACGATGAAGAACAGTGTTGATCTCTGCCGCATAAAGCGTGATCTCTGCTCCAAGGTAGATCCAGGCGACCAGCCCCAGCACAAGGCCGAAGAGCCCGTAAAGGGCACTCGCTCCCTTTAGGTCATGTCCAACCACGTAGCCGCCGGCCGCCTGAAGGATGGTCCACGCCACTCCCCCAATGATTACGCCTGGAATCAGGGAATGGGTGGCCACCTGGCGCGGAGTGAGCGTCCGAAACGCGGCGAAGTAGAGCGCCACGTTGACGATGACGGCGAGTATCTCTCCTAAAGCCCCGAACCAGAAGTTGTGATTTCCGAACGTGCCGAATCCAGCGAGAGCGGTAGTGAGGGTCAGGCCGACTGCCAGCACGACGAGGAAGATGCCAGAGCGAATCATTCGAGTGAAGTAATTGGGCCGCACCGCAGCCGGAATATTCCAGATCTGCGCCATTGAATAGAGCCCGGCTTGTGCAAGTCCCGTTGAGCCGTAGACCAGACCGCCTATCCCAAAGACGAGACCGAACACCGAACTCCGTTTGATGGCGTGAATGTTGTGACCGAGTTGTTGGCCAATAATGGGAAACTGTCCGAGGGCCGAATGTAGCACTCGCGCGCGATCCGAAGGGTTGCCGGCGAGCACGATACCCAAAATCGTCACCAGAAGAAGGAGGAGCGGAAACACAGTGACGAACATGGTGTAGGTAACTTGGACGGTGAGATTCCCGGCGTTGTCGTCGCCGTACTTCTTGATGACGCCAAAGACAAATGATGGAACCAGGTGACGCTGTTGAAACCCATCGATACGCCGTATCGTTTTTTCGACGACATTCACGTCAACTCACCTTCTTTACACCGCCATCAAAAGCAGGCCCGCCACTCGCGTCAACAACCTGCCTAGGAAAAAAGTTAGCCGTTGCCAATACGCACAGTAACCCGCGCCGTTTTTTTGCGCGGCGATGCGACGGCGCAACTCACTCGACGGCGCGATTCACAGGCGTTCGAATCCCCTAAGTACCACTTGATGAACATCCCTTGCCGAGATTCGATACATTTACGTTGTCAGTCTGACGACCAGATCTGCAACAGTCCCGCCAGCGGCGGTATTGAATTTTCACGGTCCATTCATTAAGTTCGAACTGCTGAGCAGTATCAAACACGTTGAGGAGATCCCAATGATCGACGTTCCAGACTCCCATCAAGACCTCTTACAAAGCCCCGTGGCGACATTCGCCACAATCGGTCCGGACGGACGTCCACAACTCTCCGAAGTGTGGTTCCTCTACGAGAACGGCTCAGTTGCGATTTCGTTAAACACCACGCGCCAAAAGACGAAGAATCTGATGGCCCGACCGCAGTGCTGCCTCCTCATTCTTGACCTCGCCGTTCCACAGCGCTACTTGGAGCTACGTGGCGACGCCGAAGTGACCGCTGACGACGGCTCATTCGCGGAGCAAGTTGGGAAGAAGTACGGAACTGACTTGCGTGCGTACGATCACCCGGGTGATCAACGCGTCGTCGTTCGCGTCGTGCCACAGCGAGTTAACGCCGTGGACATGCGGGGCTGAATCATCTCAAACGAGTGAATCTAATTCGATCGTGAAACACTTACGGCGAGGTCAAGACGTCCACTTGGGGCCGCAGTAACACGCTTTCCGATCTGACCTATCTGCCCTCAGCAACGAGATTTCGACTTGATTCGCCGCCTTTCGCGCGTAATTGAGCCAAAATTTCCGCCCGTCGTTCCAGTTAGCAGTCGCCACTCGAGAGTGCCAGAATTTTTGGGCGCTCCGGTATAATTGACCTCCCGAACTTCGGTTCGGCTTCTTACGCTGGGCCGCCCAAGGTCCGACCGGGAAGGAATTTACCTGGGGCCACCACGGCCCATCAGGTGAGTTCGGCCAGTTGAAAGGGAATTGCAATGACGAACGAAAAAGTCACCTTGCCGCTTCTTCCTCTGAAATCGGGCGTGGTCTTGCCCGGAATGGTGTTCACCATGGCGCTCGAGTCTGAGGAGTCACGCGTCGCCGTTGAGGCTGCCCGCTCCGCCGGTGGTCGACTGCTGCTGGTGCCCCACATTGAGGGTCGTTACGCGAGTGTCGGCGTTATCGCCGAAGTGATGGAAGAGGGATCGTTGCCCGGTGGCCTCGAAGCGATCGCCGTTCGAGGCGATCAGCGCGCCACCATTGGGACCGGAGTTCCCGGGACGGGCGACGCACTTTGGGTTGAGGCCGAACCCTTCGACGAGGGCGAACCCACACCGGACACTATCGAGTTAGCCCGCGAGTACCGCGCGGTGTTGGAGAACATCCTGCTCAGTCGCGGCGCTCGCCAAATCGCCGCGCAACTTCGCGAGATCACCGAACCCGGACGCCTCGCCGACGTCGCCGGTTACTCCCCCGACCTTACGCTCGCCCAGAAGGTCGAGGTCCTCGAGACCATCGACGTCGAAGCGCGACTCCGCCTCGTGCTCGGTTGGGCGCGCGACACGTTGGCCGACTTGGCGCTACGCGAGCGCATCAAGAGCGACGTCGAAGAAGGCATGGAAAAGACGCAGCGCGAGTTCCTTCTGCGCCGTCAACTCGAGGCCATCAAGAAGGAGTTGGGCCAACTCGGCGACGGAGACGACGTCGACCCCGACGACTACCGTGCCAAGATCGCCGAGCGCGACCTACCCGAGCACGTGCGTAGCGCCGTCCTTCGAGAGATCGACAAGCTAGAACGCACCAGCGACCAGAGCCCCGAGACGGGCTGGATCCGCACGTGGCTCGACACGATCTTGGAGATCCCTTGGGGCGCCGAGTCCGAGGACCGCTTGGACGTCTTAGAAGCGCAGCGCATTTTGAACGCCGATCACGACGGACTCGAGGACGTCAAGGATCGCATCCTCGAGCACCTCGCGGTGAGGAAGCTTCAAGCCGAGAGGGGTCTAGCACCCGTCGACGGTCGAGGTTCTGGCGCCATTCTCGCGCTCGTCGGCCCCCCCGGCGTCGGCAAAACGTCACTCGGCCAATCGATCGCGAACGCGCTCGGACGAAAGTTCGTGCGAGTCTCGCTCGGTGGCGTCCGTGACGAAGCGGAGATTCGTGGTCATCGTCGCACCTACGTCGGCGCTCAGCCCGGACGTTTCGTGCGCGCCCTTCGAGAAGCCGGCACCATGAACCCCGTCATCGTCCTTGACGAGGTCGATAAATTGGGTTCGGACTTTCGCGGCGACCCGTCATCGGCATTGCTCGAGGTTCTCGACCCGGCGCAGAACCACACGTTCCGCGACCACTACCTCGAGGTTGACCTCGACCTCTCGCGAGTGATGTTCGTAGCGACGGCCAACGTTCTTGACACGATTCCTGGTCCACTACTCGACCGTATGGAGGTCATTCGACTTGACGGGTACACCGAATCAGAAAAGGTCTCGATCGCTCGTCATCACCTGCTCGGTCGCCAACTCGCCCGAACGGCGCTGCGCGACGACGAAGTGACGATCGACGACGACGCGCTACGAACCATCGTCGCCGACTACACCCGTGAAGCGGGCGTTCGTAATTTGGAGCGAGAGATCGGACGACTGCTACGCAAGGCCGCGACGAAGCTCGCAGCCGGTGAACGCGAGGCGCCCATCGACGTCAACGCGACTGCCGTTCGCGAATGGCTCGGTCGTCCTCACTTCTACTTCGAGTCCGCCGATCGCACCGGTGTACCCGGTGTGGCGACAGGACTCGCCGTGACTGGCGCCGGTGGCGACGTGCTCTTCGTCGAAGCGAGCGTGTCCGAGGGACCCGAAGGTCTGACGCTCACCGGTCAGTTGGGTGACGTCATGAAGGAGTCGGCGGAGATCGCAATGTCTTACGTTCGCAGCCACGCCGGAGAGTTGAAGATCGATCCGACGGTCTTCGCCGGCAAGCGATTCCACCTCCACGTCCCAGCGGGTGCCGTTCCTAAGGACGGTCCCTCGGCGGGCGTCACCATGACGACGGCGCTCGTCAGCCTGCTGCGCGGCGTACCCGTCCGTCCCGCCGTCGGCATGACCGGTGAGGTCACGCTGCAGGGTCGCGTGCTGCCCATCGGCGGCGTCAAACAAAAGGTCTTGGCCGCGCACCGCGCCGGGTTGACCGAAGTCATCCTGCCGGAACGCAACAGGCTCGACATCGAAGACGTCCCCGAAGAGGTTCGCGACGCCATGACCTTCCACTTCGCACGCACGATCGCCGACGTACTGAAACCAGCGATGACGCGCGACAGTCGCGACAGCGAGGTGGGCGAATTCTCGGCCGTAGCTTGAGACGCGGAGCTCCATTGGCCGACTCGGCGTCCTTCACGACTTCGGCTACAACGTAAACCTGTCAACTTGATTACCAGTAGTAGCCGGTGACCGAAGTACTGTATCTGCAAGGGATGTCACGAGTTCGACGCGGAAGTGAGAGTGTTAGCTACACCCTCAACCAATTAGACACCGAAGGACGACGTACGGAGTGACTACATTCTCAGGGTCATGGGATGTGACCATCGATACGCTCATTGGTCAGATGGCGGTCGTTTTCGACATCACCGAGCAGGACGGTGCGATTCACGGTATCGCTCGTTCTGACGCGGAGGCCGTGGACTTCCTCGATGCGGTCGTCAACGGGAACCGGCTTACTTGGTCGCAGGAGGTCACCACACCAATGCGTCTCACTTTGAAATTCGAAGTCGACGTTGAGGGCGACACGATGACCGGTACCGCGAAAGCCGGCCCCTTCCCCGCTTCTAAGGTCTACGGAAGTCGTTCTTCGGCGCGCTGAAAAATCATCGTCCGAGACGAGGGCGTTCAGCAGGGTATGAAAATTCGCACTCGTTTCACCACGAGCGTCGACGGTTACGTCATCACTCCGGATGGGTGGCCTCGCCTCGTGCGTGATCCCGCGTTCGTCTCGGGTATCGCCAGAAGAGCAACAGCCCGCGATTTATCTGAAGTGCGATCTTGTGATCGCACTCGAATTACGTGAAGAGCACGACGCGGTTACGACGGAGGAGCTCGTAGACCCAGGTCCTAGAAACTGACACCCGCCTGCAGCGCACCGTCAACCAAGAGCTCGGTACCAGAACAGAATGACGATTCCTCACTTAGGAAGAACAACACCGCAGCCCCAATATCCTCGGGACGACCAAAGCGGCCGAGTGGTGGTGCCTGCCACTGCGTGATGTCTTCGCCCGCGTCGGGGTCGCCGACGGGTCCCGTGTGACGCATCCCAGGTGGCGTCGCACCAGGGCAGACGCAGTTGCAGCGGATCCCGTAGGGGGCGAGATCGAGCGCGAGCATACGGCTCATCATCACCAATCCCGCCTTCGACACTGAATACGCGCCAATCGGTTGCTCGCCACGTAGTCCGGCGTCGGACGCAATGTTCACGACGCCACCTTTCCTCTTGGCGAGATGTGGCTGAGCGGCCTGAACGTAGACAAGTGGTGCGTGAAGATTCACTCGAATCAATCGATCGAACTCATCAGCCGGCGTGGCGAGGAGCGGAGCATTCAGCGCCACGCCCGCGTTGTTTACCAGTGCGTCAAGTCCTCCCAGCAGTTCAACCGCTTCCTCTACCGATGAAAGAATCTCCTCGTCACTCTCGGCGTCAGCGGATACGAACCAGGCGTCGCCAATCGTGCGAAATTTTTCGACGACGGCGTCGCCACGTTGACGGTCTCGACCGGTAACCACGACGCGGAATCCCCGCCGCAACATTGCCTCGGCGATTCCGAGACCAATCCCTGATGTTCCACCAGTTACAAGCGCAAGCTTTCCATCGAATGAGTTCGGCCCAACGTTCGCCACAAATACCTCCAATTTGCACCACTATACTTTTTTCATGTCTGAGTCTCCGCAGTCTATTTTGCCGCCATTGGACGATCCGTGTGACGAAGGATTGCGAATTGCGCAAGCCGCAGCGGCGCAGAATTTGCCCATCCGTCTCATTGGTGGCGTCGCCGTTTTTCTACGGTCTCCGAGCGCGAAGCTTGCTGGGCTTCGTCGCACGTACAGCGACGTAGACGTCATGACGCTCTCGAGTGGTCGCAAGAAGACCGTCGCCTTTTTCGAAGAGATGGGCTACGTACCCGACAAGATGTTCAACGCGATCCACGGTGCCACTCGATTGAACTTCATGGATCTCGGGCGTAATCGACCACTTGATGTGCTCTTGGACCGCTTCCAGATGTGCCACAACATCGACTTTCGACAACGCTTGGCCATCGATCCTTTGACCGTGCCACTCGCCGACCTACTCCTCACCAAACTGCAGGTCGTGCAGTTGAACTTGAAAGACAACCAAGACTTAGTCACGCTGCTCGCCGATCACGCGCTCGGTGACGGTAAGAACGAGACCATCGAAACCGCACGTCTCGTCTCACTTCTCGGGGCCGACTGGGGATTCGAGCACACCGTTCTGCTCAATCTCGACGTCGTGCGCAACTCACTCGCCACGTTCGATCTGCCATCGGGTATGGCCGATCAAGTCAACGAGCGGATCGACCAGATCGTTTCAGCCCTTAATCGCGGGAAGAAGACCATCAGTTGGAAGTCACGTGCGCTCGTGGGCGAACGCGTTCGTTGGTACGAACTGCCTGAGGACGTGCGCCACTAGACGGCCACCCGGACACGGCCAACGAAGCCGCATCCGGGTCCGCCCTTGTTTATTCGGGTGGTAGCTCCCTGTAGACCAGGTCGATATTGATGCCCTGGCCCTTTCGCACAGCCTTGGCGATGTAGAAGATAGAAAGCCCGACCGCTGCAACGACGGCCATGAAGCCCGGCACGTACCACCAGTGCGAATACGTCTGGATCGCCAGCGCTGGGTACTTCAAGACGTCGTACACCAAGAACGCCATGACCAGCGAGGAAAGCGGCGCGACGATCTTTAACACCGGAATCCCGAACCAATTCACGTTGGCCGGCGAAGCCTGGTAGAGATCTGGTCGGCGATTGGGAAACGTAAAGGCGGCGACCGAGACAACCCAGACACAGACGACGCCAGCAAGAACGCCAAGTGCTAACCAAAGCTGGAAACTTGTGCCGTTGACGCTCCACAGAAGCATCACCGTGATGAGGCCCATTACGGTCAAAATCGCCGGCACTGGCGTGTGCGTGCGTTCGTTGACGTCGGCCAACTTTGCGGGGAGCAACCGGTCAAACGCCCACGCGAACACACTTCGAATCGGCATGAAACTGTTACCCACCATCGCGGGAAGACTCCAAAAGAGAAACGATCCCACGATGAGAACGCCGAGCGTCCTTGAGTTCGAGGCCAACGAAGCCAAGAATTGGTAGAAGGGGCCCGTCGGAATGACGTACGCGGTGTTCCCCGTTGCTCCCGCGGCAGAGATGAACGCGTACCCAGCGACTTTGAAGATCAAGAGCACGCCGAGGACAAGGAAGACCACGTCCCACGTAAGCGCCGAGAACATGATTTTCAAGTGCCGGTTGCGATTGCCCGCACTCTTTAGTTCACCGGAAAGATAGACACTCCACCAGTTCCACATCATGAAGGTCATAATCACGAACACTGCGGGCAACGTCGCCGACATGAGACCCGCGTTGGGATGCAGCGCAATCGTCCCGCGTGCCGCGTGGATAACTTTGTCGTAGGAATTGCCCGTAGCTCCAAATCGAACCGAAAGCGCATTGAAGTTGGACTTGAATGTCTTCGGGTTAGCGAAAATAAGCACAACGAAAGCGATAAAAGTTCCAATTGAGGCGATGATCCAAAAGACGTTCTGCCAGCGCATGGTTCGTTTCGTGCCAGAGATCAGGATAAGTGTCATCAGCACGATCATGAACAATCCGCCGAGGAATATCCAGGTGTTATTGGTTTGAAAACGATCTCCCCACGCGATCAAGCCGGGGTTGTGAAAAATCACGCCGAACGAAACAAGCACCGGTCCTAGCGCAAAGACGGCGAAGTAACGGGCCCAGAACGTGGCACCGATCATCCCGGAGAACGCGGCCGCAAAGTTCGACACCACGGCGACGGGGGGCGACAAGATTCGACTCACCCAGACGTAGTCGCCACCGGTTCTGGGCATGCTTGACGCCATCAACGACATCATGATGATAACTGGAATGTTCAAAACAAACGAGACGAGTGTCGCAGTAACGAGGTCGGCGCCAGGGAACGCGGAGAGCGCGAAGAACACACCCCACGCCAGTGCCGCACCAACTGGGGCAGAAAACACTGCGTTGAAAATCATTGCATCAAAGGCCGAGGCTTCTCGCACCAATCCAGTGCTATTGCGGAGGAATAACTGTCCACCCTCCGAAGTCGTCGGTGCTGTCGACATTAAAATTCCCCCCATAAGTTAACGATGTTGCCCGTCGCGTCGAAACGCAAAGAACCCACGTGCTCAATACATCCTCAGTGCAAGTTACCTTCGCGAAGTTCCCAAATCAAGTGTTATGGCGGTTCTATCAGCGAATTCATCGACGCGAATTTGAGAAAACGTTCAGACGGCGCTACCAAGTCGCGATGAACATCGGCATAGATTTGAGAGAACGTTCTGTCAGACAAAACAGTCACGTTGCCTCAAGGAGTAATCACGACACTTCGTCTAGCTTTTTTAGCTTGGTGTCTACGGAGTGGAGACAAAATGTCGATCTGACCGTCGAAGAGGTCCGTTTACACTGTGATAGTTTGCTCGTCGTTCGCTCACAATTTGGAGGATTACCGTGGATGTTTTGACCGACACATTTGGCGTGAAGAAGCCTTTAATCGCTATGTGCCACTTACTCGGTCTCCCGGGACGTCCTCGCCATGACGCCGCCGGCGGTATGGAAAAGATCTATCAATCGCTCGCCCATGAGGTCCACGCGCTTCAAGACGCAGGCGTTGATGGCCTACTTTTCTGTAACGAACACGACCTTCCCTACTCCACGTCCGTGGGCGTTGAGGCTGGCGCCGCCATGGCGGCCGTCATTGGTCGTCTCCGTGCGGATATCCGCCTCCCCTTCGGTGTAGACCTCCTCTGGGACGCAAAATTGGCCGTCGCGGTCGCCCGCGCCACGGGCGCGAGCTTCGTACGCGAAGTCTTCACGGGCGTCTACGAGAGTGACATGGGTCTCTTCGCGCCAGATTTCGGTGACATTGCCGCCTATCGACACGCGATCGGTGCCGATGACGTGAAAATCTTTGCCAACATCACGCCGGAGTCCTCGAAGTCCGTGAGCAATCGGCCCGTGGCGGACCGAGCGAAGGGCGCGGTGTACATGGGCGTCGATGTTCTCTTGATCAGCGGGCCAGCAGCCGGAGCAGAGCTCGAACTCAGCGACCTCGTCGAGGCCAAAGAGGCGGTCGGCGACTTTCCGGTCCTTGCGAACACGGGCGTCCGAGACACCAACGTCACCTCGATGCTGGCCGTTGCTGACGGTGCCATCGTGGGAACCAGTTTGAAAGAGGAGGGTTCGACGTGGACCCGTGTTGACCCCGAGCGGGCCGCACGAATGGTTGAACTGTTCAAGGCAGAGCGAGAAGCCGCCGCTCAATGAGCCGCTTCCTTGGTTCCAAAGCTCCTCGCTCGGTTCTCTACTTCGCCACCGACATCCACGGCTCAGAAAAATGTTTTCGAAAGTTTTTGAATGGCGGTAAGGCGTACGGTGCGGACATCATGGTGCTCGGTGGCGACATCGCCGGCAAAGCGATTCAGGCGATGACGCACAAAGGTGGATCGACTTACGAATGCACCTTTCGCGGAGCGCACTACGAAATTGAAGAGGGTTCCGAACTCACCGAGCTCGAGCAACTAATCTCCGATTTTGGCTATTACCCGTACCGAGCAGAGCCGGGTGAACTCGCGGCGATGCAAGCCGAGGGCACCATGGAGGCTCTCTTTGTCAGCCTCATGGAACAGCGCGTGCAGCGCTGGATGCAACTCGCCGACGAGCGACTTCGCCCGCTCGACATTCCCGTGTACTGGATGCTCGGTAACGATGACCCCAGCGAGTTGGCCACGATCTTGGATGAGGCACCGTGGGGAACGCACTCCGATGAAAAAGTGCTCAAACTTAAATCGGGACATGAGTTCATCTCGCTGGGCTACTCCAACGTCACCCCGTGGCACAGTTATCGAGAACTCGCCGATGACGAAATCGACCGCCGCGTGATGAAGATGGTCGATCAACTCGAAGATCCATCACGAGCAATCTTCAACCTTCACGTTCCTCCCTTTGACACGGGGATTGACGAAGCACCCGTTCTCGACGCCAATCTCACCGTGCAGTCCGCAGCGGGGCAGGTCAAGATGGGACCCGTGGGCAGTACCGGTGTGCGCGCGGTAATCGAGCGCGTCCAGCCGCTGCTCGGTCTTCACGGCCACATTCATGAATCCGCCGGGTCTCGCTTCATTGGCAAGACCCTCTGCGTCAATCCCGGAAGCGATTACGGCACCGGCATTTTGAATGGTTTTATCGCCACGCTAGAACCAGATCGAATTGTGGCGCACCAGTTCGTTCGAGGTTAAGCGCGTTGAAGAACACTGGCCCACTCTTTGCGGCCATCGAGGTCGGCACCACTGGTGCTCGCGCGATTGCGATAGACCTCGACGGCGTACGTGTCGCCGAGGTTCGACGGCCGTATCCAACCAACGTGTCGAATCCGGGTTGGGCTGAACAAGACGCCCTCGATTGGAGCGAACACGCCGTTCAAGCACTGCAACGCCTGCCCGAGCGCGTCAAGCGTCGGGTCGCGGGACTCGGACTCACCGGCCAGTCTCCGAGCGTCGCCCCGGTCAATCGACGAGGCCGACCCGTCGGGCCCGGACTGATTTATCGCGACAATCGTGCTTTCGTCGAGGCCGCGGAGATGCGACAGCGCGTCGGTGCCGAGGCGTACCACGACATCACGGGTCACACGCCCGAGGCCTTTCACGTCGGCCCGAAAGTTCTGTGGCTTCGCCAACACGCGCCAAAGATCTTTGGCGCGACCTACAAATTCTTGCAACCGCGTGACGTCGTGCTCCACCGCTTAACTGGTCAATTCCTTACTGACGAGAGTCACGCGAACTGCACATTGTTCTTCGACATCACTGCACGTCAATGGTCCAGTGACCTCTTTGGCCAGTTCGAACTCGATGCTGGGCTCTTCCCCGACGTCGTACCGTCCTGGACCGTGGTGGAGAACCTCTCAGCGAAGGCAGCGACCGAAACCGGACTTCCAGCCGGGATTCCAATCGTCATCGGTGCGGGTGACAGTCAGTGCGTCGCGTTCGGCGCGGGCGTCACGGAGCGTGGTCCGATCAGTGAGATGTCCGGCGCGTCGTCCTGTCTCAACTCGGTCGTTGACGGGCTTCGTCGCGACCGACGAATTACGCACTACAACCACGTCGTTCCCGGTCGATTAACGACTGAGGTGGGTCTCAATACAACTGGAGCAGCTCTGCAGTGGGCCGTGAAACAACTCGGCTTTGCCAGCTTTGAAGACCTATCGCGCGATGCCGCGATAGGTCTTCGTCGCTTGGGAAATCTCGCAGGGAAAGAAAATACGTGCGACGTCGCCCCGATCTTTCTTCCCTACATGGGCGACGGTGAGCGCGATGACCCAACGGTTCGTGGCGCCTTCATTGGACTCTCAGACCGTCATGACCGAGTCGCCCTCGCGTATTCGGTCGTGGAAGGCGTCGCTCTCGGCGTGGCGTCGCGCGTGGCCGTACTTCAGCGCGCTGGCTCGCCGCTCGAGGAACTGCGGGTCTCGGGGGGCGGCGCACATATTGCGGTGTTGGGACGCATCAAGGCGCACCTCCTTGGACAAACCGTCTGTCACCTCGAGGCCGACGCTTCAGCAAATGGCGCGGCGCTGCTCTCTGCGCAGGCCGCGGGTTTCACCGAAGAGGTCGCCGTGGCAATTCGTCATACTCTCTCGCGATCAAAGCGATTTCAACCGACTGAAACACTCCACGCAGCGATGCTCCCTCGACAGCGCTGGTTCGAATCGGCTCGCCGCGCGACGGCGTTGCATCGTGCGAACGGACCAACAGAAGAAAGTGGTGCGTAGTGACCCAATTCTCCTTGGGAGTGAACAACTGCTTCGCTGTGAAACGCTGGCCCGAACCAGACGTGTGGGCCAAGATCGTCAGGAATGAACTCGGTCTCGACGTCGTCCAACACAGCTTGGATCTCGTCGACCTTGATACCTCAACCGACGAACTTTTGGATCAAGCCAAAGATGTTCGCTTAGCCTGTGATCACAACGGACTCTTCATCGACTCAACGTTCACCGGTCTTGCGGCGTACTCCTCGAACCTGCTTCTCGCTCCGAGTGCGCCCGCAAGAGCACGCGCCCTCGCGTGGTTTAAGAGGGCCATACAATTCACTGCGGCGCTTGGTGCCCGGGGCACCGGAGGCCACGTCGGCGCGTACTCCGTCACCGACTTTCGAATCCCGACGCGGCAATCAGAACTCGAGAACCTGTTGGAGGAAAGTCTCACAGAGCTCGCTCACTTCGCACGAGAGCAGGGTCTTGACTATCTGCTCGTCGAAAATCTCGCGACCGCACGCGAACCATCCACGATGAAGGGAATCACTCGCCTCTTGAGCGAAGGTGACGACGCGCACGTGCCCATCCAACTCTGTCTCGACGTGGGACATCAGTGTGTGTACGGGTCCTCGGGCGACGAGCGTGATCCCTACTCGTGGCTGGAAAAAATGAGCCCCGTCGCACCCGTGATTCAACTCCAGCAAAGTGATGCCGAGGGTGATCATCATTGGCCTTTTACCGAAAGCGCCAACGCCCTCGGGCGTATCGATGCTCATCGAGTACTTGACGCGATCTCTCGATCGGGT
>Ga0182024_10018002_pt1 | contig 13198 bp, 12 predicted proteins | sample P32metaG_FD_120480 | JGI IMG/M metagenome (GOLD analysis project Ga0182024, IMG submission 120480) | Permafrost microbial communities from Stordalen Mire, Sweden - P3-2 metaG (Illumina Assembly) | ecosystem: Environmental > Terrestrial > Soil > Wetlands > Permafrost | place: Sweden: Stordalen...
AAGACCACCGCCGTCGCGCAGCCGGTCGAACTCCTGGCGCGACACAAAGAAATAATGCTCCCCGGCCTGCTCCTCGGGGCGAGGCTCGCGCGTCGTCGCCGAAACCGAATACCGCAGGCTCGGGCGGCGCCCTCGGAGGGCCGCGACGAGCGTGTCCTTGCCTGCCCCGGATGGTCCCGAGACCACAAACAGGAGACCCGGCCCCGTGATCAACGCTGAACCCCCTTCACGCCGGCCGCGCTCTTGACCTCGAATTTCCCTCAGCAGAGCACGTTTTGCATCGCCGCGATAACGTTGGGATCCGGCCGCGAGCCGGCCTGGAGAGTATAGTCGGTCCGCACGGCCAGACCGTCGTGCACGGCGAAGCCTTCCTGCAATGTCATGCCCCGGCGTAACGAAAAGGTCGCGACTCCGGCCGCCCCCGGGCAGGCTGCAAAGGGATTGCTGCTGCGAAGCTTCGCACCGGGGTTGTGCAGCAGTGCGTCGATTGCCACCGCAGATGCCAAATCTTGCACCCCCCCCGCGAAGCGTTTTCGGCCGTAGGAGTACTCTTGTCGAGCGGCCCCGTTGCCGTGGGACCATGCATCGCTTGAGCCTGGAATCGCCATCCAGCCCTTGGGCGCCGGCGTGGCACCGCCGCAAGCCGAGAGCACGATTGCGATAAGAGCGATTCGCGTATTCACGCTGGGAAAGGTTTGATGCTTACCGATTGGGTCCTTATCGCGCGACTGGCGCGCGAGCTCGAAGAGCGGCTGCGCGGCGACCGCGTCCAGGATGCCGGTCTCCTGCCCGACGGGCGAACGGCGTTGCTCTTCGGGCGCGGCGGCGAACGCCGCGTGTTCGCGATCGATCTCTTCTCGTCGCCGCCGCTCGTCACGCTCGAAGAGGGCGAGCTGGGCATCGTTGAAGAGCCTGGGTTCGTCCGAATGCTCGCGCGCTCGCTAAAAGGAATGACGCTCACGAGCGTTGCCTCGCGCCGTCTTGACCGGCTCCTGCGCCTACGATTTTCAGCCCGGTCGCGCTTTGGAGTCGGCGAAGAGCTCGACCTCTACCTCGAGCTGGTTCCCCGTTTCGGAAACATCGTGCTGGTAAAGGGCGAGAGCGTGGTCGCCGCCCACAAGGAGTTTACGCCGGCAGAGAATTCACGGCGCGCGGTTGTAGCGGGCTCACTCTATGCCCTACCGCCGCTGCCCGAGAACCCGCGTACGATCGAAGAGCCGCCCGAAGGTTCCGTGCTCGAGCTTCTTGCTCGCGCGCGGATCGAGCAAACGCACCACGCGCAAAAGGCGCGGGACGTTCGGCGCCGGGATGCGCTGTTACGCCGCTTGAGCGATCGCGAGCGCAAGCTGCGCGACGACCTGGCGGGCCTTTCCGGCAAGCGCGCCTCGGCGACGCGGCGCGAGGCTCTGCGCGCTGAAGGTGAGGGTATTTTCGCAACGCTTCACACGCTGGCAGAGGACGAGCGCGAAGCCGCGAAGGAACGCGCCGCGAAGCTCTTTGCCGAGTATAAAAAGCTCGGTAGCAGCCTGCCGCATATCGCCGACCGGGAACGCGCCGTCCGCGGCGCGTTGGAAATTGTCGATACCTTGCGGTGGGAAGCGCAACGTGCCGGCAGCGAGGACCTCCAAGACGTCGAGACGGCGATCGACGAGATGCAGCGCCGCCGGCGCGTTGCGCCGCGTCCCGTCGCACGGAAGCCAAAACGGCGGATGCTCGAGTTGCGAACGCCTCGCGGCTCGCGCATCGTCGTCGGCCGCTCGCCGGTCGAGAATGCGGAACTGACGTTTCACCTCGCGCGGCCCGACGATCTCTGGTTTCATGCCCAAGGGGTTCCGGGCGCGCACGTGATTCTTTCGCGCGACGATCGAGGGCGAGTCCCCGATGAAGACCTGCAGGCTGCGGCATCGCTAGCGGCCTTTTATTCAAAGGCACAGGCGGCCGCATCGGCCGCTGTGGACTATACTCTCCGAAAACACGTACGCAAACAGCGCGCCGCACCGCCGGGGCTGGTCTGGTACACCCACGCAAAGACGGTCGTTACGCAACCGCAGTCGATCGATGCTCTGGAGAAGGACACGGCGCGATGACGCGCAACCTGGACTAACATCGCACCCCGAATCCGAGGAGGAGTACGTTGAAAAATCCATTGGACTCGCTCTGGGGCACCGTGATCAGCGGTTTCGTTTTAACCGCGGTTCTCTGGGTAATCGCTCGAGCGATCGTTTCTCACGCGATTGGGGCCGGCGCGTGAGCAGCTCGAACGATTGGATATTTCGCTGGATTCATATCATGGCCGGCATCATGTGGATCGGCCTGCTATACTTCTTCAACTTCGTCAACGCCGCGGCGGTAAAAGAGGCGACCGCAGCCGGCGAAGCGGGCCCGATCTCAAAATACATCATGCCGCGAGCGCTTCTCTACTTTCGCTGGGGAGCGGTCGTGACGTGGATCTTCGGCGCTGCGCTGCTGGCAAACTTTCCCGGACCGGCCGGTACGAACGGATTCCTGGCGGCGTTCACGTTCCAGGGCGTGATGGCCCCCATCGGTTTCGGAGCCTGGCTTGGAACGATCATGCTGCTCAACGTATGGGGCGTGATCTGGCCAAATCAAAAGAAGCTCTTGGGCATCGTTCCGGCCACCGATGAAGAGAAGGCCAAAGCCCGGCGCGCCGCCTTCCTCGCCTCGCGCGTGAACACGATGCTTTCGATTCCGATGCTCTTCTTCATGGCAACCGGCCCCTCATCAATGTCCCAAGGAATCTACCACTAGCCTCGGCTTTGTCATCCTGAGCCCTTCGACTGCGCTCAGGACAGGCTCCGTCGAAGGATGGGCGACATCAGAGCTTCCAAGATAGGATGATTTTGCCGATGTGTGCGCTCGACTCTAATCGACCGTGCGCATCGGCGGCGCGTTCGAAGGGGTAGACCGAGTCGATCACCGGAACGATGTGGTCGCGTTTAGGCAGCAGCGGCCAAATGCGCTGCTCGAGTTCGCGCGCGATAACGGCCTTCTCTTCGGCCGTGCGGGGTCGCAGGCTGGATGCAAGAATCGTCGCCCGCCGCGCAAAGAGACGGCGCAGATCGAGCTCGACGCGTTGTCCGCGGGGCATGGCGACGCAGGCAATTCGGCCGTCGGGCGCCAGGCATTCGAGATCGCGCGCGATATAATCGCCGCCGACGATGTCGACGACGACGTTCACGCCGCGACCCATCGTGAGGCGCTCGATTTCTCCAACGAAATCGCTCGTACGATAGTTGATCGCGGCCGCGGCTCCCAGCCGCACGCACGCCTCGCATTTCTCGGCGCTGCCGGCGGTCGCAAACACTCGCGCTCCCAGCGCCGTCGCAAACATGATTGCGGTCGTCCCAATTCCGCTGGTGCCGCCGTGCACTAGAACCGATTCGCCCGCGCGCAATCTGGCGCGCATAAAAAGGTTGTCGTAGACGGTAAAGGCATTCTCCGGAAGCGATGCGGCCTCAATCGTGCTCCAACCCTCAGGTACCAGAAGAACCTGTCCTTGCGGGACCGCGACGTACTCCGCATAGCCGCCGCCGTTGGTCAGCGCGCAGACGCGGTCGCCCACATGCCAGCGTTTCACGCGCTCTCCAACGGCCGCGACCGTGCCCGCAACTTCGAGGCCGAGAATCGGCGACGCGCCGGGCGGCGGCGGATAGTCTCCTTGTCGCTGCATGACGTCGGCATGCGTGACGCCGGCCGCCTCGACGGCAATCAGCGCTTCGTCGGGGCCGGGCTGGGGCGCCGGCATCTGTGCAATCTGCAGTACCTCCGGTCCACCCGGAGTGTCGAAGGCAACGAAGCGCATAGTTCTAATAGACTGCGTTTGGTTCGTCGACCACGCCGGCAGGTTTCGAAAGGCCGTTCGCGCTTCCAAGCGACGAGACTCTCTTTCCCGTCGAGTAGTCGATGATGGCTATCAAATCCGCGTCTTTGTCGGCGACGAAAACCAGTGCGTTATTCTTGTCGATCGACAAGCGCGAGGGCGACGACCAGCGCGATCCGAGCTTTCGCGCGACCTTTTCATAAGGCGGATCGATCACGTCGACGGCGCCCGGGTCTGAGGAATCGCAGACGATCAGCTTGCGATGCTTGTCGAGCACCATACCTCCGGCATAGCCGAGCGTCACGCCCAACGCCTTTCCGTGACAACCGCTCAGGCCGCCGGCGAACTCGGCGATCCTCGCGCCACTGCTCGAGTTGACCGCAACGAACACGTCGCCGGCCGCATCTACGGCAACGCTCGATACCGCGCCGGGCTCCGCACACGAGTTGAGGACTTTATTACTCCCCTGGTGATACTCATTGACGAACTGCCCGTCAAAGTCGGCCTCGTACACGTTGCCCTCGCGGTCGACGCTTACATCAACCGGGTCCTTCATGCCGGCGTCGTATCTAAACATCGCTCGGGAGGCGCCGTGCGCGTACTCGGTGATTTTGTCGCCCAGGAAGTTCGCGACGTAAAGATTGCCGGCTTTGTCGAGAAACAAACCCAGTGGCCCTTCGATCCCGCGAGAGATGGCGCCGACCTTTTGGTACGAGCCGTTCGCGAAGACTTCGACTTCGCCCGCGCGTTGATCGCTCACGTAGAGGTAGTCCAAAATCTTTCCGCTTGGGTGCGAGCCGCGTGACGCCGGTTCGGCTGCCGCCAACGGCGGCTGTATCTGGGCGCACCCGGCGAGCATTGCGGCGGCCGCGCATATCCACAGGCGGTTGCGGTAAAGATGCAAAATCCTCATGGCCCGCATTTTCTGCTTGCGGTGCGGCTAATCATGGCGATCCGTCAGGAACATTGCGTCGCCGAATGAGTAAAACCGGTACCCGCGCGCGATCGCTTGGCGATAGGCATCCAGCACACGCTCGCGACCCGCAAAGGCGCTGACCAACGCGAGCAGCGTGGAACGCGGAAGGTGGAAGTTGGTAACCATCGCGCCGGTGACCTCAAAGCGAAAGCCGGGACGAATGAAAATGTCGGTGGAGTGCTCGCCCGGCTTAATGGCGCCATAACACTGGAAGTTTCCCTCGAGCGCGCGCACGACCGTCGTTCCCACCGCGACGACGCGGCGCCGTGCGGCCCGAGCCGCTTCGATCGCGGCCGCCGCTTTTTCATCGATCGCGTACGCTTCGGCGTGCATGACGTGCTCGTCGAGCCGCTGCGCGGTCAGGGGCCGAAACGTGCCAAGCCCTACGTTCAGCGTCAGCCGCGCGATCTCAACGCCGCTCTCCCGGATCTGGTGCAGCAGTTCGGGCGTAAAGTGCAGCGACGCAGTTGGCGCGGCGACGCTGCCCGGAACGCGCGCGAAGACGGTTTGGTATCGCTGCGCAGCCTCCGCCGTCTCGTTATGAATGTACGGAGGCAGCGGCATCGTGCCGGCCCGGTCGAGAAACGTGTCCAACGGCACCGGCAGCGAGAGCGCAATCTCGCGCATGCCGTCCGGCAGCACCGTTATTACCGTCGCCTCGCCAAACTCACCGAAGCTGACGTGGTCGCCCTCACGCAAGCGCCGCGCCGGACGTGCCAACGCGATCCAGTTCCGCGCTTCGCTATCGTAACGCAACGAGCCGGCCGGATGCAGCAGGAGCAGTTCGACGCTCACCATCCCGCGCATACGTTCGCCGAAGAGGCGGGCGGCGAGAACACGAGTCTCGTTGACGACTAGAAGATCATCGCTGCGAAGAAGCTTCGGAAGGTCTCGAAAGCGGCGATCGTGCGCGCCGTTTTGCTCGAGCAGCAGCAAGCGGCTTTCGTCGCGCTGGGGCGCCGGATGCTGCGCGATCAGTTCTTTGGGCAGCTCGTAATCGTACGCCGCTGCGTATCGCTCATCGCTCGAGATCGGTGACGACCGTCCCGGGAAAGTAATAGGCTAAGATTGCCGGAGCGCCGGCTCCGGCAACCGCCATGCCGTGCGCGCCCCATTGACACAGGCCGACGCCGTGCCCCAACCCGCCGCCTTCGAGATCGATCTGCGGCGAGTCGGGCCAATGCTGCACTGCGGTGATGAGTAGACTGCGCAGCGTGCGGGGACCGATGGCTCGCCGAAACGCACTCCCTTGTACGGTAACGCTGTCGTTTCGTCCGACGAGTTCGAAGACGCGGGCGCGTCCGCTGGAATCGCGCTGCGCGATCCGCAGATCGACGAGATCGCCGATAGAAGTGAGTGACGCCGGAAGGCTTGCCGCAATGCTCTCCAACGTAAGGGAAGAGCTCCAGCGAAAGTACGGCGAGTCGCTGCACGACGTGCAGACGACGCCTGCGAGGTATGGAATCGGCAGGCTGCCCCAGGCATCCGACGATGCTTCGGTGTGTCCGCCACAGCACGACGAATAGGCCACCTGTGCGAAAGACGCGTTAAAGCGGAGCACCGTGCCCGCCGTGGCATTCACCGCCGCAGTCGCGTTCGGCGACTCGCCCTCGATGCCGCGGTAAACCTGGTCCAACTCCGACGGCACCAGATCGTACGCGCGGCGTGGATTGCTGCGCTGCAGGACGTAGGTGCGCGCGCAGATCGACTGCGCTTCCAGCGCTGCCGCCGGCCAGTGCGGCGACATCTCCGCCGGAACGACGCTGCAGACGTATGCCTCCAAATCCACGAGGTTCACGATCTGGCCGTCGTCCAGACGAGTAAAGCTTCCGCGATAGAGCCGCCCTTGGAATGCGAACGTTCCCTCCGCGGCGGGCGAGGCGTCGCCTGGGCCGAGCAAGACCCGCAACGCGGGCCGAGTGGAGTTCATAGCCGGATCCGCGTCACTCTGCGCGCGCGCGGGCCGCGCAACGAGCAGCGGCGCGGCAGCAAGCATCAGAAAGGCTTTGCGCCGCACGAGTTAGAGCAGGCGCTCCTGTGCGGGCGGGCCTCCAGCGAGCCCGAGATGATGGTAGGCGTGGGCCGTCGCCCGCCGCCCGCTCGCCGTTCGCGTGATAAAACCGGCTTTGAGCAAATACGGCTCGACCACATCCTCCAGCGTCTCCGCATCTTCGGTGAGCGAAGCGGCGATTGCGGCAATGCCCGCGGGGCCGCCTCGATACTGTTTCACCAGCGTCTGGAGAAACGCGCGATCGAGCCGGTCCAGACCAAGTTCATCGACACCCTCGCGCCGCAACGCGTCGTCGGCAACCTCCGCCGTGATGCGCCCATTGGCGCGCACTTCGGCAAAGTCGCGGACGCGCCGCAGCAACCGGTTTGCGACACGGGGGGTTCCGCGGCTGCGCGCCGCAATCATCGTCGTCGCATCGATGTCGATCGGCACGCTCAAGACGCCGGCGGAACGTAGAATAATGCGCTCGAGCTCCGCGACCTCATAATAATCGAGATGATGGACGATGCCGAACCGTTCGCGCAACGGTGCAGTCAGCATGCCTGCACGCGTCGTCGCTCCGACGAGCGTAAAACGCTTGAGCGGAAGCTTCAGCGTCTTGGCGTACGCACCGCGATCGACGATGAAATCGATCTGAAAATCCTCCATCGCCGGATAGAGAAACTCCTCGACGACGCGCCCCAGGCGATGCACTTCATCGACAAAAAAGACGTCGCCGTGCTCGAGCGAGGTTAGGATCCCCACGAGATCCTTCGGCTTCTCGAGTGTCGGGCCGCTGGTTGGCCGGAAGTTTGCCCCCAGTTCCCGCGCGACCAGTCCGGCCAGCGTCGTTTTGCCAAGCCCGGGGGGCCCGTAAAAGAGCACGTGTTCCAACGGCTCGTTGCGCTGCTTTGCGGCGTCGATCGCAATCCGGAGATTTTCCACGACGCGCTCTTGCCCGACGTACTCTTCAAATGAACGCGGCCGCAAGCTGACACCAAATACCTCATCTTCCAACGTGTCCGTCGGATCGACCACACGCTCGAGCGCCGGCTCCGGCGCAACGTCCGCGGGACCCAACAGCCGCTTGCGCGCCTTTGGTTCGCTCATGGTGCCTGCTTCGCCGACTTGGAACGGTATATCTCCGCCAAGAGTTGCTCGGCCTGATCGAGCTGCGGCTCGCGCTCCAGCGTCTGGCGGATCATCGCTTCGCCTTCGTTGCGTTTGTATCCGAGCTGAACGAGAACGGCGAGCGCTTCATCCGCGAAGTCCGGGATCGTGGCCGGCGCGGGCGGCGGAGCATCTTGAATCAGTAAGAACTTCGCGACCTTTCCTTGCAGCTTTGCGACGATATCGCGCGCCTTTTGCTGCCCGATGCCGGGAAGCGTTTTCAGCAGGTTGTAGTCGCCTCGATCGATGGCGGCGGCGATCGTCGACATCGGTAATGAAAATGCCCGCGCGGCGGAGCGCGGGCCTATGGATGCGACGGTCAGCAAGGCTTCGAAAAACTCGCGTTCGATTGCGTTGGTAAATCCGTAGTAGGTGAAGCGGCCGCTGTTACCCTCAATGTTGACGACGGCGTAAATCTCAAGGATTACGCGCTCGCCCGCCTTGGCTGGAACCTTTTGCGCTATGCATGGGGGCAACACGATCTCGTATCCCAGGCCGCCTGCCTCCACGATCGCGGCGTCGCCGCTTCGCTCGATCAGCGAGCCCGAGATTCTAGCGAACACGGGTCAGCTCGACGGGGCTCTCGAGCACGTTTAAGAACGCGAGCGCCAAGGCCAGAGCATCAGAGACGTCGTGCGGTTCCGGCGCCTGGCGCAGACGAAGCAGACGGGTCACCATCGCATTGATTTGCTCCTTGCGCGCGCTTCCGGAGCCCACCAACGCTCGCTTCACCCGCGCGTGACCGAGCGTGTGTACCGTGATGCCGGCTTGCGCGCCGGCCAAGCAGAGCACCCCTCGCGCGTGCCCCATCAGGAGTGCCGACAGCGGATTTCTGTAACTGGTGTAGAGTTCTTCGATCACGATCGAGGCGGGCTCGACCTGCGAGATGACTTCCGTGATCCCGGCGTGGAGCTCGTTGAGACGCTGCTCGAGCGTCCCGCGCACGCGCGGGACGACCACGCCGGCCTCAATGAGATGCACCGTGCCGTTTCGGCGCTCGATCGCGCCGTAGCCGGTGATACGCAGAGCCGGATCGATGCCGAGTATACGCAGCGAACTCTTGGGCACTTACGGCGGCGGCGTTCCGTTGACGGTCACGCCGACCGAAGAGCCGGGAGCGAGCGCCGTCCCGGCCGCCGGCTCCGTGCCTACGACTCTGCCACCCGCACCGATACTGGTCGTATACTCCCACTTCCCAACGGAGTAGCCGGCATCCAAAAGCGTCTTGATTGCGTCGGCTTTATACATTCCATTAGTGTCGGGGACTTCGCCCGGGACCGAGAGCGTCAATACGACGGTCGTTCCCTGCGGACCCTGACCCGGGGGAGGATTTTGGGCGACGACCGAGCCGTTGTTTGTGCTCTGCTGCACGTAACGCACGCTATATTGAAAGCCGGCCGCGGTAAGGGCCGCAATCGCGGCGTTGTACTCGAGGCCGGCCACGTTCGGAAGGCTGGCAAGCGGTCCGCTGCCCACCGGCGGCGCTGTGTTGAGCGGCATGCCGTTGTTGACAACGACGTGAACCGTCGCGTTTCGATCGAGCTTCGTGCCCGCCGCGATACTCTGCGATGCGACGGTGTCGGGCGGCATTCCCGCCACGCTCTGCGTGGTATCCAACGTTATTCCCAGAGCGCTCGCGCGAGACTGCGCGCTTTCAACTTTCATTCCGACGAAGTTCGGAACGACGACCGGCGCCGGACCGTCCGACACGACCAGCGTGATGCGGCTGCCTTCGGGAACCTTTGCACCGGGCTTTGGCGTTTGATCGATCACGTTGTCTTTAATGGTGTTGTCGAAGTGGCGAACCAGCGTTACCGCAAAACCATCTTGCTGCAGGCTTCTGGCCGCGTCGTTCGCGTTGTAACCACGCACGTCGTCGAGCCCCAGCAGCGGCTTTCCGTTGCTGATGACCAGCTCGACGACCTGGTTCTTCTCCACCTTCGTCCCCGCGGGCGGCGATTGACGAATCACGTGATCCGGCTTCACCGTCTCGCTGGCGCTCTTAGTGAAACGAGTTCGCAGGCCCGCATTCACGACGGCTAGTTGCGCATCCGCTTGCGTCATGCCGGTATAGTCTTCAACGACGATGCCCCCTCCGAACGACGGCAACGGATGCGCGAACAAGAGGTAGCCGAGCCCAGTCGCGCCGATTAAGGCCAGCAGCAGCACGGCGGCGATCCACGCCCCTCGGGCCGAGCGCCGCGGCTCTTCTTCCTCTTGAGCGAGATAAGGACGGTCGGGCATCGGCGAACGTCGTGGCGGCAGCGAGCCGCGGGCACCCGGCGGATGGCCCGGCGCATCGTCGGCAATGCGATAGCCCGCGACGCTGGGACGCTCGCGAGCTTCGCGCAGCGCCGTGGCAAGCTCGCTCGCCGATTGAAACCGGCGCTGCGGGTTCTTCTGCAGCAGCCGGTTGACGATCGCAGCCAAGGCTGGGCTGATACCGCTGGAGCCAAGATCGATCGCGGGAACCGGGTCGCCGATGTGCTTGAGCGCGACGGTTACCGCCGACTCCCCGGTATACGGCAGCTTGCCCGTGAGCATTTGATAGAGCACGATGCCCATGCTGTACAGGTCGGAGGTCTCGTGCAGCTCGTGTTCCTGCGCTTGTTCGGGCGAGATGTAGTAGACGCTGCCCATCACGAGTCCCGGCTTGGTCAGGGCCATCGTTTGCTGCGAGACAGCTCGCGCGATCCCGAAATCGGAGAGCTTCACGACGTCGTCTTTGGTCACGAGGATATTCGCGGGCTTGATATCGCGATGGAGAATCCCTTGACGGTGTGCGTAGGCCAAACCGCTGGCGATCTGCGCGGCATAATCGATCGCGACGGGTTCGGGTAAGCAGCCGTCGGCGGCGATGATCTCGGCCAGCGACGGACCGTCCACGAGCTCCATCACGATGAAGTACGTCTCGCCCTCGTGGCCCATGTCAAACGTGTTGACGATGTTGGGGTGCGAGAGCTTCGCCGCCGACTCCGCTTCCTGATAGAACCGGCGAACGAACTCGCCGTCGGCAGCATATTGTTCGCGGAGGACCTTGATCGCGACGCGCCGCCGAAGCAGAATATCCGTGCCGCAGTAGACGATCGCCATGCCGCCTTCGCCGAGCTTTCGATCGAGGCGGTAACGGTTATTGAATATCCGCTCCTCGATCAATTCCCCGTGTTCTCCAGCGCCGTTTTGAGCACGTCGCGCGCAATCGGCGCGGCATAGGTTGCGCCGTATCCGACGTTTTCGACGACGATCGCGACGGCGACGCGTGGATGCTGCGCTGGGGCGAAGGCGACGAACCACGCATGCGACCGGCCCAGCGGATTGGTCGCCGTCCCGGTCTTTCCGGCCACGATCACGTGCGGCAGTTGGGCCGGCGTGCCGGTTCCACGCTCGACGACCGCGATCATCATGTTCGTCACCTTCGCGGCCGTATCGCTCGATACCGGGTTTGCCAGGGTTGCCGTCGCGGAGAGGCTCGCGGGGATGCCGTCACGCACGACTTGGCGGACGACGTACGGGCGCGGCTCCTGCCCCGCATTTGCAATCGTCGCGCCGATCAGTGCCATCTGTAGTGGTGATACCAGCAACGCGCCTTGACCAAAACCCATTTGCGCCAACTCGCCGGGCACGATCCCGGCCTTCGGGGGCACTCGAGCCGGCTCGGCCGGTAGTTGAAAATCGAGCGGACTTCCGATTCCCCACCGGTCGAGATAGGCGTAGAACGCGTCCACGCCCATTTTGAGCGCAATCTGCGCGAAATCCACGTTACTCGAAAGGGCAAAAGCCGTCGTCAGGTCGGCATCGCCCGTCGCCTCGCTTTCGTTGTCATGCAGCGTAAAATCGCCGATCTGCAGATATCCCGGATCCTCGAAGCGCGAATCCAACGTGACGGTTCCGCTGTCGAGTGCCGCCGATGCGGTAAAGATCTTAAACGTGGAGCCGGGCGGATAGAGACCGTCGAGCGCGCGATCGAGCAGCGGGGCGCGCGAGTCGCTGCGCAACTCCGGAAACTCCGCATCGAGGTCGTTTGGATCGTAGCTCGGTACACTCCCGAGTGCGAGGACGGCGCCGGTCTGCGGGTCCAGGACGACGCCCGCCGCGCGGTTGTAGCGCGACAGCAACGAGTAGAGCTCTTCTTGGATCGGCGGAACGATCGTCGTAACCACGTCGGCGCCCGCCTCGACCGCGTTCGAACCACGCAAGGCGCCGGCGATCTGCGCAAGTTGCACCAGCGGATCGCCGCTGGAGTCGGGCGGCGTCAGCGCGCGGTCGAAGGCCGCTTCGATCCCACTGGTGCCGTAGCGTTGCGAAACGTAACCAACCAGTGCCGCCGTCTGCTCGCCCATGGGGTACTCGCGCTTCCCGTCTTGGGTCTGCGCGAGAACCGTTCCGTCGCTCGCGACGATGCGTCCGCGGTTCGCGTCGAGCAGCGCGTGGCGGGGATTGCCCGGACGTTCCGCGATAGCCGCAGCGATGACCAGCTGCACGTAAGCCTGGCGAATCACCAGAACGACGAAGAGAATCACGAAGAACGCCGCCAGATCGCGGATTCCGCGGTTGGTCATGTTTCGCGCAGGACTGAAAAGCCCAACTCGGTTTTGACGGCCATGTAGGCCCGCGAGCTTTCTTCTGCGATCAGCGTGTTGACGATCGAGAGCGCGAGGCTCGGCGCAACGCCGCCGATCGCGAGCATTTCTTGCACGCCGAGCTCTTCGAGCAGCGGACCTGCGACGTACGCGCACGACGGCACGCTCTCGAAATGACGCTCCTCATAAAGGCCTTCGTGCCAGGGACCGCGTTTGCCGAAAACTTGGGTGTGATAATCCCAAGCGCAGAGCTGGCGTTCCTTCCAGAGAAACTCGTGGCGTACGCACAGCGAACGGCACGCTGCGCACGCGACGAGATCGCCGTGCGGACGCGCGAGCCCCTCGATGATTTCCTCCGGAAGATCCTCGATATTGAGCACGCTACGATGGTCGACGATCTCCGGAAAGGGAGTCTCCCATCCGATTCGCACGAGCATGTCGAGATCGCGGACCGAGGCGACGAAAGCGTGTTCGTCCTCGGCCGGAAACGTGCGATCGATCCACTCGGGGATGCCGGCGGCCGGAATAGCGACGTCCTGCCGGCCGTCGCCGACGCAAACGCGGCGAGGCGTCCACGCCAGCGGGATCATACGGGCTGTGACGAGCGCGCCCTTTGCGGATTCGGCCGGCGCGCGAAAGCT
>Ga0182024_10018003_pt1 | contig 13197 bp, 12 predicted proteins | sample P32metaG_FD_120480 | JGI IMG/M metagenome (GOLD analysis project Ga0182024, IMG submission 120480) | Permafrost microbial communities from Stordalen Mire, Sweden - P3-2 metaG (Illumina Assembly) | ecosystem: Environmental > Terrestrial > Soil > Wetlands > Permafrost | place: Sweden: Stordalen...
CCCTACTGTATCGCTATTCCAAGTTCCCGTACATGCCATAGCCGCGATGGGACTTAGGGTGAGCAAAATTAATGCAAATGCCTTTTTGCTGCGCAACATAAATAACTCCTTTTATTTATGGCTATAACAATATTCTATTTATCATCAAAGATTATTCACGACTTGCCTAAAAAATCTGTCTTTGCGATAGGTCAAGTTGATGATCCAGTATTATTTTAAAACAGTCCGCGATGAAGAGTTTCAGCTGATCCCTCAGGTCAAAGAAGGATGCTGGATCCATATTGAAGATGCGACAACCGAAGATTTGACAACATTGGCTCAGCTTTTAGGCCTGGAACAGACCGACCTGCAAGACTGCTTAGATAAATTCGAAGTGCCCCGTGTAGAAAGGATCCAAGGCACCGTACTGATCTTCACGCGCCATCCCAGCGAATATGAGACAGGCCTCTATACTTCGACCTTGGCGATCATTTTAGCGCCTCATTACATCGCCACTGTCTCTCCCCATCAATGCCATCTTATCCAAAATTTCCTGCAGGGGAAAAACAAATTCTCCACCTTGCAAAAATCCAAACTGCTGATCTCTATCTTATTTAAGATCATCCAAGATTTTACCGCCCACATCCGCCGGGTGCGGCATAACGTGCTTACGCAAGAAAAAGAGATGATCTCAGTTGACAGCGACGACATCTCATCTCTGACAAAAAACGAAGAGGTCCTGAACCAATACCATTCGACGCTGATCCCCCTCCGCAATGTGCTGGAAGCGATCACGTCGGGCCGCTATACAAACCTCTATGAAAAAGACCAAGAACTTTTGGAAGACTTGCTCAATGCCGTCAAACAATCGGAAGACCTTTGCAGCATCAGCTTAAAGAGTATCCGCTCTCTCCGAGACTCCTACCAGATCATCTTCACCAACAACCTGCATAAGACCATTAAACTGCTGACTGCCCTGACGATCCTATTCAGCATCCCGACGATGATCGCCAGCCTCTACGGCATGAACGTCACCCTTCCTTTTGCCTCGCATCCATTTGCTTTCTACTATCTGATGGGGGCCACAGGCCTCGTCATCATCATGGCCGTCCTTTACTTTCAGCGAAAGCGGTGGCTGTAGTCACCCCAGGTAGGATTTTCCAGTAGATTCACAATAACTTGGGCATCTTTTTTAAACTCATCCAGAGTTCTTAAATCTTCTGGCCCTTGCTTATACTCCTCTTTATTCACCAGTTGCAGTACACGTTGAGCATGTACAAGAGGATAATCGGTTTTGGATCCTTCATAAACAATTTTAGTATCTGTCCTAGTATGGGCAAGAAGCGCTGTCACAACCCGACCATCGACGTCTTCTATCGCTCTGTAGAGAGTTTGTCGGATATTTCCCCGAGCTGCAACTAATGTTTTTAATAAGTGAATGTTTTCAGGGTCAGCTACGGCGTAAACACGGTCAGCTGCGGTGTAAACAGGAGTTAGATACCGATGATCTGCCGTGTTGGGATTGGCACCAAACAATAGAAGTGTCTTTGCCAGGGTTGAATGACCCTTTATCACTGAGTTGTGGAGTGCAGATCTTCCTTCACTATCAGCAGCATCAATGTACCTAATCATGACAAAAATACCGGTCATCACGCCAACACCGCCTGCAATCCAGGGAGAAGTTCTTGAGCGGTAGAGCCATGCAATGGCGCCGCATAGTGCTGCAGCTGCACCAAGTTGACATACCTTGTTCCGCGTTGTTACCTCCCTGTCTTTTGGAAAATAAGTGGAAACCCGAGCAAGACTAGTCATAAATCCTCCTATTGAAAGGATCTATTTTCGCAAATCCCTCGATAAAGGTAAATGCAACAAAAAACTTCAGTGATTTGTAAAACGATATTATTCTGGCCGTCCTACTTCCAGCAGAAGCGCTGGTTATAAAAGTAATTAATCTCAGTTGAATAGAAAATAGAAAATGTTATAATAGAGGCATAAGTGGATTGGGACTACCCGGTCGGCGCTAAACCTCGAGGGCAACCTTGGGGTTTTTCGCTTTTTGGGGAAAATGCTTAAGACCATACCCCATTATAAATCCAGATCCATCTCTGTAGAACTTTTTTTCTAAAATTTCAAAAGCACGATTTAATTGGTGAGGCCGTAATACGGAAAGACCAATGGGTCGAGCAGTCATATCGGCAAACTGCAATCCTTCAGAATTTGTTTTCTTATCAGCGATAATCATTTCAAATGGCAAATCCTTCTTAAATTGGTTATTTTTCCGCTCGCATGTCCTTTGAAACTCCAGTTCGAGTTCAGCATCTTCCTTTTTTCCTCGAGCTTCAAAAACAATATGAGTAAGATGATTATCCTGCTGATGTTTTTGCATATAGGAATAGAGCTGTTCTAATCCAAATCCCATTGCAAGATGATAGTGATTTCTAGGATCCAAGTAACTTTCTTTTAGAATTAATTTATCAATAACGACAGCAACGAGAGTAAACTCAACATTTGCGATCAAGTCTGCTAAAGCATTCATGAATAACTCTCGAGACTCTTTACTTAATAACCTAAAATCTCCCATTTTCTTCCGGATATCATTTTCATGCAGCACAGTCATATCATGCCCAAAAGTTGCAAACTTGAGATTGCGTAGAGCCGGAGTAATAATGTTGGAATAAATCTGCTTATGAAAGATACAAAAAGATAGAACAAATAACGGATATTCAGGATCAATCGATTCTAAACTATGATCTCCACTTTCATCTACGAAAACAATATAGTCACTGTAAATTCTACTCACGCTTAGAAAGCGTAACGATCCGATCAAAATTATTCTAGTGAAATGTAAAATCCAATCTTCAATTCTTAGGTCATCAACAAAGACGTAGGATTCTCCAGGAACTTTTTCACGGTCTGGAGGAATTGAGCGCCGATCGCTCCATCGATCACACGGTGGTCGCCGGAGAGCGTGAGCCGCATGACCTTGCCGGGCACGACCAGATGGTCTTCAACAACAGCGCGATCTTCAATAGCCCCGATGGCCACAAGAGCGGCTTGGGGAGGATTGATGATGCCGACGAAGTCAGAAACGCCGTACATCCCTAAGTTAGAAACAGTGAAGGATCCTCCGACGTATTCTTCCTTCTGGAGTTTTCCTTCTTTGGCTTTTTGGGCCAGGACTTTGATTTCAGCGGAGATCTCTCCGAGGTTCTTGTAGTCTGCATGACGGACGATCGGCGTGATCAGACCATCAGGAAGGGCGACTGCCACTGAAATATCAACAGTCTTAAACCGGATGAGGTTCTGGTCGGCAGAGTTAAATCCGCTATTGACTTCAGGATGTTCGCGGAGCGCTAAAGCGCAAGCGCGAACGACAAAGTCGTTGATGGAGATCTTATGGCCGAGATTTTTCAGCTGCTCGCGGGCATCGAGAAGTTTTTCAGCGCGGACTTCCATGGTGACATAGAAGTGGGGGATAAAAGTCTTGGCTGCTTGGAGCCGCTGCGCGATGACTTTGCGCATGGGGGACATTTTTTCTTCTTCGAAGGTCCCCGGAGCCACGGTGGGGCGCTCATGACGTCCAAAGGTCACAGCAAGATCAGGCTGTCCCAAAGCAAGGTCTGAGCTCACGACGCGGTGGCCTGGGCCCGATCCTTTGACAGTCGAAAGATCAATCCCTTTTTCTTTAGCGAGTTTTTTAGCGAGCGGAGAGGCTGGGACATAAGAAGAGGTTTGAGCGGGAGGGAATTCATACCCTTTGAGCGGAGGCTCTGGAACAAATGCCGGCTGAGCAAGACCTGCACTCGGAGCAGCTGCTGTCTCGGCCTTTTTGGCGGCGGGAGCGGCGGAGGCAGCCTTAGAGGCTTCTTGGGAGGCCTCTTTGGGCGCGGCGCCTTCGGGTTTGTATCCTTCGATGCTTTCGTTTTTTTTCTCCGTAAAAATTCCAACTGGTTGGTTCACGATGGCACTCTCCCCTTCTTTGACAATGATTTTTCTCAAATACCCTGCATCTAAAACTGCGTGCTCCACGGTGGCTTTATCGGTTGCAATTTCGAAGACCACTTCGCCGACTTTAACGAAGTCTCCTTCTTTCTTGCGCCATTTTGCAATGGTCCCTTCTTCCATCGTGGGAGAGAGTTTTGGCATTGTCAGGGTAAAAGGCATAACCATCCTATATATAGAAGTTTTTAAATATAGTGAAGAGATTCTAAAACGGCATCCACGATTTTTTCTACGGTGGGCATGGTCTCGCGCTCCAAAGTTTTAGAGTACGGCATGGGCGTCTCGCCTTGAGAGACTCGTTTGATCGGAGCATCCAGATAACCGAAGCAGTGCTCCTGGATCTCATAGGCCACTTCTGCACAGATGCCCGTGAAATAATGCCCCTCTTCAACGAGGACGGCATGGTGCGTCTTGCGGACAGACTCTGCGACAGTGGCGATATCCAAAGGCTTGATGGTCCGCAGGTCGATCAATTCAACACGGATGCCTCTTTGCGCGAGTTCTTTGGCAGCTTTAATGCAAAGTAATACCATGCGGGCATGCGCTACGAGCGTGATATGGTCGCCTTCTATAACGACTTTAGCTTGGCCGATCGGGATGAGATATTCTTCTACGGGAATTTCCATCTTGTCGTTGTAAGAAAGCTCGCTCTCTAGAAATAAGACAGGGTTGTTGTTGCGGATGGCAGATTTCAGCAGCCCTTTCGCATCGTAAGGATTGCTGGGCGCAATAATGATAAGTCCCGGAAGATTGCCATAGATCGCTTCGACGCAATGGGAGTGCTGGGAAGAGACTTGGGCTGCAGCGCCATTGGGGCCGCGAAAAACGATCGGAACGGAAAAGCGGCTCCCGGACATGTAATACATTTTCACAGCATTGGAAATAATCTGGTCGGCGGCGACAAAAGAGAAGTTGAAGCTCATGAACTCGACGATCGGACGGAGTCCTGTCATCGCAGCGCCGATGGCAAGGCCTGCGAAACCTTCTTCAGCAATCGGTGTATCGATGACGCGTTCAGGGCCCCATTTGGCTAGCATCCCTTTGGTGACTTTATAGGCGCCGTTATATTCAGCGACCTCTTCGCCGATGATAAAGACGCGGGAGTCGCGGGCCATTTCTTCATCCATGGCCTGGCGGAGAGCCTCTCGCATTTCAACAGTTTGAGTTTTCATGGAGCAAACACGTCCTCCCCTAAAGTGATCGGATCTGGCCAAGGGCTTTCTTCAGCGTATTTCATGGCAGCTAAGACGAGCTCTTTTTGCTCTTTGTCCATTGCTTCATATTGTGCTTCGGTGATCATGCCATTGTCTGAAAGAATTTTGTAAAAGGTCAAGATCGGATCTTTTTCCATGCATTTGGAAAGCTCATCTTTAGAGCGGTAGACGGCAGGATCGGAAATCGAATGGCCGCGGAAACGCTCAGTGATGACTTCGACCAAGACAGGACGGGATGTTTTACGCGTCTCTTCGTAGATATGGGAAAAGCCTGCATAGCAGTTAAAGAAGTCCATTCCATTTAAAGTATAGCTCTTCATGTCATAGCTAAGAGCTTGTTTCTCGGCGATCGGCTGGGCGCAGATGGCGCGGCTGACGGCTGTTCCCATGCCCCATTGATTGTTTTCGATCACATAGATGCAAGGCAGATCCCATAAAGAGGCGATGTTGAGAGATTCATGGACCGATCCCTGGGCAACAGCCCCTTCTCCCAAGAAACAGACAGCAACGCCGTCTTGTTTTAGATATTTCATTGAAAAGGCTGCGCCGGTCGCGATCGGCACCTGGCCTCCTACAATTCCAAATCCTCCCAGCATGCGGGCGGTATAAAAGTGCATCGAGCCGCCGCGGCCTTTCGCATTGCCGGTCGCACGGCCATAAAGTTCTGCCATGAGCTCATTGGGTGTAGCGCCAAGAAGAAGAGCTAAAGCGTGGCACCGATACGATGTGATCCACCATTGTTTCTTTCCCATGATGCTGACCGCTGCCGTTTGGATCGGCTCCTGCCCCATATAAGAGTGAAAGAATCCTCCCACTTTACCTTGAAGGTAGGCCGACTCGGCGCGGATCTCAAAATTCCGGATCAGCAGCATTTGCTTTAAACACTGGAGCAGCGTCTCTTTCCCGATTTCCTTGATGAGGCTCTTTGTGTCGCTAGGGAAAAAATGGTATTCTATCGGTCCTTGTTTCATCATCTCCTAAAAATAGTTTATTTTTTCAAATAAAGCATTTAAAAAACATTAGGCATAGGGCTGCTTTTCATTGACCCCGGCAATGCATGAGGGTTATTAGTTACCGGCACTGTCAAAGTGGCGGTATCTTGAGGGCCTGCTTCAAAACAGCCTGTTAAAACAGCACTAAGAGCAAAAAATACAATAATTTTTTTCCACATAAGCCACTAGTATAACGTTTCCTAAAAATGTTGCCAACTGTCGTCCCTGATTTAGTCGCTTTATCGGGGATTTATTAAAAGTTTTGATGAGGCTTTCCAATTCTCGGGCAAAGACAATATGCGAGAGCTGCATATGGCTTTGCCCGTGAATTGGAAAAGATCGCAAAATCTTTAAAAATACGCGATGAATGGACTAAATTAGGAACGACTGCATAGGAAAGATTTTACTTTTTCCTGCTAGCCATCATTTTCTTTTTAGGTTTCATGGCGACATAAGAGCCTAAAGGAATGCATGATCGGAGTTTAATCGTATGAAATTGCCCTTTATAAGCAGAAGCTAGGGAAGCATCTTGTAAAACGATCCCATTTTCTTGGTGGATCTTCGAGGCTTCGTAAGTAAAATTAAACGAGCCGGTCCATACTTTGTCCGCTCCAAAAACACAAAATTTATTATGCATCAGCGGACGGTGGGCCTGCTTTCTTCTTAAACGATCGGGATCCCAGACAGACACCGGGATGCCCGCATCGGCAAGCTTTTGCAATGGAGATTTAATTTTCACCGAAAATCGATCGACGACCACTTGGACTTCCACTCCCCTTTTGTGGGCATCGATGAGTGCCTCTGCAATCGCGCGGTGCGTAAAGGTGTAAACGCAAACATGGATGCTCTTAGTTTCTTTTTCGATCAGTTCGATCAATCTTTTGTCCAACTGGTCTTCTGGAGAAAAATAAACCGTTGCATGCGAGGTGACAGCCGATCCCCATAAAGGAGACCCGATAGAAAAAAAGAAAAATATGAGTTGAAAGATTACCATGTTTATCGAGTAATATGGAGCAAACTATGCCATCGCGCGCGATTTATTACGACACAGAAACCACAGGCGTCAGGCCTGACAAAGACCGGATCATTGAAATTGCCGCTTACGATCCCGATAAGGATCTTTCGTTTGTGCAATTTGTCAATCCGGGCTGTCCGATTCCCGCTGAATCGACCGCAATTACAGGCATCACCGATGAGATGGTCTCCAACGCTCCGAATTTTGAGGTCGTCGGCCGAAATTTCATGGAATTCTGCGGGCCCGATGCAATTTTAATTGCTCACAATAATGAACGGTTCGACAAGCCCTTCTTAGAAGCTGAATCCTCCCGCAACAATCTCGTTTTCCCCTCTTGGCGCTATCTCGATACGTTAAAATGGTCGCGCAAATACCGCACGGATCTTCCTAGCCATGCCTTGCAAGCGCTGCGCGAAGTCTATGGATTTGAAGCGAACCAAGCCCACCGCGCCCTTGACGATGTGATGATGCTCCACAAGATTTTTTCGATGATGATCGACGATCTGCCGATTGAAAAGGTATTTGAGCTTCTTGCCCAGCCAACCGATGTCAACCGGATGCCATTTGGCAAATATCAAGGCCGACAACTCTCGGAAGTCCCGCCAGACTATTTCGCCTGGCTTAAAAACAGCGGCGCCCTCGACAAGTCCGATAATAAAGAGCTCAAAGACGCTCTCTCTAAAATGGGCATCTTGAAGTAAAGCAAATAGAGGTCATTGCAAAAGCCACGCACTGGGAAGTTCTCGATTACTTTCTTGTAAACTGGACAAAAACTTGATAAGAAAGGCCGAAGGAGTTCTATGAAAACAGCATCTCAAATCCTCACCTCGTTGATCTGCGGCTGCTTAGCCCATTCTTGGCTATTCGCCGAGGAATTGCCAGAAGTTGCCGAAGGATATTCTCAACCGGCCCTAGAAGCTCAGCTACCAGAAATGCCGTTAGCGAACCAAACTTCATCACCGCAATCAACAGAAGAAACCCAATCTTCAGAGGTTGCTCAGGAAGAATACCCGGCGATGTCCGAGATTCAGGCCAACCGGCTCGACGTGCGGCAAATTGAAGGCAAAGGGATTGGCTACACCCGTGGATACACGACGATCGATTTCTTCCTCACTCCCTTTAAACACTTCGACGGCTATCTTCCATTTCTGGATATCCGAGGCCACCGCTTCGACGATGGCAAATATGCCGCTAACGTGGGGGTTGGATTGAGGGGTTACATCGCCTCTACTCAAGGGTTCTGGGGGTTCTGGGGCGTCAACGCCTATTACGACTACCGGCAAACCCATCATAAAAAATACAACCAGGTGGGTTTAGGATTAGAATATTTAAGCCTGCATTGGGACTACCGCATCAACGGCTATCTTCCCGTCGGCAGCACGAAGAGCCGCATCTATGGCGCTAAATTCGACAAATTCCAAGGGAACAATTTTTACATTAAGTACAAGCATGAGTTTGCCATGCCAGGCGTCGATGCCGAGGCAGCTTATCACTGGCTGCCGATGAAAGACCTCGATATCACAGCAGCTGTTGGCCCCTACTATTTCCATGGAGACTATGACAAATTCGCAGTTGGGGGAAAGGCCCGCGCCAAAATCGAATACCTGAGTGCAATCTCGATCGAAGGGATTGCCAGCTACGACAACCTCTTCAAATGGATCGGCCAAGGTCAAATTGCCCTTACTATCCCGCTCGGCCCCAAAATGAAGGATCGCAAAATTGCCCCCTCCAGCTGTAACAATGCCTCCTTCCTTGGAAGAAGGCTCGTGCAGCCCGTCGAACGGGCAGAGATCATCGTGGCCAGCCATCACCGCTCCAGCTCATTAGCGATCGATCCTGCGACCGGACTGCCTTGGAATATTATCTTCGTCAATAATACCAGCCACTCGAACGGTACTATTGAAAGCCCCTATCCTACGCTTTTACAGGCGCAAAACGCTTCAAAACCGAGTGATATTATCTACGTCTTTACCGGCGATGGAACCTCCACGGGAATGAATGCCGGCATTACGCTGCAAAATAACCAACAATTGCTGGGATCCAGCATCAATCACAAGATAACTACCCCCAGAGGCACCCTCACGATTCCCGCCCAAACTTCTGTCCTTCCTTTGATTACCAACAGCGGAGGGACCGTTGTGACTCTAGCTAGTAGCAATACAGTCTCCGGATTCAAGATTGGCACGAGCACGACGGGAATTTCCGGAACAAACGTCTATGGGACCACTATCGTAAACAACTATTTTGCAACAGCAACAACCGGCAATAACATTGATCTTTCCGATGTCAACGGTCCGATCACTATCGTCGACAACACCTTCACCAAGATTAACTCCATAAATGCAGTTGGAATTCTTACAATAAATACAGACTCCTCTCCAACAATGTTCATTGGCAATAACACTTTCATCATTAGTGCAGGAGCCGGAATCGAAATCGACACTATGCAACTTTCTTCCGTCAATTTAAATATCTTCAATAACACCTTCACAGGCACACTTCCCACACCTGGAAGTGCAGCAATTATTATAGAAACACAAGACAGTTCAACGATTACTGGAACTATCACTGGAAATACCCTAACGAATTTCGACGAAGGAATTCAGATATTGGCTGCAACTTCCAGTACACCCACAACTCTCACCATCCAAGGAAATAATTTCACAATCGGAACAGGCGCAACAGCCGTCGAACTTGCCACAGCAGGTATCAATCCGATAGTCAATTTAACAATCACCGGCAATACGATTAGCGGCGGAACGGACGGCGGCATCGACTTGAGTCCCAACCAGGGTACCATCACCGCTTTGATCAGCAATAATGTAATCTCCAGCGATCAGGGAGTCCCCTTCGGCGGAGGCATTACCATCAATGTAGCCGGCAGCGATGTCACCCTTCTAGCGACCATTCTCAACAATACTTTGCTCAACAACTCCTCTGGAGTCAACAATATGGTCATCAGCTCTACAGCTATGACTTGCTTTGATATTGAAGGTAACTACAGTAATACGGGCTATTCTTTAAGCACCGCCCTAGGCGGCGTTATTAATATTGTCCAAGGGTTCCAGACCAGCAATTCCCCGCCGAACTCATTTACCACCTCGGGAAATATTAACTCCGTCCCTTCCTGCCCTTAAGCTCTTTTAGAATTCCTTTTGTTTATTCTGAAGAAGCTCATATCGATTATTGCCTATTTATTTGGTGCTGCTTTTCTAGCTTCGCAAAATTGCTTGCGTGCTCGGGTAATAGTTGATGAAACTTTTTTTGTAAAAGTTTGCGAGGAGGAGGTTCGGGATAGGTTCAGTGAGTCTTAGCTTTTTCGATCTCTTTATCACTAATGTCTGGATGAGCCATGAGAAGGCTGACAATATTCGGATGGTGCCCATCATAAGCGATGCGGAAACCCATAATTCTGTTATGAGAATGTAGTTTTGGATGGTTTAGCAATAATCCAATACCGGGCTCACATTCTGCATGACTACAGGCGTATATAAATGCCTGCCCAATATTAAACGTTGTGAGCCGTTTATCGTCCTTAAATAATTCCAAGATTTTTGGATAAGGCATAGAGGCCTTCAGGGCTTCGCTAAAATATCGGAGAATAATTCTCTTGTCCAACATTTTTCTGAATAAAGATTCATTTCCCTTGCCGGAAATAATTACAAATCCTTTGCCGACATCATCCGCATCGAGTTGCTGGTGAGGCAAAAGCAAGTCCATGACCTCTGCTCTTTCTGCAGAACATGCTTCGATAAATCCACGTCCGATATCTTCTTTATTTAGTAGGAATTTTTCACCCTGATAGAGAGGATGATCCGTGACCCTCCAAAATCCAACTTGGGGTCTAAATGTGACCATGAAAGGGCGTTTTATAGCTTTCCGATCGAAAGACTGTAATTCATCTTCTAAAAAGCTGAGATGATCGCATTCGCAGATTCTAACAAAGTCATTTTCTTTAGACATGACAATTTTAGGTTCGGCGAGCAAGTAAGCTGCGACAGCCGTAGAGCCTTCTTTACAGGCAGCGATAAAAGCTGTTCGAAGAGATCTAGGATATATCTTTCCTTCTTGTACCAAGTTTTTGAAAGTTTCCAACTGATTCTGTTGAGCCGCTGTCACTAAAAGAGCCTCCCTTTGAGCAGGTCGAATATAAGTTCGCAACATCGAGCAAATCTCTACATGACCATTTTCACACGCTTTAATAAATCCACGATCGATCTCTCCTTTATCTAGTAATGGCATGCTTTCATCATTTAAAATATGGCAAACAGTCGTGGTAGATCCCTTTTCACAAGCGATGACAAGCGCTTTTTCAAGAGTCTCATGAGTAGCTTTTAAAGCGCTGATGACATGCGTGTGACATGCTGAGGATGTCCCCAGTAGGAATTCGAACAGCTTTTCTACCGGTCTGCCTGTGGAATTGGGATCTTGACCTGCCTTAAGCTGATTGCTAACAACCCAGACTCTAAGCCCCTTAAGCATCTTCGGATTCCCAGCAAACTGGGTAGAACTCATTAAACAAAACAGAAGGTTCTTCATATCTTTATAACTTAAAAAATTGCCTATATAGCGAATAAAAATAGGAACGAAATTATCGACTTTCGGTTTAAATTGTCCATCTCCTAGACGGACGCGTGTTTCAAATTGAGATAAATCAAATTTATTAAGAGCCCCTGAAACTGAATGGCTTGTCATATAATACCTTTGTTAATTTGTTGAAGCAATTATAACAAAAATATTATTAAAAATAAATCGTCTTTAAATACCATAACAACTTGATACTAAGGTACTTGAGAATTCATCCTCTGCGAGCCGAACTCGTCCAATACCAGCCATCGTTGGCCAGGTGCAGTGTCGATCGGCCTGTCAAGAGATTGAACGCTCCGAGAACGACTAGTGCCAGACCACGAAAATCTTTGCCATTTTGGCTGACGTGAAAGTGCTCGCAGTTAGGCGATCGTAAAGCGCGCTGTATTAATCCAATACAGCTAGCTTTACGATCGCCTAACTCCGAGGCTTTGACGCAGCCAGAATGGCAAAGATTTTTGTGGTCGGGCACTAGCCGGCTGACGCCGATTAAAAAACCAGGGATCAAAGCGGTCATTTCATTCCGATCGATGTTCATCCCTACCGATCACTGTATCATCGAAGCAACTGTCAAAAATGCTGCCCAACAAGCTGCTTTAATAAAGAAGGATCTAGGACCATTTTAAGTTGGTTCATGGTAGGAATACGACCTTTTGCTGTTTTGGCTAATTCTCGAAGAATGCTCATCATGAGCCCTTCGAGCTCATCGTCTTTAGGAGCTGTCATTTTGAATCGATGGCGAGCCAACTCAACCATGGCGATAAAAGTTGCTGTCTTCTGAAGACCCGTTGAACAATCGACAAGAGGAACTTTGCCCTTCTCTACTTCCTCAGAAAACAACCGGACAAATTGAATCAAATCTGCTTGGGCATCTGGAGGTGGGACCTCATCCAACCAGCCATGGAAATTATAAAAAGGTTTATTTCCCAATTCGCCTTTGGATAAGTAAAGTTCTTCTGAAGTAATTCGTATTTGATTTTCATCATCCAAATAATTACCCCTCGTGGCTTTCCCCATCAAATGAACGATTTGGTGATATCTATTATCTGTCCGCATCAAATCAACAATTGCACAAAAGCTAGGTGTTTTCTGTTGAAACCCCATTGCATAATAACGTCTACCGTTTAATTCAAGAGGAACATCCCAGTCAGGATTTGGTGCGTAATTTTGTGTGATATTTTTAAGTTGTGCTAGAAATTGAAGCTGTCCGTTAGACGAGCTATTGGCAAGAGATCTTGTCTGTGGAGCAAAGAACATCCTATAAGCGAAGATGGCAAGAGCAATGCAAGAGACCGCAGCAGCGATCCGTCCCCAGGTGAAATGATTTACTAAGTGGGGAGAGGTAATACTCGGAGATGAAAAACTGACTTCATTTGCCATAATTTATGGCAAATGAAGTCAGTTTTTC
>Ga0182024_10018004_pt1 | contig 13197 bp, 10 predicted proteins | sample P32metaG_FD_120480 | JGI IMG/M metagenome (GOLD analysis project Ga0182024, IMG submission 120480) | Permafrost microbial communities from Stordalen Mire, Sweden - P3-2 metaG (Illumina Assembly) | ecosystem: Environmental > Terrestrial > Soil > Wetlands > Permafrost | place: Sweden: Stordalen...
CGCATTTTTGGGGGGACACCCAGCCCGGTGAGCCAGACTTACGCAACCTTCCCCGGGCAAAAAAATCTTATTTTTTTTGCTTTTCCCTGTTGACATTGAAGTGGAAAATCGGTTAATTTCACTTTTTCGCGGTTCAATCCAGTGCCGCGAATCAAGTTGTTCTTGGACAGAAAAGCTAAAATCAATATGAAAATGTTTAGACACCTCCTTTGTATTGCCGCAGCCATGCTGCTTGTGGCTTTGAGCGCCAACGCCCACCCTTACGCTTCCGGCGTCACCAATAATAACGGGACCATTCAATTCATCCTCAACGAAGATGCGACTTCGGTAAGCGTCGCCTTCGACAGCGGATCGGTAACTAATATTCTGGGTGCCTTGGCCAAAGGGGCCAATTCGTTCAGCTTGGGTGGCCACACCAACTACGCCATCGCCGTGAACAATGTCGGCTCCGGCACTTTCACCCAATTAACCGACGACAGCAGCAATGCCGTTCAATTCATTGCGCCGCGCGGCGTGGGGGTGAACATAAATCCACAGCGTCAGGCTTTTGGCCGCATTTACGTGGTCAATTCCTGGCCCAGTGTGATCCCGGACAATTTGGGGACAACGAATGCGACAGGAAATGGCCGGCTGGTGGGCCGAGGGATTTACGCCATCAATCAGGACGGCTCCGACGCCATTGGGCAGGGGACCAACGCCTTGGTCGGCAACATGGTGTTCGGCACAAGCGTGCGCTACTCGCCTTATCGAGTTATTGTAGGCCCGGACGATTCGGTTTATGTGGGTGATCTTTCCGGCACCTATACGGCAGGCCTAAATCCAGCAACAACCTACTCTTATAGCCCTAAAGGCGGTGGCATTTGGTGGGCGACGTCGGATTTTTCATTAACGACCAACCTTTTTGATACAAATGATATCGGCACGGTTTATGACGGTGTCGAGGGTTTATACGTGACTGGCTCGCTGGCGGCCGGTAATCTGGTGATTTTGGCTGATGAATGGTCCGAGCAAGGTAACACGCTTGGCGGCGTTTTCTTGACTCCTCCAGCAATATGGGAGTACGACTATAACAGCGCCACCAATGCAATTCCGATTGTTAACGATCCATTCGGTTTGCTTACGATCGGCCTGGGAATCAACGGTGTATTGGGCGACATGACAGTCCATCCTCCCACGGGTTACATTTATGCCGAGCAGGACCGCACTAGTCCGGCCGGTGATTCCACTGGGACCGGCGAAGCCAATAACAATAACGCCGAACTTTACGTCTATGATCCCACTGGGACCAACAATCTTTGGGAATCGGGCATCGGCGGCGCCAATATTTATGCCGCCACTTTTGGCGTCGCCGTCTCGCCTGACGGCAACTGGCTTGCTTGCGCCACTGGTTTCGGCTCCACCATCATCACTCATATCACCAATGGCATCCCTGATCTCTCGACCGTGGTTACCCTTCAAGAGGAGGCTAACCCCACCGCGAATTCCGGTATTACGGTGAAACGCGGCGTGGCGTTCGACGCTGCGGATAATGTGATTACCAGTCTCCCGCAAACTCCAGGCGGCAGCATTGATGCACCCACACCTTCTCTTCCAGCGGTCGTGCGCGAGTATTCACTTGGTTTCAGTTCGCTTGCAACGACCAGCAACGACGCCACTGGCACCAATGGCTCTTTCAGTCTGGTCCTTTCGCCGCCGCCCACTCCCAGCCGCCCTCCTATGATTACAAGCTCCGTTTTGGTCGCTGGTAATCTGACGCTGACATGGACTACGGCTTCATCGCCATCCTCGCCTGATGATACGATAGCGTCCTTCACCGTGCAGAGCGCGACATCCCTTTCCGCAGGGTTCTCGGATATCAATCCCCCCGCGACGATCACGCAGCCTGGCGGCCCGACCACGGCGTTTCAAGCCACGGTCACGCCGCAAGGTCCCGCCACATTTTATCGAATTCATCACCTATGATTTAACCGCATGAATATGTGGGATTGCGTCTGCGGGAAAAATCTTGCCAAATCGCAAAAAAATGTCATAATAATTCGATGAAAGCGCAATGCAATCCGGCGGCCCATTCGGGGCATGGATATCACGTCGGACGCGCCTTCACGTTGATCGAGTTGCTGGTGGTCATCGCCATCATTGCCATTTTGGCGGCGATGTTGTTGCCGGCTTTGTCCAAGGCGAAGGACCAGGCAAGGCAGACACAATGTTTAAGCAATAAGAAGCAAATGCAATTAGCCTGGAAGCTCTACGCAGATGACTTTCAGGAATACATGCTGCCGAACGCGCCGCTGGGCATGGGCTTGAATGATTCAAATCAAGTTTGGTGTCCTGGGGGAAACGGAGGCGAGGCTTGGCAGTCCTACCCCGATAATACCAACGTCCTGATTTACGAGCAATCCATCATGGCTCCTTATATGATGCGTCAAATTGGCCCTTACAGATGCCCCGGCGACAACATATCCTCGGCCAACGGAGAGCGGATTCGATCTGTCTCCATGAACAGCCAGATGGGATGGCTTTTCATGCTGTTGCATGGCCAGCAAAACTTCAGCAACATGCGAATTTACGTGAAAACGACCGATTTGTCATGCCCGCCCCCAAGTATGGCATTTATCTTTGCTGATGAGACCATGTACACCTTGGATGATGCTTTCATGCAAATGGCCGACGATTCCTCCCCCGGCTTTCCGAACGCTCCAGCCCATTATCATTGCGGCGGCGCCACCTTTTCCTTTGCCGACGGCCACGCGGAAGCCCACTCATGGAGAGGGCCGGTTCTGCCGATGCTCCCTTATGCCTATGGCAGGACATCGGGAGGCGGCGACAATAACACCACCGCTTCGGATCCTGACTGGATATGGCTTTACCCGCACGCGGGTTGCGAAAGCAATGCGCTGCCCGGCACTCTGTGAAGTTGACGCCGGGCAAGCAATGTTTGGCGGGTCTCGCACCAGCGAGTGCATGACGTCCGCACTCCCTCTCCGCAAAGAAAATTTGCATTGTTTTTTTGCATTTCTGGGTTGACATGAAAGTGGAAAATCGGTTAGTTTCACTTTTTCGCGGTTCAATCGAGTGCCGCGAATCAAATTGTTGTTAGACACAAAACTAAGATCAATATGAAAATGTTTCGATTCCTTCCCTGTATTGTCACCGGTGTCGTCCTCTCCACTTTGAGCGCCCGCGCCAATGTTTATGCCACGGATATCAAATTAAACGGCAGTTTATCCACCATCACCGATGCTGGGGCCAATCCAGTGACGATCAGCTACCGTCTCAACCAAGCCGCCACGCTCGGCGTCGCGGTTACCATCTGGCAAGGGACCACCCCGGTGGCCGTGCTCAGCGGCGGAACCAATATGGGCCTCAATTCGGTCGTGTGGGGCGGCACCAACGATTCCGGCACTAATGTGGCCGCAGGAACTTACTCCCTGAGCATCACCGCGTCGGCCTCTGGCTTCACCAATTGGGCGCAAATCAGCGTGGATACCAATGCCGGGATGCCGGCTTATTTCCCAGTGGGCATGGCCGTTGATAACAATACCAACAGTCCTTATTATGGACGCGTCATCGTGGGCTGCCCAATACACAGCGGGACGGCCACGAACGTCCCAGTCGCCGCACAGATGACCGGATTTTACAAGATGAACGCCGACGGCTCGCAAGCCGACGAAGGTTGGTACGGCAATGCAAGTTATACGAATGACGATGGCGGCGATGGCCAAGTCGCCGGCCAAATACCTGACTCTGGTGGCTACGATCCCATGAAGATCAGAATCGGGGACGATGACAGGATTTACTGGGTTGACAACAGCTATTATGGCGCAATCGTTGCGTGTGATATCCAGGCCAAGACCAACCAGGTCGTGATCTGCGACTATCCCGGCGTAGGTGGTGGTGATCGCGGCCCCAGTTGGAGCGGCATGTCAGACTGGCCGCCCTCCGACGGCATTGGTTTTCAAGAGTTTGATGTGACAGCCACCACTACATCCAACGCCGCAGTCTGGCTGTGTGACAATGATTATCCCAATTGGGGGATTTGGATGTTCCGCATGACGAACGGCGTGGCTGATACGAATGACATCACAGGGACGGAGGCTGTGGCAACAGGCGCGGACCTGGCCTTGGTTTCTTCGGGTGGTTGTACCATCGATGCCAATCTTGACATCTTCGTCTCTGAAGATCGGAACGGGTCGGCTGAGATTGACCAAACCATGGTGTTCACCAATTGGAACGGCGGCGTCCTGCCACCTGAAAACGGCGGCTTTAACTACACGACTGGCACGGTGGGCGGACAAGTAGAGTGGGGCGACCAACCGCTTTCAACAAATGATTTTTCCTGGGAATCAATCCGGGATACCGTGATCGACAAACGAGTCAATCCAACCATGGTCGCGTTGAGCCTGGGAGCGGGCAATGACAACGGCGGTGGTGGAGGCATTAAAGTGCTCAATGTCGCCGATGGCTCCGTTGTCACTGTAACAAACAGCAGCGGCACCGTGGTCCAGACTTTGACTAACATAGATTGGAATGAAGCATATAGGTGCTGTGCATGGGACAATGTGGGCAATCTTTATGGCGCCTCCGTCTCGCTCAATCTGTGGCGGGTCTGGTCGCCGCCGGGAACGAACTCCAATACCACGGTGGCGGTGGCAAAAGTGATTGTCACAGCAGCGTTGCCAGCGGTCCAGATTACCAGCGTTTCCGCCGTCCCAACCGGCGCCGGTTGCGCTACCGTGACGATTAACTTCACTGGCCCTACAGCTCTGCCGGTTTCCTCGGGATTTACGGTTGTAGGCTCGCCCACCGTCAACGGCACTTATTCGGCTGTTACCGGCGTGGTCATCTCGGCGGGTAGTGGTCCGGGCAGCTATGTAGCCACTTTCTCGAATTGTTCAACCGCATTCTTTGAAATTGAACTGTATAATATTCCATAAGCTAAAGAATAATGCTGCATACACTGGCGGCATGATGTGGCGTCCCGCGCTCGGAAGGGTGCCATGCTCTGCCTGCCAAAGAGTACTGACCATGCCGGGCTCAAACCGGCGCCCGTGAAGATGCTACGTCTCTTGTATCAGAAAACGCTTCCGCGCCCTGCCCAGGGCGGTCGCGCCTTCACGCTGATCGAGTTGCTGGTGGTCATAGCCATTATCGCCATTCTGGCCGCCATGTTGCTGCCGGCCCTGGCGCGGGCCAAACTGGAAGCCACGCGAACCCAATGCCTCAACAACCTTAAGCAACTGGAATTGGCCGCTCAGGTATATAAACATGACAACAGCGACTATTTGATACCCAATGCTCCGGCTGGTTTTTCTGCGAACAAAACCTGGTGTCCCGCCGGGAGCGAAAATTGGACCGGCGCCGCTCCCGCCGTTGATGTCAATACCAATGTTTCGCTTTATCTCGCCTGCCTCATGGCGCCCTACGTGCTAAATCAAATTGGCGTTTACAAATGTCCTTGCGACGTTCTTGCGGCGCGGGACGGGCCGCGCCTCCGAAGTTATTCCATGCAGGGCAGCATGGGCACGGTTTATATCGGGGATTTGTTGAATCCGGGAGGCTACCGCTTTTATGCAAAAGGAAGCGACTTGACCTGTCCAAGCCCATCCTTGCTGTCTGATTTCATGGATGAGAATCCCGAAAGCATCAATGACGGATTTTTGGAGATTGATAGTTCTCCGAATGGAGGTTGGCCCGATATCCCCGCAGCTTACATGGGACATGCTTGTGGCTTTAGTTTTGCCGACGGTCATGTCGAGCTGCATAAATGGCTGACGGCAGCTCTTATAAGTCCAGCGCCCGGCGCTACAGATCCATTGGATCCCCCCGACGAAGTCACTGAGCATTATGCACCTGGCGGCGCCTCCAATCCAGATTGGTTTTGGTTCCAACAACATGCCACTTGCAGTGATGATACCCTTGGCGGGACGTGGTCTCCCCAATGACGGAGGCCATCGGGGGTTTCCAACCTCATTTTGTTGCGAAACCGGCATGGCTGGGTTAGACTTGCAGAGATGGGATTGAACATGAATGTCCGGTCTCCACGATATATCAGCCAGCAACGGCGCTCGCCGTTGGCCGCCGCGTTCACGCTGATCGAGTTGCTGGTGGTGATAGCCATTATCGCCATCCTGGCCTCCATGTTGCTCCCGGCGCTGGCCCGGGCCAAGTTGGAAGCCAATCGCACCCACTGCATCAATAACCTAAAGCAACTGGAATTAGCCGCTCAGTTGTATAAACACGACAACAACGATTATTTGATACCCAATGCTCCGGCTGGCTATACTCCAAATCAAACTTGGTGCCCCGCCGGAAGCGAAAATTGGACCGGCGCCGCACCCGCCGTCGATGTCAATACCAATGTCTCGCTTTACCTTAAATGCCTCATGGCACCCTACGTGCTCAACCAAATTGGCGTTTACAAATGTCCCTGCGACACGCTGATGGCGAGAGACGGGGCGCGCCTCCGAAGTTATTCCATGCAGGCCAGCATGGGCACGGTTTATATCTCGGATTTGTATAATCCGGGCTTCCGCATTTATAACAAAGGAGCCGACATGATCTGCCCGACTCCGGCTGGCCTGTTTGATTTTCTGGATGAGAATCCTGAAAGCATCAATGATGGATTTTTGCAGGTTGACAGCGCTCCGGATGGGGGTTGGCCCGATATACCCGCTGCTTACATGGGGCATGCTTGTGGCTTTAGTTTTGCGGACGGGCATGCCTTGATTCACTCCTGGCTGACGACAGCGCTGACAGGCCCGGCACAAGGAACTACACGTTTGGATCCGCCTTATGAAACTACGGCGCAAAATGCCGCCGGCGGCGCCAATAATGCCGATTGGGTATGGTTCCAGAGCCAAGCCACATGTCCTGCGGGTGATACGAATCCGAATTGGACGCCGTTGTAATGAGAATAGTAATGGATCGAGTCACGATTCACGCGCGTCCAGAAAGGCCATCCTTTGTTAAACCGCAAGACGACGCCTGAAAAGACCCCGCGCGGACGCGTGCAGACCCTCCGCGCTTTCACTTTGATCGAACTGCTGGTGGTCATCGCCATTATCAGCATTTTGGCGGCGATGCTGCTGCCGGCGCTCGGTTCCGCCAAGGAAAGCGCGCATCGGACCGCCTGCAAAAGCAATATGCACCAGGCCATCCTGGCCGTCATCATTTATGCCGATGACAACGGCCAATTGCTCCCGCCTTGCCGCGACAATGACGACCAATCGCACCTCATCCGCATTGCCAATGCAGCCTTCACCAATATCGTCTTTTATTCCGGCAACTCCAATATCCTGCTCTGCCCCAATTTCCGCTTTGGCAGCTTCATTCCCTACGACCCCGAATGGGGTTATCTCATCGGCTACAATTACTGCGGAGATGTCAATACTAATACTTGGGATTACTCCAGTCCCGACGCCTGGTGGTCCCCCGTCAAGGCGACCGAAAATGGCACCAATGTCATCCTGACCGATTGCAATATGTTTGGCGACGGCCTGGTTATCGTGACGCATCGCAAGAACGGCGGGCTATACGATTCCAAGAATCAGGGGTGTTCCATCGTGGAGAGTCAGCCCTACGTGAACGAGACACCCACTCAACTCGGGTCGGAAGGGGGTAACGTGGGCCATCTGGATGGCTCAGTCATGTGGGTGCCCCTGCATCAGATGAAAAAGCATTACGCCTCCTCTTACATCGGCTATTACGCCGACTGGTAGCCCGGACATTCACGCAGCTTGAGAGCGTGTCTGAAAAATGGGGAGCGCGATCGTCTCGATCGCATCCAGTCGGCGTCCCGCCGACTGGCCCGAGCTGGAAAGCAACTCACTTTTTGGTGGGTTCGGCAGTTTTTCTCGTTGCCTTCGGCGGGACGCCGAAGGCGGCGGGCGAGACGCCCGCGCTACCCCAATCCAAATACTTCGTTCCGGCTATGGTTGGTCACGTTGGCCCAGGGGGCGAATCCATAAGTTGCGGTAACGAACCGGATTGGCGTTGTGCTCCTGCAATTCAATGAAGACCTCGGGCGGATGCGGCGCGGGATATTTCGAGAGCGAGCGCCAAGGAACCACGGAACTGATGCCGTCCGTGCAGCCGATGAATTCGTAATGATTCTGCACGACGATCCCGTTGTGCAGCACCGTCGCGCAGGCTTTCTTGACTAAATTGCCCTTCTCGTCCCAGCGCGGCGATTCAAAAATGATGTCGTAGGTCTGCCATTCGCCCGGCGGCTTGCTGGCATTGGCCAGCGGCGGCGACTGGCCGTAAATGGCGGCCGCCTGGCCGTCGGGGTAGGTTTTGGCCTTAAAAGAATCGAGCACCTGCACTTCATACATGCCGTTGATGAGAATGCCGCTGTTGCCGCGTCCCTGGCTGCTGCCCGTGGCCGGCAGAGGCGAGGCCCATTCCACGTGTAATTGGAAATCCGCCCATCGGCCGCGCGTGCGAATGCCTCCGCCAGGGGCGACTTCCATATAACCATCCTGAACTTTCCAGTGCGCCTCCCCGCCGTGGCTGTTTTGCCATTTCGAGAGGTCGATGCCATTAAAGAGCACTTCCGCGTCGGATGGAGGCGGAGCGTTCTGGCTGAACGATGCGCCCGGTGTCACCACGGGCGGCTGGGGGCGGTCCGGGTCATGCACGTGCCATGGGGAACCGGGAAGCATCGGCGTGTCCCGGAAGCCGTCGATCTGATTGGCATTGGTGTCCGCCCCAAAGGCGGCCAAACGCATGACCAGGACGGCCCAACATGCGAAAAAATGACGGGTGAACATTTTCATTCTCATAGGCTAATCATTTATGGACATTGGAACGAGCATCATCTGCACTTTAGAGCATCGTCCGCCGTTTGGCATGTCATGAAAACACATGATAGGGTGCGGTTTACCGTTTTGGGTAGCTGCTCCTAATCCTAATCTTAATCTTAATCTTAATCCATTCTGATCACGAATCGTGCGACAGAGATTAAGATTAGGAACCAAAAACCGGCCGCCAAAGCGAGATTCTTCCTTGGAGAACGTTGTCGCAAAATGGCAAATGCTCACTTAGGCTTCCAACATGGCCCGAACATTTAACTCAATAGTGCGGTGGATCGGCCTCGGAGTATTCGCAGCGGTACTCCTGCCATCCGCGCCTGCGCAAGAAAGCGACCAACCGCTCTATCTGGATCCCAACCAGCCGGTCGAGAAACGCACCCAGGACCTCATTTCGCGGCTGACGCTGGAGGAAAAGGCCATCCTTCTCAATCATAACGGTCCCGACGTGGAGCGCCTGGGGATCAGGGCCGATAAATGGAACCAGTGTCTCCACGGCGTGTGCTGGGACCGTCCGACAACTATGTTTCCAGTTTCCATCGCCATGGCCGCCACCTGGAATCCTGTTCGAGCACACGAGGTGGCCCGCGCTATTTCCGATGAGGCCCGGGCGGTGTATAACCTTTGGCATCAGCAGCCAGACATCACTGCACAACACAAGGGTCTGATCTATCGCGCACCCGTCATCAACATCAGCCGCAATCCCTATTGGGGCCGCATTGATGAGTGCTATGGGGAAGATCCGTTTCTGACGGGCCGCATCGGCGTGGCTTTCGTCCAGGGATTGCAAGGGAACGATCCGAAGTATCTGAAACTGGTGTCCACTCTGAAACATTACGCCGTGAACAACGTCGAAAAAGATCGTCAGAAGCTCTCGGCAAAAGTAAGCGAGCGGATGATCCACGAATATTGGCTGCCGCATTTCCGGGATTGCATCGTCGAAGGCCGCGCCCAATCAGTCATGGCCTCCTACAACGCCATTAACGGCGTCCCCAGCAATGTCAATCCATTATTGTTGACGGACATTCTTAAGCGGCAGTGGGGGTTTGAGGGCTTTGTCGTTTCCGATCTTGGCGGTGTCAATACTATGGTCAAGGGCCACATGCGGGGGAAAATGAGTTATGAAGAAGCCGTCGCCCAGTCGCTCAAGGCGGGGTGTGACTTCTCCGACGACGAATTCATGAAATACATTCCGGCCGCGGTCCGAGAGGGATTGCTGCCCGAGGCGCGATTGAACGACGCGCTTTATCGCGTGCTGCATGAGCGCATCCGCCTGGGTGAGTTCGATCCTCCGGACTTGGTTCCCTACGGCCGTATTTCTCCCGGTGTGATTTGCAGTGCCGAACACCGCGCGCTGGCTTTGGAGACGGCCCGCGAATCCATGGTGCTGCTGAAAAATCAGGATGGCTTTTTGCCATTGGATAAAACCAAATTAAAACGGATCGCGGTGATCGGGCCGCACGCCGCGATCTTCACACCCGGCGCCTACAGCGGCCTGCCCGATCATCCGGTCAACCCGCTGCAAGGTATCAAGAACCGCGCGGGCTTGGGTGTTGAAATCCTTTACGCCAAAGGCTGCGAAATTGCGCCAAGGTCAAACAGAAGGAATAACGGCGCCAATTCCAACCAGGAGTCCGCCGGCGATGAAAAAGCGCTGATCAAGGCCGCCGCCGAGGCCGCTCGGCAGGCTGATGTGGCCATCGTCTTTGCGGGCACGACCGAGGCCGTCGAGACCGAAGGAAGAGATCGCACCAGCCTGGCGTTGCCGGGCCGGCAGGAAGAGCTAATCGAAGCGGTCTGCGCGGCCAATCCAAAGACGATGGTCGTGTTGCTCAACGCCGGCCCGCTGACGATCCCGTGGGTCAAGGAGCACGTCCCAGCCATCATGGAAGCCTGGTGGAATGGCGTCGAGGGCGGCAATGCCATTGCCGACGTGATTTTCGGCGACTACAACCCGGCTGGCCGCCTGCCATTGACTGTTTATGCAACCGAGAGCCAGGTCCCGCCGCAGGATGAATACGATATTACGAAGGGGTTCACCTATATGTACATTCGAGGCCAGCCGCTCTTCGCGTTCGGCCACGGCCTGAGCTACACGAAATTTAAATATGGCAAGCTGAAATTGTCGGACAAACGCATCGCTCCGGACGGCCAGATTACCGCCACCATCGACATCACGAACACCGGCCTGCGTGAAGGGGACGAAGTCGTCCAGCTTTACGTGCATGAGGTTGAGCCTTGCGTAAAGCGTCCTGCCGAGGAACTGCGCGGATTCCAAAGGATCCACCTCAAGCGCGGCGAAACCCGGAAGGTCACGCTCACGGTTCCTGGCGAGAAACTGGCGTTCTACGACGAGAACATTCACGCCTTCCGCGTCAATCCTGGGCCGTTCCAGATCTTGGTGGGGGCCGCCTCGGACGACATTCGTGCCAAAGCCGGCTTCGAGGTGGTTTTGAAATGACCGCACCGAGGTGCTGCTTATTAATTGACGCTTGTGAAAAAAGGAGTTCTCCTGAAAGGCGGACGGATACCATGAGGCTCGTATCATCCATAACGCTGACGGCATTTCTTCTTCTCTTTGCCAGTGCCGCCGCTTTCTCCCAAGGCATACCGCCAGCTCGCTCGCGGGAAGAATTTGCCAAGGCGATGGCAAAAATCAAGGAAGGCACAACCAAGAAAAGAGTGCTTGCCATTCTTGGCCGACCGGATGATGTCCGCATGCAATTTGATCCGGGCGGAACCTGAGCGCCAAGATTCACCAACGCGAAATTTGGCGACTCACCGGAATGGGCTACGAGGACGCTGAACTCATATTGGAACGGAAAAGTGATGAATGGGTGGAAGTCATGGTAAACCTGACCGAGAAATCGGGTGCGAATCTTAAAGCCGGCAAATTGATTCTGTACGGTGGCTATCAAAAGGATCAACTTCCGTTGCTATCTTTTTCCTTCCCGGAGGCCACGGGGGGGAGGAGGCGGCAGTTCTGAGGGACGAACTATCGGCTTAAAATCGGACACTGAAATCAGGGCGAAATTGGAAATTGACGGTTATCCAACGAATTCCAGCCCAATGCTCAAACCTTAGCCGCCTCAGTGTTGGTTCCATGGCTTCACCGTTGGCGCGGGTTCCTTGCGGCCAGGGCGCGCAGACTAAACCCGCGTCCGTTCTCGAACGGTTCCAGACGGGCTTCGATCTCAAGCACCGGATAGCGCACCGTCGCCAGACCGTATGTCTTGTAAGTCTGGGCGAAAAGTTCCGTTTCAATCATCCCAGTCCAATCGGCCAGAGTCAGGAATTTCATCGGCTCGCCTGTGATTTGATGGTGGACTCGCTGTTCCACAATGAGGCCGCAGAGGCAAACGGTCTGGCCGACGAATTGGCCGAGGCGATTGACGGGGCAGTAGGTGTCCCAGGCGATGTTATCGAAAAGTTCGAGCGGATGGCCGCTGACGGCAAAGCCAAAGAGTTCTGTTTCCGCATGGAGCCGCTCCTTGCGTGTTGGCTCGACCACGGGGAGCTGCGGCAGCGTGGCCGGATCGGCCGGCGGAAGGAGCCAGCCCTGTTTCGGCTCCGACGAGGAGCCAAAGGTGCGCAACAGATATTGCGCCTGCCAAAACTGCCGCGTTCGTTTCTCTCCAAAATCGTCAAAGGCCCCGGCCCGGATCATGGATTCCAATTCCTCACCGGAAGGGGTGGCGCGGTGGAAAAAGTCCGCCAGGGAAGCGAAGGAGCCTTGCGCCCGCGCCGCGATCATTTTATCCGAAGTCCGGTTCGTGAGACCCTTCATGCGGGTCAGTGGAACGCGCAGGAGATTGCCGCGCGGCACGAAGGCCGGGCCAGGCTCGTTGACCGATGGCGGAAGGAGTTTCAAGCCGAGCCGATGGCACTCCAGGACATAAACCAGGGGATCGTAAAAGCCCTTGCCGTTGGTGAGCACCGCCGCCATGAATTCGGCGGGGAAATAGCGTTTCAGCCAGGCCGATTGATACGCTTCCACGCCGTAGGCTGTGCTATGCGCTTTGCAAAAGGCGTAGCCCGCAAAACCCGTGACCAAGCCCCACACTTCGGCGATTTTTTCCGGCGCATGGCCGCGAGCCAGAGAGGAAGAAAAAAATTCGCCCTGAATTTCCTCGATGACGGAACGCTTTTGTTTGTTAAGCGCCCGGCGGAGCACGTCCGCGCGGCCCGGCGCCAGGCCGGCAAAAGCCTCGCAGATTTGAAGGATGTGCTCTTCATAGACCACCAGCCCGTAGGTGCTGCGCAGACACGTTTCCAGCGAGGGATGCGGATAGGCGATTGGCTCCAGGCGCTGATAGCGGCGCGTAAAGGAAAGTTTTTTGCCTTCGTTGGCCGCTCCCGGACGGATCACGCTGACAATGGCGATCAG
>Ga0182024_10018005_pt1 | contig 13196 bp, 12 predicted proteins | sample P32metaG_FD_120480 | JGI IMG/M metagenome (GOLD analysis project Ga0182024, IMG submission 120480) | Permafrost microbial communities from Stordalen Mire, Sweden - P3-2 metaG (Illumina Assembly) | ecosystem: Environmental > Terrestrial > Soil > Wetlands > Permafrost | place: Sweden: Stordalen...
CGCCGCAAAAATCATACAAGGATTGGAATGTGGGATGGCCCGAGAGCTCATGGGCCATTTCCGAACCGGCGATTTACTATCAAGCGAGCTACATCAGGCTGTTGTCGTACTTTGCCCGGTAGCCCTCGCTTCAGCATGGTCAGCCTGGCGCATCGTTTTGCGCAGTGCCAAAACGATGCCAGCGAGATTGATCAATTCGCCGACGATTTGGCCGATTAGCGTAGCGGCCACCCCCCACCAGGCGATGCCGAACCACATGATGGGCATCGCGACGGCGGTACCGATTCCGACCTGCCACGCCAGGGATTTGAATTGTCCCGTAGCCATCAATGCGCATTGGAAAATGTCGCGGAACAACGCGACGAACGCCACGCCGGCCCATAGCATCAATAGACGTTCGCGGTCCTGGATGGTTTTGTGCAAAATGTCGACGAACAACCAATCGCGGCTGCTCCATACGCAGATGAAATAAGTCGCCTCCAAAAAACCGACCAACAACAAGAATCGCCATAGCCGCCGCACCAGCTTGTGCAATCCGATCTCGGTGTACCAAGTTGCGGCGCTCGGCGTCAGCAGCGAGGACACGCCTGCGGTCAACAAGATCACCGGCATCAGCAGCAGCCGAGCCGCGTTGATGTCTGCAACCGCTTTCAAGTCGACGCGCGAGGCAAGCACATAGTTGAAGCTCTGCCCGAGAAACCAGTAGGTACTCGCGCCGATCAGCGACCAAAACCCGAGACTGCGGATCCCCGGCCAAATCGTCACCGCGCCTGGCTCCTTCCATCCGGGGGCGACCGCCAGCGACCGATGGCCCATCGCCGCACCCGCCAGCGACGCCAACACGATCGCCGAGGCGGCCCCGATGACCACCGGCTTGATGAGCAGCAGCGACGCCAATACGCCCAACAGCAACGACCCGGCATACACAGCATCGGCGCCGAGCAAGGAATGCGTCCTTGAATACATGAGCAACACGCTGCGCAGATACTCGCGCCGCAGTGAAACCCAGCCGGCCAGAATGCCGATGGCGACCACCGCGGCGAGGGTGCCGTTCAGCATGCCCGTGAAATAACCGAGCAATGGAACGATGAACAGCGGCAGCGCGATCCAGCGCAAGACGCGGCGCTGGATCAGCTTGACCGAACCCAAAGTGCGCCAGCGCTCATCCGGTCCCAGACGCGGGGTCAAAATCGCCAGCGGACCCGTGAGCCAGGAGTTGTGCAGACTGATGGTCAGCAGCACTGCCGACTGCACCAGCACATACAACGCATAATCATGATCGGTCGCGTAGCGAATCAGCATGATGCCGATCACAAAATTGGCGCCCGACAACACCATTTGATCGAGGATGGCGCTGCTGAAGAGCTTTAGGGAGCCGCGCCAAAAGCTAGATTTCATGCCAGCACTGATATTTCAACCTGGGAAGCCGATGCGATGGGGTGCACGCGCAAAGAAATTGGCCGCAACGACATGTAGCTCTTAGCATACCAGCGCGGGCTGATTTCCGTATACGTTTTTACATCACTCGATGCGGCGGATACCATTGTCAAATGCGCAATCGAGTCACCCCTCACAACGCCTCCGCTCGCCCACGCGCCGCTGGCACGCTTCAGCGCAATACCACGCCGGCAGCCGGCGCCGGGAAGAAACGCCGCGGCGGCTTGCTGCTGACCCTCATGGGGTGGGTCATACTTGTGTCAAATACGGTGCCCTTCAACGTGTTCGATGAAGCCCGGTTGACGCCCGTTGCCGAGGGAGCCTTTGGCGTGAATGTGCCCGCCAGAATCATCAAGCTAACCTTGCTCTTTTTCAGCGCGGTCTTTGTCGTGCGCAACTGGGCGTCCATGGTCGCCTTGACGAAGCAGCTCAATCGCTTCTTCATCGCGTTTCTCGTGTTGGTGCCGCTGAGCATATTGTGGTCCATCAGCCCGGGCGATACGATCGCACGCTTCGTCACGATCATGTCCATCTTGATGGTCTGGTGCGCGGTCTGCGTCGCAAGTTGGGAGCCGCAACGTTTCCAGAATTTGATGCGCCCGATCTTGACGGTGCTGATCCTGGGATCGATGGTATTCGCCTGGACCTCTCCGCTGGCCATCGAAGTCGGCGAGGGAACGCTCAAGGACGCGTGGCGAGGCTTGGCGTTCCAGAAAAATGGATTTGGAACCTTGGCGAGCATCGCGTTCATTTTCTGGGTACATGCTTGGTTGGCGCGGCAGGCCAATACCTGGATGGCCATTTTTCTGGCCGGATGCAGCGCCTATTGCGTGTTCATGTCGCGAAGCTCGACCGCGCTGTTGTCCACGATTTTTGTATTCGTGTTCTTGCTGCTGCTGCTGCGAGCGCCGACGGCGTTGCGCCGCGCCATGCCTTACATGGTCGCCGGCTTCGCCACGGTGGTGGTCACTTACGCGGTGATCATTTTGAGGGTAGTTCCGGGTTTGGATATCTTGTTGACGCCGGTCATGGCTATCACCGGCAAAGATATGACTTTTTCGAATCGCAGCGCAATTTGGGACGTCATCAAGGAACACATTCAATACAGCCCTTTGCTTGGCTCAGGCTACGGGGCTTACTGGATCGGTGCGATACCCTCGTCGCCGTCGTACCAGTTTCTCGCCCGGCTGTATTTTTATCCGAACCAGGCCCACAACGGCTATCTGGAGATGATAAACGACCTGGGTTACATCGGACTGATGGTATTGCTGGGATATCTCATCTGGTATTTGCGGCAGGCGCTGTATCTGTGGCGTTTTGACCGGAACCAAGCCGCCCTCTACATGGCCATATTCTTTCAGCAAGCAATCATGAATCTTTCGGAAAGCCTCTGGCTCGACATCGACGCGGGATTTGCCTTCACTCTGATGACCTTCGCGACGGCCGCTTTGGCTCGGAGCGTCGTGAACCCACGCGAAGGCGTCGAGACACAGGGCGGCAGCAATCCGATCCCGCGGGCCGCCGCGCGCGTACTCGCACGAGCGCGCCGCTGATCCGTTGAACCGAATCACGACGAGGCTGAGCGCTCCGTCGCGGCCGATGGGCGAGGATCGCTCGAACCGCCGGCACCGCGCCCATACGCGTGGTAATGCCATCCCCACAGCACCGACAACTTGCCGAAATTCGAGGATACCTTCACCAACCAGGCCGCAGCGTGGTGCCGCCCAAAAGGCAAGGACAGCGGCGTCATCACCGCGGCGATCAATAGCTGCGCCAGAGAACGGAATAAGAACAGCGCGGCCCCTGCGGTCGCGATCGGACGGAAGCGGCCGCTCAGCGTATAGCGCGCGAATCCCTGTCCACCGCTGACCGCACGAAGCATCAGGTAGCGCAGCGACAAGCGAGCGGCCTCCACCGGTTCGAAAACTGGGGCGCGTTCCGTCCAGACGATCTTGGCGCCGTTACGCACGAGGCGCGTCAACAGATCGGTATCTTCTCCGGCCATCAGTCCATAGCTAGGATCGAACGGCCCGGATTCCGCGCGCAGTCGATTCGCACGCAACAGCACGTTGCCGAATCGCAAGCAATTGAGCGGTACTTCGGCGCCCTCTTCCTGATGGGGAAAATCATAGAAACGCCCGGCCTGAATCCAGGCCGGCGCTGCAGCGGGTACCTGGGGTTCGACCGGCCCCAACACTCCGTCCGCCCTGCATGTTTCGGCGGCAAGCATCAGTTCACGCAGCCAGGAACGTGGCGCCCGCTCGTCGTCATCGACAAACGCCATCCAATCGCCCGACGCGAGCTGCACGGTTCGGTTTCGCGTGGCGGCGATATTGGGTTCAGTCTGTACGTCATAGTCGACCCGAAACGGAACACCGGAAGCTCGAAATTGCTCGACCACGGACCTTGCTGCTCCGGTCGCATCGTTGTCGACGACCACGACTTGATCCGGGCGGCGCTCCTGCAGGGCCAAATCATCGAGTACCGCGCGCAGACGCTCGTTGCGCCGAAAAGTCGGAATGCACACGCTGATGGTTTGGGTTTCCGGGGACTCCATCAGCTGCCTCGCTGAGGCAAGACATCATCGAGCGGCAACACTTCGATTCGCCTGAATTCGATGGGATGGCCGTTCGACTGAATGGATATGTAGCCCGATTTGAGAGCGCTGCCGGCGCCTGCCGCAATCAGCCGCCGCGCGTCCGGATTGCTTTCATCCAGCGTCAAATCCGTGTACTCCACGATGAGCGCACCGTTCACGATTTGCCTGACGCGATCGCTGCCGTCGACCTCGGCGAGCACGGTGACCCAATCATCCTTGCGCAGGGTTACATCGCTGACTTTGGAGCAAAGCCCCTTGACCGGCGCGCCCTGAATCAGCACGTGCGTGGCATTCTGGCAAACATCCCCTGTTGGCGTCATGCCATAGAAATGCGAGCCGACGATATCGAATTCCACGGAAACAGGAAATTGTTGATCCTTGCGCATCGTATCCGGAGCTTGGCTATGCAGTTGCAGTCCGCTGTTCTTGTAAGCCCATCGCGGGGCCCCTGAGGTCAGAGCACCGACAAAGCGGTATTCCGCCCGAATCCAATAATGCGAGAATTTTTGCTTGGTGAATAGGCTGCCGAATCTGTTTTCGAATTTGTCATAATCCTGATACGACACTTTGAGCAGGCCATCCTCGACCCGAAACGTGTTGCGATAGTTATCGTTAAATTCCTCGCCGGATATTTTCACGTTCCAAGCGTCGAGATCCTTGCCGTTGAACAAGCTGATCCAAGCGCCGCTTGGCGCCGCCACCATGGTTTTCGGTTTCTCGGCGCACGCTGCCGCCAGCATGACCAACGAGCACAGCAGTACCAGCTTACGAATCATGGTCTGGAACCATCACCGGCCGCGCAAACCAATCGTTGCAAGGCCTCATGGGATCGTAGAATTGCACATACTGGATGGTACGGGATTCGTCGGCGCCGTTCGCAAAGAAGTCGCTCGACAAAAGAAACAACGTGGCCAGATCGTCTTCCAGGTGTTCCCTGCGGCTACGCGTATCGTTCGAGATGCCCCACTGCGCGGCGGGCGGCTTCGAGAAAAGCGAATGAAAATGGTATTTCCAGCGATACCAGCTTGGTCGTTTCTGCAGCATCACGCCTTCGTAGTCGCGCGCGAAACGATGCAGCCCGGCATCGTCGAAATGCAGGAAGCTGAGCCGCCGGCGAATGCCCGCAGCTATTTCCGATTCGCTGATCTCCGCTCCCACAACTCCCAGGGCGGCAAGCGCCGCAAGCCCTAGAGCACCGGTCAGTACGCTGCGGCGCTTCATCTATGCACTCCTCGCCAACACGTGATCCGCCGCCCACAGCGACAGCGCGGATACCGTAAGGCTTGGGTACGCGGGACTCGCAGTCGGATATGAACTCGAGCCTAACACCAGCAAATTGCGGTACTTATGATGCACCAGATAGCGGTCGACGACGCTGGTGGCGGGGTCGTTCCCCATGACTACGGTACCTTGAATATGGGCCGCGGTGTTTCCCTGTGCGACGGTCAGGAGCTTTTCTATCGGCAAGGCCTCCGCAAGCTTGTCGATCATTTTTGGTATTTGCTTCGCCCCTCGCAAAGCGTAGTCGGAATAGCTTCCGAAATGCACGCTGGCCATTCTCGGATTGTCTTTGCTGACCGTGACCGTGTTCTCTTCGCTCGGGATATCGTCGAACAGAAATCCCAGCATCATGCGTTCGCGGAATCTGCCTGATTCGAACCTGAAGCAATCCTCGGGGCGATTCGCGAACGGCGAATTCCAGGTCTCTATCATACAGGCGGCGTGATCGCGTCGATGTTCACCTTCGTAGAATAAATAGCCCAAGCCCGACAATACCGTGCTGCCGTTGTACGCCTGCACGCCTTTGAGATCGAGAGTGACGTAGACGGGCAATTGCTCGTGGAGTCGGCGGCCGATGAGCGGATGATCGAATCCCGAGCGCAGCAATATATGCGGGTTGAAGAGTGCGCTGGCGCCGAGCACCATCAGATCGCCGGTATCGCGCTTCGGCCTGCCCTCTTCGAGGTAGTTGACCCCCTGCACCACGCCCGCGGCCGTATCGATGGTCTGCACTTCGGATCGCAGTTTCAATACGACCCGCGGATCCTTGTACAGGTCTGCCAAGCCGTTCTGGATCGTGAACTTGGCATCCACCGGACACAACGCGCAATAACCGGTCGCGCAGCACACGCCCCGCTTGCCGTTGGCCACACTGGCCCGGGAAGTGGCCATGTGATACCAACCGTCGGGAAAATGCTTCTTGAGAAGCGCATCAGGATCCGAAAAACGATGCGGCGGGAGCGGAAACGGAATCGATCGCGGCATCGGACTGTCGCTCGGCCCAGAGATCAACATGACCTTCTCGGCGGTACAGTAATGCGGTTCGAGTTCCTCGTAAGTCATCGGCCAGTCCATGCCCACGCCGTAACGCGACTTCAGCAGGAAGTCGCCCGGCATCATGCGCGTGGTTCCTCCCATCCAGCATTTGGAATTGCCCCCAAAACCCGGACTCGTCAGCCAATCCTTGAGAAGATTGTCGTTCTCGTACAAATCCTCAGGCGCTATGCTGGAGTGTTTTTTGTTGGCCAACTGCCAAGCCTTGGAATCCTCATTGCCTCTCTCGAGAACCAAGATCCTCACGGTTGGCGCGGCGTGCTCCAGATAGCGCATTAAAAAAAACGATGCGGCGAAAGAGGTCCCTACGATCACCACGTCATAGTGGTCACTCATGCATTTTCGCCACTGATCGACTCAATTCTCTGGCCATTCGCGGATTCTCGTCGGGGTATGGGCACACACCGCGGGAAGAATACATGATAATTACAGCGAAGCACGGACCACCGCCTCATACTCGGAATCAGCGCACATTGGCACAACGCAGCGCCTGCGCGACGCGCCCGGATGATGAACGATTATTGTGAACATTCGAATCAATATGTAGCTATGGATCTTTGATTCTATTGAGAAAATATGGGATAGTCACGCGCCTCCCGCGTCACGGAGTTCGCGGCGATGCCCGACGGACTTTGAATAGCAAATGAAACAGAGCGTCCTAGTACTCGGTGCCGACGGTTATGTGGGCCAAGAAGTGCTGTCAGCACTGCACTCGAACGGCGAGTATTCACCCATCACGGCCGACGTTACGACGAAAGGTTCGCTTTCCACTGCGATGCAGCGGACAAGCGCCGTGGTGAATTGTGTGACCGGAGACACAAAAACGCTCATAGCGGCAGCCAAGGCGATCTCGCGGTCCGTACAGGAGCTGCCAATTCCGCCCCGGATCATGCATGTGAGCACCATGTCGGTATACGGCGGCCTGATCGGCACAGTCAGCGAATCGACCCCGCTTCCGCGCGATCTGGCTGAGCATCCGGCCGCCGAAGCTGCCGCCGAAACCATCCTGTCGGCTTGCCCGAAAGTTGTGATTTTCCGCCCGGGCCGGGTGTTTGGTCTGGGCAGCGAACAGGCAACGCTGCGCATCGCTCGCCTTCTTTTGGCGCGTCGCCTCGGCGATCTCGGTGCAGCCGGCGACGGCTACTGCAATCTCGTGCACGTGGGCGACGTCGTGCAGGCCATTCTTCGCGCACTACAGCAACCCGAGGTGGATGGCGCGATCTTCAACTTGGGGCTTGCCCGGCCCCCGACCTGGAATGAGTTCTTGGTGAAGTTCGGCGTGGCCCTGGGCGCCGTTCCGGTGCGCCGCATATCGAGCCGACGCCTGCTCTTTGAAGAAAAAGTAATTGCTGCGCCTCTCAAGATGGCGGAGATTCTGGCTCGCGCTGCAGGGATCGATTCGCGACGACTGCCGGGACCCATGCCATCGTCTTTTATGACAACCATGCGGCAGGAAATTCGACTCGACACGCGGCGCGCGCAGACCCAACTCGGGCTGCAGTGGACGGACCTCTCATCGATGCTTGACCAAGCGGCGCAGCCTCTGCGGCGCGATCGACTCATACCCGGATTTCCCACCAGAAATTAGAATTCGGTCTCATTGTCGCCCGTAGGAGCGTGCTAGAGTCCGGCCGATGCATTTCCTGGTCGTAAAGAAGGGCGCACTAGGCGACGTCGTGCGTACCTCGTATTTCGCGAGCGCACTGAAGGACAAGTTCGGTGCCAAGCTGCGGCTGTCGTGGATTACCGCGCCGGCGAGCGCCGACCTGCTGCGGCTGAATCCCCACATCGACGATCTCTGGTTCGAATTTACACAAGCGCGACCATTCCGATTTGACCGAATTTTTTCGCTGGACGACGAACTGGACGCGCTGCAAGGCGTCGCCGACTTGGACGCGGATGCCGTTACCGGCGCGATCCTGCGGGATGGGCGTCCGGACTATACGCCGGATGCGGCGGAATGGTTTGACATGGGGCTGCACTCGCGCTTCGGCAAGCAGCGCGCCGATGAACTGAAGAAACTGAATAAGCGCTCCCACGCGCAGATCTACTCTGCGATATTCGGGGTCGACAGCGTGAGGCCGGAATTCTATATCGACGAGTCGTGCCGGCAGTGGGCGCGAAACACCCTTCCCGCCGCGGCTTGCCGTGTGGGTATCAACCCTTATTCCGGCGGCCGCTGGCCGTCCAAGGAACTGCGTCCCGAACAACTGCAGCGTTTGATCGAGCGCCTGCTCGAGGGAGATTCTCCGTTCGGCGCCGGACCCGCGCTTGTCCTGATCGGCGCCGGGCCGGATCTGGCGAAGAACGAGGCGGTGGTGGCGCATCACGGCTCGGCCAGACTATCGGCCATAAGCACCGATGCATCCGTGCAGCATCTGGCGGCCGCGGTTGGAGGTTTAAGCTATCTCATTTCCAGCGATAGCTTGGCGTTGCACCTGGGAATCGCGCAGAATATACCGTTCACGGCCTTTTTCAGCCCAACCTCGGCGACGGAGATCGACGACTGGGGGATCGGCACGAAGGTCGCTTCTACTGCAGTTGATTACTGCAACTATCGGAAAGACGCCGATAACAGTACCATCACGGCGGATCGAATCATCGAGTCGATCGCTGTGAATCCACGCATTGGCGTCGCGACCAGGAGGTAGCAAGGATGGAAACCGTCGCATCGGGCCGAAATCAAGTCGTCTTCGAACTCGACGACTATGACTTGTCGAATTTTTTGCCTGTCGCCCGCAGCTTCGGCACGGAGCGATACGGCTATGTCGCCACACCGAATGTCGACGGACTGATTCGCGTCCACGAAAGCGCTTCGTTTCGCAACGAGTACTCGCGCGCGGCTTTCGTGCTGCTCGACAGCCGCGTTGCCGCGTTTTTCTTCTGGCTGGTACACCGCGTGCGAATCCCGGTTTGCCCCGGGAGCGACTTGACCGCGGCGTTGTTCCAGAAGGTCTTTGAACCGGAAGACCGGATATTGTTGCTCGGATCCACCCCGGCACAAGTGCAGGAGCTTCGCGAGCGCTTTGGCCTGAAGAATTTGATTCATCACAATCCGCCGATGGGCTTCATCCACGATCCTGCGGCCGTCGAGGCGTGCCTGCAATTCATGGAGTCCGCCAGCCCGTTTCGCTACTGCCTTATCGCGGTTGGCGATCCGCAGGGAGTGATCGTCGCGCACCGGCTCGCGGAACGTGGCCGCTCCCGCGGCCTGGCATTCATCATTGGTGCTTCAATCGATTTCATGACCGGCAAACAACGCCGAGCGCCGAAGTGGCTGCAGCGTATTGGCTTCGAGTGGCTATTTCGGCTGCTGAGCAATCCGCGCCGGCTGGCGTGGCGCTACCTGGTGCGCGGCCCAAAGTTCTTCGTGTACCTGCTTGTCGCGCGGCTGCTGCTGCGTAGGGCACCGAGCCGCGATCTGGAGTTCGCTCCGTCAATGGTCGCCCGCGGGGACTAGCCCGTCCTGCGCGTGAACCTGTTGACCCAATTGTTGCTTGCGGCCCTGGCGCTGCCGGCCACATTTTCCTGCGCATATCTAGCTCTGCTCACCGCACTGTCATGGCCGCTGGCCGTGCCGAGCCGATCGTCGCGGAGGCTGCGATTTGACATAATCGTGCCCGCCCACAATGAGGAGAACGGAATCACCCGCACCGTCGCGAGCCTGTTGGCGATCGACTGGCCGCGCGAGCAATTTCGCGTTCTCGTGATTGCCGATAATTGCAGCGATGCCACCGCTGCCGTGGCGCGCCGCGCCGGGGCCGAAGTGCTCGAACGCCAGGACCTAACGTTGCGCGGCAAGGGCTATGCCCTGGCCCATGCCTTTGGCGCCAGCATCAAGGATGGCTTCGCGAGCGCTGTCGTCGTGATCGATGCGGACGCCGAAGTGTCCGCAAACCTGTTGGAGGCATTCGCGGCGCGTATCGAGGAAGGCGCACGGGCGATCCAGGCAAATTATGGAATTTTGAACCCGTGGAGTTCCTGGCGCACCCAACTCATTACCATCGCCAAAGGTGCGTTCCACATCGTAAGGTCGCGCGCGCGCGAGCATCTCGGCCTGTCATGCGGGGTGCGCGGCAACGGCTGGTGTGTGACTCACGAGCTTCTGCGCCAGGTTCCCTACCAGTACTACTCGCTTACCGAAGATGTCGAGTTCGGCATCGCATTGGGCGAGGCCGGCTGCCGCGTGCACTATGCGGGCGAGGCGCACGCGAACGCGGATATGGCCGCCAACGAGAAGAACGCGCGTAGCCAGCGACAGCGCTGGGAACAAGGACGAATTCAGCTGGTTCGCGCGACCACGCTGCCGTTGCTGCGCAGCGCCGTGCGGCGCCGCAGTCTGCTGTGCCTGGACCTCGCGCTCGATCTGATCGTGCTGCCGTTGTCCTATGTAACCTTGAACGTCGTGCTGCTGGGATTGGCCGCGGCCGCCGCCACTTTCTTGGACCCTGCGGCGAAATTCTGGGCATGGTGGGCGCTGGCTTGCGCTGCGGTAATCGTCTTGCATGTACTGCGCGGCTGGCAGTTGAGCGGCATGGGAGCGCGGGGGCTTTTGGCACTCGCGCATGTGCCGGGATTCATCATGTGGCGACTCTGGCTGCTGCTGGCGCGCAAACCCAGCGAATGGGTCAGAACCGAGCGGGAAAAAACTTCCTAGGGCCTTGGCGGAGCTAGACACGCGGCGCGGCGGCGCGCCGCACCATGCTCGTCGTGCTCTGGCCCTCCACCAGATCAGCCAGCAGCACTTTGCCGCCGCGACCGATCACGAACTCTCCGCCCACCACGCCTTGCAGCGTATAGTCCGCGCCCTTCACCAGGACATCGGGCTCGAGCGCCTTGATCAATTCCATCGGCGTGTCTTCGCTGAAGATCACCACTGCATCGACGAACTTGAGCGAGGATAGCACCGTCGCGCGCGCAATCTCATTTTGAATCGGCCGATCAGGTCCCTTCAAGCGCCTGATGGACTCGTCGGCGTTGAGACCGACGATCAAGCGATCGGCGCTGCGTTTAGCTTGATCCAGGAGCGAAACGTGACCGGGGTGCAGCAGGTCGAAACAGCCGTTGGTAAACGCAATGCTGGCATCTTGCTCGCGCCAGGATTGCGCCAGTTTGAGCACGCTCGGCAGCGTGAATATCTTGCTGTCGCCAAGCCGCACGGTGAGCGGCGCGAGCTGCTCGATCAATTCCGGTGCCGTCACTACCGCGGTGCCCAACTTGCCGACGACGATCCCCGCCGCCCAATTCGCCAAGGTAGACGCCGCCACGATGTTCGCACCCGCGGCCAATCCCAACGACATTGCGGCAACCGCCGTGTCGCCGGCACCCGAGACATCGAACACCTGCCGAGCCACTGTGCGTAGATGCACCGCCGGCTGACCGTTGCTCACCACCGACATGCCGTCCTTGCCGCGGGTCACCACCATCGCATCGCAAACACCCTTATCAAGAAAGCTGCGCGCAGCGCCTTCGACCAGCTCATCGGTGGCGCAGTCGAATCCGCAGGCGAGCTGCAGCTCCGACCGATTCGGCGTCAGCACCGTGGCGCCTGTGTACTTGCGCAAATCCTTGGCCTTGGGATCGACGATCACGGGCTTGCCGGCGGCGCGGGCCGCGGTTATGGCGGCTTGCGTGACGTGCTCCGAAAGCACGCCCTTCGCGTAATCCGACAGCACCACGACGTCGGCGTGCCGCAGCGAGTCGGCGAATTGCTGGAGAATTCGCCGTTGCACATCATCGCTCGGCGCACTGCGCATTTCGCGATCCGCGCGCAGCATTTGCTGTCCATCCGCAACATATCGAGTCTTGACCGTCGTCGGCCTGTCGAAATCCACGATGAGCTGGGCGTCGATATTGGCCGACGTCGCGATCTGCGCTCTAAGGTCCGCGGCCCACACATCATTGCCCGCCACTCCCACCAATGTAACGTTGCCGCCTATCGACGCGACGTTTCTCGCGACGTTCGCGGCACCGCCCGCCGAATCCACGGATCGGGAGACTTCGAGAACCGGTATCGGGGCTTCTGGAGAAACGCGAGCGACCGACCCATAGATGAATCGATCCAGCATGACATCGCCAAGCACCAGCACGCGGACGTTGTGCACCCGATCGAGGATTTCAACCAGCTCATTCTGTTGCATAAGAATTCACACCAACCCTAAGCGAGTTTCCAATCCCACGCAGAGCATGTGACCAAGGGTGATGTGCATTTCCTGGATCCTGGCGGTTACCGGCGAGGGCACCACGATCAAGGCGTCGCAAATGGCGGGAAGTTCGCCGCCGGTCCCGCCGGACAGGCCGACGGTCTTTAGTCCGCTGTTGCGCGCCTGGCGCAGACCGCGCAACACATTCGGACTCTTCCCGGAAGTCGAGATCCCGATGGCAACGTCGCCCGGCCGACCCAACGCCTCGATCTGGCGCTCGAACAACGCATCGAAACCCAGATCGTTGCCGCACGCCGTCAGCGTCGAGGTATCCGTCGTCAACGCTATGGCGGCGATGGCCTTACGGTCCTTTTTGTAGCGAATCACGAGTTCCGCCGCGATATGCTGAGCGTCCGCGGCGCTGCCGCCGTTGCCGAAAAACAATAGCTTTCCGCCTTGACTGACGCACTGCACGAAAATCGCCAACGCGGTGCCGAAGTCGCGGCGCACGGCACTCATGGTGGCATCCACCACGCTCTTGTGCTGGTCGAATTCGTTCTGAAAGATCTCATCGGCTTGAGCATCGTGCGTGGGTATCTGTCTGTCTGCGTGTGGCATGCGGTCCATCCTAGCGATAGGGATCTTCGTTCAAGAGATACTGTTTGACGTAGTCGCCGATGCCG
>Ga0182024_10018006_pt1 | contig 13195 bp, 10 predicted proteins | sample P32metaG_FD_120480 | JGI IMG/M metagenome (GOLD analysis project Ga0182024, IMG submission 120480) | Permafrost microbial communities from Stordalen Mire, Sweden - P3-2 metaG (Illumina Assembly) | ecosystem: Environmental > Terrestrial > Soil > Wetlands > Permafrost | place: Sweden: Stordalen...
AACGCAAAAGTTGGCTTGGTTGAGCAGCGCAATGCCTTCGACTACGCCTGGTAGTAACTCCATGTCTTCCCAGCGGGTGATGTAGTCTCCTTCGGGTGGTTTTCGATTGATGACCCCGTCACGATCCAGGAACACTGCGCTGTTCATGAAATATCGCCTCTTCGACCAGCTCTGAAATAATATGGCCGATTAAGATGTGGCTCTCCTGGATCCGCGGGGTCTCCTCGGACGGCACGCAGATGCAAATATCCGCTGCAGCCTTGAGTGTCCCACCTGTGCGGCCCGTGAGGGCAATCGTGTGCAGCCCTTTTTTCTTCGCCACCGATATCCCACGGACCACATTCGGCGAATTGCCGCTGGTCGAGATCCCGATGGCCACGTCTCCTGCCTGCCCCAAAGCTTCGATCTGCCGTGAAAACACTTGCTCGAAGCCGTAATCGTTGCCGATCGCGGTGACACAGGAAGTGTTCACATTCAGAGCTAAGGCCCCTAACGCGGGTCGATCAAATGCGAAGCGCCCTACGAATTCTGCGGCGATATGCTGGGAGTCGGCAGCGCTGCCGCCGTTACCGAAGAGCAGCACTTTATGACCCGTCTGCATGGACGCCAGAACGATTGCACTGGCCCGCGCGACGATGGACACGAAATCGGAGCTCTCGAGCAGGCGCTCCTTCGCGGTAATGGACGCTCGAATCAAGCGCACGACCTCTTCCTCAAAAACCTGAGTGTCTTTCACGCATCCTCCAATTCGGGAGCCGTTTATCTCCCGTTGATTCCTCTGCAGTTGGTTCGGATGAACCACCGAATCTAGCGATCAGGGTGTTCCCGCGGCGGTTCGCCGAGGGCCGCCAGGTTAAGACTGTCGCAGAGTTCTTGCGCGCGCGCGTAATCCTCGGGTGTTCCTATATCGATGAACAGTCCGTGCTGCTCAAAGCCGTAGATTCCCTCCGCGAGCAAACGAGGAAATACGTCTTTCTCCAGGCTCGCCGGTCCATCGGGAATGTGCCGCAGCACGGCTCGATCGAACACATACACTCCACCATTTACAATGCCGGCAACTTGAGCCCCGGTCTTCTCATGAAAGTCAACGACCCGATGAAGCGCATCGAGTTGAACGGTTCCGTACCGCGCCGCATCGGAAACTCCCCGCACCGCCATGCTCATCAATCCGCGATGTTCCCGATGAAAACGGAGGAAGTGGCGGAAATCGAGTTCCAGAAATGAGTCGCCATTCATGACCAGGAAATCTGAATCCGCCGGGAGATATCGTTCCGCTAATTTCACCGCTCCGCCTGTTCCCAGAGGCTGCAACTCCTTCGAATAACGGATCGCGACGCCCCAATCTCGGCCGTCGCCGAGCTCTTTTTCGATTTGATCGGAAAGATATCCCGTACACATCACCAGGTCGCGTATGCCCTGCGACTGCAACTGCCGAACCAAGAGATGAAGAAAAGATTTCTTCCCCACGGGCGCCAGAGGTTTAGGCATCCCCGGCACAACCGATTGCAACCGCGTTCCCAAGCCCCCGACAAGCAGCACGGCAGGCAGATTTCGCCCAGGACCTTCCGCCCCCGGCTGGCTGCCTGCGTTGCTCTTCGCGTTGAGTTGGCGATTCATGTAAGTCTTAGGGAGTGTGGTAGCAGCAGCCGCCACCTATCCGGTGGTTCTGTCCCAGTACTGCAGCATGGACTGCAGGGTTTGCTCGATCGAAAGCAACGGCTTCCACCCTGTGTCTCGACGCATCTTATCGGTGCGGCCGAAGATGATCTTCTCATCCGAAGGGCGCATCAAGTGCGGCACCGGGCGGATTTCCGCTTTTACGCCGGACAGCCGGATCGCCGTGCGCAACAGCTCACCGATCGGATACGGCTTGGCGGCACAAAGGTTATAAGCCTCGCCACGCTTCCCCTTGAGGGCAGCGAGATAAAAACCTCGGACCGTATCTTGGACATCCAGGAACGCGCGAAGCGGTTTCAAATTTCCGACTTCGATCAACGGCGGCTGCAAGCCCTTCTTGATTCGAATCAACTGGCGCACGAAGTCGCTCGGCGCATCGCTGGTCTTCCCGGGTCCCGTGGTATTAAAAAGTCGTATATTCACGGTCGGAATGCGGTAATCGAGGAAATATTCGCGGGCCAGCAGATCCAGGCAAAGCTTGCTGATGCCGTAGGGATGCAACGGCCGAAGGGGCTGATCCTCGCCGACGGGTATCGCCGATGCCGGTACGTTGCCATATTCGGCGCTCGAACACGCTGAAACGACCACAGGGCGCCGCTTCATGTAACGGACCGCTTCCAGCAGATACAACGAGCCCATGATATTTGACTCGAATGTCCGGACCGGATCGGACCAGGACACGGTAGGTAAGCTCTGCGCCCCAAGATGAAATATATGTGTCGGCTGATACTCAGCCAGAATCTGCGTGACGCGCTGACCGTTCCGCAGATCGCATTGCACAAACCGCAGATTTCGCGATTTTCGCTGCGTGGCGGCGCCTTCGACCAGGTAGCCCCCGACCACATTCCATCCCTTGGCCTGCAGGAACCCGACCATGTGGGACCCGATAAATCCTTCCGCTCCGGTTACTAGCGCAGTCTTGGCCATTGGTTTTATAAACCGCTTTTTCTCCGTTGTTTTACTTCTGCCTCTTGCCTACGAGCGTGAATTTGGCCCTTGCTTGCCACCCCGCCATCTTCGAGCCTGAATCCTTTGTCCTTTGGCAAGAATTTTTCCTCGATGCTGAATTGAACTCTGTCGAGGCTTCTCAGCACTGACCACTTGACGCTTGGAAAGAATAATTGGGCGCGCTTCGCAAGGCTCCAGCCAAAAAGTGATTTGATCCACGCGTACTTCCAGGACAGGCGTGGATCCTGCAAGGCCCCACCCAGGCCTCGCGCAACTTCATGCATTTGATCAACGATGTCCGGCCTTTGCCCGTAGAAAACCATAAAATAATTTTGCAAGTATTGCAGGCAGGCGGCGCGCACCCTTTCGCTGTCCTCGAGCGATCGCAGGTAGCCGATGTGCAATTGCATCGATCGCCACATCGCCTCGAGTTTATTATCGGCACGGCCGACATAGCTGAGACGCCCGGTCCCCACGCGCCGATAATACACTTTGGCGTCCGGCACGAATCGAATGCCACTGCTGGCCAGCATGACGCGGCAAAAGTATTCGCCATCATCGTCGGAAACCAAACTGATGTCCCACGGGCCTGCAGCCTCGCTTAATTCGCGGCTGACCAGCCACACCGCGGTTTGCATGAATATTTTTTGCCCCAGCTTGCGCACAAGGAATTCGGCGGGCGATAGATCACACCATAAAGCGTTCGGAGTAAATTCGGCGCGATGGACCCGGTAGGTGAACGGCCCCCAAGGGGAAGAAAGAAGTGTACGCGGACTCTCCCCCGAGCGGACCACTTCCATCTGCCTGGCTATCTTGTCCGCTGCCAGCAGATCGTCTGCATCCAGCCATTGAATGTAGTCTCCCTGACTGAGCGAAAACGCCTTATTCCTGGCTGCGGCAGCGCCCTGGTTTTGCTGGCTGAAAACCCGAACCGATTCGGATTCAAATTGGCGCGCTACCTGCAGCGTTTGATCCGTGGATCCATCATCAACGATGATGATCTCCTTTCGTTGCCACGTCTGTCCCAAAGCGGAGCGAATTGTTTGCTCAATCCATTGTTCGGAGTTATACGTGGGAATTAGAATGGAAACCAAAGGCAAGCTCACCCATTCACCTCTAACGATTCTAAGTAAACGTCGCGGGTAATCTCGCCGACCAAGTCCCAGGAATGTCGTGCATTCGCATAATCCTTGATCTCCTTCCGCTGAATGTCCAAGTTCTTGAACAAATCACTTGCGAAATACTTCTCCAACGCACTGGCCAGGCCTTGCGCATCACGTGGTTTGCATACCAGGCCCGTCCGGCCCTCGACAATATCTTCCCCAATAGACCCTACGTCGGTCGCGATGACGGGTAAACCGAAATTGAAGGCCAGGAACAGCACGCCACTCTGGAAAACGTGAGTATAGGGTAATGCCAGCACGTCGGCCGCTTTGAAATACAGCTCCGTTTCTTCATCCGGCACATACTGGATTCGCCGCATGATCTGTTTTCCCTGAGGATGGCTATCGATGGTGCGTTCGATTTCGGCCAAATACTGCTCGGTATCCTTCCTGGGCGCGCCGGCAACGATCAGCCGATATTGAGGCTGGTTCGCCGCGATCCGCAAGAATGCTTCGACCAGGTATTCCAAACCTTTGTACGGGCGAATGGCTCCAAAGAACAGAATTGTCTTTTCGTTCTCTGCGATGTCCAGACGACGTCTGGCCTCGGCTCCGGTCAGGTCGGTGTTCGGAACGGTGTTGTTGATCCCGAAAGGGATGACTGTGGCTGCGCGTTCTTGAACTCCAAAATCCCGCAAGAGTTCCTGTTTCATTTTTTCCGTGTGCACGAAAGTATGGTCGGCCAGACGATATTGAATTTTTAACGTAGCCTGATTTATCCACGAGTCGTTGGAATCCCTAACTCCGGCATTCACGTTGTGCGCCGTTAGAACGATTTTCTTGCCCAGCAGCTTGTAGTACAGCATCAACGCCGTCCGATCGAAATACTGAAACTTGCCGTTCCAAAGAATATGAAATATCTTTGCCTCGGAGGAAGCTGCGTACCCGATCAGCCTTGCGTAATAAACCAGGACACGCAACATCTTCGCGCCCAAACCGGCTTCTTCCCGGCTTCCGTGCAGATTCAAGAAACGTACGCCTGGAGTGGTGTGCATCTCCGGGCTGTCCACTTGATCGCTTCCGATTACCTCCAGTGCTACGCCCTTGCTCGCAAGCGCCAGTACCAACCCAAGCGCGTATGGCTTGTCAAAACCGCCGGTGAGCAATGCCACCTTATCTGCGAGGGGCCGGGCAGCTTCGCCGTGGGCGCTGGCTTTCACAGGAGTTTCCTGACTCCATAGGGAAGTAGTCATCCGTTTGCTACGCCGCCGTCGTTGCCAGCACAGGCGCTGACAGCTGGAATGGAGTTCGAGGACTTTTTGCCCGGCGCCAACTCACCCAATAGTTCTGCCAGCCTGTAGATCGGTTTGCCGCCGCCGTGCAGCAGTATGACAGCACTCAAATACAGCACCCCGAATACGAGGGAGGTACTAATGATTCTTTCCAGGGCTCCCACCGAACCAGGCGTGGCACCGAGGGACGGAAGTTGGCGAACCGCCAGAACGCATCCCCAGGCAGCCAAGATCGAGGCCAGAACGAATTTCCAGATCGCTCCAATGATCGCTCCCACCCCCAGTTGTATGGGTCTGCCTGCATACCAAAACGCAGGCATCAGAAGCAGCCAGTAGGACGCCGTCCAAGCGACGGCCAGCCCCACCGGACCCCAGGGAAGTGCTAATAAAAAGAGGGCGAGCGTCACGGTAACTTCGATGAATCCCCAGCGAAGAAAGCGGGCCGTCGTTCCAATCGAGAGGTGGATCATCCCATACGTTGAATAGATGAGCTGGGCGCCAATTCCGGGTCCAAAGAAAACGAAAATCCGGCCCGCCTCCTCCCACTTCGGTCCTAAGAGCAGCCGAACCAGGTCGCGCCCGACCAACGTGAAATCAGCCGCCACAGCCATGCCGACCAACGCCAGCATGGACAGGCCTGAAAGAAAATATCGCCTGTACTGCGCGCGATCCTTGGTTAGCCGGCTCAGCGTCGAGACCACCACGGGAAAGACATTCAATAGGCTGAACGGAAGAACGAACAAATCGTATGCCTTTTTGTACAGCCCCAGTGCACCAGAACCAAACCGCCATCCGACCAAAAGATTGTCGGTATTTTGAGCGGTGTAGCCGAGGCTGTAGCGCCCGAAAACGTGTATCGCAAACCGCACCATCGCGCCAGTTCCCGCTACGCGCCGGGGCAGGCTAGGAACCCAGCGGCAGAGTATCCAGGCGCCGATGGTTGTAGAAAGAGGAAGTGCGACGGCCCCGCCCACCAGCGCCCAATATCCAAATCCTGCCCAGGCGAGCGCGATCGACACAACCACCGATGCTGCGCGGGCGACAATATCGTTGGCAGAAACCGCCGAGAAGCGCATCGCGCGCTTAAGAAGCGCAAGATGCAATATCGAAGTGCTGTCTACGAAGATCGTGAGCGACAAACCGGCGCAGACATGCGCGACGCGTGGGTCGCCATAAAATTTCGCGAGCAACGATCCCGCTGCGGCGAACCCAATCGTCAGCACAAGCGCGGTGCCAATGTTGACCCAGAACAGGTTACTCGCCAAAAAGTGGTCAATCTCGTCTCGTTGCAGAACGGCGTCGGGAAGTCCCACGCGCCCACAGCTCATAAGCAGCACGCTGAACGTGGTGACCATCGTAACCACGCCGAAGTCGCCAGGCATCAAAAGGCGAGCCAGAACGACCGTGGCTATCATCTGAACGGCAAAGGCGGAGCCCTGCGCGAAAACCGTGATGCCGGCGCCGCGCACGGCGCGACGACGCAGTCCGCTGGTCTCAACGGCAGGCAGCCAAGCGCCAGCGGAATCGAAGGGCTTCAAAGCCATCCCTGGCGCGAACTGCGTCGGACCTGTACCCGAGCCGCGATTGGATATCCAAGAATTTTCATATTCGGATCGTTAGGCCTTTCGGACGATCAAGACAACCGTCGTGCAACTTAAGTCCTCGCGGCTGAATTCCGCGTAGCGCGGATGAATTCTTAAGTCAGCCATATCGGCGTAGGATGACGCTTCCTCGAGCAGGGAAAAGCCGGCACGATCAAACATCCTGACCCACTCGCTCCGTTGAATTCGATTGATGTACTGCACGCCATTTTCATAACAAAGTCTCCAGCGGCGCTCGGAATATGCTAGATACTGCTTGGGATTTGCGGACATGTCGTAGAGATACAGGTGATCCATGATGTTGATTCCATGGATTCCCAATCCGTTCTTCATCATGAGTGAATTGATGTTCGACACGAATTGTCCGGCGGTTGCTGCAGGAATGTGTTCCATCACGCCAGCGCTGATGGTCACGCGAAATGCTTCCCGTGGAAGCGACTCCATCAAGCCTGTCGGATCCAGAACGTATCGGAATCCCAGCAATTTGTAGAGATCGTCGAAGCTGGATGCCCCGTCGATTTTTTTGATCATGTACCGCGCGCGATCAAAATCACAACCTTCCAGAAAACCCTCCTGCCCGAATCGCGCTCCGAGCTGGCGAACAAAACTTTTCAGGGCACTCAATTGGCGATTGTCCCAGACATCATAAAGAACGCCCTTAAAATCAAAGAAGAGCCGAAGAGTGAGCGCTTCCCAGTGCACCCAGCCAGTTCCCAGCTCAAGCAGCTGATCATCCGGCTGCAGCGGCGCGTACTTTGAGCACCAGGTGACGTTCCGCACCGCGCGCTCGTAATAGTTCTCCGGCATGTTCCCGCCCGTTCGCTTGTTGCCTCCTAGCCTGTTACCCAGGTTTCGGTAAAGGTTCCGCGTCGGCTCACAAGAAGAAAAAGCCTTCAGAGCGAGCGCGGTCACGTGATATTTAATCATCGAAGCTCCCTCACGGGTAAGGTTGGGCGTACGCTTATTTGCTTGCGGTGTTCACCGCCGCGATCGATTTTGCTTAGTACTGCGGGCCGGAGGGCTTCACCCAAAATCGTCGGAGTACTGACGACAGCGAAAAGAAAAAATATCCACGTGGGAGCCAGCATTCTGAAAAACGCAGCCTCGGTAAAGTTGTAGGTCAATCCGACCAAGAAATAGGCAAGCGCCAGGTTAGCCAGGAGCAGATTGTTCCGGTAGGCTGCGCCTATTTTTCGGTATGCCGATACGAGTACGACCGCGAGCAACATGATTCCTATCCAGCCCAGGTTCAAATAGATCTCGATGTAACCGTTATGGGCTTCGTTTGGGTGCCACCAATAAATGCTCCACAATTTCTCGAGTCTGGGCCCGAGCCAGTAGCTCTCGAACCCCGCGCCAACCAACGGATTCTGGACGAGACTGAAAAGCCATCCCCAAACCTCGGTTCGACCCGTAACCGTAGGATCTCTTCCCATCGTGGCGAGTGCATCCGGACTGGCGCCGAGAAACAAAACCGACGCGGAAGCAGCCAGCATGGCCACAATCACAAAATGGACGATCGCTGGCTTTTGCTTGACGAATTTAAGTCTCGTCACCAACATCAGGATGCTCGCCATCAGGAAGCACGAGGTCGAGGTCATGGAGTTGGATTTGTAAAGTAGCCACAAAACCATGCTTAGGATTACTCCCTGCGCCACCAATACTCGAGTTCGCTCCTCGGCTTTCCGATCGTCAAACGCCGCCAGAAAACGCCACAACGCAGCCAATCCAAAGCACAGACAGATCGCCCCCAGGGTGTTCTTGTTCATGGTGACGCCGGTGTTCATTCTCGGGCCGCCCCACGGACCGTACAACGTCCCAAGCTGCGGGTAATACTTGATAAACAAAATAGACAGGGGAATCAGCACGTACGCGGGCCGGGCCAGGAATCTTTTAATTGCCGCCGTCGCATCGCTTTCACTGAGAACAATCAAAATGATCGTGAGGTCGCCGAGCGCCTTAAACCAACGCTTAAACGCCACCCCGGGATAGTCCGACCAGACGATACTCACAGCGCAGTACAAGAAAAATAGGATAATCGGCCCGTTTGCTTTGAGAATCTTCATGACTCGCTGGTTTCGGCTGATAACCACCAGGATCGCCACGAGCAACAGCGCCGTGTACACCAGACGGTCGACCGGGCTACCTTCCATAACCTGAGCGGCGGAGTCCATGGGTGCGATCCCGAGCCATGTGGCCGCCGGACGCGAGCAAGCAAGCGAAAGCCAAACCATTGGAATCCAGAGCGCAATCGAAGTTCGAGCTTTCGGATCGCGATCCAGCCAGAACAGTCCGAGGATTCCGACGATGCAAATCGTAGCAGCGATTGACGGAGGCATTTTATTGGCTGCCCAAGGGCACGTTTAGCGAAGTTTCTGAGTCATCGATCGTTCGATGGGATGCGAACGTCTTACGCAACAACAGCGCCGACAACAGTATCCTGATGCGACGTGCCCGGCGAGTGGACTCGTAAACGCAGACCAGGCAGCCCCGCGTCGGAATCGACGGCACCCTTCCCATTCGGAGCGTTCGTTTCCAGCCCGCCATTTTCGAACGTCGCTGATCTGCGCTTACGAAACCAGGCCACAGCTTCCGCTGCGGTCGTGATCCAAGCGCCTCTTTCCTTTAGCTCATCCAGCAGCTGCAGATAAAAATCACCCCAAAGTCTCTCAGGAGCGATGCTGCGATCGTGCCAATTAACAGTGACGGCGCCCCCAAAATGAACCGCATTGTCGATGATAACACCAACTCGTTTCCGGGCTTCCTGCGGCTTTAGATGCATGTGACCTGGATAGAACAATGCCGTATCCATAACGTGGAGCGGTAGTTCCAGGAGCCGGACGGCCTCCAGGGGCTTGTAAACTTGCGCAGTGCCCGCGCGATACCCGACCGTTTCGTTGAAGCCAACCGTCGAATCGTAATCAGCCCCCGCCTTGTCCAGGATTCCCTGCGATTGCTCGCCAAAATAAAGCCAGTGCATTCGTACTCCAATATCGCGCGCCCCCGTGAATCGACGGATTTCTCCCAGTTCCTCACGCGCTTTGGAGTCATCGAGCCATGCATCGATTCCGTGCAGCCCGATCTCACAGCCTGCAGAGATCAGTGCGCGAATGGGCTCTGTGATCTCCTGCGCGCCGTAGCGGGACGCCCGCTGGCTGGGGGCCGAGCCTTTTGCGGTCTGCCCAGGGCGGTCTTTGAAAGGAATCAGGAAAAAAGATGAACGCAGTCCTTTTTCGAGCTTTGCGTAACGATCGAATTCGAGCCAGAAATCGTTTGCGATCCCCATGTGTACAAAGGGGAGCTTCACAGCCGCCGCCCAGTTGCGCAGGAGATTTCGAAACGGCATGCGGCCTTGCACCGTGTCGAGCAACGATCCGAACACTGCGCGGTACAAAAATCCAAACATTGTATGATCCAGCCGGTGCAGACGGATCGAGGGATGATCCACATCGTGCGTTAGGCACGCAATGAAGCGATAACCGTCCGGCACTGGCGGAATTTCAACGAGCGGCACGCCGGCCGCAACAATCAAGTCGCGCAGCAGCGCGATGTGCAAATCCAGCGCCGGCATGGCCGCATTCGCAACCGGCTGCCCCGTCGTCAGCAAAGTACGGACTTCGGCGAAAAGGTTATAGCCGATACGCCCCACGATCCCGTCTGCCGTTCGGCCTAGATCGATCGCTGGCAGGCGGGATTCTTCATCGCGTAAGACACTGGAGCCTTCTCCCTGAAATGTTATGCAATCTCCATAGATCGGGATCTGCCTACCGTTGTGCGATAGAACACGATTGTTTCTGGGCTGGGAAGTGATCTCGATGCTTTCTTTCGAATCAAAAGTGAGTCTCTGTCCGCTGTAGATTAGCGTTAGCTTCGCCGTATCCCTTTCGAAATCGGCGTCCGCAGCACAAACGATGACCTCATACTTCCGGTCACTGCGATAAAACTCCCATGGAGTCTTGAACAGCTCGAAGAATTCGCGGACAACCGAATGTTCCGTGGGATTGGCGATAATTCCGATCATTTCGCGCGAGCCTTTTCTTGATGGATGCGGTCGACTGCGATGCGGACTACAGCGCGAACCTTGCGCGGGAAGAAATCATGCTTGAGCAAGAATTGGTAACGAGCTGGTCTGCGTCGCACGGGGAAATTCGCGGTCTTTCCTTCCGAAAACCGATCCTGCCCGGGAGCGCAACTTCTGTCCGCATCTCCCGATCCAGGTCAGCCCGACGCGCCGTCTTAATCGATTGCATTTCGAAAGAAGAGCAGCGAAGGGTGCACAGAGTTTCGCGCCGATGCGACCACTCAGGTCCTCGTGAAAGAAGGCGGCGCCAAAGTTTCCGTCCGGCCTACGGGACTGGTTTCGACGGTAATACTACCAGAAGGCCGTCGTTTGCAATCTCTCGTCACGCGCAAGCGTGATCGCTTAGTGAACAACAGCGGAGAGGTCGGTTGGAGGCTCGACCACAACACCGCTGCTCGAGTAGCAGGACGTCGGATTAAAACCTCCGCCGAGGCTATTTGCGGGTCCATTGTTGTAGCAGATTTGCGCGGGAATCGAATTTACGATTGTGCTCGCGCTTGTATTGATTGGCGGCCACACCGCACCCGTCGCAGAAAAATAACTCGGGGCGGACGTAAACACCAGCGAGTTTGGCAAACTCTGGGGCGCCAGGTAAGACGACGCCAAGCTGCCACTGGGCACATTGTTGTTCCACACGGCCGACTTCGTTACACAATCCCAGTTACCTCCACGCAAAATGGTCTGACCAACTTTTGCAGAGAGCGTGGCATTGGGGGACGAACCGCCGCCGTCGTCATAGTATCCCAGCTGATAAATCACTCCGTTGACTTTCGCAGTTCCGGAGTCAGTCTCGTAGACACTGGCCTTGCACGCAGAACCGTACGGGCCAAAGACGTTCCCCACCAGGTTCACATAGTTGCTGTAGTAAGCGACATTGATCGCGATCAATCCGCCCGTCATCGGCTGATTGGTGTCGGGGTCCAAAGCGGTCATGTCCAAGTAGTTCCGAAACATCGTATTGTGGCTACTGCTGCCGTGGGCGAAATCAAACTCCCAGTTCGAGGTAACGTTGCCTTCCCATAGGTTCATGTAGGGATGCGGCGCATGCGTTTGGGTCTCGGGCAACGAGTTGTGGTACTCGCCCATGTAAGCATTGACTTCGTAGTTGTATGCGTAAACGTTGCCGGCGCCGCCGCTTTCGGGGGTCGAGTGTCTGGCCCGGCGGATTATGTTGTTTTGGATGAGATCTTCGGAGTTTCTGAATTCCAGCAGCAGCGAGTAATCGGCACCGCTATCGTGATTGAATGCCTCGAAGAGATAATTGTTGCTGATTTCGTTCTGGTAGGTATCGGAGAGGTAGATGTTTGATTTGTCGACCGTCCAGTCCGACTCGACATTATGCACCCAGCACTTCGCGCAGGCCTCTATGTTGATGTTCTTGAACTCCAGCTCGGTGCCTGATGCGGCCGTGCCGACCACCCGCAGATTCTCGAGGCCGACGCTTTGTACCATGGGCAGAACGAAGACCTGGGGAGAGGTCGAGTAGTTGAAATAGAGCGGTCGTGCCAATGTAACGGTGTCTCCGCTGATAGCCGTTACCTGATCAATCTGCTGCATCTGATTGTTCGTTAGGTTGTGGCCGCAACCGCTGCATGCGCCGGTATAGCCACTGGTGTTGATCAGTGGGTTGCCGTCGGTATCGGTCGGATTGGTTTGGGTAATTACGATGTAGCCGTTGACCGTGATTCCAGAGACGCCAGATAGCGTCAACGTTGTCGCGCCCTGGAGCGCCGTGGACGTAACCGGGATGAACGACACCTGGTTCGATGATAGGTAGGTTTCGCCCATGCTAATGATGCTCGCACCGTCTCCGTAGTTAAGCACGGTGTTGTTCGGTCCAGCGCCACGCAATACGATGGACTTATCGGTCAAGCAGAGTCCCGCTTCATAGACACCTGTAGCGTAATCATCGGATTTCCCGTGGCAAACAGTGCCCGTCGTGCGGTGCAGCGTGTACGTCCCAGCGCCCAGCACCACAACGGATCCGGCCGGGCAAGAATTTAGGGCATTTTGGATGGTTACGCTGTCGTCCGCTCCGCCGCTGGGCGAAATCGTTTGGCAGATCGGCCAGTTCGCGTCTGGAATCCCTCCTGGTATCCCCACGTGACTCCAATCCACGGTGCGGTTTGAAGGAAGGAAACCTGAGACGATTTGTGCCCGCGTCGAGGACGCTACGCAGGCCACCAGGGCCAGTATTCCCGCGGCTAGTTTTGGCTTTGGTTGAAAGCACTTGCTTGAAGAATTCGTAAGTCTTTTCAATGGCTTTCGCACCTGTCCGAGTTTGGGAGCGGCTTCAAGGGCTACTCTGGAGTTATCGTAGCGGTTCCAGGAAGCCACGAGATAGTGACCAAAGGTCCAGTTATCGTACAGGGTGGTGGCACTGTACTGCAGTACGGTAGGGGAGTTCGGACTTCGTCACCCACTTGCCTATCGTCCAGGAAATGGACGTAGCAGACAGGAAGCAAGCTTGGACACGAACGCTTCTCGCCTCAT